>PJUK01000129.1_pt1 | contig 47221 bp, 49 predicted proteins | sample 1512211 | NCBI WGS metagenome assembly PJUK01 (sample SAMN08177668, study PRJNA422409) | Feces metagenome, whole genome shotgun sequencing project. | reverse complement strand
GGTACGCCCTCGTTGCGGCTGTAGACCCGCCCGTAATCCAGACCCAGCCAGGGGCGTACGCTTCCTGTCACACCGGCCAGATCGAATGGACGGCGCATCCCGACTTCATTGCGGACAAAAAAGCCATGGTCCCCAGAAAGCGAGCTTCGATTGAAGCCGCGTACCGAGTACAGGCTGCCGATCATGATCTGTTCGGTCCCATACAGGACATCGTGTGAATATTGGGAGGACCATTGCGATGAGAATTCAAACCCTTGCTCGCCCACCTTGAATGGGCGGAAAAAATTCCCACTGAATGTCCACTTCCTGAACTGCGCACGCGGATCGCTGGCGGTGAGCCCATCGGCATCACGCAAAGCACCGAAAGATCTCAGACCTTGCGAAACGCCCAGGTCCAGATACAGAAAACCACCTGCCACCACCGTATTGACGGAGCCGCCCACGTCCAGCACGCTCATTTTCCGGCTGGCCGCTTCCAACAGCGTGTCTTCCAGATAGCTTTTGGATTCTTTGGCGGTCAGGTTGGAATACAGATTCCAACGCGTGGTCGCGTTGCGCGACAAGACATGGTCCAGCCGAACCGAATAACTATCGGTGTCACCACTGTTTTTCAGGCGCGTGCCACTGGCGGTAGAAAAAGAGCTGGCATAACGCGAAACACTGCCATTGATACTGAGGGTGGTATATCCAAATGGAATGATGTACGTCATCGAGTCTGATTCACTCAGACGCTGCTTGTCACCCAAAGGGAATGTCCGGCGCTTGGTGTAGCTGACAAAATCATTGAAACCCAGGATATTGTCTATCGACACCGTCACTCCGGCCTGGGATTCACCGGTACTTTCGGAGCCTTGGTTATCCAGGCTCACCAAAGCGTGCAAGGGAAAAGTAGGCTTGTTGTGCAGCACCACAATGCTGTCTCCCGGGGTATTTCCCGGCAACATTTCCAGCGTGGCATTGTTGGATGCCAGGCGATTGGCTTGGTCCAGCGCCTGCTCCAGGTCACGGATATTGAGCGGCGCACCTTCCAGGCCCGGAGCGATGGTTCCCACGGAAATGCTGTTTTTGCCGCCATCCTCCACCCGGATCTTGGACAGCTTGCCTTCCACCACCAGAATCTTCAGCCGCCCCTCGCTCAGGTCCTGCTGCGGCAAATAGGCTCTCACCCCCACCCAGCCTTTTTGAACATACGCACGGGTGATGTCACTCAGCAGGGCCTCAATGTGCCCGACGCCCAGACAACGCTGCAGATAGGGCTGCGTGATGCGGTCCAGATCGGCTGGTGAAAACAGGCTGGCACCGTCCACATGGACCGTCTGAATGTCGCGGCATGCACCGTTGTCCTTGCTGACGGACTCCGGCTGCGTGATGGAGATCTGCGCCGGCGGAGAGGCGCTGAGTCGATCTCTGGCCAACTGTTCCTGAAGACGCTGCGCTTGCAACTGCTGCTGCCGCTGTGCATCTTGCGTGGCCTGCTGCAATTCCGAAGAGGTCTGTGCATACGTGTGCATGCACAACATCGCGGCGGTGATGACCATGCCGCACTGGATAAAACGAAGAACTTGCAAGGGAGCCTCTTGTGCCTGTCGCGATAACGATTTCTTTTTTCTGTACGTCCGTCGTCCATATCCAGGAGCTACCCACATCCATCTCGCATCGCGCATGCAGCCCATGACCCATGCCAAGCCGCACCACCTTGGTGCAATACGCCCACCTGCTGCTGCCCGGCCCCCCGGTCTCCCCACCACGTGGGCTCCATGTGCGCTCTTAAGTAACTCCTGGTTACAGACACCCCGAGTTCACCCGTTTCGAAAAAACCTAGCAATCACAAAACTTAGGTATTTCGCGCAGTTTTTGCGGAGGACCCACGGTGCAAACCACCCACACTGCACGGCCTGTCAGGCAACCAGATTCCGGTCCAGGCCACTGCCGGACTCCCGTTGACACTTCTGCAATGGGAGGCCTGGGACCGCCCGATGCATGCGGACCGTGACACCAGGCAGCTCCGTCCACCGGCCCTCACAAACCCGGCCCAGAGCAAAAAAACCCCGCTGTGCAGAACACAGCGGGGTGTGGGATGGGCCGGCGCACCCGCATGGGTAGCGGGCACAGGCAAATTACAGTAGGCGCGGAAAGTCAAGGTGCGGTAGCATGCGCCCTCTCCCGCTCCCCTGCCATCTGTTCAGTACCGGGGTTCCCCCAGCGACAGCATGAGCCGGTTGGCCCAGTTGAAGAAGGCCGCCGCGTGCAGCAGATCGGCTGCGGCCTGTGCATCCAGACCCTGCGTGCGCAGGGCGGCCACATGGGAGGCGTTGTACCGGGACGGGGTGTCCGTCAACGCCACACTGGCGTCCACGATGGCATTCCAGCGCGCCCCCAGATCGGCGTGCACGCCTTCATCCAGCAGGCGCTGCACATCCTCGCGGCGGCGGGCGAAATGGCTGGCGAACCGGGCATGCACCGAAGCGCAATAGATGCAGCCGTTGTGGCGCGACGTGGCCGCCGCAGCCAGCTCCCGCTCGGCCCGTGGCAGGCCGGCTTCGGGGTTGTAGAAGATGTCCTTGTCGGTGCGGGTGCGCGCACCCAAGGTGTCCGGGTCGCGTGCCAGCAAGCGGAAATACGGCGACTTGGCGCGCACCGCATCCACCAGTCCGTCATAGTGGCGGTGCGTCAGTGCAGCCTCTTCCAGCGGCGCCAGCCAGGGCTGCCAGTCCAGCTCGGCCTGGGTGAACACGACCGGGGCCGTGCCCGGCACCACCTCTTCGTGCACTGGTGCCACCGGCTGCGACGCGCCGGTGCGTGCCGCAGCAGCAGCGGTGGTGTCCCAGTGCGCCGACAGCACCCCCAGCCCCGCCACCACCCGGATCTGAAAGCTGAGAAATGCCACCAGCTGCGACAGAACCACGATGTCGTCGGCCGACCAGCCCGCAGCCTCCAGCGCGCGCAGGCGCTGCGGCTGTGCATCCCGCGGATGGAACACCAGGAAATGCGCGTGCCGCAAGGCGGCATGCAGCCGCCCCCCCAGCACGGTGCGCAGCGTATCGGACAGGTGCAGTTCCAGCCCTTCGCGGTCTTCCACCGTCAGCGGCCCTTCGGGAAAGCGCCCGTACGGGCCTTGCACCGTGCCGACGGCAGCGGCGTGGCGCACCGCCTGGGCCCAGGTGGGCGCCAGGGGTTCCAGGGCCTGCAGATGGAAATCCGCCACCGCCGCCTGCTGGTGCAGCAAGGCCACAAAGGCGGCCACCGCATGGCGCTCCGCTGCGCTGACCTGCCCCGCCACGGGGGCTGCAGGCGAAAACAGCGCATCATGGCTTTTTTGCGCCTGATCACGGGTCTGCGGGCGCGACCAGCGCAGCTGGTCCAGCCAGTCGCCTGGCGCAATACCGGCCAGCAGGTCGATCACATCGGGCGGTGCCGTCTGTGCGCCTGCATGGGTACCCGTCTGTGTACCCGCATTTGTGGCTTCGGGTGCATGCACGATTTCTGTCATGGTTCTGCCTTTCTCAAGCCGCTTGCAATTCGCGTTCGGTGCCAGCCGGTGCGGCGGCGGCGCCAGCGGTGCCGCTCCAGCCCAGGGCAGGCGCAACGATCCGGGCCGTCAGCTCCAGCGAGCGCAGGATGGCCGCATGCGGCGGGTCGATCGAATGCACCTGGAACACCAGGTCCGTGGTGCGCGCCAGTGCCGTATCGGCCTGCAGCGAGGCGATCACCTCGTCGGGCGTGCCCAGGTGCACGTCATAGGCTGCGATCAGCCGCTCCAGGGGCGCCTGGGGGTCCACACGCGGGAATGGACCGGCCGATGCATGGGCATGGCGCACCGCCAGACGGCGCAGACCGGTCTCGGCCCAGTGCAGCGCGTCTTCACGGCGGTCGGCCACCAACAGGGTGCGCGAGCCCAGGATGCGCGGAGCCTGCCCGGCCGGCAGTGCCGCCAGATAGGCATCGATGATGGGGTTCTGGATCTCCGAGAGCGACAGCTTGGGCGCATGGTCAGGGCGGGGCTGGGTGCGCGACAGCATCAGGCCTTCGCCCGCCGCGCCGGCGCGCTGGCCGCCCTCCACCGAGAAAGTGGCCTGCCAGATGCGGCCCAGCAAATGCGGGGCTGCGGGGTAGACCCGCACGCCACCCTGCAAGGCATCACCGCGCCAGGCGGCGCGCAGCACATCCAGATTGCGGCCATAGACCGCACCCCGCTCCTGGCTGCCCACGCCAAAGGCCTCGAACGATTCGGCCGTACCGCCCGTTCCCAGCCCCACTTCCAGGCGGCCACCGGACAGCAGGTCCAGCACCGCGGCATCTTCCGCCACCCGGATGGCGTTTTCCATGCTCAGCGTCACCACGCCCGTCCCCAGGCGGATACGCTGCGTGCGCGCCGCCACATGGGCCAGAAACACCAGCGGCGAAGGCAAGCCGCCTTCGTGTTCGTGGAAATGGTGCTGGGCGACCCAGGCCGACTCGAAGCCCAGCGCCTCGGCATGGGCGATCTGCTCGGTCACCAGGCGGTAGCGTTCGCCGGCAGAGGCGTCATCCAGCAATCGGCTGAAGTAGCCCAGGCGTTTCTTCGGGGTGGTGGTGGGATTGGACAAAATCAATGCTCCTTGTGCCGGGAATGGCGGCGATCAGTTCACGGGTGTAATGGCTGCGGGGATGCAGGAACACCTGCTCCACCGTGCCCTGCTCCACCACCTTGCCGTGCTGTAGCACGGAGACGGTGTGGGCGATCTGACGCACCACCGACAGGTCGTGCGTGACAAATACATAGGTCAGCTGCAGCTGCTGCTGCAGCGTTTCCAGCAGGCGCAGGATCTGGGCCTGCACCGTCACATCGAGTGCGGAAACAGCCTCGTCCAGCACCAGCACCTCGGGCTGCAGCACCAGGGCACGGGCAATGGCCACGCGCTGGCGTTGGCCGCCCGACAGGGCATGCGGGCGGCGCTGGTGCAGCTCCGCCGCCAGCCCCACACGCTCCAGCGTGGCCTGCACACGCTGGCGGCGCTCGGCGGCCGGCAGCGGCGCAAAGTTGCGCAGCGGCTCCTCCACAATGTTCCACACGGTCTGGCGTGGGTCCAGCGAGGCATAGGGGTTCTGGTAGACGAGCTGCACCTTGCGGCGGAACTGGCGCAGAGCCTCGCCGCGCAGCGCGGTCACGTCCTCTCCGGCAATGCGGATCTGCCCCGCCGTGGGCCGCAGCAGCCCCACCAGGGCGCGGATGGTGGTGGTCTTCCCCGATCCGGACTCTCCCACAATGGCATGGGTGCTGCCGCGCCGCACCTGGAATGACACCCCGTCCACAGCCTTGAACGGCTCCCGCTGGCCCGGCATGGGAAAGTGGTGCTCGACCTCCTGCACCTGCACAGCCCATTCGGTGACCGGCGCGGCATCGTCCGGCTCTGCCGTGCGCAGCACCGGCGTAGACAGGGCCGGCGCATCGGCCAGCAACTGGCGCGCATAGCTGCTTTGCGGCTGGCGCAGCACCTGCAGCGTCTCACCCGCTTCCTGCACGCGCCCCTGGCGCAGCACAACAATGCGGTGGGCCCGGTCGGCCGCCACCCCCAGATCGTGGGTGACCAGCAGCACGGCGGTGCCGGTCTCGCGGCGCAGGGTGTCGATCAGGTCGAGAATGCGCCGCTGCACGGTCACATCCAGCGCGCTGGTGGGCTCATCGGCAATGATCAGCGCAGGCTTCAGCGCCACGGCCATGGCAATCAGCACACGCTGCTTCATGCCACCCGACAGCTCGTGCGGGTACTGGCGGTAGCGCAGCTCCGGCCGCGACAGACCCACCTTGCGCAGCAACTCCACCACCTGCTGCTCCACGGCAGCGGCATCGCGCCAGCCGTGCAGTTGCAGCACTTCGGCCACCTGCGCACCGATGGTGCGCACAGGGTTGAGCGAAGCCGTCGGGTCCTGGGATACCAGGCTGACCACCCGGCCGCGCAGGCTGCGCCATTGCGCCTCGCCGGCATGGGTCACATCCTCGCCCAGCAGGCGGATGCTGCCGCCCACCACCCGGCCGTTGTCCGGCAACAGCCCGATCGCGGCCTGCGACGTGGTGGATTTGCCGGAGCCGGACTCCCCCACCAGCGCCACCACCTCACCAGCACGCACGCTCAACGACACGCCGTGCACCACCGTGCGCAGCCCATCCGCCTCCCGGTAGGCGATTTGCAGGTTGTCGATTTCCAGCAACGGGCCGTCCGCCGGAATCGGCGCGGCGGCGGAGGCAGGCTCTGCCGCTGCCGTGCGCAGCAGGCGCTGGCGCCAGATTTGCCAGGCACTCATGCGCGTGCTCCCGACAGCGACACGCTGATGCGGTTGACCGCCAGCACCACGGCCACCACCACCAGGCCCGGGGCCGATGTCAGCCACCAGGCCGTGGACAGGTAATTGCGCCCTTCGGCGATCAGCAGTCCCCATTCCGGCGTGGGCGGTGGCGCGCCATAGCCCAGAAAGCCCAGGGTGGCGATGGCCAGAATCGCCGTGCCGAACTGCAGCGCCGCCAGCGCCACCACCGAGGTCAGCGAGTTGGGCAGCACATGGCGCCACAGCACCGCGCCAAAGCGCCCGCCGCTGCCAAAGGCTGCCTCCACATATTCCGTGCGGCGCACACGCACCACTTCCGAGCGCACCAGGCGCGCAAAACTGGCCACCGACGCCACCCCCACGGCAATGGCCGCATTCACCGTGCCAAAGCCCAGCACGATGATGATGGTGAGCGACAGCAGCAGCGACGGCACGGCCAGCAGCACATCCACCACCCGCATCAGCGCCTCGTCGGTGCGGCCGCCCACGGCGCCCGCGATCAGGCCCAGCGCGGTGCCGGCCACCAGGCCCACCCCCACGGCCACCAGCGCGCCGGACAGCGAATGCACGGCACCATGTACCACCCGGGCCCAGACATCGCGCCCCAGCGCATCCGTGCCCAGCCAATGGCCGGCACCCGGTGCGCGCAGCTGCTGGCCCGCCAGCCCCACCAGGGGGTCGTGGCTGCTGAACCAGCCGGGCACCAAGGCCCACAGCAGCACCACGGCCAGCACCGTCCAGGCAAGCCACAGGCCCGGCGGCACCTGCCGTGCGCGCTGCTGCAGCAAGCCCAGGCCAAGGCCCTGCGCCCATGGACGTGCACGGGCGGATGCAGCAGGCGCGGTAGCCGCTGTGGCCGCTGCTGCCGCCACGGCAACTTGCGGCACGGTGCCCTGCAAGGGATCCGCTGCCGGTGCGCGCAGCGCCAGCCCTTCGTTGTGTGTCAATGCATTCATCGCGTCAGCCTCCTGCCGCATGGCGAAGCCGTGGATCCAGCCAGGGATAAAGCAGGTCCACGATCAGGTTGATGGTCACAAAGGCCGCGGCAGACACCATGACCACGGCCTGCAATACCGCCGTGTCCTGGTTGCCCACGGCCTGCTGGGTCAGGCTGCCCAGTCCGTTGAGGCCGAACACCGCCTCGGTCACCACGGCGCCGGCCAGCAGCTCGCCGAACAGCACGCCAGCCATGGTCAGCACGGGCAGCAAGGCATTGCGTGCGGCATGGCGCAGCAGCACATGCAGCTGCGAGGCACCTTTGGCGCGCGCCACGGCTACATAGGGCTGTGCCAGCGCGGCATCCAGATTGCGCATCAGGATCTGCGCCAGCGGCGCAGAAATGGGTACGGCCAGCGTCAGCGTGGGCAGGATCAGCCCCTGCCAAGGCCCGGGATTGATCACCGGCACCCAGCCCCAGCGGAACGACACCCACTGGATCAGCATGATGCCCAGCCAGAACACCGGGATCGATACGAACAGCGAGGGCAGCGACTGCAGCAGCGCACGCACGGCCCGCACCCGCACCACGCTGGCGGCCAGCGCCAGGCCCAGGGCCAGCAGCAGTGCCGCAGCCAGCCCCAGCGCCGCCAGGCGCAGTGTGGGCGGCAGGTTGGTGGCCAGCCCTTCGCTGACCGGCACCCCGGCCTGCAGCGAATAGCCGAAATGGCCCGTCAGAAACTGCCCCAAGGTGTGCAGGTACTGGCGCCAGACCGGCTGGTCCGCGCCATAGGCGGCCTGGATATCGGCAATCTGCTCCGGCCCCAGCCCCAGATCGGGGTTCAGGAACTTGATCAGCACCGCATCCCCTGGCATCAGCTGCAGCAGCACGAACGAGACCGAGAACGCTGCCCACAGCACCAGCAGTGCCTGGCCGGTGCGCCGCAACAGATATGCCGTCATGCGCGCCTCCGCTTAGGGCTTGGCCAGCCAGGTGGCATAGAAGCTGGGTCGGCCCACGGCCTCGAACCCGACATCCTTGACCGTCGTGGCACCGGCAAAGGCCTGGGGCTCCTCGAAGATCGGAATCACATAGGCCTGGGCAATCAGATAGCGCTGCACGTCCCCGGTAAGCTGCAGGCGCTTGGCGGCGTCGGTCTCGGCCGCAATCGCGTCCAGCAGGCCGTTGAGCTTGTCATCCACAAAGCTGTTGACCTTCTGGCTCACACCGCCTTTTTGCAGCAGCACATTGCGGTTCGTGGGGTAGTAGTTGCTCTTGATCACATCCGGATCTGCGCGCCCCACCATGCCCGGCGCGACCGGGGTCTTGGCCGGATCCAGGCTGTCCAGCGTCTTGCTGCCCGCATCACCGGCCAGCACATTGAGCTTGACCCCCAGCTTGCCCCACTGCTGCGCCACCAGCTGCAGGGTTTCCTTGTTCTGCGGCTGCGGCAGGGATTCATAGGCCGTCAGCACCAGCTCCTGACCGTCCTTCTGCCGCAGGCCGTTGGCCCCCAAGGTCCAGCCGGCTTCGTCCAGCAGGCGCTGCGACTGCTGCGGATCGAACTTCAGATCGGCAGAAAGGTCCACGTACCCTGCGGCGGACTTGGCGATCACCGAAGTGGCCTGCGGGTAGTTGGCCGAGAACAGGGTCTGCACCACTTCGGCGGTGTTCGTCCCATGCAGCAGCGCCTGGCGCACGCGCAGATCGGCCACCAGGGCGTTGTCCGGGCGCAGGGCAATGCTGTTGTTCACCCCGCGGGTGGAAGGCGCGTAGATCTGGAAGTTCTGTTCCTGCACGCGCTTCTCGTCATAGGCCTGCACCTGGCGGATCAGGCCCGCCTGGCCCGACAGCAGCGCGCCAATGCGCACGCTGTCCTCGGGCGTGACCACCAGACGGATGCTGTCCAGGCGCGCACGGCCCTGGTGCGCATGCTTGGCAGGGCCCCACTTGTAGTCGGCACGCGCCTTGAACAGCAGCTCCTTGCCCAGTGTCTCCCGCTCCACCACAAAGGGGCCGGAGCCGATGATGCGCGTGGCATCACCCAGCTCTTCGAAAGGCCGTGCCAGCGTGGCCAGCGACACCAGGCCCGAGCCGATCACCGACGTGCCTTGCAGGAACCCCGGCGACGGCTTGCTGAAATAGAACTTCACCGTCAGCGGGTCTACGACCTCGCTGCGCTGGTAGTTGTTGATCACTTCGGACACCGGCAGCTTCAGCGCCTTGTTGCCCAGACCGTAGGTGTCGAAGTTCTTGGCCACGGCCGCCGCATCCAGCGGCGTGCCATCCGAGAACGTCACGCCGGAACGCAGCTTGAACGTGAACTCCGTGGCCTGGTCATTGATGGCCCAGGACTCGGCGATCCAGGGCTGGATTTCCAGCGTCTTCGGGTCCTGGTAGGTCAGCTTGTCGGTGATCTGGTTGAGCACACCGCCGTTGGGATAGAAGCCGCCGGCCGGCGGATACAGATTGGTGTGGGCCTGCTGCTCCAGATAGACCAGCTCCCCTCCCTGTACGGCAGCACCTGCCGATGCGCCTTCCGAAGTGCTGCTTTGCTGGGAGCATCCCGCCACCCAGACTCCCGCAGCCATGGCTGCCAGCCACCACCATTGACGTTTGTTTTTGCGTTGCAGTTGCACGAGACCATCCATCCTTCATGCCATTGAGGCGCTGTTATGCAAGAGTCGGAAGACTCCAAGGGAAACCTTCCAGATGGCCTGAATGCTAGGAATTCCGCTCGCCTTTTTGAACCTCTGTTTTCGCACTTGGATATGCGGCCAGCAGATATGCAGCGCCCGGCACAAACCGCATAACCAAAGCCGTATTCCGTATTTGCCGCCCGCCCGCAGCCGCGCGAGCATGGCGCTTTCCCACCTCAGAGAAAGCCTCCCATGTCACTGCCTTTGGACCACATCGTGATTGCCGTGCACGATCTGCACACCGCCATCCACGACTACCGCAATCTGGGATTCACCGTCACCCCGGGCGGGGACCACCCGGGCCGCGCCACCCACAACGCACTGGTGGTGTTCCAGGACGGCTCCTACTTTGAGTTGATCGCCTGGAAAGGCCCGGAAGAAGCCCACCCCTGGTGGCCCAAGCTCAGCCGCTTTGGCCCCGGCATCGTGGACTTTGCCTTGCTGCCCGGCACCACGCCGCAGGTGGTGGCACAGGCGCTGTCGCGCGGCCTGGCCTACCAGCCCCCGGTCGATGGCGGGCGGCTGCGCCCCGACGGGGTGGAGCTGCGCTGGCAAAACGCCCGCCCGGCCACGCCCGATCTGCCTTTCCTGTGCGGCGATGTCACACCCCGCGCCCTGCGCGTGCCTGAAGGCCCGGTGCGTGAGCACGCCAATGGCGTGCAGGGCGTCGCCCAGCTGCACGTGGCCGTGCACGACGTGGCCGCCACACTGGAACGCTACCGTGCCCTGCTGGGCCTGACGGATGCCCCGGTCCCTGCCGAAGGCGCTGCCAGCCTGCAGCTGGGCGGCACCGTGCTGAAGCTGGAATCCGCCAGCGCCAGCCCTGAAGCCGCCCAGCGGCTGGCCCTGCAAGGCGAAGGCCCGTTTGCCATCGCCTTGCACACCACGCAGGCCAACCCTCTGGGGCCCGTGGTGCATGGCAACACCCATGGCACCCGGCTGGAGCTGATCGCCTACCCCGGCACCGGCACCTCCGCTCATCCCGCCGCGCACCCCGGTGCTCATGCGCAAAGCGCATTTGCATAGCCGCAAAGCTTCGTTGCCCGGGCCCCGGTGGCTCGGGATACTGCCTCCCATTCCATCCCACCGACCGGATCCACCATGAACAAACGCGACTTTCTGCGCACCTCTGCTGCCTTCCTGCTGCCTGCTGCGGCCGGCACCTTCTCCGCCCTGGCCACGGCCGCCACCACCACCCCGGCCCTGATCCGCGTGGGCGTGCGCGGCGGTGTGGACGAGGAAATCTGGGAGGTGGTGACCAAGGTCGCCAAGGAACGCGGCCTGAACGTCAAGCCCGTGGTGCTCAGCGGCTCGGTCAGCCCCAACGAAGGCGTGCACAACGGCGATCTGGAAGCCAACTCCTTCCAGCACCAGCCCTTCCTGCGCGACCAGAACCAGCAGCGCGGCTACCAGCTGGTATCGGCAGGTGACACCTACATCTCCCCCATTGCCTTCTATTCCCGCAAGTACAAGCGCCTAGCCGACCTGCCTGCCGGCGCGCGCGTGGGCATCCCCAACGACCCGAGTAACCAGACCCGCGCCCTGGTGGTGCTGCGCGACCAGGGCGTGCTGGACCTCAAGCCTGGCTTCGACCCTTTCACCGGCACCGCCTCCCTGGCCGACGTGACCGCGCTGCGCCAGAAGGTGGAGCTGGTGGAAGTGGCCTCGGTGGTGCTGGCCCGTTCGCTGGATGACCTGGCCGCCGCCGCCATCGTCAACAGCTTTGCCTACCAGGCGGGGTTGGTCGCCACCCGCGACGGCATTGCCGTGGAAAAGCGCGAGCGCAACCCCTACACCAACCTCATTGCCGTGCGCGCCAAGGACCAGGACACCCCCTGGGCCAAACAGCTGGTGGCCGCCTACCAGTCCGAACCGGTGCGCCAGTTCATCCTGCAGAAATACCAGGGCTCGGTGATTCCCGCGTTCTGAGAGAGCCATCCATGATTCATTTTTCCCCAACTTCGCGCCGCGGCGCACTGGCCGCCCTGCTGGGCACAGGCGCCGCTGCCTTGCTGCAACTCCCTTCCGCCCAGGCGGCCCAGCGCGTGCGCGTGGGCATCCGTGGCGGCATCGGTGAAGAGCTGTGGGCCGAAGTGGCCAAGGCCGCCAAGGCCAAGGGCCTTGATGTGCAGCTGGTCGTGCTGGGCGGCGCGGTCAGCCCCAACGAGGCGCTGAACAACGGCGACCTGGAAGCCAACGCCTTCCAGCACCTGCCCTTTCTGCAAGACCAGGTGCGCCAGCGCGGCTACCAGATCGTCTCCGCAGGCAACACGCTGATTGCCCCGATCGCCTTCTACTCCAACAAGCACAAGCGCCTGCAGGATCTGCCGGCCAAGGCCCGGGTGGGCATTCCCAATGACCCCAGCAACCAGACCCGCGCCCTGGTCATCCTGCGCGACCAGGGGCTGATCAAGCTGCGCGACGGGTTCGACCCCTTCTCCGGCACCGCAGGGCTGGCAGACGTCACCGCCAACCCTCGCCAGCTGCAGCTGGTGGAAGCCGCCTCCAACGTCCTGGCCCGCTCGGTGCCCGATCTGGACGCCGCCGCCGTCATCAACACCTTTGCCTACCAGGTCGGCCTGATCGCCACCCGCGACGGCATCGCTGTGGAAAAGCGCGAGCACAACCCCTACGTCAACATCATTGCCGTGCGCAGCAAGGACCAGGACGCGCCCTGGGTCAAGGCCCTGGTGGCATCCTTCCAGACCGAAGCCATCCGCCGCTTCATCGAAACCAAGTACGAAGGCACGCTGATTCCGGCGTTCTGAGCGACTGCATGACCACCCTCCCTCCTCCGGTGCAACTGGCACCGCACATCGTGTTCGACGGCGTGGGCAAGTCCTACGCCGGCCGCAGCAGCCAGGTCCAGGCGCTGTCGGCGGTGAACTTTGACATCCACCATGGCGAGGTCTTCGGCATCATCGGCCGCAGCGGCGCCGGCAAATCCACGCTGCTGCGCACCATCAATGCGCTCGAGACCCCTTCCGAAGGCCGGGTGCAGATCCACGGCGTGGACCCGGCGCAGCTGGACGAAAACGCCCTGGTCGCGCTGCGCCGGCGCATCGGCATGATCTTTCAGCACTTCAACCTGCTGTCCGCCAAGACCGTGCGCGAAAACGTGGCCCTGCCGCTGCGCGTGGCCGGCGAACGCCCGGCCATCATCAAGGCCCGGGTGGACGAACTGCTGGCCCTGGTCGGCCTGTCGGACAAGGGCCAGGCCTACCCGGCACAGCTGTCCGGCGGCCAAAAGCAGCGTGTTGGCATTGCCCGTGCCCTGGTGCACGGGCCCGAAGTGCTGCTGTGCGACGAAGCCACCAGCGCGCTGGACCCGGAAACCACACAGTCCATCCTGTCCCTGCTGCGCGACATCAACCGCCAGCTGCGCCTGACGGTGGTGCTGATCACCCACGACATGGCGGTGATCCGCGCCATCTGCGACCGTGTGCTGGTGCTGGACCAGGGCCAGGTGCAGGAAATCGGCGAGGTCTGGCGCGTCTTCGGCGCACCGCAGGCCGCCGCCACGCAAGCGCTGCTGCAGCCGCTGCAGCAAGGCCTGCCCCCCGATCTGGCCCGCCAGCTGCTGCCCCAACCCAGCAGCAGCGCCGACCGCGCCGTGCTCAGCCTGCGCTTTGCCGGTGCACAGCGCCCCCAAGGCCTGCCGCTGCAGGCCCTGACCGCCCTGGGCAGCCAGGCCACGCTGCTGCACGGCGGGCTGGACCGGCTGCGCGGCCATTCACTGGGTCAGCTGCTGGTGTCCACACCAGCCACCGGCCTGCCTTCCCTCGATGCATTGCGCCACTCCACCGGCGCCGACCACCTGGAGCTGCTGGGCTATGTCCGCGCCGATTGACAAATACCTGCAGGCTTTTGCCGAAACCCTGTTGATGGTGGCCACCTCCTCGCTGATCGCCATCGGCCTGGGGCTGCTGCTGGCCATCGTGCTCACCATCACCGGCCCGCGTGGCCTGTACACCCGGCCGCGCTTTTACAAAGGGCTGTCGGTGACGGTGAACATCTTCCGCGCCATCCCCTTCATCATCCTGCTGGTGGCCTTGCTGCCGGTCACCCGCAGCATCGTCGGCACCACCCTGGGCACCTGGGCGGCCGTGGTGCCGCTGTCAGTCAACCTGATCCCCTTCTATGCCCGCATCGCCCAGGTCAGTCTGAACGATGTGGATCCAGGTCTGGTGGAAGCCGCACGCGCCATGGGCTGCAAGCGCTGGCACATCGTGCGCCATGTGCTGCTGCCCGAAGCCCTGCCCGGCATCATCGGCGGCATGACGGTGAGCGTGATCGCCATGGTCAACGCCTCGGCCATGGCCGGCGCCGTGGGCGCGGGCGGCCTGGGCGACCTGGCCATCCGCTACGGCTACGAACGCTATGAAACCCGGGTGATGTTCGAAGTCATCGTGATCCTGGTGGCACTGGTGTCCATCGTGCAGTTCGCCGGCGAAACCCTGTCGCGCAAGGTCAACCACCGGCATTGACACTGGAGCTGCCCAAGCTGCACGGCGCCCCACCGCCAGCGACCCCGGCTATTTGTGGCGCGGGTCGCTGGCGGTTTTCACGTGGGGCCCGCACAACCGGCCTTACTCCACACGCCGCACACCCTTCATCGCCAACGCCGAGCCCTCAAGCCAGCATCAGCAAATCACCCATCGCCCTCGCTGCTCTGCAGGTATATTCACCGTTCTAAATATCTTTAGGTAATTAAAAAGTAATAAAACATTTATTGTATTTATAAGCGAGTTTTTTTATAGTGGCTGCCATACCCACTTTCTTTCTGGGCGAGGCATTGATGAGCGCCACTCACCTACTCCAGCGCACGGTATTTCCCTGTCCCTGACCGGCCCCTCCCCGGCCCGCCATATCAGGAGGATTTCCGCCCCAGCAGGGCAGAAACCACTGGCGCCGCTTCCCCATCCTTTTGAATACACCTGGCTTGTTGCAACCCGCGGATTGTCCCGGGCCGCAAGGGCTGTGCACGCACATGATCATCACCTCGGTCAACCATATCCATTTTCAGTTTCCGGCCCATTCGAAGGAAGCCATCCGCTTTTTCTATGCCACGGTGCTGGGCGCCCACGAACTGCATTCCCCCGAAACCAAGCAGCTGCTTCAGTTCGAGATGGGCGAGCAGCGCCTGTGCTTCACACCGGAAACAGGGGCCACGGGCCGCAAGCCCTCGCAGCATGTGGCGTTCAACGTGCAAGGCATTGGCGATCTGAAGCAGCGCCTGCATGCCTTTGACCTGGCCTTCATCGAAAGCCACCCCGACCAGCCGGCGCAGCAGATCTACATCAAGGACCCGGCCGGCAATCAGTTGGAGTTTCTGGAAACCGCCCACTGAAAAATCATTACAGACCGTGGAGCCCTCACCATGAATTTCCAGCAACTGCGCTCCATCCGTGAAGCCGCACGCAACAACTACAACCTGACGGAAGTGGCGTCCGTGCTGTTCACTTCCCAGCCGGCCATCAGCCGGCAGATCCGCGAACTGGAAGAAGAGCTGGGGGTCGAGATCTTCACCCGCGCCGGCAAGCGGCTGACCGGGCTGACCACGCCCGGCAAGACCCTGCTGCCCATCATCGACCGGCTGCTGCTGGAGGCCGGCAACCTCAAGAACGCGGGCAAGGACTTCAAGGAAAAGGATACCGGCGTTTTCTATGTGGCCGCCACCCACTCCCAGGCCCGCTACGCCCTGCCCGCTGTGGTGCGGGACTTCCGCCAGATCTACCCCGGAGTCACCCTGCACCTGCGCCAGGGCTCGCCCCAGCAGATCGCCGACATGCTGCTGACCGGGGAAGCCGACATCGGCGTGGCCACCGAAGCCCTGGCCGATTACGAGCAACTGGTCACCCTACCCGGCTACCGCTGGTCCCACAGCGTGATCGTCCCGCCCGATCACCCTTTGCTGCAGCAGACGGCACCGATTTCGCTGGAGGATCTGGCCCGCCACCCCATCATCACCTACGAGCATGGCTTCACCGGGCGCGCCCACATTGACGAGGCTTTTGCACGCGAAGGCCTGGCGCCGGAGGTGGTATTGACTGCCATGGATGCCGACGTGATCAAGACCTATGTGGAGCTGGGCATGGGCATCGGCATCGTGGCTTCCATCGCATTCGACCCCGAGCGTGACCGGCTGCTGCGCGCCATCGATGCCCGCCACCTGTTCGAGATCAACCTCACCCGCATTGCCGTGCGCCGGGGCATCTGGCTGCGCGACTATGCCTACCATTTCATCGAAAGCTTTGTGCCCACGCTGACGCCGGATGTGGTGCGCCAGAAGCTGAACGAAGACAACGACGGCTGAAACACTGTCCCTCCCTCCTCAAAAAAGCAGTCCTGCACCGCGGCAGGACTTTTTTTTTCATCCGCAGTCAATGCGACCGTGGTCTGCGGTGCGTGGGCCGCGTTCAGCGCCCGCCGTGCACCCGCCCACCCTGCACGTAGCCCAGCGGCTCGGCATCCATGCGCCGCAGAAGGCGGGTCAAGCCGTCCTCTTCGGTCTGCCCCCCGGCAGCGGCCGGCGCATCCGTGGTGCGGCACAGCAGATCGTCATCGCTCCAGCTTTCCGTGCCCCGGCCGTTGCGCGCCCGCAGCCAACCGGCCTTGTCCGCCAGCAACTGCACCTCGCGCACGGATTCGCCCGCATTGATCCAGCCCAGTGCCTGCAACGCGGTCGCCCCCGAGGTAACGGCGCAATCCACATGGTCTGGAAGGTGCGCAGCATCCTGCCCCGGCTGGGGCAGCCACAGCGTCACCATGCGCGGGTCCGGCGCCACATCCTGCACGCGGGCGCTGCTGACCACCCGCAGGCGCTGACCCTGCCAGTCGCGCACCTGCAGCTTGTCTGCACGGTGGCAGCGCAACGGCATGTCGGGCAAGGCAATGGGCTGGGCCCAATTGCCCGTGGCACGCAGCAGTTGTCCCGCCGCCTGGGCACGCAGAAAATGCAGCAATGCCCAGCTCTCGGGAACCGACAGCTGCGCGGCAAAGCCAGGCATGGTCGTGCGCCCCTGCGCATCCTGCATGCCATGGCGCACCGCCTGCAGCAGCTCTCCTTCCGCACGGCGCCACAGCAGCGGGCCGGAAAAACTGGGCGGCCAGACCGGCTGGTCTGCCGCATCCGGCCCCTGCCCGTTGCCCGCTTCGCCATGGCAGCGCAGGCACTGCCGCTGGTAGAGCGCCGCGCCCTGGACGATCGCCGCATCGGTAAAAGGCAGAGGGTTGCGGTGAAAACTGGTGGGCACCGCCGATGCCAGCACCACCTGGCGTTCCGGCCAGGGCGCCAGCACCAGGGCCAGCAAGGCGCCGGCCAGCAGCCAGGGCCGGCCGCGCCGCCACAGTACCGCGACGCCCAGCAGCACCAGCACGGCGGCCACGGCCGCCAGACTCCAGACCAGCTGGCGTGCCTGGCCCAGGTCCTGCAGCAGGCGCTCACCCGCCATGCGCTGTGCCCAGGGCCAGGCAGGCTGGCCGTCCACCTCGCCGCTCAGGCCCAGCGCATGCCACAGCTGCAGCAGGCCCACCTGGCACCGGTGTACCGCTTCCAACAGCCAGAACAGCCAGGGGGCGTCCGCAATCCGCTCAGGCATCAGGTCGCATCACCCAGTCCCAGATGGCGCAGCGCCTGCTGGCGCAGCTCCACAAAGCGTGGCTGCGTGCGGTGGCGCGGATAGGGCAGATCCACGGCCAGCTCGGCCACGGTGCGGGCCGGACGGTCGGAGAAGACCACCACCCGGTTGGCCAGGAACAAGGCCTCTTCCACATCGTGTGTCACCAGCAGCACCGAAAAGCCTGCGCGCTGCCACAGCTTCAGCAGCTCGGCCTGCATGGTCAGCCGGGTCAGCGAATCGAGCTTGCCCAGCGGCTCATCCAGGATCAGCAGTTGCGGCTCATTCACCAGGGCACGCGCCAGTGCGGCACGCTGGGCCATGCCGCCCGAGAGCTGGTGCGGGTAGCTGTCCGCAAACTCGGACAGCCCCACCAGTGCCAGCGCCTCGTCCACCCGGGCATGCTGTGCCTTGGGCACTTTGCGCGCCTGCAGCCCCAGGGCCACGTTGTCGCGCACCGTGCGCCAGGGAAACAAGGTCGGGTCCTGGAAAACCACGATGCGCGAAGGATCGGGCCGCGTGATGGGCTGGCCATCCTGCGTGATATGGCCGCTGCGCGGTGGCTCCAGCCCGGCCACCAGGCGCAGCAGCGTGGACTTGCCGCAGCCGCTGGGGCCCAGCAGGGCCACGAACTCGCCCGGCTGCACCTGCAGGCTGACATCGCTCAGCACCGGCAGCTGGGCACCGCCCGGCTGGGCAAAATGGTGTGACACCTGGGCGATATCGATGCGTGCCCCGGTCTGGGACACCTGGCTCTCTTGCTCCGGCACACTGTTTGCAATTGCAGCGTTCACCATTTCACAGTTCCTTTCTGCCAGCCCAACAGACGGTCACGCACGGTGAACAGCAGGGTGATCAAGCCCGAGCACAACACCGCCATCACCAGCAGCGCGCCGTACATATTGGCGTAGGCCGCCCAGCCCTGGGCCCACTGCAGGTACCAGCCCAGGCCCGCTTTCACGCCCATCATCTCGGCCGTGATCAGCACCGAGAACGACGCGCCCAGCCCCATGAACAGGCCGACAAACACCTGGGGCAGCGCGGCCGGAATCGCCACCCGCAGCACCAGAAACCATTCCGAAGCGCCCAGGGTGCGGGCCACGTCGTAATAGCTCTTGCTGACATTGGCCACGCCCGACCAGGTCAGCACCGCCACCGGAAAGAAGGTAGCCAGCGCCACCAGGAACACGGCGGCGCTGTAGCTGCTGGGCGCAAAGAAGAACGCCAGCGGCAGCAGGGCCGACGCCGGAACCGGTCCCAGAAAGCGCAGCAAGGGATGAACCCAGTAGCCCGCAACGCGCGACCAGCCCACCCACACGCCGGTGACAAAACCCACCAGGCTGCCGATCACGATGCCGTGCACCAGCAGCCGCAGCGAATGCGCCACCGACAGCCCCAGCCGGGCGGAATCGTCCAGGTAGACCTCCAGCAGGCTTTGCGGCGGTGCAAAGAATGGCGGCGGCAGCACGCCCAGCTTGGCCGTCAGCACCTCCCACACCGCCAGCAGCGCCGGCGCAGCGATCAGCCAGGCACCCGCCGGCCGCAGCCAGCGCAGCACCCGGCCCGCGCGCTCGCACGCCAGGGCCAGCGCGGCCAGCAGCACAGCCAGCGCGGCCGTGAGCACGGCAAACTCGGTGGTATACGCCCAGTCGCTGAAGCCAATCTCCTTGTTGGGCCACCTCCAGGTCAGCGCGCCCAGCAGCAACCAGGCCAGGGCCGCCACCAGACCCTGGCGCCAGACACCCTGCTCCGCCGAAGAAGGTGCCGGATCCGCAGCCACGGCGGTGGCCGTGGTCGAAGGTGCGGCCGTGGGCGTGGCGGGCTGCAGGATCGGCGCGCCGGCCTGCGGCGCCAGCTCCAGAAGTACGGTGGCGCCACTCATGACAGCACATCCTGGGTGATATGGCGCGCAAAGCGTGCCGGGTCGGTACTCTTCTTCAGAATGCCGGCCGAACGGAAATCGGCTGCGAATTCACGCACCTCATCCTGCAGACGGCTGTTGTGCGGATGGTGCTTGTACGTCAGCTCCGCAATCAGGCGCTGCAGATCAGGCACCTCGAACTTGGGCGTGTACTTGGCGAAGATCTTGGCAGACTCGTTGGGGTTCTCGGCCACATAGTCCGATGCCTGCGCCAATGCACGCACCACCGCGGCAGCGCTCTTACGGTCGTCGCGCACGAACTTGGCGCCCGCGCCCAGCACGCAGCAGATCTTCTCGGCATATTCCCCGGTGGCGCTGTTGCCCAGTTCGGTGAACACGCCGGGGTTGCGCTTTTCGATCAGGTAGAGATTCGGGTCGCCATCGGCAATGGCGTGGACCTCGCCCTTCTTCACCGCCACATCCAGCAGGTCGGCAGGGTAGACCCGCCACTCCACATCCTTGTCGATGTCCAGCCCCAGCTTGGCCAGGTGGATGCCGTAGAACTGCTTGGCCGGACTGTTCAGGTCGGCCACTCCGATCACCTTGCCCTTGAGCGACTTCACATCGCGCGTCACCCCGGCCGCATTGACCCCCACCAGGCGCAGGCAGCCGCCGTGCACGCTGCCCACGATCTTCACGTCCAGCCCGGCTTCCAGCGGCTTGACCCAGCGGTGGATCAGGCCCACCCCCACTTCGGCCTTGCCGGTTGCCAGCGCCTCCAGTAACTGGTCGGCAGAACCGCCCCAGTTCAGCACCTCCACCTGCAGGCCGTTCTTCTCGAACAGGCCGCGCTCCAGCGCAATCGGCACCGGCACCTGGCAGAAGCTGGCCTGGCTCCAGGCCAGGGTGATCTTGCGCGGCTGCGAATGCACCGCCAGCGGCAGCAGGCCTGCGGCACCGGCTGCACCAGCGGCCGCAGCCGCTCCCAGGAAATGGCGGCGGTTCCAGGGCGTGCCGTGCGCCGTGGGCAGAAATTCGTCCATGTGCTCCCTCCAGGAAACTGTGAAAAGTGGCAGCACGATAGGACGCCAGACCGCGCTGCGGCAACGAACGAAAGCGTGTATCCATATGCGCAAAACACCGCCGCGCCCAGGCGACGGCCGCACAGCAAAAAGCGCATATGCAAACACAAAAAGCTTCGTAGCCTTGCGGTGCAGGCTTGGCAGACCATGGCGGCATTCCAACGGAGCACACCATGAGCCTGAACGACTATCTGTCCCACAAACGCCGCGCCGTACTGGCTCGCCAGCAACGCATTGCCGACGGCAGTGCCCAGGCCACGTCCTTGCACGCCCATGTCTCGGCCGAAGGCCGCAGCGGCATCCGCCGCCTGCGCATCCGCGAGCACCAGGTCATCAGCGACAGCCCCTACGACTTTGCCGGCTTCAACCTGGGCCCCTCCTCGCCCGAGCTGCAACTGGGCGTGCTGGGCACCTGCGTGACGCACATCTTTGAAATCCAGGCTGCGCTGCTGCAGGTGCCGCTGGACAGCATCGAAGTGGATGTGCGCGGCACCATCGATCCGCGCGGCGGCCACCCCGGCCACGAGGCCACCCCCATCTGGCCGCACAACATCCAGTACGAAGTCCAGGTCGCCTCCAGCGCCTCGGATGCGCAGCTGAACGAGCTGTTCGCGGCGGTCGAGAAGAACTGCCCCATTCTGAACCTGCTGCGCAACCCGCAGCAGGTCGTGGGCACGCTGGTGCGCGCCCAGCCGGCCCCCCAGGCCGCAGCCCCTGCCGCCAAGGAGGCGCAGCCCGCATGAGCACCGCACCTGCCCAGGGCCGGCAGCCGCCAGCGCCTGTGCCAGCGCCCACACCCGCATGGCAGCCCGACACCGTCGTGCTGCACGCCGGCTATGACGGGTTGCAGCACCAGCGCAGCGCGGCCGTGCCCATCTACCAGACCACATCCTTTCTGTTTGAGGATGCGCAACACGGCGCCGAACTGTTCGACCTGGTGCAGGAAGGCCATATCTACGCCCGTACCGGCAACCCCACGCAAACCGTGCTGGAGCAGCGCATCGCCCGGCTCGAAGGCGGCACGGCCGCACTGGCCGTGGCCTCCGGCATGGCTGCCATCGACATCACCCTGGCCACGCTGGCCCGGGCCGGGGACCATGTGATCCTGGCCTCGGCCCTGTATGGCGGCTCCCACAACCTGGTCGTGCATGTGCTGCAAGGCCGCGGCATTGCCAGCACCGTGGTGGGCCGGGGCGACCACGACGCCCTGCGCGCGGCCTTCACGCCGCAGACCAAGGCAGTGTTTCTGGAATCCGTGGGCAACCCTTCCGGCGATGTCGCCGACATCGCCGCCATTGCCGCGCTGGCCCATGCCCAGGGCGTGGCCGTAGTGGTGGACAACACCAGCGCCACGCCCCTGCTGATCCGCCCGCTGGAGCATGGCGCCGATGTGGTGGTGCACTCGGCCACCAAGTACATCGGCGGCCACGGTACGGCCATGGGCGGGCTGATTGTGGATGGCGGCCGCTTCGACTGGCAGGCCCGGTCCGACCGCTACCCCCAGCTGACCCACCCCGATCCGGCCTTTCACCAGGTGGTGTTCACCGAACGCTATCCCGATGCCCCCCTGGTCGCCCGTGCACGCACCGTCATGCTGCGCAATGCCGGCGCCACGCTGGCGGCGCATTCGGCTTTCTTGCTGCTGCAAGGGCTGGAAACGCTGGCGCTGCGCATGGAACGCATCAGCAGCAACACCCGGGCCGTGCTGGACTTTCTGCAGACCCAACCCCAGGTGGCGCGCATCCACCACGTGGCCCACCCCGGCCATCCCGACCACGGCCATGCCACGCAGTACCTGCGCGGCAGCCTCGTGCCCGGGCTGCTGTCCCTGGAGCTGCACGGCGGCCGCCCCGCCGCCCAGCGCTTCTATGACGCGCTGCAGCTGTTTCTGCGCCTGGTCAACATCGGCGACAGCAAATCCCTGGCCGCCATCCCGGCGGAAACCACCCACCACCTGCTGCCCGATGCCGAGCTGGCACGGGTGGGCATTGCCCCGGGGCTGGTGCGCCTGTCCATCGGCATCGAACACCCGCACGACCTGCTGGCCGACCTGGGCCAGGCCTTGGGCCATGCGCAGACCGCCACGGCCTTGCCCGCCTCCACACCCGACCTTGAACTTCTCCAGGAGCCTTCATGAGCACCGTTGCACAAGCCCTTCGCCCCGCCACCACATCCCTGAATGCTGCCCAGGCCCTTTCCGCCCTGGACACCCCGCTGGACTCCCTGCCGGTCATCAACCTGGCCGAGCTGGGCGACTCCACCCGGCACACGCCCGCCCACGCCCGGCTGGCTCGGATTGCACGCGACATCGGTTTCTTCTATCTGGAAGGGCATGGCATTGCGCCCGAGCAGATCGAGCGGCTGGAAGCCGTGGCCCGCCAGTTCTTCGCCCTGCCCCCCGAGGTGAAGCAGCGCATTGCCATCCACCACTCCCGCCATTTCCGGGGCTACACCGGTGTGGGCGGTGAAATCACCCGCCTGCAGCCCGACCTGCGCGAACAGATCGACTTCGGCGAAGAGCTGGAGCCCGTGGCACAAGCCGCCGACACGCCCGCCTGGTGGGGCCTGCAAGGCCCCAACCAGTGGCCTGCCGAGCTGCCGCAGCTGCAAAGCGATATCCTGGCCTGGCTGGACACCACGCGCGATGTGGCCAAGCGCCTGCTGCAGGCCTTTCTGGTGGCACTGGAGCAGCCCGCCACGGCCCTGAACGCCCTGGTGGCACCGCCGCACAACAACCGCCTGAAGATCATCCACTACCCCGGCCAGGCCCAGGGCCAGTCCGACCAGGGCGTCGGAGCCCACAAGGATGGAGGCCTGCTCACCCTGCTGCTGCAGGACCAGGTGGGCGGGCTGCAGGTGCAGACCCCGCAAGGCTGGCTGGATGTGCCGCCCCGCAAGAACGCCTTTGTGGTGAACATCGGCGAAATGCTGGAGCTGGCCACCAACGGCTATCTGCGCGCCAATGTGCACCGCGTGCTGTCTCCCCGCTCGGGCGTCAGCCGCTACTCGATCGCGTATTTCTTCTCGCCCAGCCTGCACGCCCAGGAAGTGCCGCTGCTGGACCTGCCCTCCCATCTGGCGCAGCAGGCACGTGGCCCTGAGAGCGACCCGCTGAACCCCTTGTTCAGCCACATCGGCACCAATGCACTCAAGGGCCGGGTGCGCTCCCACCTGGATGTGGCGGAGAAGTTCTACCCGGCGCAATTTGCCCTGCTGGACAAGACAGCCAAGCCCAGCGCCTACTGAACCTTGTTCAGCAGGCTCTGTGTGATGTAGTGTTACCTGGCACGGTGCAGCGCTCTGCACACGCAAGCAACCCCGGGCGGCTGCGCCGCCCCCACGGTGAAGCGGGTGAACACCGCGAAAAAGGCCCTGGCTGTGTCCGCAGCCAGGGCCTTTGTCATGGCGGGCGACCCGCAGTATGGAGGCCGGCCCACCGACCCGCAGCCGCCGCTGTCGCCGTAGTCCGTGGTCACACCGCCACCGGCAACCAGCCTCCGGGGTTGCTCACTTGTCGGGGCCAGCCTGCAAGGCCTCCAGCTTCAGCAGATCATCCTGCACCCGCAGCGCCATGTCCGACCCGGGCTCCATCTGCGCCAGCAACGCCTGCCAATGCTGGCGGGCCAGGGCGATGTCCCCACGCCGCACCGCGGCACTGCCGGCCAGGGCCAGGGCCTTGGCCTGGGTCGGCTGCAGACGCAGGGCCTGCGCAATGGCAGCCCCCGCCTCCCCTTCCAGGCTGCCGCCGGCCGCCGAAGCCAAGGCATCGGCCTGGTCTGCCAGCAGCCGCGCCTGGGTGTCGGTATCCAGACCGCTGCGGCGTGCTTCCTCCAAGGCCTGCTGGTAGGCCTGGGCGGCATCGCCGTAGCGCTCCAGGGTTTCGTAGGAACGCGCCAGCATCAGCCAGCCGGGCAGATTCTGCGGCTCCTCCTGCAGCTTGTGGGCCAGGCTGGCCACCATGGCCTGCACCTGCCCCTCCCGGGCCATGTGGTCGCTTTCCTGCACCTGGCCCAGGCGCACCACCGCCTGCGGATCGCCCACCTGCGTATAGAGCAGCATCGCGCCCACAGGCACCAGCACCGCCAGCAGCAGGCCGCTGCCGCGCTGCAGCCACACACTGTGCCGGCGCAGGCCAGCCGGGGTGCGCCGCTCTAGCTCGGCCAGCAGGCGCGCCTGCAACTCATCCACCGCCTGGGCATGGTCTGCCGCACTCAGGCGCTCCCCCGCCCGTTCGCGCTCCAGCTCGGCCAGCTGGGTCTGGTACAGGCCGCGCAGCGCATCGTCGCTGCGTGGCAGCGATTCCGGTGCCACCTCCACCAGCAAGGCTGGCAGCAACACCCCCAAACTCAGCAGGATCAGGGCCAGCACGCCCACCCACAGCAGTTGCACATCGTTCATGGCTGCTCCTTCCCGTCGGACTGGTGCAGCCACGTCTGCACCTGCTGGCGCTGTGCGGCCGACAGCGTGGACGGTGGCGTCTGGCGCCGCCGCAACGTGCGGCGCAGCAGCAGCAGCCCCGCAATCACCACCACAAAGGGACCGCCCCATAGCAGCCAGGTGGACGGCTTCCAGGGCGGGTTGTAGCGCACGAAAGCGCCGTAGCGCTGCTCGAAGAAGGCCACCACCTCGGCATCGCTGCGGCCCTGCTCCATCTGTGCGCGGATTTCACGCCGCATGTCGGCCGCCATCGGGGCATGCGATTCGGCCACGGTCTGGTTCTGGCAGACCACGCAGCGCAGCTGCGCCGCCAGCGCCATTTCCCTGGCCTGCAAGGGCTCGGCCGGGTTGGCATGTCCCCCCAGGGCCACCAGCAACAGGCCACCACCCAGCACTGTGTGGAGCTTCATCGCACGGCCTCCAATACCGGTCGGATGCGGTCACGCCAGACCTCGGCCGTCACCGGCCCGGCATGGCGATAGCGCACCCGCCCCTGTCCATCGATCACAAACGTCTCGGGCACTCCCTGTATGCCCCAGTCCATGCCCACGCGCCCGTCCGCATCCACGGCCGATGCCTGGTAGGGATTGCCCGCCACGCGCAACAGCGCCTGGGCCTTGGCCGGCTGGTCCTTGTAGTTCAGGCCATACACCGGCACCTGGTCAGCCTGTGACATGGCCTGCAGCACCGGCAGCTCCTGCCGGCACGGCGCACACCACGAGGCCCACACATTCAGCACCCAGGCCTGCCCGTGCAGCGCCTGCACGCTCAGCAACTGCTCCGGCTTGTCCAGCAGGGGGCGTTCAATGGCCGGCGCCGCCCGCTCCACCAGCGCAGACGGCACATCGCGCGGATTGCGCTGCAGCCCCAGGCCCAGCATCACCGCCAAGGCCAGGAAGGCCGCCAAGGGCAAGATGAACCGCATCAGGCGCTCCTTTCCTGCAGAGGCTGCAGCGCAGCCCGTGGCTCACGGCGCGGGGCCAGGCGGAAGCGCCGGTCCAGCAGGCTCAGGCCGGCGCCCAGCGCCATCATCAGGGTGCCCACCCAGATCCAGTCCATGAACGGCTTGATCTGCAGGCGCACCGTCCAGGCGCGGCCTTCGGGGTCCAGCGGTTCCCCCAGGGCCAGGAACACGTCTCGCGTCCAGCTGCTGTCGATGGCCGCCTGGCTCAGCGGCATGCTCTGGACGCGGAACACACGCTTTTCCGGGAACATCCGCCACGGCGTCTGTCCCTCGGTGTGCACACTGAACTGCGCACGCTGTGCGTCGTAGTTCGGTCCTTCGACAGCTGCCAGGCTGTCGAAGCGGAAGTGGTAGCCCGCCAGCTCCACCGACTCGCCCTGCGCCAGTGTGGTTTCCAGCTTGCGCTCCATGCCGTTGGCCAGGCTCACCGCCAGAATGAAAACGCCCACCCCGGTGTGCGCCGCCAGCATGCCCCACCAGCCCCAAGGCTGGCGCAGCACACGCTGCCACCCCTGGCCGCTGTCCACCCCTTGGCGCAGGCGCTGCACCGCATGGCCCGCGGTGCCCAGAATGCACCACAGCCCCAGGGCCATGCCCAGCAGCGTGGCGGCGGAGACCTGCGCACCCAGCCAGCCTTCGGCCAGCACCAGCACTGTGGTGCAGACCCCGGTCCACAGCACAGGCATGCGCAGGCGGACCCACAGCTCCCGCTCGGTGCTGTGCTTCCAGCGCGCCACCGTGCCCACGGCCATCAACAGCAGGGCCGGCAGCACCAGGGGCACGAACACGGCTTCAAAGTACGGCGGGCCCACCGAAATCTTCTCGCCGCTGAGCACATCCAGGGCCAGCGGATACAGCGTGCCGATCAGCACCGCCAGCGCGGCCGCGCTGAACAGCACGTTGTTCACCAGCAGCAGCGACTCGCGCGACAGCATGGCGAACCGGCCTTCACCCTGCCCCAGCGCCTGGGCCCGCCAGGCAAACAGCCACAGCGAAGTCCCCACCACGGCCACGATGAAGCACAGGATGTACAGCCCGCGCCCGGGATCGACGGCAAAGGCGTGCACCGAGGTCAGCACCCCCGAGCGCACCAGGAACGTGCCCAGCAGGCTCAACGAGAACGCCGAAATAGCCAACAAGGCCGACCAGCTGCGGAATGCGCCGCGCTGGTCCGTCACTATCAGCGAATGCAGCAGCGCGGTGCCCACCAGCCAGGGCATGAAGGAAGCGTTTTCCACCGGGTCCCAGAACCACCAGCCGCCCCAGCCCAGCACGTAGTACGCCCAGGCGCTGCCCAGCAGAATGCCCACGGTGAGAAAGCCCCAGGCGGCCAGCGTCCACGAGCGGGACCAGCGCGCCCAGGCAGCGCCCAGCTCTCCCGAAATCAGCGCCGCCAGCGCAAAGGCGAAAGGCACGGCAAAGCCCACATAGCCCATGTACAGCAGCGGCGGATGCAACACCATGCCGGGGTCCTGCAGCAGCGGATTCAGGTCCTTGCCTTCGGGTGCGCCAGGCACCAGCCGGGTAAAGGGGTTGGAGAGAAACAGCAGAAACAGCAGCAGGCCCACGCCGATCCAGGCCAGCACCGCCAGGACCCGGGCCACGAACGCCGGGGGCAGATGGCGGCTGCGCCACGCCACCACCCAGCTCCAGCAGGCCAGCAGCACCTGCCACAGCAGCATGGAGCCCTCGTGGCCGCCCCACATCGCGGTCAGCTTGTAGACGGCAGGCAGCGCGCTGTGCGAATTGCCCGCCACATACAGCACGGAAAAGTCATCCCGCCAGAAAGACCAGACCAGGCAGCCGGCCGACAGCAGGCTCAGCACGGCAAGCAGCATGGCAGCGGGCCGCGCCAGGCGCACCCAGCCCACCACGCCCCAGTGCGCACCGGCCAACGGCACCACGGCCTGGACCGCGGCCACTATCAACGCCAGCACCAGTGCGAACAGTCCCAGCTCCGGAATCATGGCAGCTCCTTGGCAGGCTGGGCCTGTTTCAACGCGTGCGCGGCTTCGGGAGGCATGTAGTTCTCATCGTGCTTGGCCAGCACTTCGCGGGCCTGAAACCCGCCACCCGCCTGCAGCTTGCCGGACACCACCACCCCCTTGCCCTCCCGGAACAGGTCCGGCAGCAGGCCACGGTACTGCACCGGCACGCGCTGTGCGCCATCCGTCACCATGAACCGCACCTGCAGCCCATCGGGGCTGCGCTGCAGCGAGCCGGACTCCACCAGCCCGCCCAGGCGAAAGGCGGCAGACGGCGGCGCCTCCCCGGCCAGTACCTGCGTGGGGCTGTAGAAGAACATCACATTGGCATTCAGTGCCCGCAACACCAGGGTCACCGCAGTGGCCACCAGCACCAGACCCGCCAGCACCCACAGCAGCCTTCTTTGACGTGGCTTCATTCCGGCAACTCCCCTTCGGTGTGTGCGGCCTGCCTGCGGCAGCGCCGCCACAGCGACCAGACTTCAGCCACCAGCAGCATGGCACTCACGCCGTAGGCCAGGGCAATAAAAAAAGCATGGTCCTGCATCACAGTTGCTCCTCGCCTGCGCGTTCCACAATCAGGCAACGGGTGCGCACCAGCGCCATGGCCAGGGTGTAGGCCCAGCAGGCCAGCGCCATCAGCAGCATGCCGGCCAGCATGGTGTGCGTCATGCTGGGCGCGGCATCCATGCGGATGGTGGCGCCCTGGTGCAGCGTGCTCCACCACTGCACCGAAAAATAGATGATGGGAACGTTGACCACGCCCGCCAGCAGCACGATGGCGCCGGCGCTGTCCGCGCGGCGCGGGTCCTCGATGGCGGACACCACGCCCAGATAGCCCAGGTACAGGAACAGCAGGATCAGCTCCGACGTGAGCCGGGCATCCCACACCCACCAGGCTCCCCAGGTGGGCTTGCCCCAGGCTGCTCCGGTCCACAGTGCGATGACCGTGAACACCGCGCCCGTCGGCGCCAGGGCCCGTGCCAGCAGCGGCGACAGGCGGGTGCCATAGACCAGACCCAGGGCCGCATGCAGGGCGGCCACCAGGTAGATGAACATCGACATCCAGGCCGCAGGCACATGCAGGAAGATGATGCGGTACACCTCGCCCTGCTGGTGGTCGGTGGGGGCCACCGCAAACCCCAGCCACAGACCGGCCACCGCCAGCACCACCGCCAGCACCGCCATCCAGGGCCAGACCCGGCCAGCCCAGTGATAGAAGACGGGGGGTGATGCCAGCTGGCGCCAGCGTCGGGGCACGGTGCGAGCCGAAGTTGCCACCGTCTGGGAGGAAACGGGGTTCAGGGTTTTCATGTCACTCCAAGGCAAGGCGCAGCGCCGCACCAATGGCCCACGGCCCTGCCAGCAGGGCCAGGCACAGAAAAGCGCCCAGCAGGTTCAGCGCAGGCGCCGCACTCAGCCCCTGCTGGGCCTGGGCCACCGCATGGCTGCCAAAAATCAGAACGGGGATGGACAGCGGCAGCACCACCAGCACCAGCAGCAACTGCCCGCGCAACCCCAAGGTCAGTGCAGCGCCCAAGGCCGCCAGCAGGTACAGGCTGGGGGTGCCCAGCGCCAGGGACGCCAGCAGCACAGCGATCACCGCGCCGTCGAGCCCGTACTGCCAGCCCAGCAGCGGCGCCACCAACAGCAAGGGGGCTACGCCCAGCAGCCAATGCGCCGCCACCTTGGCCAGCACCAGCAGTGGCAGCGGCTGGGGCGCCAGCAGCCACTGCTCCAGCGAGCCATCGGCCCAGTCGCCTTCAAACAACCGGTGCTGGCCCAACAGCACGGCCAGCAAGGCGGCCACCCACATCACACCAGGCGCAATCTGCTGCAGCAAGTTGGCGTCCGGCCCCAGCGCCAGCGGAAAAAGGCTGCCCACCAGCACAAAGAACAGCAGTCCGCCCAGCGCATCGGCCGGGCGCCGGGAGGCCAGGCGCAGCTCGCGCCCCAAAACCGCGGCTAGCATGGCACTGCCTCCTGCACCAGAGCCGGGGCACGCTCTGCTGCCGCAGACAGCGAGAGGGTCTGGGTGTGCTGCGGCGGCAGCGCCAGGCCGCGGTGGCTGACCACCACCGCCAGCCCTCCGGCATCCAGATGCTGGTCCAGCATCTGCACCAGACGCTGGCAGCCTTCGCCATCCAGGGAATTGTCCGGTTCGTCCAGCAGCCACAGCGGCCGCTGGCTGAGCCAGACGCGGGCCAGTGCCAGCCTGCGCCGCTGCCCCTGGGACAGCCGGCCCAGGGGGCGCGACACCATATCCTGCAGAGCCAGCTGCTGCAGCACCTGCTGCACCTGACCGGTATCCCAAGGGACCTCCGCCAGGGTCAGCGCAAAGCGCAGATTCTCCAGCCCGGTCAAGGTGTCGCTCATGCCGCTGTGGTGGCCCAGATAGGCCAGACGCTGCGCATACGCCGCATCGGTGGGTTTCAAGGTGTGCCCACACCACTGCAGCTGCCCGGCCCGCCAGGGCAGCAGTCCTGCCAGGCTGCGCAGCAGGCTGCTCTTGCCCGCTCCATTGGCGCCATTCACCACCAGGGCCTGCCCGCGCTCCAGCACAAAGCCGAGGTCGCGGAACAGCACCTTGCCGCCGCGCAGACACCCCAGACCCGAGACCGCCAGCGATACCGGTCGATCCGGGGCTGCGGCGCCGTCTCCTGCCATCCCCACTACTTCGCTTGCGCCACCGGTGTGGCGGCCATGGGAACCACCTGGCCCGGGGTGTCGTTGCCCGGTCCCTGCCCCGGTGGAATGTGCGGCAGCTTGTGGGCAATACCCTTGTGGCAGTCGATGCAGGTCTTTTCCTTGCTCGCCAGGTAGGTCGCGTGCATGTTCTGCGCGCGCAGGCTCTGGCGGGTGAAGTCCATGGAGTCGTAGTTGTGGCAGTTGCGGCACTCCAGTGAATCATTGGCCTTCAGACGCGCCCATTCATGCTGCGCCAGCTCCAGGCGCTTTTCCTGGAATTTTTCCGGCGTGTCGATGGTGCCGAAGATCTTGCCCCAGACTTCCTTGGACGCCTGCATCTTGCGGGCCATCTTGTCGGTCCAGTCATGCGGCACATGGCAGTTGGAACACACGGCCCGCACACCGGAGCGGTTGGTGTAGTGGATGGTGCTCTTCAGCTCGGCATACACGTTGTCGCGCATTTCATGGCAGCTGGTACAGAATTTCTCGGTGTTGGTGAACTCCATGGCGGTATTGAAGGCACCCCAGAACAGGATGCCGCCAATAAAGCCCCCGATGGTCAGAAACCCCAGGCTGAAGTGCACGCTGGGGCGGCGGATGACCGCCCAGTAGCGCTTGAGAAGTGTCAACATGATGGTTCTCTTGTGCTGCACAAGGCAGCGTCAGTTTTTCTGGGTGGCCTGTGCGCCCGACTGCGACCGCATGGACTTCAGGATCAGGGCGTCCACATCCATGAAGGTGTTGTTCACCAGCGGGCGGACTGCATCCTGGCTCACATGGCACTGCATGCAGAAGTAGCGGCGCGTGGAGACCTGGCCCAGCATGTGGCCGTCGCGGTCCATGTAGTGCGTCACCGACACCGGCACCGCCTGCGAGACTTCCGCCTTGGTGCGCGAATGGCAGTCCATGCACTTGTTGAAGTTCTTGTCCACCTGGTAGCCATCCACCCGGTGCGGAATGGTCGGCGGCTGCCAGGTGTAGTTGCGCGTGCGGCGCACATCGTCATTGATGGCATTGCCCAGCACCGGAGGCTTGGTGGTCTCCATGATGGGCGCGGGGCCGCGTGCAGCGTCCGTGAAAGGGCGTGCCACTGGCTGTGCCAGGGCGGCTCCCATGCACAGCATCAGAAAAAGAGTACGAATGAAGTTCATGATCCACACTCCTGCCATCAAACCTTGGTGATCTTGACGGCACATTTTTTGAAGTCCGTCTGCAGCGAGATCGGGTCCGTCGCATCCAGCGTCACCTTGTTGATCAGCTGGCTGGCATCAAACCAGGGCACATAGACCAGCCCGCGCGGCGGCTTGTTGCGGCCACGGGTTTCCACCCGCGAGCGCATGGCGCCACGGCGCGATGCGATCTCCACCTCGCTGCCCCGGCGCAGGCCCAGCGCCTTCGCATCCTCGGGATGCATGTAGCACAGGGCATTGGGCACGGCACGGTGCAGCTCGGGCACGCGGCGGGTCATCGAACCCGAATGCCAGTGCTCCAGCACACGGCCGGTCGACAGCCAGAACGGGAACTCCTTGTCCGGTGACTCGGCGGCCGGCTCGTACGGCAGGGCAAAGATATTGGCCTTGTTGTCCACGTTGCCGTAGAACTGGTAGCCCGTGCCGGCCTTCACATAGGGATCGGAGCCTTCGCGGTAGCGCCAGCGGGTTTCCTTGCCATCCACCACAGGCCAGCGCAGGCCGCGCACCTTGTGGTACTCGTCAAACGGCGCCAGATCATGGCCATGTCCACGGCCAAAGGCCGCGTACTCTTCGAACAGGCCTTTTTGCACATAGAAGCCGAAGTGGGCCGATTCTTCGTTGTCGTAGGCCTTGTCCATGTCCGTGAGCGGGAACTTGTCCACCTGGCCATTGCGGAACAGCACTTCGTACATGGTCTTGCCGCGGTAGGCGGGCTTCTTGGCCAGCAGCTCCTCGGGCCAGACTTCCTCGATCTTGAAGCGCTTGGAGAACTCCATCAGCTGCCACAGGTCCGAATGGGCTTCCCCCGGCGCCTTCACCAGCTGGTGCCAGAAGTGGGTGCGGCGCTCGGCATTGCCGTAGGCACCCTCTTTTTCCACCCACATGGCGGTAGGCAGAATCAGGTCGGCGGCCACGGCTGTCACCGTGGGATAGGCATCCGAGACCACAATGAAGTTCTCGGGGTTGCGGTAGCCGGGGTAGCCTTCCTGGGCCAGGTTGGCACCGGCCTGGATGTTGTTGTTCACCATCACCCAGTAGGCATTGAGCTTGCCGTCCTTGAGCATGCGGTTTTGCAGCACGGCGTGGTAGCCCGGCTTGCCCGGGATGGTGCCTTCCGGCAGCTTCCACATCGCTTCGGCCATGGCGCGGTGCTTGGGGTTGGTCACCACCATGTCCGCCGGCAGACGGTGCGAGAACGTGCCCACTTCCCGTGCGGTGCCGCAGGCCGAAGGCTGGCCCGTCAGCGAGAACGGGCTGTTGCCGGGCGTGGCGATCTTGCCGGTCAGCAGGTGGATGTTGTAGACCATGTTGTTGGCCCAGACACCGCGGGTGTGCTGGTTGAAACCCATGGTCCAGAAGGACACCACCTTGGTCTTGGGGTCTGCGTACAACTCGGCCAGCGCTTTCAGCCGGTTCGCGGGCACGCCGGTCAGCTCGGTCGTGTACTCCAGCGTGTACTTGGAGACGTACTTCGCGTACTCCTCATAGGTCATCGGCTTGGCGCCATTCGGATCGTCCGCGTTCTTGGCCGCTTTCTGCAGCGGATGCTCGGGACGCAGGCCATAGCCGATGTCGGTATTGCCCAGCTTGAAATTGCAGTGCTTGGAGACGAAATCCTGGTTCACACGCCCGGTGGCGATGATGTGGTTGGCGATGTAGTTCAGGATCGCCAGATCGGTCTGGGGCTTGAACGTCAGCTCGATATCGGCCAGCTCGTAAGAGCGGTGCTCGAAGGTCGACAGCACGGCCACCTTGACGTCCGGGCTGCTCAGGCGGCGGTCGGTCACGCGGGTCCAGAGCACCGGGTGCATTTCCGCCATGTTCGAGCCCCACAGCACAAAGGCCGTGGCCTGCTCGATATCGTCATAGCAGCCCATGGGCTCGTCCATGCCGAAGGTGCGCATGAAGCCCGCCACCGCGGACGCCATGCAGTGGCGCGCATTGGGGTCGATATTGTTGGAGCGGAAACCCGCCTTGAACAGCTTGGAGGCGGCATAGCCTTCCCACACCGTCCACTGGCCCGAGCCGAACATGCCCACCCCCGAAGGACCCTGCTTCTTCAGCGCCTTCTTGAACTGCTCGGCCATCACGTCGAAGGCCTTGTCCCAGGACACGGGCTGGAATTCGCCGTCCTTGGCATACACGCCATTTTTCATGCGCAGCAGCGGCTTGGTCAGCCGGTCTTCGCCGTACATGATCTTGGACAGGAAGTAACCCTTGACACAGTTGAGCCCCCGGTTCACCTCGGCTTCCGGGTCGCCCTGCGTGGCCACCACGCGGTTGTCCTTGACGGCCACCATCACACCGCAGCCTGTGCCGCAGAAGCGGCATGGGGCCTTGGACCATGTCAGCTGCGCGCCACCGGCCTGCGGCACGGTTCCCTGCGAAATGGCTTGAATGGGAATGCCGGCCACGGCACCTGCGGCCGCGGCGGCAGATTGACGAACGAAGTCACGCCTTGTGCTGCTCATGCTTTACCTCTTGATGGAGTGATTGCCATGCCTCGGCATGCTGGTAGACCAGAGAGACGTTGATCACGCCCTCCAGGTGTTGGATGGTGGAAACACGGTCTAGGACGGAAGCGGCGCTGGGCCCTTCCAGGGTGACGACCAGCTTGCCGCTGGGGTGGGTGCCGTGAAGCACCAGCCCGTCGACACCGGTCACCGCCTGCGCCACCCCCGTCAACGACGCGGGCGCCACATGCACGACCAGGCTGGCGATATGCAGTTCATCGCTCATGCATCACTCCCCATCAGGCGTGGGGAGGGCCGGCGAACATTTGGTAGAACCAGACGAGAAAACCGTAGGTCACGATGATGGCACCCGTAATGACGGGGGCCATGACCACGGTCAGGAACGCAAAACTGCGCAGTTCCTCTTGGCGGGTAGAGGGGGATTGAGGGTCGGCCATAAGGACTCCCGTGGGTATGGCACCGAGGTGCCTTGTAGGTCGCGCCAAATGCGTGCCAGCCCTTACGGGCGGGGTCAGCAGTTCAGCGCAACGGGTTTTTATTCATGCGCCCATATTATTTTTGATGGTACGCCAAGTACTTGATGAAAATCAAACGCCATGCACCATCTTGGTGTTGCCCTGCCGCATTTCGCACCAATTCGAAGCATTTCCACCCGGCAACTGGCCCGCCACGCGCCCACTCGCGCCATACCGCAGCCAGCTAACGCCATCGGCGCTACAGTGCAGCCATGCCTGAGACCGCTGCCATCCCTGTTTCCCCTGCCTCCTCCGCTTCCACTTCCGCTGGATCGCCTGATTCGGCCGCGCCCTCCACGCCCTGGTGGACTGTCCACATCGATGGCAGCGCCCTGCCCAACCCTGGCCGCATGGCGCTGGGAGCGGTCTTGGTCAGCCCTGCCGGGGCCTGCCACACCGTGTCCCAGGACACCCACCGCACCGGCTGCAACAACGAGGCCGAGGTACTGGCCCTGCTGGCCGCACTGGCAGTGCTGCGCACCCAGCAGGCCCAGCATGCGCGTGTCTACAGCGACAGCAGCATCCTGGTAGAACAGCTCACCCTGGCCAAGCCCAAACCCGTGGTGCGCCTGACACCGCTGTATGACCAGGCACGTGCCGCCGTGCGGCAGTTTGCGGGCGTGACCTTGCACTGGGTGCCGCGCCACCGCAACCAGCAAGCCGATGCCCTGGCCCGCGCGGCCTTGCAGCTCCCGGGGGCCGTGCCTGCCCCCCTGGCCGTCAAACGCAAGCCGTAAGGCTTATCAAGCAGCCTGCGCCCCATCTGTTCGCCTGCCGTCGTTGGCAGGCGGCTTTGCAGGAGCCGCGGCGGGATCGGCAGGGGCGGTGCCAGCCATCGTTGCCGTCCTCGCGGTGCTGGCAGTGCTGCCACCAGCACCGTCAGCGCCCACATCCGGCGCCGCCGCCCGCACCGTGCCTGCTTCGGCCTCGTTACGCTCCTCCGTCAGCCGGGTGCCGCAACGCCGGCAAAAGCGGGCATCGTCCTCATGGCGCGCCTCACCGCAGGTCTCGCAGTGCAGCGGCCGGCGGCAGGGCTTGGTGCCGAAGCCGCGCGACAGCTCCACGCCCACAATGCCGGTGGGTACGGCCAGAATGCTCCAGCCCACCAGCATCATCGCGGAGGCAAAGATCTTGCCCAGCGGCGTGGACGGCGTGACATCGCCATAGCCCACGGTGGTCACGGTGGAAATGGCCCAGTACATGCCCATGGGCATGCTGGTAAAGCCATGCTCGGGACCTTCGATCACAAAGATCAGCGCGCCCATCACGAACACGATCACCGCCACCACGCTGAGGAACACAAAGATCTTGCGTGCGCTGTGCTTCAGCGCCCGGCCCAGCATGAAGTAGTCCTCCAGAAAGCCGCGCAGGATGGGAAACACATGGAAGGTGCGCACCAGCCGCAGCGCCCGGATGGCGCCCAGGAACTGGTATTCCGGATGGAACAGCGACAGGTAGCCGGGAATGATGGCCAGCAGGTCCACCAGCCCGTAGAAGCTCAGCACATAGCGCCATGGCCGGCGCACGGAAATCAGCCGCAGCCCGTATTCCACCGTGAACGCCAGCGTGAACAGCCACTCCAGCGTGCGCAGCCCGTACACCACCCAGCCCTGGGCAATCGACGGAATGCTGTGCGCAATCACCACGCACAGGCTTAGCACAATGGCCACGGTCAGCCGCTTTTCAAAGCGTTTGCCCATGGGCGTGTTGGTCTCGAATACCGTGCGGTAGATGCTCTGGCGCCAGCGCGCTACCGGCACCCCCAGGCGCTCGGCCGAGGGGTATTTATCGTGGAAAAAGTCGATCAGAAAATCCAGCCAGCGCATGGGTCACCATCAGGTGGAGCGCATGACCGGCTGCTGGCGTGCGGCACGCCCCGCCTGCCCAAACCCCGCGGCTGGTCGCACGCCCCTGAAAATAAAGCGGCCTGTGCCATCCATCCAGGCTTTCACCGGCAAAACCGCCAGAATCACAGCTGCAAGGGCACAAGTTGCTCACATTTTGCCTAATCTCACCTGTGCCATGCCTGGCATAACCGGCAAAACCCCGCCCTGTCGCCGCCATCCACCGCTGTGCGCCCTTCGACCGCCACTGGCTGCGTGGCATGGGATGGCAGCAAACGAAACACCCCGCCAGAAGCGGGGTGTGGTGTCAGCGGTGCGCATGCACCGCCGCAGGGGACTCCGGGCCTTAGGGACGGATCACGACCTGCGGACTGATCACGATCGCACCGGGTGGCGCTGCCGGATACACCATGACGGGCGGCGGCGGGCGGTGGTAGACCATGGGCTGCGCCTGGCACTTGCGCTTTTCCTTGAACTCGCCGTTGCGCTTCCACTTGCGCTCCACCTTGCAGTGGCCGTCCCAGAATTCTTCCCTGTAGCTGCCGCCTTTGTGCTTGTGGCGGTGGCCATGGTCGTCATGGTCCGCCAGCACCGACAACGGGAGCGCACACAACAAGGCCGGCAACAGCCAGCGGGGAGCCAGAGAAAAAATCATTGTTCGGAACCAGAAAAACAGAACGCGCAAGCCTACTGGAATGCCACCCGATCAGGTGTTTCCAATCATCACAGCACCTCGGCCGCAGCTCAGCAGTTGCCCTTCTTGGCCTGACCGGGCGGGCAGAAGTCCCGGTCGTTTCCACGGCCATGGTCATGGCCATAGCCCGGGTACACCACACAGCCCGACAACAGGGCCACCACAGACAACATCGCACACCATTTTTTCATCGCACAGCTCCTTCGCAAAGCGTGGGAAGTCTAGAAAGTTTGCACCGCCAGCAATGGAAAGTTCTGTAAGAAATTGTCCGCCGCACCGCCCTGCCCCATAGCCCGCAGCACCTGCACGCCTTGCATGCCCACTCGGTTGGCACACCGCCGCCAGCACGCTGAAATGCCAATCAGCTCCCTGCTGACAAGCAGACACCCTGTCTACCTCACATGACGCCTTCCGCCGCCACCGATAGTGAACAGACGAACCCACCGTGCCTTCCCCAGCCAGGAGACCGCCCATGACCGACGCTGATGCTGCACGCCTGGAATCCCATGCACCACCACCCGTCCTGGCGCCCTTGCCGGAACCGCTGCCGCCGGAAGAGGTGCTGCAGTTGCTGGCCCAGCAGTCCCCGCTGGGCGAACACAGCGTGGACGCGTTCTGAACCCTCCGCTGGCGCAGTTCCGCCACACCACCTAGCAGCAGCTGCTAGAATTTGCACACCAGCTTCAAGCGCTGGTCGCCCGAGTTATGACTATTGCAGGGGCGTTACCAACTGCTAAAACGTTGAGCCGCGCACTCCTCCCCGCACGTAGCAGACGTTTCAACAGTCTGCGGGGAAACAGGAGTCCACATGGCAATCACCCCAACCACCGTATGCGCGCAACTGGATGCCACCATCCAGTCTTTGGGGGCAGACCAGCACCACCTGCTGATCACCAGCGTCATCCCCAGCGCGCGGCGTCCGGAACACCAGGTTCGCTACAGCAGCGACCTGACCACCGCAGAACTGCGCCGTCTGCGCGATGTGATCGACCAGGCGCTGACGCAGGCAGCCTGAGCCTGTGCAACCCGAAGTCGGCATCCTTGTGCGCACCAGGTCAGCCCTACACAACTGCGTGCCGCTGACCCGTATGGTGGCTACGTTCTGCGCTGGTCGATGGCGGAGGCTCTTCTACCTTTGTTGAATCCAGCGCAGCGACGGCATGCCGCCATGAGGGCTGCCCGCAAGCAGCAGCCCTGGAGGCGCATGCATGGCAAACGGTACGTCCGTGGCCAAGCAAAATCCCAGCCACGCCGGTCAACCGCAAAACGCTAATCCATCCTGAACTGCGGACAAACCATTCGATTCATGTCGATCCGAATGCTCTGATCGGGCCGCGAGCAGACAAGAGAACCGGCGTGCTGTGCAGGCAAGATAAAACAAAATGTTTCAATCAGGGAGGAAATAAAATGTTTTGCACCCACTGCGGCACCGCACTGCCTGCGCAAGCGCAATTCTGCCAAGCCTGCGGCAAGGCAGTGGCCGCTTCGGCAGCCTCGCCGAATTGGCTAGATGCACAGGTAAACAAGCCCACCACCTTCAGTACGCCTGAATCTTTTTCTTCTTCAAAGATCCCAACAACCGAGGAAACAGACGTCAATCAAGTGCGACCATGGGTTCGGTTCTTTGCGCGGATCTTCGACATATGGTTATGGTCATTTACTATCGGAGTTCTATGGGGGATATTTTCTCCCCAACTACCTATCACAAAGGAAAATGAATACGCAATTGGTCTGCTTGCACTATTCACGTGGGTTTTTGTAGAACCGTTCTGCCTGTCCACATTTGGCACCACGCCAGGCAAGTTCCTGCTCAAGACCCGGTTGATCTACAACGGCCCCCATGCCCTTACCTACGGTCAGGCGTTGAAACGCAGCGTCAAAGTCTGGTGGCGAGGCTTGGCCGCAGGATTCCCTTTTATCAACTTGGGTACATTGATTTACGCCTATAGGATGCTTCGCGCGAACGGTCGGACCACCTGGGATGCGGAAGAAGGATTCAAGGTATCCCACGGGCGGATTGGGACAGGGCGCAGCCTGCTCGTGGTTGCTCTTTTTATCGTTTTTCTTGCAGTGATTGTTGTAGGTTCGATTCCAGATAACTGACTATATTGCTCTACGCCTCTCCGACAACGGCGAGCAACAGGTCCGGCAACGCGTCCAAAACTCCATGGACAAACTGCTTTTGATGCATGCCCTACCAAGGGCTCCATAAAAAAAAGCCCGCAATTGCGGGCTTTTTAATCTGCAGTGGAACGCCAGGCTCCACCAGCCAGCGGGATTATTCCCACTCGATAGTTGCAGGCGGCTTGGTGCTCACGTCATAGGTCACGCGGTTGATGCCACGCACCTCATTGATGATGCGGCCGGACACCTTCTTCAGCAGGCCATAAGGCAGTTCAGCCCAGTCGGCCGTCATGAAGTCGCTGGTCTGCACCGCACGCAGGGCCACCACGTAGTCGTAGGTGCGGCCGTCGCCCATCACGCCCACGCTCTTCACGGGCAGGAAGACGGTGAAAGCCTGGCTGGTCAGGTCGTACCAGCTCTTGCCGGTCTTTTCGTCGATCCAGTTGTTCAGCTCTTCGATGAAGATGGCATCGGCGCGGCGCAGCAGGTCCGCGTATTCCTTCTTCACCTCGCCCAGGATGCGCACACCCAGACCCGGGCCGGGGAAGGGATGGCGGTAGACCATGCCGCGCGGCAGGCCCAGGGCCACACCCAGTTCGCGCACTTCGTCCTTGAACAGGTCGCGCAGCGGCTCCAGCAGCTTCAGACCCAGCTGTTCCGGCAGGCCGCCCACATTGTGGTGGCTCTTGATGGTGACAGCCTTCTTGCTCTTGGCGCCGCCGGACTCGATCACATCGGGATAGATCGTGCCCTGGGCCAGGAAGGTTGCGCCCTTGCTGCCGGCGTTGGCCGCCTTGAGTTTGGAGGCTTCAGCCTTGAACACATCCACGAACAGGCGGCCGATGATCTTGCGCTTTTGCTCGGGCTCGGACACACCGGCCAGCTCGCCCAGGAACAGATCGGAAGCATCGACACGCACCACCTTGGCGTGCAGCTTGCCTTCGAACATGTCCATGACCATATCGCCTTCGTTCAGGCGCAGCAGGCCGTGGTCCACGAACACGCAGGTCAGCTGGTCGCCGATGGCGCGGTGGATCAGCGCCGCAGCCACCGACGAATCCACGCCGCCGGACAGACCCAGAATCACTTCCTCGTCACCCACCTGTTCACGGATCTTGGCCACCGCTTCTTCGATGTAGTCGCCCATGATCCAGTCAGCCTGCGTGCCGCAGATGTCCAGCACAAAGCGATTGAGCAGCGCCTGGCCTTGCACGGTGTGCGTGACTTCGGGGTGGAACTGCACGGCGTAGTAACGGCGTGCTTCGTCGGCCATGCCGGCGATGGGGCAGCTGGGGGTCGAGGCCATGACCTTGAAGCCGGGAGGCAGCTCGGTGACCTTGTCGCCGTGGCTCATCCAGACCTTGAGCATGCCGTGGCCTTCGGGCGTGACGAAGTCTTCGATGCCCTTGAGCAGTTCGGTGTGGCCATGGGCGCGCACTTCGGCGTAACCGAATTCGCGGCTGTTGCTGCCTTCGACCTTGCCGCCCAGCTGGGTGGCCATGGTCTGCATGCCGTAGCAAATGCCCAGCACGGGCAGGCCCAGCTCGAACACGGCGTCCGGTGCGCGGTCGTCCACTTCGTACACGGAAGCATGGCTGCCGGACAGGATGATGCCCTTGAGCTTGCCGTCGGCGGCGAATTCGCGCACCCAGTCGCTGCTCACATCGCAGGGGTGGACTTCGCAGTAGACATGGGCTTCGCGCACGCGGCGAGCAATCAGCTGCGTGACCTGAGAGCCGAAGTCCAGAATGAGGATCTTGTCGTGTTGCATGGTGATCAAGGGCAAGAGGGTGACAAAAAGGGGCTAGAAATCTTCGGGCGCCAGCAGCGTGACGCCGCTTTTGCGGGCGGCAGCCATCTGGGCGGCATCGAATGTGGCAAGTGGCAGGCGCAGCGACTGCGCCAGCCACAGATAGGCGGCATCGTAGGTGGGCAAGCCCGTGTCCAGCGCCACATCCAGCACGGCTTTGTGCTGGGCGGGCGCCAACTCGTGCAGCTCCACCCGGTGGCGTATGGCTTCCAGCACGCCCCATAGGCCTTCGACAGACCCATGCGGAATGCGGCCATTATTCACACCCGAGGCGATCAGATTGCCGCATTCCCACTGCCAGAGGTTGGGGGCTTGCGGATCGACCTCATCGCGGCGGATGCGGGTGTACAGGCGCTCGGTGTGGCGGCTGGCATGCTCGGGCAGCAGCCAGGCGGCGGTAACGGAGGCATCCAGAATGAAAGCACTCATGCCACGCTCCGTCCGGTCTGGCGCAGAGGGGCAGCTTCATCCGCCGCCGTGGCTGGGCGGATGGAGCGCTGCAGCGCCTGGATCTGCTCCAGCTCGCGGGCGATCTGCTCATCGGTGATCACCGGCTTGCGGCGCACCGGCAGCATGCGCACCACTTCCTTGCCGTGGCGCGTGATGCGCACTTCCTCGCCCTGCTCGACCAGTTCGATCAAGGCAGAGAAACGGGTCTTGGCTTCGTAGATGCCGACGGATTGCATAAAAGTGGTTGCGCAAAAAGAAAAATCTGGCCTGACGTTGGAGTCAGACCAGATTTTAGCATTCAGACCAGAATTTGCAATCTGGTCAGATTGGGCAGAACTCAGTCCGCGCGGTAGTTCGGCGCTTCCTTGGTGATCTGCACATCGTGCACATGGGATTCACGGATGCCGGCCGCCGTGATTTCCACAAACTCGGCGCGTTCGTTCATCTCGGCAATCGTGGCGCAACCGCAGTAGCCCATGGAGGCGCGCACGCCGCCGGCCATCTGGTAGACGATGGAAACCATGGAGCCCTTGTAGGGCACGCGGCCTTCGATGCCCTCGGGTACCAGCTTGTCGGCATTGGGGTTGCCGGTGGAGGATTCCTGGAAGTAGCGGTCGGCCGAGCCTTGCTGCATGGCACCGATCGAGCCCATGCCACGGTAGCTCTTGTACGAGCGGCCCTGGTACAGGATCACTTCGCCTGGAGCCTCTTCGGTACCGGCGAACATGCCGCCCATCATGATGGTGGAGGCACCAGCAGCCAGCGCCTTGGCGATGTCACCCGAGAAACGGATACCACCGTCACCGATCAGCGGCACGCCCGTGCCCTTCAGGGCCTGGGCCACGTTGTCGATGGCCATGATCTGGGGCACACCCACACCTGCCACGATACGGGTGGTGCAGATGGAGCCTGGGCCGATACCAACCTTCACGCCATCGGCACCGGCTTCCACCAGTGCCAGCGCAGCCGCGCCGGTGGCAATATTGCCGCCGATCACGTCCACCTGAGGGTAGTGCTGCTTGACCCAGCGCACGCGGTCAATCACGCCCTTGGAGTGGCCGTGTGCCGTGTCTACCACCAGCGCATCCACACCGGCCTTGACCAGCAGTTCCACGCGCTCTTCGGTGCCAGCACCCACGCCCACGGCAGCGGCCACACGCAGGCGGCCGGCGGAGTCACGCGCCGCATTGGGGAAGGTGGTCTGCTTGTTGATGTCCTTGACCGTGATCAGGCCCTTGAGCTCAAAGGCATCGTTCACCACCAGGATACGCTCGAGCTTGTGCTTGTTCAGCAGCGCCTTGGCCTGAGCCGGGGTGGTGCCGTCTTTTTCATTGACGGTGATGAGCTTTTCACGCGGCGTCATGATCTCGCGGACCTTGACGTCGTAGCGCGTTTCGAAACGCACATCGCGGCTGGTCACAATGCCGACCACCTTGCCGCCGTCGCACACGGGGAAACCGGAGATACCGCGCTCTTCCGACAGCTGCAGCACTTGCAGCACGGTGTGATTGGGGGTGATCACCACGGGATCGTGCACCACACCGGATTCGTGGCGTTTGACCTTGGACACTTCGGCGGCTTGCTGCTCGGCCGTCATGTTCTTGTGGATCACGCCAATGCCGCCTTCCTGGGCAATGGCAATCGCCAGACGCGCTTCTGTCACAGTGTCCATCGCGGCCGAAACCAGGGGCAGGTTCAGCGTGATGTTGCGCGTGAATTGGGTGGAGAGGGAAACGTCCTTGGGCAGGACTTCAGAGAATGCGGGAACCAGCAGAACGTCGTCGAACGTCAGTGCTTTACCGAGAAGGCGCATGTGAAAGCTCCAAAAGAAAGATTGTACCTGCCCTTCGATTACCTTTGCCAACGGATGGCCCCAGTCCCCATGCATGGCACACCCTGAACTGCCCTGCCCTACACGCCCGCGGCCGACTTCTGCTAGTGCGGCGCGGCGCCCATTACGACACAGCACGTCCACATGACTTATGCAAGAACACACCATGCACCCGGCCCGATGCGGGGCCACACCGAAGCCTGGGGACGTGCCGTTCTAAAGTTGAAGGATGGCTCAAGAGATCGTGGAAGGCCATGCCACCCGCCTACAAGAATCAGGCACGGCGCGCACCTGGCGCACGGCCTCATCAAGCGATCAGTAGCCTGCCTTGCTGTTCGCCCGGCGCTTGGCAAACAGCCCGGAGCGGCGTGCGCCCTGCTGGGCAAAGCGTTCGCGGCGCGCCACCTTGGGGTCCACTGTCAAGGGGCGGTAGAGCTCCACCCGGTCCCCGGAATGCAGCAGGGTGGCGGCATCGCACACCCGCCCCCAGATGCCGCAAGCCTGCCCTTCCTGCCAAGCCAGGCCAGCCGCCTGCAGGGCGTCGGCCACGGTGGCGGGCGCAGGCAGTTGCAGGCAGTGCTCCTGCACTTCGCCCGGCGCGGGCGAATGGCATACCCACACCGCCAGCTCCGCCGGGGGCGGCGCGACCGCCTCAGATGGGGAATGCTCAGCCATACACGGCTTCGGCACGCTTGATGAAGGCATCCACCATGGAATTGGCGATGCGGTCGAACACCGGCCCGACCAGCGCCGCCAGCGGCGCGGAGTCAAAACCGTAATCCAGTTGCAGCTCGACCTTGCAAGCGCGCTGGCTGCCATCACCTACGGGGTGGAAGATCCAGCGCCCTTCCAGCCGCGAGAACGGCCCTTTGATCAGCCGCATGGCCACGCTGTGGCCTGCTTCGTGTGTGTTGCGGGTGATGAAGGACTTCTTGAGTCCGCCCAGGGACATGCCCACCTCGGCCGTCATGCCCGTGGCGTCCTGCTCCAGCACCTGGGTGTGGGAGCACCATGGCAAAAACTCCGGATAGCGCGCCACATCGGTAACGAGGGCGTACATTTCAGCAGGGCTGTACCAGATCAGGACGGATTTGTGGACGTTTTTCATCAGAGCGCTGCAGGGCCCTGGCGCCCACCGGGAATGATTTCCCTGGCGGCACGACAGACCGTGCGAAACTAGAATTGCATCTTGCGGCAAAGCGCCCATTGTAGAGAGAGCCCTGCTGGCACGGGGCGCACCGTATCAAAGACCCATGGCAACGAAAAAAACCGAAACACCCTCGCGCATTGCAGACAACAAGAAAGCGGCTTTCAATTACTTCTTCGAAGAGCGCTACGAAGCCGGCGTGGTGCTGCACGGCTGGGAGGTCAAGGCCCTGCGCGAAGGCAAGGTGCAGCTGACCGATGGCTACGTCCTCATCAAGGAGGGCGAGATGTTTCTGCTGGGCTGCCAGATCAACCCACTCAAGACCGCCTCCACCCACGTCAACCCCGACGCCGCGCGCATCAAGAAGCTGCTGCTCAAGAAGAACGACATCGAGCGCCTGACGACCAAAGTCGAACAAAAAGGCTACACCCTGGTGCCCATCAACCTGCACTGGAAGAACGGCTTCGTGAAGTGCGACATCGCACTGGCCAAGGGCAAGGCCGAGCACGACAAGCGCGATGTCATCAAGGACCGCGAAGGCAAGCGCGAAGTGGAACGCGCCCTGAAAAGCCGCAACCGCTAAGGCGCACACTCACCCCGCCACAGGCCGCCTTGCGCGGCTTTTTTTGCGCCTGTGTGACAACGTGGCCGTGCATGGCGCGCGGGCTGCCGGCGCCGCATCGGGCATGGTCCAACTGCTGCTGGTGGCTGCGCAGCATCCAGCCACCAATCAGGCAGAAAAAAGCCGCACCTGGGTGCGGCCTCGGTCTGCGGCGCAGCGGCGCCCGCAGCGCCTGCCGTGCCGGCTTACGCGTCTTTCAGCATGGCCAGCGGGTGGGAGTGCGCTGGCCAGGGGCTAACAAAGAAGGCGCGCCACAGCTCCTCGCTCACCTCTTCAATGCGTGGCGGATTCCATTGCGGGTTGTGGTCCTTGTCCACCGCCAGCGCACGCACACCCTCCACGGTCTCACTCTGGCCGGGGCGCAGATAGAAGCAGTGGCGCACCATGTCGCGCTCCATGCGCAGATCGCTGGCCACATCCATGCCGCGCGCGCGGCGAATCTGCTCCAGCACCACATGCAGCATCAGGGGCGAACGCTTGCGCAGCGCCGCCGCCGTGCTCTGGGCCCATTCGCTGCCATCGGCTTCCAGCGTGTCGATGATGGCCTGCACCGTGGGCAGGGCAAACACGCGGTCGATATCGGCCGTGCTGCGCACCGTGCCCGGTGCCTGCGCCTGCGTGCGTGCCTGTGCAAAAGCCTGCACCGCCTGCCCGTCGGCAAAGGACTGGGTGGCCAGCGCCTCCCACAGCGCGCCCTGCTCTGCCGTGGGCAGGTAGGCATCGGCCAGCTTGAAGGCGATGGCATCGGCCGCGGTGATGGTGTCACCGGTCAACGCCAGCCACTCCCCCACATGACCGGGGCAGCGCGACAGGAAGTAGCCGCCGCCCACATCGGGGAACAGACCGATGACGGTCTCGGGCATGGCCATCTTGGTCTTCTCGGTCACGATGCGCAGGCTGGCGCCCTGGCTGATGCCCATGCCGCCGCCCATGACGATGCCGTCCATGAAGGCAATATAGGGCTTGGGATAGTTGAAGATCAGGTGGTTGAGGGCGTATTCCTCGGTGAAGAAGTCCTCCAGCTCGGGGTTGCCCGTGCTGCCTGCCGCATGCAGAAAGCGGATGTCCCCGCCCGCGCAGAAGTGGCCGAACACGCCTTCCTTGTGGCTGCCGCGGATCGCCACGGCCAGCACCTTGTCGTCATGCTGCCAGGCCAGCAGCTGGGCCAGCAACGCACGCACCATGCCCAGCGACAGGGCATTGATGGCCTTGGGGCGGTTCAGGGTGATAAAGCCGACCTGGCCACGCACTTCGGCCAGAACGTCTGCGGTTGTCTCTGTCATGGGGGAAATCTCTCCGTAGGGGTTCGCGGATCCGGCGCACGCCACGAGTACTACGGCTGCGCCCGGTCAAACCGGCACGATAACCGAGGATGGTGCCGATTTCTGTCCCCCGCGCGCACCACCGCCAGCGTATTGCGCGATCTGGCCCTGCGGCGGCAGCTATTGCAACCGCAATGCCCAAAGAAAAAGGCCGCACAGGGCGGCCTTTGTGTGCAACAGCTGCCGAAGCAGCCGCTGGCTTACGCGTTTTCGCGCGAAGCACGCTTGCGGTCGTGCTCCTTCAGGTGGCGCTTGCGCACGCGCAGGCTGGTGGGGGTGATTTCCAGCAGCTCGTCGTCTTCGATGAATTCCACGCCGTATTCCAGCGACAGCTCGATGGGAGGCGTGATCTTGATCGCGTCTTCCTTGCCGCTCACGCGGAAGTTGGTCAGCTGCTTGGTACGGGTGGCGTTCACCACCAGATCGTTGTCACGGCTGTGGATACCGACGATCATGCCTTCATACACGGGGTCGTTGGGCTTGACGAACATGCGACCACGGTCGTCCAGCTTGCCCAGGGCGTAGGTGAAGATTTCACCGTCGTCCATGGAAATCAGCACGCCGTTCTTGCGGCCGCCGATGTCGCCCTTATGGGGTTCGTAGCTGTCGAAGATGTTGGT
>PJUK01000127.1_pt1 | contig 48304 bp, 43 predicted proteins | sample 1512211 | NCBI WGS metagenome assembly PJUK01 (sample SAMN08177668, study PRJNA422409) | Feces metagenome, whole genome shotgun sequencing project. | reverse complement strand
TTCCTGTTTGAGTCGGACTTTATCCGAACGTGACGCCACGGCGGTCAAGGAAAACCGGATAGTTTTTGTTGCACCGCAGCGCGGACATATCGGTGACGCAGCCCATTATACTCGCTAGAGAAACTCCATGAGCCTCGCCGTCGATCCGCGCGCCGTCGAAAGCCTGCTGGCCTTCTGGGCAGATGCGGGCGTCGAGGCCTGCTACGCCGACGAGCCGATCGACCGCCTGGCCGAGGGCGCGGCCCTGCTGCGAGCCCGCAGCCAGCCGCAGCCGGTCGTGGTCGCCGCTCCCCCGCCCCGCCCCGGCGTGTTCGGCGGGATCGACATCGGCGCGGCCGCCGCCCAGGCTCGGGAACTGGCCGCCGCCTGCAACGACCTCGAAAGCCTGGCCGCCGCCATCGCCGCCTTCGACGGCTGCCCGCTGAAGACGCAGGGCGCCAAGCAGGCCGTGTTCTCGCGCGGCCCGGGCGATGCGCCGGTCATGGTCGTCGGCGAAGGCCCTGGCGCGGAAGAGGACGCCCGCGGCGAGCCCTTCGTCGGCCGCGCCGGCCAGCTTCTGGACCGCATGCTCAAGGCCGCCGGCCTGCAGGAGCGGGCCTTCATCACCAACACCGTCTTCTGGCGTCCGCCGGGCAACCGCACGCCCACGCCCCAGGAGCAGGCCGTCTGCGCGCCGTTCGTCGAGCGAGCGATCGCGCTGGTTAAACCCAAGCTGATCCTTCTGGTCGGCGGCGCCTCCGCAAAGAGCATGTTGAAGCGCGAAGAAGGCATTCTTTCGCTTCGCGGCCGCTGGTTCGAATGGCGCTCCGAGGACGGCGCGATCGAGGTTCCGGCCTTGCCCAGCCTGCATCCGGCGTTCCTGCTGCGCCAGCCGGCGGCCAAGAAGAAGGCCTGGCAGGACCTCTTGATGCTGGCCGAAAGGCTTGATCGACCCGAACGGCCCCATTAAACAAGCCGCTGACCAGTCGGAACGGGGACGCGCGCCGCCTTTTCAAAGGCTTGCGCGGATACGATTTGCAGCTTTTCGCTCGCCCTCTGGCCGTTGTCTCGGCCCTCGCGCTTTGCCTTAACCTCGCCGCGCCCGCGGCAAGGGCCGCGGGGCTGGAACCGCTGTCGGACAGCGACCTGCGCTTCTATCAGGCCGCCTTCGGCGCCGCCGAGCGCGGCGACTTCGACGCCGCAGAGGCCGCCTTCGCCAACACCCGCAACCGCAGCCTGATCGGCAAGCTGTCGCTGGTGCGGCTGATGCACCCGACGGCCTACAGCGCCAGCTATGACGACCTGACCGGCTGGCTGAAGCTCTACGGCGACGAAGCCGGCGCCGACCGCGTCTACGCCCTGGCCATGAAGCGCAAGCCGGCCCGCACGTCCGCGCCCAAGGCTCCCGAACTGTTCGTCGACGTCGCCCAGGGCGGCCGCGCCGCGGGCCCCGCCGACAAGGGCCGCGCCGCCCGCGAAGCCTACTATTCCGGCGACGTGAAGGGCGCGCTGAAGCTGGCCAAGGCCTCGGGCGAGCGCTGGATCGCGGGCCTGGCCTCGTTCCGCCTGGAATCCTACGCCGACGCCCGCGCCTATTTCGAGCAGGTCGCCCACGACCAGAGCCAGGACGACTGGCTGCGCGCCGCCGGCGCCTTCTGGGCCGCCCGCTCGGCCGGCATGGCCGGCGACAACGACGGCGTGCGCGTGCTGCTGAACCAGGCTGCCCAGGCGCCGCAGACCTTCTACGGCATGATCGCCGCGCGCCAGCTGTCGATGGCCGGCCTGGCCGTCGCCAACGATCCGGACGATCCGATCGCCGCCCTGATCACCCGCGTGTCCTACAGCGGCCCCGATCCCGCCTCGCTGAACAAGCTGTTGGCCGGCGACATCCGCGCCCGCCGCGCCGCCTCGCTGGCGCAGCTGGGCCGCTGGAACGAGGCCGGCGCCGAGCTGCGGGCGGGCCTGTCCCTGGCCGCCGACGACAAGGCCCGCGCCGACTGGAGCGCCCTGACCCTGGCGCTCAACGCCCGCGCCCCGTTCAACGCCGGCCGTCCGGTCAAGAAGATCGGCGGCGAGGACTATCCCCTGCCCGAGCTCGAGCCCAAGGGCGGGTTCACGATCAACAAGGCCCTGGTCTACGCCCTGGTGCGCCAGGAAAGCCGCTTCGACCCGATGGCCGTCTCCGGCGCCGGCGCCGTGGGCCTGATGCAGCTGATGCCCGTCGCGGCCGCCCGCGCCGCCGGCGACGACAAACTGCTGGCCGACAACACCCCGCTGTTCGACCCGGCCTTCAACCTGCGGGTCGGCCAGGACTATTTCACCTGGCTGATGGACCGCGGGCTGCAGAGCCCCGACCTGCTGCGCGCCGTCGCCGCCTACAACGGCGGCCCGGGCACCCTCTTGAAGGTGCAGCAGCAACTGGGCGCCGACTGCGACAGCCTGCTGCTGATCGAGAGCCTGCCGGCGCTCGAGACCCGCAACTACGTCGAAAAGGTCATGGCCTCGTACTGGACCTACCGCCGCTTGCTGGGCGCGGAGACCAAGACCCTCGACGCCGTGGCCAGCGGGGCCAAGGTCATCGACTTCCGGCTGGATATGTAAAAGCTCCCTTCTCCCCTTGCAGGAGAAGGTGTCAGCGAAGCTGACGGATGAGGGGGCGAAAGGCCTCTCCGCATAGTTCAGAGAGACCCCTCACCCGACCTCGCTCCGCGAGGCCACCCTCTCCCGCAAGGGGAGAGGGAATCTCACCCCGCCTCGCCCGTCAGTTCCCGCCGCGCCTTCTCCAGCTCCTCGGCGTAGCGGCGCGTGGCGTAGGCCTCTGACAGCACGCCCAGAACGTTGCGCTTGTCGTCGATCACCGCCAGTTCGTCGGTCTCGCTGCGATCGAAGGCGCGCATGACGTCCTTGATCGATTGCTCGGGCTTCAGCGCCGCCTCGGCGTTGATGGCCAGGCCCGCGACCGGCTTCTCCCCATCGCCGCCCTCGGCATAAGCCTTCGCCGTCGGGATCACCCCGGCATAGAGCCCCGCCGCGTCGAGCATGATCACCCGCTTGGTCGAGCCCAGCGGGAAGCGGCGGCGAAACTCGGCCAGGGTGGTCTCGGCCGGCACGGTCTGCACGTCCTTGCGCATCATCCGGCCGGCGCTCAGCGGCCGCATCCACGACACGTCGTGGGCGCTGCGGATGGTCTCGCCGCGCAGGTGCAGCCGCCAGGTCGAGAACGAATAGCCGAAAGTCTCGCGCACCATGGCGCTGGCGATCATCGAGGCCACCAGGGCCGCGGCCGCCACCGTGAAGTCGCCCGTCGCCTCCAGAACCAGGAACGACATGGTGAAGGGCCCGCCGACCACGGCCACGCCCAGCGCGGCCATGCCGACCAGCGCCGCCACCGTCGGATCCAGGGTCGGCGACCAGGGGATCAGCAGCGAGATCGCCGAGAACACCTGGCCCAGCAGCGCGCCCAGGAACAGCGAGGCGAAGAACAGGCCGCCCCGGAAACCGAAGCTCAGCGAGATCACCGAGGCCAGGGCCTTCATGGCCAGCAGCATCAAAAGCAGCTTCAGCGGCAGCTCGGCGGTCAGGTTCAGGTGCAGCGCCCCATGGCCGGCCGACAGGGTCTGGGGCGTGATAACCGCCAGTGCGGCCAGCCCCATGCCGCCGATCGCCGGCCGCAGCCAGCGCGGGATCGGCGAGCGGGTCACCAGCCGCTCGGCGTTGGCCACCAGGCGCATCAGGGCGATGCCCAGCGCCGCGCAGGCCAGGCCCACCAGGGCGTAGAGGCCGTAGTCGGTCCACGACTGCACCGCCTGGGTGTCGGTCTTCAGCAGGTACGGGATCGCGCCCAGCTTGCCGGCCACCAGCACGGCGGCCAGGGCGGCGGCGGCCACGGGGGCGAGGTTGGCGACCGTGTAGGCCCCGATGACGATCTCGAAGGCGTAGAAGGCGCCCGTCAGCGGCGCGCCGAAGGCCGCTGCGATGGCCGCGCCGGCGCCGGCGCCCACCAGGGTGCGCATGTCGGCCCGGCGCAGGTTCAGCCGTTGGCCGGCGAACGAGGCGGCGGCCGCCCCGGCCTGGGCGTAGGCCGCCTCCAGCCCGACCGAGGCCCCCACCCCGTTCGACAGCATGGTCTGGCCGCAGATGAAGGCGCTGTCCTTCATCGACAGCCGCCCGCCGTGCAGGGCGTTGGCCTCGACGGGGTCGACGGCCGGGCGCGGGCGATACTTCATCCAGGCCCAGGTGATCCCGCCCAGCAGCAGCCCGCCGGCCGGAATGGCCAGCAGCCGCCAGGGCGCGACGCGGGTCTGGGCGCTGAGCCGCTCGTTGATGTCGATCTCGAACAGCAGCATCTGCAGGCCGTGCGCCACCTGGGCCTGCACGACCGCGAAGGTTCCGGCCGCCACCCCGATCAGGGTCGCCACCGCGATCAGCCAAAGCTCGCTCGACCGGATCCGGCGCCGCAGCCAGCCGACCCATTTCACGGATGCGGCGGCGGAGGCGTGGGCGAGCGACATGGCTTTCGATAACGCGGGTTACAGGGACGCCGCAACGTCCCTTCTCCCCTTGCGGGAGGAGGTGTCGGCAATAGCCGACGGATGAGGGGTCGAAAGACCTCTCCGCAAGCTTCTGAGAGACCCCTCACCCGACCTCCTCCGGAGGCCACCCTCTCCCGCAAGGGGAGATAAGGCCAAGCTAAGCATCTGAAATATATCAACTATTGTTTGACTTTTCCCGCCACACAGGGTCTGCTCAACCACAGGAAATCAACACGTTAGCCGATTAGACGACACAGATTCTGCACAGAAGGAGGCGGCCGATGGCCTTCCTTGTCGATGCTCAGGAACTGAAAAGCGGGCTCGTTCTCTTCCGTCGAGCCGACGTGAAGCACCGCAATTGGTACTGCCGGATCAAGCTACCGCAGTCCGACCGGTACAAGACGGTGTCGCTGAAAACGTCCGACATCGAAGCCGCCCGTGAGCGGGCCTTCGACCACGATGCGGATCTCCGGTTCCGCATCAAACATGACGTGCCGATTTTCAATCGGCCCTTCAGCCAGATCGCCAAGGACTACGCCGCCCTCCAGAAGGAACGGTCTCTGGTCGGTGAGATCACCCACCACCGTTGGGAGGTGGTGGACTCGATCATCCACGCTCAGCTCAATCGCTACGTCGGTTCGGTCCAGATCAACCTCATCGGTCAGGACCGTTGGACGGGCTATCCCCTCTGGCGCCGACAGGACGCGCGGCGCCGCAAGGAGGAGGACGAGGCGCGGAAGGTCCGCGAGGCTGACAGTGAGGACCGCGCCGCCAAGGCCAAGCTGCGCGCAGAGGCGCCGAGGGATCGCAAGGGCCGTGTCCGCACCGTGAGCGGCGAGGTCAGCGACGCCACCATCCGTTACGAGATGTCGATCTTTCGCTCGATCATGGCTTATGCCGCGAGCAAGAAGTACATCGCCGACAGCCAGCAGTTCAGCGGCAAGCTTCCACTGGCCAAGGTTCGCCGCGAGGAGTTTACCCCGGAGGAATACCGCAAGCTCCACACCTTCGCGCGCGGTTGGGTTAAGAAGGCCAAGTCCACGCAGAGCGCTTGGTATCGGACGGTCGCCTACAATTTCATTCTGATCATGTGCAATACGGGCATGCGTCCGCCCGAGGCCAAGAACCTGCGCTGGCGCGACGTCTCGATCCGCAGCGACGACCAGGACCGCAAGTTCGTCGTCCTCAATGTCCGGGGCAAGGACAAGTCCCGCAGCCTCGTCGCAGCTGGGAACGTCGCCGACTACCTTGAGCGCATCCGCGCCATGACCAAGGCCAGCGAGCCCGGTGACTTCGTGTTCACCACCTCCACCGGCAAGCCGTCGGCAACCTTGTATAGCGAGATGATCGAGGCGCTGTTGAAGGCGTCCGACCTGCTGATGAGTTCGTCGGGGAGCCGGCGATCGACCTATTGCTTCCGCCACACCTACGCGACGTTCCGCCTGACCGAAGGCGTCGATGTCTATTTCCTCTCCAAGCAGATGGGCACGTCGGTGAAGATGATCGAGGACCACTACGGCCACATCAATACGGTGAAGAATGCCGAGCGCATTCTCCAGGGGCTTCCTGGATGGCAACCGATCTCAACCGCAGTCCCGCTCGCGCAAAACGGCCGCCTGGAGGCGGACGGCGCGGAGCGGCCTTCCTTGGCCTAGCTGCCTGTGTCGAGACGTAGGACCGGCATAAGCGCCGAGTTCGGCGCGCCGGTCCGCCCGGCTCGCGCCCCGTGAATGCGCCGATGGCGCATTTTAGCGGGGCAAAGGATAAATGCCGGGCGCAGCCCGCACGAAACGCCGCCAGACCGATGCCATGTATCGTGGATGCAGGCCTGACAACGCGCCGTTGCGGCTGAAGGGCCGCCGGAAAATCGGCCGACGGTTGAACCGTTGACCTCCAGCGGGCAAGCGTGGGTGGGACTAAGGACAGCTGTGGCGTGGAAGAACCAAGTCACTGACCTCACAGTGTGGCCGACGCTGCCCTTGGTAGTAGTCTGGATACTCTAGTGCGCACACAGCCGCGTGACGGGGCGTTGGCCACGGCCCCTTCAACCGTGCCTTCAGCCGGACATGACCTGCTGGTCAGAATGACATCAGTCGATCTCTGGATGTCCACCGGCGTAAGATGCGGTCGCCTAGCCTTAGCAACTCTCGCTTGTGGACTTCTAGAAAGTTCCGCCCCAAGCTGTGCCATTGCGTTAGTCGCAGCAAGCTTGGGCAATGGCGCTTCACAAAGTTACTGTGCGCTAAATCGGGACTTAGAGAGTGGCACTTCCGAATCCAGTTGCAAGGCAACGCGAAGTCGTCTGCCTTCCGGCAAGAGGGCATCAAGTAGTTCTGGGGACAGCGGGGAGTGGCAAAACTACGATGGCCATTCTGAGAGCGGCGTTCCTAGCGGACCCCCTACTACCTGAATCCGGCCCAACTCTCTTACTCACCTACAATAAAGCCCTGTGTAATTTCATTAGGTCAATAGGTGATGGTGCGCTTAAGGGTGTTGTGGTTGAGCATTACCATAAGTTCGCACGCGGATACCTGAATCATCGAGGTAAGATGGGCTGGGGAGTGATTGCTGGCAGAAGTCGAAGGTTGCGACTTATCGAGACCGCGATCGCAAATGTGAGTGCCAGATACAACCCCAATTCCTTTTTTGATCGACCATTGAAGTACTTTTCAGCAGAAATAGCTTGGGTGGCGCAACACGGGATAACGTCTCTAGCTGACTACCAATCGGCAGACCGAGTTGGCCGGGCAGATGCTCGCATGGAGGCAATATACAAGCCTCAGCTTTGGGAAATGGTTGAGGAGTATCGCCGCCTGAGAGGTGATGCAGGGTTAAGCTATGATTTTGACGACTTGGCGACCGACATGTCGGAAGAATTAGATATTGATACGGATGAGCGAAAATATAAACACATCGTCATCGATGAGGGCCAAGATCTTTCGCCTGAGATGATACGTTCAATTGCGAAAGCGGTGTCTCCTGCGGGATCTGTTACTTTTTTCGGGGATGTCGCTCAGCAAATTTACGGACACCGTATGTCCTGGCGCGCAGCCGGCCTCAAGCCGACAAAGATATGGAACTTCAGCGAGAACTATCGCAACACGAGAGAGATTGCGCTGCTGGGCTTGGAGATTGCTTCCATGCCATACTACGCGGGCGCCAGCGATATGGTCGCCCCGACGGCCCCAGCGGCGGCAGGGGCCAAGCCCACGGTAGTCAGCTTCGCCGACGCAACAGCTGAGATGCCATTTGTGTTGGCCCAAGCAAGGCGGCTTGCCCAAACCCAATCAGTAGCAATTCTAACCCGAACCGCACGTCAAACGGATGATTTGCAATCTGCCGCAAACGGCAGCGCAGTCGACTTGCGCTCAGACGAATTAAACTGGTCGGCGGGGCCTGGGCTGTACTCTGGCACGTACCACTCTGCAAAAGGACTCGAATTCGATGCAGTGATATTGCCGTTCATTTCCACAGATCTCATGCCGGATCCTGCGTTTATCGCAGACTTTGGCAGATCGGAGGCCGAGGCAAATGACGGGCGGCTGCTTTATGTTGGAGTTACTAGAGCAAAAACAATTCTTATTATCACTCAGAGCGGGGGCGTTTCTCAACTTTTGCCGGCCAATCCCTCGCTTTATACGGCGCTAGATCGATGAGCGAACTCATTCGAAAGATTGCTGAGGCGCGCGAGATACGTCGCCTATGCCATTTTACGCCGAGCCGTAATTTGCAACACATTGCCGCCGGCAAAATGGGAGTCCTATCCACCGCCGCTTTAAGTGCGGCGGAACGTGCAGCCTATAACGCTACCGATTTAGCTCGATACGATGGGCACAGGGATCATATCTGCTGCTCAATTGAGTTTCCAAATGGGTGGTATTTCGCCACCGCGCGCAACAACGAGCCGCTGTTCCCGGACTGGGTTGTCCTTCTTCTTCGCCCGGATAGCTTGTGGCGAGATGGCACCCTCTTTTCGCCGAGAAACGCGGCAGCTAACGGTGGGCGCCACTTGGCACCGGGAGCTGAGGCGTTCGAGGCTCTTTTCGCTGAAACCGTCAGCGGTAGCGGAGGGCAAGTTTTCCGACGCACCCACCACATGCGTGAAGCCACGCCCACGGACCAGCAAGCTGAGGTGTTGATCCCCGATCGCGTTCCAATGGATGATATTATTGGGATTGCGGTCGTTGACGAAAACCAAGCCAGGACCGAGCAAGCCAGACTAAGAACTAATGGCATCGATCCAGATATTTTTACGTTTGTAAAAGCCCCTTACATGTTCCGCAAATACGATCTTAGCAACGTGATCCAGAATGGGTTCTTGCCCAACGAGGAGCAGGTCTCGTATGTGCGCGATCTTCTGGGAGGAGCGCGTTGAGCGAGCCGTATCAAATATCTGCTCACGAGCGTGCAATCGGCTGCCTATTAGCCGCAGCGTTTGGTGATGCGCTGGGCTGGCCGCACGAGGCGCGCGCCCATCGAGTGCGAGAAGGCCACGGACGCAAGATCGGATTAGTCGATTGGGTGAAGCGGTCCGGGGGGCGCTTTCAGCCGCATGAAGAGGTAATCCAAGCAGGGTCTTACAGCGATGATACGCAACTAATCCTCGCTGTCGCCCGCGCGAGACTGACCGGCGAAGGTTGGTGGGACTATCTTGCCCGAGTTGAGCTTCCTTTTTGGACCCAATACGAACGAGGTGGCGGCGGCGCCTCGCTGAGAGCAGCTCGTCTATTGTTAAAGGGCGTACTCCCGTGGGAGGCGCATGCTAACGACCAAGGAAAGTACCAGGCCGCTGGCGGTAATGGCGCCGCGATGCGCGTGGCCCCACACTGCATCTTTAATGTTCACCAATCAGACTTTCGACCGATCGCGGTTGAAGTAATGTCTGACAGCGTCCTCACGCACGGCCACCCTCGAGCGTTGGTTGGCGCGCTCGCCTATTCCTTCGCGCTTTGGACCGCCTTGCGTTCACGTAGAACGCTTGAGTATGGCGAACTTGTTGAGCAAGTTGCCGATGGTATCGGCTATTGGGCCGACATTCCTGACCTCTCGGGCATTTGGCCAACCTGGCATCTAGCTGTTGGCGCGCCTGGATTTTACCGCGACTGGAATGGAGCGGTTGGCGAAATGATGGATGGTTTAAAGGCCATCCGCACTAGTCTGAGCAACGGCGCCTTGGCGATTGACGAGGAGACGCTGGAATCCCTCGGCTGTTTCGACCCCCGCATAAATGGCTCTGGGACAGTTTCAGCGTTGAGTGCAATTTTCCTTGGCTCGAAGCACGCCGCGTCACCTTTCGAGGGGGTCGCGAGGGCTGCTTTCGCGAAAGGAGCCGACACCGACACGATTGCGTCCATGACCGGGGCGCTGGTTGGAGCCGTGAACGGCTATGATTGGCTTTCCCAGGCTGGGGAGATTCAGGATCATGTCTATATCGCAGATACTGCGCAGCAACTTCTGTCCGGCTCAGCTTCGTGGACTAGAGCGGCACCGTTTTCGAATGCGGCCTCTCGGAAATTCGTAGCCGATCTGAGGTCCGGCAAAGATCCAGTCACGCTACCGATTGGGGGGATGGCGACGGCACAAGTTTATGGCGGGGTGCGTTCAATGCTTGACCGCACTCAGGCTGAATCTTGGTGTCTGTTCTCCGAATTCGGACAAACGTTCTTTGTCAAGAAACTGTCCTCAGCGCATTCGGAGCGGACGCAAGATTTGCCGCATAATGCCACTGCTGCATTTGTGGGAATTGGCATCGCCGTAAAAGATTTGGCGAGATCTAGGGTTTTCTATGAGCGACTAGCGGGCCTTTCAGTTACGAAAGAAAGCGCAACTCGGCTGCAATTCGGAAGTGCATTTGCGCTGAGGGAACATCAAGGCGAAGTAGTTCCGGGAGCAGGCATTACCTTTTATATTGGTGTTGGCGATATCAATCGTAGCCATAAAGCAATCGTTGCTTCCAGCGGTTATGCAGCCTCACCAATTGTTAATAAGTCCGGTCGCACTTCTTTTGCCTGTCGTGACCCAGATGGTTACGTGATTGAGTTTTTCCAAACGCAGTAGCTAGCGGTCGCTTCCCTCGCGCTTTTCACCGGGACGTCAGATGGCTGCCGGCCCAGGTGCCTGTTGGCCAACCATGTCCTGGCGACGAACCAAGCCCATTGCGATGATCTGGTTGTCGATGTGGTGCACTAAGGCCGTGACCCTCTCACGCGCTGAGGATACGAAGGCGAAGTTCACTAGGATTCTGTCGTTGTCGAGTTCGATAGCGGGATAGTCATTACGGTAAGTCTCGTCACTCTTGCCATCGCGGTGAACGAGGATGTGCCGGGCGTCGAGGTAGGGCATCGCCGCATCGACGACCTGTGCGTTCAGCGCCAGCCCAAGCCGTACACTAGCCTTGCGGATTAGCTCCTTGGTGTTCCGTTCGTTCTCCAGCTTGCGAAAGATCGCATCTGAGATTTCCTGCACAGCGGCGTCCCAGTTGCCAGTTCTCAGGATCGTCGCCGCCGACAGATCGAGCTTCACGTCCCCTACAAAGCGAGCCGGGTCGATTCCGCGTTGAGCGGCGCGGACCAGCGTCGTCGAGAGGAATTCGGAGAAATCCTCGAACAGGTCCTTGATGAACGCAGTGTGGAGGGTTCGCACAAGATGGCGGCCGACGATCATTCGGGACTGCCGATTGTTCTGTCGCCTTCCAAGAAAAGGATGACGGTCGTTTGTGCTGTTGAGCGCTTCGGCGATGGTCTCGTCGCTGTTGGTTTGAGCCAGGAACCTGCGGACAATAACGTCGGAGAGCTCCAGATCGGTGTTGTACGAGTCCACGCGCTGCGAAAAGCGGTGATAGGCCTTGGTCGGCATATTGTCCCCAGGATGTGAACCGGCCCCCTCAACCTAGCATGGATCAGATCGAAAAATGCGCGTTGCAATCTGCCGGCAGCCTGAGGGACGTGCTGCCGAACACTACTGAAACCAGTCAGCCAAAGCGGCGACCTTAACCCAATCCACAACTCGTTTGTCGGTTTAGGGATTTGTGCGATCGCTCAACCGTCTCTCGATCGAAATCGCCGAGAACAGTCGGTCCGAATGGCACCCGGCCCTGTGTTGAGAACCCCGCCGCCAGCAGCGGAGTGCAAATGGCCATTCACTCCTGGAATAGTCCTTCGAACTCCCGATCCAGGTAGTATCGCACCTTCCGCGCCAGCGTCGGGTTCGCGCCCGGCCGGAGTAGGATCAGCGACCCGGGACCAATCCGCATGACCTCATCGGGCGTAAGGAGATCGCGTCGCGCCAGGTTGACGTTGGTCGAGGCGCCATGCGTCGAAAAGAGCTTATCCCCGGCCTGCGACTTGGACTGACCACTGGTGCTGTAGACTTCGGTCGTGACGCCCAGCGACCGCGACACCCAGGTCGCGGTGTCGATGTCGGCGACGTTGAAGACCTGAATGACCCGCGCATTGGCCAGGAAGGTCCCGGCATGATCGCCATAGGCGCTCTTGAGCTGGTGAAGGTCCTGCAGGATCGCCCAAATCTGCACGCCGTACCCGGCCATCAGTCCAAACGCCCGCTCGATGGGCTCCAGATGCCCGAGCGCGGCGAACTCATCGAGCATGAGCAGAACGTCAGGACCGTTGCGCCCCGCGCCCACCGGCCCGCGCGCCAAGGCGCCGATGGTCTGCACCACCATCAGCCGCAGCCAGCGCGCGTGTGTGCGAAGTCGCTCAGGCGGCAGAACCAAGAACACAGTCAGGAGCCCGGTCTGCAATTCGCTCAGCGAGAAGTCCGACCGCTCCAACACCCTCGCCATGCGGGGACTGTCGAGGAAGTGCGTGTGCCGCTGAGCCGCGGAGAGCACGCCCGCGGCCTCCCGATCGCTCTTGCCGAGATGACGGTTGGCCGCGCGCGCGACCAGGCCGCCGGCCGCGCCGCTGTCCTGCATCGCCTTCAACATCTTGGCGAAGGCGTCCGGCGCGGCGGTGAGAAGGTCCCGCACGGTGATCAGACTGCGCAGGTATTCGGGCGCCGTCGTTACCACGTGTAGGATGACGCCGGAGATCAGCGCCTTGGCTTCCTCGTTCCAGTGCGCTTCGCCGGTCTGGCCGGGCGGATCATAGACGAGCGCCTCGGCGATCGCCGCCACATCGTCGACCAGGTCGAGGCTATCCGGGTCCAGCGCCGAGAGCGGATTGAATGCCGCGCACGTTTGGCGCGACACGTCGAATGGATCGAGCACGAAGACCGGCCCCATCCGGGCGCGCGCAGCCGCCGTGATGCGGGTGTTCTCGCCTTTCGGATCCACACAGAGCACCGAGCGGCGCAGGGTGAGCAGGTTGGGAATGATCGTCCCAACACCCTTGCCCGCCTGCGACGGCGCGATGGTCAGTAGATGCGCGGGGCCATTGTAGCGGAGCAGCTTGCCGCGCATCGAGCGGCCGACGATCAAGCCCTCATCGCCGCTGAGCGTCCGCGCGATTTCTTCCTCGCGACTGAACCGCGCCGAGCCGTGCGCGTCGGAGACCGCGCCATCGGGCCACCAGCGCCGCCACCGCAGAATGCCGACGAGGCCGCCCAGCAGGCTCGTAACGACAAGGACTGGGATGCTCACTCGCGGCCCGACCGGTCCAACAGCGGCGATGACGGTGAGCACGAAGCCGCCGACCAGCCGACCGATGAAGAGGCCGAGCAGGATCGCGCCGATCAGGGTGGCTGTGCGGATCATCTCGCCTTCTCACGCTTGGAGTGATGGCTCTCCGCATCGGCTTCAAAGACGTGCCGCCCGCGATGTCGCCACCGCGCCAGCACGTCAGCGCGGCCGACATCCTGGAGCTGGTCGGCAAGTTCGAGCAGCCCGCCGAGCAAAGCCGCGCGATCGTCGTCAGTGAGATCGACCAGGCCGGCCTTGGTAACGAGGCCGCCTAGTTCGATCAGGTGGTGAGTGCGCTCGCGGCGCTGCACGACCCAGGCTCTTGTATCGAGGCGCGCGGCGACGGCTTCAGCCCGTCGCACCAGCGCCAGGGTCTTGGCCAGCGCCCGCACCGTCACCAGCAGACGCCGACGCCAGCTTTCGGCCCGCGCCCTTGCGAAAGAAGGCCTCGCCCTCCGACTTCCAGGTCTCCCGTGACCTGGCGTCCTTGGAGGCCTTAGCCGTCAGGAGCGCGCCGGCCAAAACTTCGGGGTCGAGTTCGTCCGCGCCCGTGGCGATGACGAGTTCGCCGAGCTGCTTGATCTTCTGGCTTTTGAGGTGTTTTGCCTTCGCCGCCAGAGCCTCTAGCTCGGCGTCGATGTCGCGGGGTTTGCGCATAGCTCAAGGCCTCCTGCGATGGAGCCCACCCCGTGCCACAAATACCAAAGGTTGTAGCTTTCGCGCAAGTTGTTTAAAGTCGCCGTGCGCAGCAAGTCAGGCCGATCTGCGATCGGAGTGCGCGCTTATACGTCGTTCCGACGTGCACGAGGGTTGAAGCTGAAGGAACGCCGCGATGGCGATCTATCACTTCTCAGCCAAAGTGATTAGCCGCGCCAACGGCTCCAGCGCTGTGGCCGCCGCCGCCTATCGCTCCGCCTCCCGCCTGTATGATGAGCGCCTGGATCGGGCGCACGACTTCACCAACAAGGCCGGCGTCGTCCATTCGGAGATCCTTGCGCCCAACGAGGCAGCGCGCGCGGCGTGGCCCGATCAGACGCGTTTGTGGAACGCGGTCGAAGCTGGGGAGAAGCGCAAGGACGCCCAGCTCGCGCGTGAGGTTGAGTTCTCCATTCCGCGCGAGATGGATCAGGCCCAGGGCGTGGCTCTCGCCCACGACTTCGTACGGCGCGAGTTCGTCGATCGCGGCATGATCGCCGACCTCAATGTGCATTGGGACGTCGCCGAGGACGGCAGTCCCAAGCCGCATGCCCACGTCATGCTGACCATGCGCGAAGTCGCACAGCGCGACGATGGCTCGGCGACCTTTGGCGCAAAGGTCCGCGACTGGAACAGCACCGAGCTTCTCACCCATTGGCGGGGCGCCTGGAGCGAGCACGTCAACGAGCGGCTAGCCCAACTTGGGCTGGAGGCGCGGATCGATCATCGCTCCTTCAAGGACCAGGGCATCGCGCTGGAGCCGCAGGACAAGGTCGGCCCGGCTGGATCGCGCCGTGACGAGCGTGGCGAGGCCGCCCAGCGCGCCCAGGACCATCGCGAGATCGCGTGGCGCAATGGCGAGCGGATCATCGCCGATCCAAGGATAGCGCTCTCAGCGATCACCCATCAGCAGGCGACATTCACCGAACACGACCTAGCCCGCTTTGCGCACCGCCACAGCGACGGCAAGGACCAGTTCGACCAGGTCAAAGGTGCGATCAGGACTTCGCCGGAGCTGGTGGCGCTAGGGCGCGACGGTCAGGGGCGTCAGCGGTTTACAAGCTGCGAGATGCTCGATGTCGAACGTCGGCTGGAGCAATCAGCGCAAGCGATGGCCGAACGCCGCGACCATGGCGTCAGCATTGGCCGACAGGACGCGGCCCTGGCCAAGAGCGCGGCTGCGGGACTGACGCTGTCCGAAGAGCAGCGAGACGCCTTTGATCAGGTCACCGGACGCGAACGGCTGGCCCTGGTCATCGGCTACGCCGGCAGCGGCAAGAGCGCCATGCTCGGCGTCGCCAAGGAGGCTTGGGAGGCGCAGGGCTATCGGGTTCAGGGTGCCGCGCTATCGGGCATCGCCGCCGAGACCCTTGAAGGCGGATCAGCCATCCCGTCGCGCACGCTCGCCAGTTTGGAATATGGCTGGGCGCGCGGTCGCGATCAGCTTTCAGCTAACGACGTGCTGGTGATCGATGAGGCGGGCCTCGTCGGCTCGCGGCAGATGCAGCGGGTCTTGGATCACGCGGAAAAGGCCGGGGCCAAGGTGGTGATGGTCGGGGATGCCGAGCAGCTGCAAGCCATCGAAGCCGGCGCGGCGTTCCGCGCTCTGACCGAGCGGCATGGCGCGGCCGAGATCAGCCAGATCCGCCGACAGCGCGAGGACTGGCAGCGTCAGGCCACACGGCATCTGGCGACCAGCAGAACGGACCAGGCGCTGGCCGCCTATGAGGCGGCCGGCATGGTCCACGGCCATGACAGCAAGGGCGCGGCGCGCGGCGCCGTGATCGAAGGTTGGGCCAGCGAACGTGGAGCCGATCCGGCCGCGTCGCAGATGATGCTCGCCTACACCCGCGAGGACGTCGCCGCCCTCAACGGGCTCGCGCGCGAGCGGATGAAGGCCGGCGACGAGCTTGGGCCAGATCACGCCGTGAAGACCACGCGCGGGATGCGCGACTTCGCCGTCCAGGACCGGGTGATGTTCCTGCGCAATGAGCGTTCGCTCGGGGTGAAGAACGGCACGTTGGGGACGATCGAGACGATCGGCGGCGGCGCCATGGGTGTTCGGCTCGACGATGGGCGTCGCATCAGCGTCGATCTGAAGACCTACAACGAGTTGGATCACGGCTACGCGGCCACCATCCACAAATCCCAGGGCGTCACCGTCGATCGCACCTATGTCCTGGCCAGCGGCCACATGGACCGCCACGCGGCCTATGTCGCGCTCAGCCGGCACCGCGATGGCGTGGCGTTGCATTACAGCCGCCAGGATCTTCCCGAACGGCGTGACCTAGTGCGAACCCTGGGCCGCGACCGGCCCAAGGAGATGGCGCTGGACTACCCCAAAGAATTCGCGGCGCGGCGGCAGATCGAAGGGCCGACCGATGGCGCCGGACGGGGCCGGTTCGCTGGGTTCAATCCCAAGCCCGATCGGAGCAAGGTGCCGGATGTCGCCCAAGACGACCGGTCCGCTCATCGCGCCGTACGAGGCTACGCGTCGGCGGTGATGGACGCGCAGCGGATGCGGGAAGCCGGCTTACCAATCCTGGAGCATCAGAAGCTGGGACTTGAGCGCGGCGCTCAAGCGGTGGCGGGCTTGTGGCCGGGCGCGGCAAAGCATTTGGCCAGCGCGGTCGAGAAGAGTCCCAGCTTGCTCGTTGCGGCGGCGCAGGGGCGCACGGGCGCGGCTCTGGCCGCCATGAAGGTGGAGCGTTTGGCGCCCGAGAGGTCGCGGACGCTGGCCAAGGGCATGGATCGCGACCGTGAGCGCAGCCATGGCGATGAGCCGCTCAGGAGCCGCGACCGCGATCGTGGTTGGGAAAGGTAGCGTGGCGTGACGGACGAAGCGTATGGCGATCCAGCCGAGGAAGCGTTTGGCCAACTGAGGACCGAGGTCGCCTTGTTGCGGCGGGCGGTCGAGGGCTTGGCGGCGGCCGAGGACCGGCATGAGCCGGCCAACTATGGGCCGACCTTGGGGAAGATGGCCGGGCAGCTCGCTGCGCTGGACAAGCGGATCGAGGCCTTGGCGCAGTCGCCATTGCTCAGCATGACGCCAAGCCGTGTGGCGGGGGAGGTCCAGGCAGTGACGGCGCGGGCCAGGCAGGAAGCTCAAGGAGATTGGTCGCGGGCGCAGCGCGCGTTGGATGACGCAGTGCGGGCACTAAGTGACGTCGTGCCCCGTCCGCGTGCGACACGCGATCAGCGGAGGTGGGTGATCGGCGCCGGCGCCGGTGGTGTGACGGCGGGCATTGTCCTCTGGATCGGCCTATCCGGCCCGATCGCGCGGGCCTTACCCGATCGCTGGCAGGTTGCCGAGCGGATGGCAGCGGCTACGCTGAAGCAGGATCGTTGGACGGCGGGTCAGCGGCTATTGGCAAAGGCCAAACCCGAGTCTTGGCGGGCAATGGTCGACGACCTTAGGCTCGTTGATGACAATCACGGCGCCTTGGAGGCGTGCCGCGCCAAAGGAAGCGCTGTGTGCAAGATTTCAACTCGGCCTTTCGAGGCGTCGCGCTGACTAGGCTGCTTGAACAAGGTTAAGGCGCATGAGTTCCTCGACAATCACGGGGCTCAGTTGAAAGGCCGTGAGATCTTTATCCTCCAGCTCTGCCAACCAGTTGCGAGCGCGTGCCACACTCAGCTCAGAATTTGGAAAGTGTGGCTGGAGGGCTGTCGCCGCGATGCGTGAGAGGCCGAGCTCCATGAATGACCAACCTGAGCGCGTTGAAATGCCCAATTCGAGCGCCAGCCCGAAGTCGAAGATCGAGCCGATCAGTTCGCCACGGTCACACGATGTGAGCGCGAGCGAAAGCACCTCAATGTAGGCCTTCGCTAGCTGGACGTACCGGAACCTTATGACGTCCTCGATCAGATCGAATTCCCGCCGGATAACATCGTTGATGCTCGGAGGCTTCGGTCGACGTTTGCGCGTGCGGGGATTCATCGCAAGCTCGGCTTCGTATTCTTCGACCCTGTGCTTGTGTCGCCGTTCAGCTCGCTTCACGGCACCCGATAGCAGGGCCGGGTAGGGCAAACCCTTCATCCATTTCACGGCAGTTCCAGCTGCGGTATAGGGTAGCCTGCTAGAGGATAGATTGATCAGGCGTTCCACGCGGCTGAAGATGTTCCCGTAGAGGCGCTTCGCGTCTGCATATTCGAGCGTATGGGGGTTTTTCGGGATCAGCTCATCGAAGTCTTCGGCGCTGATCCTTTTTGAGAACTCGTCGAATAGTCGGCGCAAGCCGAAGGGATCGACTGTCCAATTCGTAGCGAGCAAGTTCGCGGGCAGATCAATCTTTGAATTTGCACTATGCGCGGCAGCCACCATCTGTTGGATCTGATTTGCGGGGAGGTCCTGCAGGCCTCGCTGAACGAACTGCTCTAAGTCACCTCGCGCCGCACGAGAGATCAGCAAGCCGGCAGCGGCTCGGATTTGGCCAGCCACGTCGTCGCGCGGCTTTGTTTCGGGCATGGAGCCTTCGAGCGCAGTGATCAATTCGCTGCTGTGCTCTGCGGCGGTTTTTCCGAACGCAGGCTCAATTCGGTAGCCAACGAAGCTGTCCATTGGCTTATCGGGCCAGTCATCGTAGTCGACGAGAAACACATTCCCGACGATGTCCATCTTCATGCGGCCAGCGCGGCCAGCAAAATTCCAAAGAGCAGCCGGATCCAGATGCGCACCACTCCCTCGGGTAGGCGTATCGATGAAGACGTTCCTCGCGGGCAGGTTGACGCCTTGGAAGAGCGTCGTCGTGCAGCAGAGATACTTTAGATCTCCCGCCTTAAAGGCTCCCTCGATGGCCTCGCGTAACAACGTGGGCATCTTTCCATAGTGAAACGCTACGCCACGACGCACGAGATCCACGAGTCCGTACTTCTCGTGTATATGACTTGCGATGAAATTAGAGAGGTTTTTAAGAGGTGTTGATGAATACTGCTCGCTGTCCTGGTAAATTTGGAGCGCTACGTCTTCTGCATCTTTCGCGCCGGTTGAATATACGAGCGAGCCGCCAACATTGCCTAGTTCAAGCGCAACCGCAGCTAGCCGGCTGGCGGGCAGTTGAAAGCCGCGCTCGGCCCTAAGAACCCCCAGTTCAGCAATGCCAAACGCCGTAAGTAAGCGCAGGCGTAGCGCCATAGGCTCGGGTGCCAAGCTCACCAAAACGCGGTTTTGTATAACGGAAGGAAGCAGTGACACCGCTGGCTCGATGTAATCGACGCCTATAGCTCGCCCAAGGTTCTCAAAGCCCTCCGCTCCAGGAGCAAGCATTACCATCTTGGTTTTTGGGTTCCGGGCGAGCACTTGCTCCAGTGACTCTTGCAGGATCATGCCCCGAGCGCCATCCGAGAAGTTCTGCGCTTCGTCCACAATGACGACATCGAACTTCATCCCCGTGACCGCTAATAGAACCTGCAGTCGCTCCTGAGTCAGCACGAAGATTTGTCTCGCCGACAAATTCTCGTCGATAGTGGGAACAGTTGAAACTCTTACATCTGCGTCGGCAAGTCTCGCTCGGAATGTAGAGTACACTTCCGAGAGCAGCGCTCTGGTCGGTGCAACGTAGATTGCAGAGAGATTGGGTGCAGATTCAATGGTCCGGCAGAGGTGCTCGATCACCATGAACGACTTTCCTGCCGAAGTGGGAGCTGACACCGCCAGGGCTTGTGTGTGGCTGAGCTTATCCCAGGTCTTCTTTTGGAAGTCGGTTAGCGATATCCGATTGCCCCCAATCTCGATCGCGTTCAGTTCTCGTGAAATTGCCTTTCTTAGGTCTAGCGAGAGGGTTGGATTATCGGAACCGTGTTTTGCTTCCGTATAAGATAACGCCGGAAAGTTACCTAAGTCGGCCAAGAGCCGCGTGCTGTTCTCCACAGCAATATCAGCTCTTCTCGCTAGAAGCGTGCCAAGCGCGATCGACTGCGCCAGTGATCGAAAAGCCTCATCATCGGTCTGGACGAACACCCCGGCGCAATACAGCAGGCGCAGCACTTCATCCTTGCCCATTGGAGGTTGGGACGCCTGCAGACCTTCGGGCAGAGTTGATGATACGGCCTCCGATTGAAGGCGTGCAAATAAATCGCGGAACTCCTGATGCGTACGGAGGCGCTCGGAAAGTTCGACGGCGAAGCTCACTGAACAACCTCATTATCAGTGTCTAATATTGGCTCGCCAGTATCCTCTACGCCCATCGCTTGATAGAATGCTTTCCGAAGTACGTTCACGTCCGGAACCGCTACCAGGAATAGTAAAACCTTTGCTGGGTTGGCATCGGCCGTCTGCAAGTGCTTATTGGCGAGAGCTCGCCGCTTTGCATGCTCGCCTTGATAGAGGCTGGCGAAATGAGCCTCATGTAACTCGACAGCGCCGTCGCTGACCGGGATCTTATTCCCGAAATGCTTCGACTCCGAATGACAGATCACTCCCACCGATCGCTCTCGCCGAGGCAAATCTGGTTTTCCTATTATGTCAAAGTAGTCGAGGGCAGCTTTGCGGGCAGGCCCCTCCAGCGAGTCGAAATGACCTAGATCGGAAACAATCTGATATTCCCGATGGTACTGTTTAGGGTTCTTGAGGAAGGTGCCCGCTGACTCCGTAAAATCCTTAATCCCGGAGGCGGCGCTTCCAGCTAGTTTTGATTCCAAGAAATAGATCGTGAGGGCGCCGTTCTCAAATGCGGCATGTACGCCGTCCAGCCCGTGCACCGGCATATTGGGGGATGTCTTCAGCGCCATCTTTGCGGCGACCTGTGCGGCAGAAAGATATTGCTGTGTCACACAGTAGGCTAAAACCTCCCCAACTTCGCTCGCTCTACTGGGGTATTGATTATTGAATGCAATAAAAATATCTCGAACCGCCTTGTAAACCCTCGTGAGGGCGGCAAAATCATTCGAAATGAGCTCCTGGTACTCTAGGCGCTTCCTTCGGGGAAGCGCGTAGTACATGCATTGGCTCCATAGATATTCCGCTAGGGCGGTGACCTGCGGCTCGTCCTCTTGGAAGCGCACATGGAGGAGCGCTGTTTTAGGGCCGCCCCCCTCGCAAGGCGCATCGTGTCCAACGGCGCAAGCGATCAGGCCGTCAAGCTTCGACGGATTGAGCAGAAGCTTCAGTGCTTCCGTGAGATCGCTGTCTTCGACCTTGTTCAACTTTCCGCCGAAGCTCACGAGTGATTCGAGGTTGGCTCTAGCTTAGCGGGAATTTGCCGGAACGGGACCTTGTCTTGGCGGAGGTGATCGGGATTAACCCGTACCGTCACCGGACGTGGGGGCACCTGCTGCGGGTTGCGATCACGCACGCGAGAGGCCGGATGGCTATCATCCGACCGAACGGCGCAAACCCGCCTCTGATCTCCGCCTAAATCGGTAAGCTCAAGACGGCGCGTCTGCAATGAAAGTCAGCGCAGATCTCCGTCGGCTGGCATCCGAGAGCAGATGATCCCAACCTAGCCTCAGAGTCAGGGGGCGCTCTGCCAATCAAGTCTGTTTGCGTGCGCGGATTCCTGGGCCGGCCTGTTCATCACCGGGGATGAAAATGATCCCCCGCTCCTCAAGAACCTGTTGAACCCGGTCAAGGGTCCGCGAGTGCATGCTTCCCTTGTCGGTTTCGAAGCGGTGGATCGTTGAAGGCGCTATTTCCGCTAAAGCAGCCAATTCACGGACGCCCAATCCAAGTGCCGTTCGAGCCAATTTTATCTGCATCGGCGTGATCATCAATACCTCGTGCTCAGATCACCGCACTGCGCATTGACATTGTCGGAGCGGTGTGCTCATTATCGCGTACACAGTTCGACAACTCTACCGATTAGCGTGCTGATCGGACCGAGCGCCTGCGCCGGGAGCCCCCGCATGCCTGCAAACAAGGACACTTCGACCATCATTTCGCGTCGGCTTCTGCTCGGCGCCGCCGGGTCACCGCTAGCGGGGCCTGTGCGGGGATCGCCAGCGCGGAGCGCGGCCGACATCCCCGCACAGTGCGCTGCGATCGTCAGGCTGGAAGGTTTGATTGACCAGTCGAGCAGCCAGTGGACCGACCTCGAAAAGGCAGCCATCACCGAGTTCGACTACTTCAACCTTTCAGAGCCGGCTCGGCTAGCCTTTCCAACCGGACGGGAAATGGCCGTGGTCGAGGTGGAGTGCGGGCGCCTGCATAAGGCGCGCGAGGCTGCGCTTGGATCGCTGGAAGAGGCGCAACCGCGCACCGTGCACGACGCGGTCGCCCTACTCGCCATCGCCTATCAGATCCTCAAATTCGAGGAAGGAGATGCCTGGCCGTACGTCCAGAAGGCCTGGAGCTTCCTTTCGGAAAGCCGCTGCCCAGGCTGTGGCGCGGCGCATTTGCCCGAGGGCTTTCCTCGATGACAACAGATCCCACCCTTGAGATCGTAGAGCGATGGATGGCGCTCGAGGCCGAGCGCGAAGGCCTCCACGTGGCTTGGGGCGACCATGAGACCTGGCTCGTCGATCGCTATGACTGGCTCAACCTGACCACTGAGCAGCAGAGCGCAATCCCGGAAGCCAGCCGCTTCAAGGAAATCGATCGGCGCTTTGAGGAGATCGGTGACGAGCAGATGGCCCTCTTCGAGGCACTGCCGGTTGGACCAGCGCCGGACGTCTCGGTGGTCATCGCCAATCTATCTCTCGCCGCGACCATCCTTCTCCCGGAGGATTACCCCGGCGTCCATGGCCTGATCACACGAGCGGTCCGCGACCTGAAACTCCTGGCTGCGATCCCATGAGGATCGACGCCATCCATCGACGGCACGGACGCGGCGACCGCCACCTAGCCGAGCGGTTCCTCCGCAACGCCAGGAGCTTCTGGAACGGCACCGACGAATTGGCCCCACTGTTCCCGGACGGCGCTCGGCACTTCCTGGCCATCGCTATCGAGCTTGCGCTGAAAGCCTACCTCCTTCACCGGGGGATCAGCGATGACTGGAACCGCATTCACGTCCGCCACGACCTTCTCAAAGCGCTAAAAAGCGCAAAGCGGGCCGGATTTCATGGCCCGCCGCCCGGATTGGTCAAGATCGCGGCGGCGCTCAATCCCTACTACAAGACCCACACCATTCCCCACATGCCGGTGGAGACCGTCGGATCGGTGTGCTGGCTCGACGCCTGCCAGACGGTGCAAGACCTAATCACCGCCGTTGGGATCGCTATCGGCAATCAGGCCCCAAGCAGCGGCGCCAACGAGATTTCCCACGAGGGCGCATAGTGCGCGGTCCGTGGAAATACTGGCAGCTTGATCCGGTCCACTGGTGGCGTTGGCGCCACCCGCGTCTATGGGCCGGCGGAGGTTTTGATCCCCAAGATAGCCAGGACGTGACGTTCTACGCTTTCATGCGCCTTCGCGGCCCAGCGCGAGACGTTTTCATGCTGAGCTGCATCGAAGCGCTCGATTACGATCAGATCGGCCAGCACTTGGCCCTGACAGTTCCGGAGGTCGAAGCGCATCTGGCGGTTGCGGTCTGTCAGATCGACTCCATGGTCAGTTTCATTGAGCGGGCTCGCCCTCGGCTTGACGCCGGCTGAGGTCGCCTATCAGTCTTCAACGGTTGCATGGAGGTCCTGCGATGTCCGTTCTGAGAACCAGCACCTTTGAGCACGCCGGCCGGGCGTTCGAGATCCGCGCCGAGACCTACGCCGATCCGACATATGTTGAAGCGGTCGTTTTCGAGAACGGCTCGCCCGCGACTATCACCTATCCTGGCGGCCTTTCGGCCATGCCAATCTACGGTGCCAACTTCGATCGTGCGCTGGGACCTGAGGATGCGGCAACGATCGATGAGTTAATCGCCGGCGCCGAGAGTGAATTTCGGAGGCTGACGCCCGTGCGCCCCTTTTAGAAGTCAGATTTTGGCATGTTCTAGGAGATCGGCCGCCCCTGGGTCGTAATGCCGGCGTTCCCTTCCATAAGTCCAGAGCATCGCAACGATGCGCGCACCCTCGGCGCGTCCCGCTCAATTTGGCGCGACGGCAGAACGTAACCGAGCAGCATGGTCGAGCATGCAGGCCGCGAGCTCGAAGCCTGTAGCGCGAAGATGTATCTCACACGTCAAAGCGTGGTTGGCGAAGATGTTCGCCAGCGCCTCCAGTTCCGCCGGGTTCGAGCCATCAATCTCGGCGCCGACAATTTCGCCGACTACCTCATCAAGCTGCATCCGTTCGGCGGCTGTCATGCCATCCAGAATCCAGGCGTACTCTTCATCTGTTGGCAGTCGCATCGCCTCGGCCCAGTCCGCTGGAAGGCTTTGAGTTTGTTTTCTCAGTTAGGCCTGCGCAATCCAGCAGAAATCACGTGTGGCAAGATTGATACAGAACTTGGGGCGTTGCCCCGAGCGCGCTACGGATCGCTTTCCGCCCAGCTTCAGTCGCCTTCGGCTCCTTGCAGCCGGGACCCCGCGAAAGCGACCGCTCCGCTTGCCCCCCATTCTCGCCGAAGGGCAGAGGTTCGGAACTGAACCTTAGAATCCATATAGTTGGGGTCGATTTATAAGAATTTGGATCACGGATCGTTCGTTATGCTCCAAGAGTCGCTTATCGCAGCCCAAACTCGGCGATGAGGTGCGGCCTTGCCGCCAGCAATTTCTCCAAGTGGCTGTTCGGCCACATCTCGATGCGCGGCCGTCCGGCCTTGGCGTTGTGCGTTTCGATCCAGCGCACCGCATCGCCCGCGAACCGGCCACTGGTGGCGATGACCAGGAGATCCACGGGCGGTTTGTCCCAAAGCTCCATCTGCCCGGTAAGCGTCATCAGGTCCGCAACCGCGACGCTCTTGGCGAGCCAGTGCTTGCATTGGATGATCGTGCGCAGCCGCACCGTAGCGGCAAGCTCGTCGCCAATCACCCGCCAGACTGACAGGTCGCGGCCCTGGTCCTGAGCGTTGGTCTTCATCAGCCAATCAGGGTTCTCGTAGCTGCCGGCGCTGGTGATCAGGCTGAAAAGCAGCCTTTCGAAATCCTCGGGCGAGAGCTTCGACCAATTGAGCTCTGTGACCACGTCTCCGCGCGGGCGGGCGGCCACGACATCGGCCAAGTCTTCGATATCGACGGGTACCGGCTCGTTGGCGCCGTAAAGGTCTTTGCGCAGCGCTTGCTTCACCTGCGGCCAGTCGCGGGTTTCGATATCGCGCAGATCCGTCGTGTCGGCGAATGAGGCATGCCGGCGAAGGTAACCCCAGCTCGACGAGCGCTCGCCCGTCGCGCCCAGGAGCACGTCGATCTGCCTTATGTGTTCACGCAAGGGCGACCAGGCCTCGTCGCTAAGCTTGATAGCGGAGTCTACCGGACCGCTCTGGGTGCGCAGCTCCGTAATGTCGGCATCGACCGCATCGATCAGGCCGATCAGGCTCTCGCGCACCAGCGCCCGACGCTTGCTAGTCAGGCGATGGCGGTAGTCGCGCAACTCGCGAGCAGGCGCAGTAACTTGGTCTTCTACCGCCGAGCTGACCCACGGCTCGTTCAACTCCAAAGCGTCTAGCCGGCTCTGGGCCAGGTCGTTGAGGTTCGGCGGCTCGGCTTGCGGCTTCCACCCGTCGATCTTGGGCAAGACCGCGAGAATCTCGCCGAAAGCGCGCAGCATCACCTCTCGCTCGGCATCCTCGCCGAAAGTGATTCCATCAGGCGTTAGTGTCTGGATCTCGCCGCAGAGGCGCTCCAGCTTGACGAGATTGGCCTCGACCGCCTCGAATTTCTCGATCGCGGTCATAAAAGGGTTCGCTGTCTCGGTCATTTAGTTTTCGCTAACGCAGTGGTGGCCGCCGCGCTGGCTTGGTCATGCAGATCGTCTGTTCTGATCGGCATACTCATGGCGATCCTTGTTGCTTCAACCTCAAGCTCGACCCTGAGCATGGCGGTCAACCGTTCCGATCGCTAGGGCGACGTGACCTCCATTGCCGGAATCGCACGCTCGGATACCCTCTGAGCATGAAAGACAGCGATCCGTCCTCGTCGGCTAAGGCCTTGGAGATGTTCTATGGCGGCGTGAGCGGGGAGAACCCAAATATCGGCGTGCTGCACATTACACTGCCGGTGACACCGATCGATTTGCCTCCGCCCCCGACCCTTGACGAGGCACTGGCCATGATCATCGCCGCCATCTCCGATGATGCAGCCACGGAACTCCGGGGTCCATTCGAGATCGTCGACGAAGACAAGTCGGGAGACACCTATCGTCAGGTGCTTGAGGCGGTTTTGCGCGCCGGTGGCTGCGGTAGGGGGTTTCGAGATGCCTTCCACCTCAACTGGACGATCCGAAGCTTTCGTCATCGCGAGACTTTGGACGATGATGCTTTCCTGATCAGTGCCTTGCGTTGCATCTTTCCGCCGTACGCAGGCGAGCCGCTCACCCTCTATCGAGGTGAGCAGGCCAATCGGTGGGAGGCCGCTCGCTTGGGTCTGAATTGGTCACCCGACCGCGAGGTCGGGCGGATGTTCGCGGCCGGCCTTTGCACGACATACGACGGGGGCGGAGTCCTGCTCTGCGCCACCGCCCCGCCCGAAGCCGTTATCGCCCTGCCAAATGACCATAGTACCAACTGGCTGCATGAGGACGAGCACATCGTCGACCCGGCTCTACTCATCGATGTGCGGGAAATAGATCGTTTTCCGCCCGACCAAGGACCAACCGATTAGATCGAAAACCTTGAGCCTACACAGACAATGCACAGGCCTTTTCCAACGCGATTTCCGTTGTTGAATCAACGCATTGGAAAAGTCCTATCTCCCGCAAGGGGAGAGGGATCAGAGAGAAACCCGCCGCGCCTTCAGCCGCCCCGCCAACGCCTTCTCCGGCGTGCTCCCGGCAAAAGCTGCGCCCGCCGCATAGTCCAGCCGCCGCACGAGCAGCCCCACCGGCGCCGCCGTCAGCCGCGCCAGGAAGCCGCCCGCCGGAACCAGCAGCGCCGCCGCGCCGGCTCCGCCGGCCAGATGCGCCTCGACCGGGCCACGCCAGGCCTCCGGCAGGCTGCGCGCCGGATCCAGCGCCAGGATCCAGTCGCCCCGCGCCACCGACGCGCCCGCCGCCAGCAATGCGCCCCGCTCGCCCGAGGCCGCCACGAACCGCGCGCCGCTGTCCTCGATCAGGGCCTCCAGACCCGGCTCGGAAGCGCCAGCGATCACCACCTCCTTGACCAGGCCGTCGACGGCCGCCGGCACCAGCTGGGCCAGGAGCTGGGCGAGCGCATGCACGGGCGCGACGGCGGGAAGGATCACCGAGATCATGAGTTGGCCTTTGAAGCCTCGCCGGACCGATCGTCAAGCATCGTTCTTGTTATGTTCTGCATGCGGGCGTAGGATGCCCGCATGCAGACCCGCCGCTCGTTCACCGACACCGCCTACAAGCAAGGGACCGCCGCCCTGCGCGGACGCGGCGCGCGCAGCAACGAGACCGGCCGCTACGAGAGCCTGACCTCCCAGCCCTTCGACGACGGCTGGACCGAAGACGACAACGCCGCCCGCGTGCTGACCACCAGCGTGCTGGCCATGAAGTCCAAGACCGTCATCGCCCGCAACAAGAGCCCCGACGTCGGCTTCGACCGCTCGATCAATCCTTATCGCGGCTGCGAGCACGGCTGCATCTACTGCTACGCCCGCCCGGCCCACGCCTATCTCGGCCTCTCGCCCGGGCTCGACTTCGAGAGCAAGCTGTTCTTCAAGCCCGAGGCCGGCAAGCTGCTCGACCGCGAGCTTTCCAAGCCGACCTACAAGGTCGGCAGCGTGCACATCGGCGGCGACACCGATCCCTACCAGCCGCAGGAGCGCTCCCTGCGCGTGACGCGCGGGGTGCTGGAGACGCTCAGCCGTTTTCGCCACCCGTTCTCGATCATCACCAAGTCGGCCCTGATCACCCGCGATCTCGACATCCTGGGCGAGATGGGGCGTGCGGGCCTGGCCAGGGCCGCGGTATCGATCACCACGCTGGACCGCAAGCTGGCCCGCAGCATGGAGCCAAGGGCGGCCACGCCCGAACGCCGGCTGGACGCGGTGCGGCAGCTTGCCGAGGCCGGCGTTCCGACCATCGTCATGTTCGCCCCGGCGATCCCGTCGCTGAACGACCACGAGATGGAGGCGGTGCTGGAGCGGGCCAAGGAGGCCGGGGCGGTGGCGGCCGGCTACGTCGCTATCCGCCTGCCGATGGAGATCCACGGCCTGTTCGAGCAATGGCTGGCCTCGGACCACCCCGATCGCGCCAAGCGGGTGATGTCGCTGGTGCGCCAGATGCGCGGCGGCGCGGCCTATGACAGTGAGTTCGGCAAGCGCATGACCGGCGAGGGCCCTGTAGCCGAGGTGCTGAACCAGCGCTTCCACGCCGCCCTCAAGCGCTTCGAACTCGACAGGCCCCTGCCCCGCCTCGACACCTCCCAGTTCCGCGTCCCGCCCAAGGCGGGGGATCAGTTGAGCTTGTTCTAGGGGGGCGCGCGTCGAGGTCTCCCCAACGCGCGTCATCCCGGAAAGCGCGAAGCGCTTATCCGGGACCCAGGGGCCGCCGCATTGCGCCGGCCGCGTTCCAAGGCGCCGAGTTGAACCGCTGCGCCCAGTCCCCTGGGTCCCGGCTCTCCGCTTCGCTTCAGCCGGGATGACGGGCTTGGAGAGGCGGAAGGATGTTCGAAGGCATCCGCGCTTGCGCCTGTCACAGGAAGGCCCATCAATGCCGCCCATGACGAACGAACAGCGTTACTCCGGCGGATGCCTGTGCGGCGCGGTGCGCTGGAGCGCGACGGGCCGCCCCCTGTACCAGGGCTATTGCTGCTGCGCCGACTGCCGCAGGGCGTCCGGCTCGGGTTTCGTGCCGTTCATGGGTTTTCCCGCCTCGGCCGTGACGGTCACCGGCGAGACGCTGAAGGTGCGCTCGCCGGCTTTCCGCGGCGGAGAGGCCCTGCGCAACGCCTGCCCCGTCTGCGGCGGCCTCGTCTTCGGCGGCGAGGTAGGGGTCGACGACAGCCACACGATCTATGCCGGTTCGCTGGACGACGCCTCGCTGTTCGCGCCGACCATGGCCCTGTTCCTGCGCGACAAGCCGGACTGGGTGGTGCTGCCGGAAGGCCTGGAGGCCTTCGAGACCATGCCGGGCTAGAAATCACGCGCCGCCTGTCGGGACGGGTCGGCGCCGTTCGTCCTTGCGTCGAAAGCGGCCCGAGCCGGGCCGGAAATAAAGGGAGAGAGCGATGTCCGACACCAATGGGCGGTTTGGCTGGTACGAACTGATGACCACCGACGTGGACGCCGCGTGCGCCTTCTACGCCAAGGTCGTGGGCTGGACCCCGACCGATTCCGGCATGCCCGGCCCGACCAAGTACATGATCCTCAACGTTGGCGCGGCCGGGGTCGGCGGCGTGTTCACGCCCGAGGGCGGCTGTCCGGACGGCGCCCGTCCCGGCTGGATCGGCTACATCTTCGTCGACGACGTCGACGCCTATGTCGGCAAGGTGGTCGAGGCCGGCGGTTCGGTGTTCATGCCCGCCGACGACATCCCCGGCGTCGGGCGGTTCTCGGTCGTCGCCGACCCGTACGGCGCAGTCTTCACCCTGTTCAAGCCGTTTCCCCAGGACGAGATCCCGCCGCAACCGGCCGACGGCGCGCCCGGCACGTTCGGCTGGCGCGAGCTGATGGCCGGCGACCTGGAGGGAGCGTTTTCCTTCTATTCCAAGCTGTTCGGCTGGGTGAAGACCCAGGCCATCGACATGGGTCCGATGGGAACCTACCAGCTGTTCGCCTACGAGGCCGGCGGCCCCGACATCGGCGGCATGATGACCCGGCTGCCCGACATGCCGGTGTCGTTCTGGAACTATTACGCCCAGGTCGACAGCGCCTCGGCCGCCCGCGACCGCGCCGTGGCCGCCGGCGCCACGACGATGATGGACGTCCACCAGGTGCCCGGCGGCAGCTGGATCTACATGGCGACCGACCCGCAAGGAGCCGGTTTCGCGGTGGTGAGCACGGCGCAGTAGCATCCTCCCCCTGAAGGGGGAGGTGGCCCGAAGGGCCGGAGGGGGAAGCAACTGCTGGGCTGGACGCCGTTGCCGACGGAAGCAGTCACCTCCCCCTCAGTCGCTCCGCGACAGCTCCCCCTTCAGGGGGAGCATGCCTTCTCCAGCAGCAGCGCCTTGGTCAGGAACGCCTTGTCGCGCCCGATCACCCGCAGCCCCGCCATCTGGAACAGCGCCTCCAGGTCGGTCTGCGCGTAGCTGCCGTAGAACGGCTCGTGGAAATAGGCAGGAAAGGCCTCCAGCATCCGCGCGAGCTGCGGCTCGTCGCTGGGCTGCACGGAATCGGCGAAGGCCAGCACGCCGCCGGGCCTCAGCACCCGGGCGATCTCGGCGGCGACGATGGGGCGCACGCGCGGCGGCAGTTCGTGGAACAGGTAGACGCAGGTCGCCGCGTCCAGGCTGTCGTCGGCCAGCGGCAGGTGTTCGGCGTTGGCCTGCACCACGCCCCGCCCCGATCGCGACCGGGCCTCGTTCAGATAGGCCGGCGACAGGTCGACGCCCGCCAGGGCCGCGCGCGGAAAGGCCTGCGCCAGATCGCGCAGGAACGCGCCCGAGCCGCAGGCCACGTCGACGGCGCGCAGGTCGCGCTGGTCGCGCCCCCGCCAGTGCCGGGCCAGGAGCGAGAGGGCGCGCCGGCGCATCGCTCCGGCCGCGCCGGAGAACAGCGCCTCGACCTGAGCGTCGTAGCGGTGGGCGCTGGCGGCGGTGAACCAACCGCCCGACTGATAGTGGAAGTTCTGCCGGTAATAGGCTGGATAGCCCTGGCTTTTCGGATCGTCGCGCACCTCGACACCATCGCCCCGCCGGCGGCGCAGGTCGACCTCGCGGGCGTCGGCCAGGAAGTCCCAGGCCTTGAGGATCGAGGCGGCCGGATGGGTGGGCGCGTCCTCCATCGGCGGATAGAGGCCGGCGGCGACGTCGGCGGCGTCCTTCTCGAAAGCCGCCAGATAGGACCGGCGCAGGCGCCCCTGCGAGACCGGCGGCGCGTCGGAGGAAAAGCGCGGCGCGGCCTTGCCCTCGGTCGGGCGGGTGATGAACTTGGCCAGCCCTCCGGCGGCCGTCCACCAGGCCGCCTTGGCGGCGGCCTTGCCCCGCTGGGCGGCGGCGTCGAGGGCGAAGGCCCCGCGCCCCTGCGCCCCTACCCCATCGTCCCGACCACTGGCTTGGCCCATCCTCGCCTCATCGCGAAAAGACCCCGACCAGCTCAATATGCGGCGACCAGAGGAACTGGTCCACCGGCAGCACCTTCTCCAGCTTGAAGCCGGCGTCGATCAGCAGGCCGGCGTCGCGGGCGAAGGTCGTCGGATTGCACGACACGCCGACCACCCGCGAGACCTTGGACTTGGCGATCTCGACAGTCTGCTCCAGCGCGCCCGCGCGCGGCGGGTCGAAGACCACGGCGTCCATCTTGTCGAGCTCGGTCGACAGCACCGGCCGACGGGTCAGGTCGCGCGCCTCGGCGACGATCGCCTTCAGGCCCGGCGCAGAGCCGACGGCCGCCTTCAGGGCCGCGATGGCCGGCTCGGCGAAGTCGGCGGCGTAGACCGAGGCCTCCTGCGCCAGGCGGAAGGTGAAGGTGCCGACGCCGCTGAAGAGGTCGGCCACCCGGGCCGCCCCCGCCACGTGCGCCAGGGTGAAGTCGGCCATGGCCTGCTCGGCGGCGGGCACGGCCTGCAGGAACGAGCCGGCCGGCAGCGGCACGATCGCCGGGCCCAGCTTCACCAGCGGCTGGCGGGCCATGTACAGCGTCTCGCCGGCCAGGGTGACGCGGGCGAAGTCGAACTCGCCGGCGGTCATGGCCGCCTGCACGCGGGCGTCGGCCGATAGCCCGCCGCTCTTGCGCTCAACGCCGGTGACGTCGATGTCCAGGCCCGTGCCGGTCAGGGTCACGTGCAGGGTCGGGGCCGACTTCGGGTGCTCCAGGAACGGCTGGGCCAGGCGCGCCAGACCCGGCAGGGCCGCGACGATCCTGGGGTGGGCGACCGGGCATTCCTCGATCTTCACCAGGTTCCACGAGCGGCGCTCCTTGAAGCCCAGGCGCACGCCGCCCTTGCCGCCGCGCGCGTGCAGCGCCACCCGGCGGCGCGAAGCCGGCGGCGAGGCGAAGGTCGGCAGGATCTCGACCTCGATGCGCTCGCGCTTCAGTTGAAGGCGCACCTGCTCGCGCTTCCAATCCAGATAGGGCGCGATATCCCAGTGCTGCAGGGCGCAGCCGCCGCAATGGCCGAAGTGCTTGCAGGCCGGATCGACGCGCTCGGGGCTGGCCTCGAGAATCTCGGCCAGTTCGCCGCGCGGGCCCTCCATGCGGGCGGTGATCCGCTCGCCCGGCAGGGTCAGGGGCACGAAGGCCGGACCGGCGGCGACGCCGTCGCCCTGGCCGCCGACGGCGTCGATTTTCAGTTCACGCATTCGATAGTCGCCTTCGGGAACCTTCACCGGTTCCGATCCGTTCAAGCCTCGCCGCAGGCGTGGCCCTAATTTCGCCTCTTCCGCGCCAAGTTCGACGCCGAAGAAGCCAGTTCGAGCGCGTCCATACCTCATTCGCCGCCCTCATGCGTGAACGAACTGGTGCGTGAACGAAGATGAACGGTCCGGTCAACGACCGTTCAGGTACGGCTTGGCATGGTGCGGACAACGGACGGTCCCCCGATCGTCACGCCCGCTTTCAGGGAGAGTTTCTCGATGATGATCCGGACCGCCATCAGCGCCCTCGTCGCCGGCGCGGCCCTCGTCGGCGCCGCGGCTCCGACCGTCGCCTCGGCCCAGGCCTATGGCTCAGGCGCCTATCAGGGCGGAGCTTACGACCGTAACGGCTACTACTACGACCCCTGCCGCCGCAGCACGACCAACCGCACCACCGGCGGCGGCCTGGCCGGCGCCGGCATCGGCGCGGCCATCGGCAGCAGCGTCGCGGGTCGCGGCGCCAAGACCGAAGGCGCGGTGCTGGGCGGCCTGCTCGGCGCGGTCGTCGGCGGCAATATCGGCCGCAGCTCGGCCGCCTGCGCGCCCGGCGCGGTTCCCCCGCCGCCGCCTCCCCCGCCCCGCGCCTACAACGACTATGACCGCGGCTACGACAATGGCGGCTATGACGACGCCTACTACGATCGCCGCGGCGGCGCCGGCTACACCTACGAGTCGGAGCGCTCCTACCGGGTGACCGAGGGCCGCGCCGACGCCAACGGCTGCACCCTGGCCGAAAGCCCGATCTACCTGCCCGACGGCCGCACCCAGAAGCGCTTCGTCCGCGTCTGCCCCGACGCCTCGGGCCGCTACCAGGTCGTCGACTAAGCTTCTCTAGGCGGATTTCCTCCCCGGAATTCCAGATGACTGAAGGCCGCCGGCTCGCTGAGCTGGCGGCCTTTTTGTTTGGGCGTGGCGATCGAAACTAGGCTCCGATCGAGCGAACCAAGGTCTCGACCCAATCGATGAAGGCGCGCACCTGGGGCGGCACGTGCCGCCGGTGGGGGTAGAGAACCGAGACCGGCTTGAGCGGCGGCGCCAGGTTCGGCAACACCTCGACCAGGCGCCCAGCCTCCATGAAACCGCTGACCCCCACCCAGGGCGGCTGGATGATCCCCAGGCCCAGCAATCCGCATTCGACATAGGCGTCGCCGCTGTTCACCGTCACGGTCGAGCGCATGGTGAAACTCCGACGCCCGTCATCGGTCTCGAATTCGAAAGGGATCGCTCTGCGGGTTCGACCGGAATGGAAATTCACCGCCCGATGCGTGGCCAGGTCGTCCAGCGATGCGGGCGCGCCCTGGCGTTCGAGATAGTCAGGCGCCGCGCAGGTCACCATCCGCAACCTGCCGATCGACCGGCCGACCAGACTGCTGGCCGGGAACTCGCCCAGCCTGACTACGCAATCGACGCCCTCCGAGACCAGATCCATGTCGAGGTCGCCCACACCGAGCACCAGTTCCACCTCGGGATGGCGCGCCGTGAACTCGCCCAGACGCGGGATGATCAGCGGCCTGGCCAGCGCCGTCGGGATGTCGACCCGCAGCCGCCCGCGCAGAACGCTATCCGGCGGTGCGAACATCGCCTTGGCTTCGGCCACGTCGGCCAGCAGCATCACGGCGCGATCGATGAAGGCCTCGCCCTCGCCGGTCAGCCTGGTCCGCCGCGTCGTCCGCTGCAGCAGGCGCACGCCCAGTTCGGTCTCCAGACCGGCGACGGCGTTCGTCACGCCGGGGCGCGACATGCCCAGCGCCGTGGCCGCCCGGGCGAAGCTGCCGGCCTCGGCCACCGCGACGAAGATCCTGAGCTTCTGGGCGAAATCCAACGCTTCTCCCCGTCCAACCGCCACCACGCGGGCGAACAATCGATCCATTGTTATCAATTTCAATAACAGTGAGATAGGCCCAGGCGCGCTTCCGGGCCGCCTGTCGCCGCCTTAGCTGCTGCATCGTCCGCCCGGCCTTCTTCCGGGCTCATCGAAACAGGAGCCCAACATGGCCCGCATCGTTCGCATCCACGACTACGGCGACGCCGGCGTTCTGCGTATCGAAGACCTGCCTCAGCCGCCGCCGGCCGCCGACGAAGTGCAGTTCGCCGTCCGCAGCATCGGCCTGAACCGCGCCGAGGTGATGTTCCGCAATCACGCCTACCTGCAGGAAGCGCAGTTCCCCAGCCGTCTGGGCTACGAGGCCTCGGGCGTCGTCACCCAGGTCGGAGCCGACGTGACCGACTTCGCGCCCGGTGATGCGGTCAGCCTGATCCCGCCGCACGACATCGCCCGCTGGGGAACCTATGGCGAGGTCGCCAACGCGCCGGCCCGCTATCTCGTGCGCCATCCGGAGACGATCTCGTTCGAGGAGGCCGCGGCCAGCTGGATGCAGTACGTCACCGCCTGGGGCGCGCTGATCGAGCAGGCCGCCCTGACCGCGGGCGACCAGGTGATTGTCACCGCCGCCTCCAGCAGCGTCGGCCTCGCGGCCTTCCAGATCGCCCGCATGGTCGGCGCCACGGTGATCGCCACCACCCGCACCGGCGCCAAGCGCGACGCCCTGCTCGCGGCCGGCGCCCACCATGTCGTCGCCACTGAAGAAGAGGATCTCATCGCCCGCGTCGCCGAAATCACCGGCGGCCGCGGCGCACGCGTGGTCTTCGATCCGGTCGGCGGGCCGTCGTTCGAGCCGCTGACCGCCAGCATGGCGCCCGGTGGCGTGCTGCTGCTGTACGGCGCCCTCAGCCCCGCTCCGACGCCCTTCCCGCTGTTTACGGTGCTGGGCAAGTCACTGACTCTGCGAGGCTATCTCTACAACGAGATCGTCTCCAGCGATGACAAGCTGGCTCGCGCCAAGGCCTTCATTCTCGAAGGGCTGGCGACCGGCGCGCTGAAGCCTGTGATCGCTCGCACCTTCCCCCTGGACCAGATCCAGGACGCTCATCGCTACCTCGAATCCAACGAGCAGATCGGCAAGGTCGTCGTGAACGTCTGAGCACGACGTCGGAGGGGCGAGCCCGCCTCTCCGACCACCCCCTCACCCCCGCAACCACGCCGCCGCCTCTTCCACGTCCACGACGTCGGCGTACTTCAGCTGCAGGTCGGTCAGGTTGGCGTAGTGGTAGCTCTCGTGCTTGTCGGCCACGCACTGTTCGGGAACGATGGTGCGATAGCCGCGCGAGAGGCTTTCGACCGCGCTGGCGCGCACGCAGCCGCTGGTCGAGCCGCCGGTGAGGATCACCGTGTCGACCTTGTGCCAGACCAGATAGCTCTGCAGCGGGCTCTCGAAGAAGGCGCTGGGCATGCGCTTGTCGAAGACGAGGTCGACGGCCGCATCGATCTCGACGCGCGGGTCGAAGGCGTGGCGTTCGCTGTTCTGCTTGATGTTCTGCAGGCTGTCGGGGGTGTCGGTCCGGGTGCCCCAGACGCCCGCGTCGCCGCCGTCGGGCTTGTACATCACCCGCGTCCAGATCACCGGCATGCCGCGCGCCCGGGCCAGGGCCGAGAGGCGGTTCACGTGGGCGATCTGGTCGGGATCGGTGACGTAGGCGCTCTTGGGAAACAGGTCGGGCCGCGTATAGGCCTGCTGGAAGTCGATATTGACCACCGCCGCCTTGCTCCCGAAGCCGAAGCGGGCGCGGGCCGGATTGGCCTTCACCGCTTCATAGAGCTGGCGAGCGGTCTTGTCCTCGCGGACCATGGTGGGTTCGAAGCGCAGGGTCATGGCGGGGCTCCTTCAGGCGGGGGTCCAGAGGCCGAGCAGCGCGGCGAGGATCAGCAGGATCCAGAGGCTGACGACCACGGGCCGGGTCTTCTCCAGCACCGCGGCGATGGTCGCATCGCCATCGGGCGTGGGGCCGGTGGTCATCATGGCGACGACCGGCGGGCCCAGCGGGGCCAGAAGCTTGCGGATGAACAGGCCGCAGCCGATGGCGATCGCCAGGATCAGCATCTTCAGGGCCAGGAACAGCGGCGCGGTCGTCAGGCCCGCCAGGCTGGCGGCGCCGAAGCCGGCCAGCGCGACAAGCACGCCCCAGCGGATGGCGATGTCGATGCGACGCACCCCGGCCTTGGGCGGGCTGTGATGAATGTGGATGGCCCAGGCCATGGTCAGCCAGAACAGGCACAGCGCCCAGACCGCCGCCACGCCCTCGGGCGGGACGTCCCACCACCCCTTCAGCTTGGCCAGGGTCAGGCCCGTGGGCAGGGCCAGGATCAGGCAGGTGCGCGGAGCCATGTCGATGTCGGCCAGCACCTTGAGCGCCAGCCCCCGCTCCTTGACCGTGCGGGAGGGATCGGCGGCGTAGCGCGAGGTGTAGAAGGCCCCCAGGTCCCCGCCCAGCCAGTAGACGAAGACCAGCACGTGCAGCAGCGTGATCAGGGCGAGAAGCATCGTGGAATCCGGCGGTTGTCAGGCCGTCTTGATGCCGCCTGGAAAGGCGCCCCGGCGCGCCGTCGCCGGTTTTCTCGCCTCGCGGATAGGAAGCCCGGGGGTGCGACGCCGCGGACAGGTGCGAATCCGATGAAGCGTGCTACAGCACGCACCGAGGGGCTTTTCCGTATCGTAGGTTCGTATGCGTTCTTACCGTCGCCCAGGCCTGGCGTTCGCCGGACTGTTGCTGCTCGCCCCCTTCTCACTTTGCATGCCGCAAGTGGCCGCCGCCCAGAGCCAGGAGCAGGCGGTCCTCGACGAGATCAACTACGTCCGCGCCAATCCCCGGGCCTATGCCGACGAACTGCGTCGCGCCGAGCCGCTGTATGGCGAAGACCCCGACGCCCTCAATGAAGCGATCGCCGAGCTGCAGCGCCAGCGTCCCCTGCCGCCGCTGACCGCCGACGGCCGCATCGACGACGCCGCCCGCGACCACGCCAGCGCGCAGGCCTCCCGCGGCTCGGTCGGCCACGGCGCGAGCGGCGGCCTGGGCCAGCGGTTGCGCAAGTACGGCGTCTTCGCCGGCATGTCGGCCGAGAACATCTCCTACGGCTACGAAGACCCGCGCGACGTGGTGCGCCAGCTGGTGGTCGACAGCCGCGTGCCGGGCCGGGGCCATCGCCGCAACATCCTGTCGACCGGCTACAGCAGCGCCGGCGTCGCCTGCGGCGGCCACCGCTCTTACGGCGCCATGTGCGTCATCGACTTCGCCGGCGCCATGCCCGAAGGCGTCGCGCGGGCGGCGCGGTAGGGGGGCTTCTTACCTCCCAGACCTCCAAACTCGTCATCCCGGAAAGCCCGAAGGGCTTATCCGGGACCCAGGAGACCGGGCTCGGCGGCGATATCCGACGCTTCAGCGCATCGCCAGCGCTTTGCGGCGGCCCCTGGGTCCCGGGTCTCCGCTTCGCTCCGCCCGGGATGACGAGCTTTGTTGGAGGGGGATTCTAGATCACCCCCGCCGCCTTCAGCGCCGCGACCTCCGCCTGGCTCTTGCCCAGCCCCGCCAGCACCGCCGCCGTGTCCGCCCCCAGGGCCGGCGGCGGGCGCTCCACGACCACTGGCGTGCGCGAGGCCCGGATCGGCGAGGCGACGGTGCGGATCGGCGCGGCCAGATCCTCGCGCGCCTGCTGCACCACCAACTGGCGATGCACCGCCTGCGGCTCCTCGAACACCTGGTCGATGCCGTTGATCGGCCCGCAGGGCACGCCGGCGGCCTCCAGCAGGGCGATCCAATCGCGCGTCGTTCGCGTGACCAGAACCGGGGCCATGGCCGCCGCCAGCTGCGCGCGCGCCGCCACCCGCTGGGCGTTGGTCGCGAAACGCGGATCCTCGGCCAGCTGCGGCGCATCGGCCGCCTTGGCGAAGGCCCGGAACTGGCCGTCGTTGCCGACCGCCAGGACCATGGCTCCGTCGGCCGTGGCGAACACCTGGTAGGGTGCGAGATTGGGGTGGGCGTTGCCCAGGCGCTCGGGCGCCTTGCCGGTGGCGAAATAGTTGCTGGCCTGGTTGGCCAGCACGGCCGCCTGCACGTCGAACAGGGCGATGTCCATGTGCTGCCCCTCCCCGGTCGCGCGGGCGTGCAGCAGGCCGCAGAGGATGGCGTTGGCCGCATAGAGGCCGGTGAACAGGTCGACGACCGCGACGCCCACCTTCATCGGCTCGGCGCCGTCGGTCCCGTCCGGCTGGCCGGTGATCGACATCAGCCCGCCCATGGCCTGGATCATGTAGTCGTAGCCGGCTCGCGCCGCGTAGGGGCCGGTCTGGCCAAAGCCGGTGATCGAGCAGTAGACGAGGCGCGGGTTGATCGCCGCCAGGCTGCCGTAGTCCAGGCCGTACTTGGCCAGGCCGCCGACCTTGAAGTTCTCGACCACCACGTCGGCCTCGGCGGCCATCTGGCGGATCAGTTCGGCGCCGCGCGGATCGGCCATGTCGATGGTCACCGAGCGCTTGTTGCGGTTGGCGCAGGTGAAGTAGGCGGCGTCGCCCCGGCTCCCGTCCGTCGTCTCGAAGAACGGAGGCCCCCAGGCGCGGGTGTCGTCGCCGACGCCCGGCCGCTCGACCTTCACCACCTCGGCGCCCATGTCGGCCAGGGCCTGGGTCGCCCAAGGACCAGCCAGCACGCGGGAAAGATCGAGCACCTTGACCCCCGAAAGGGCGGCGCCGGGCCTGACGTCTGATCGCAAGGCGACTGCTCCGGATATTCCTGTTGCGGGCGACGTTCAGCGCCCCAGGCTGCCTCGCCTACCGATGTGATCGCGGCGGGGCAAACGGCGATGGCGAAACTATCCGAAAACCAGGCTGGCGAGTTCCGCCGCGGCTGGCCCTTGCTGCTCAGCGTGGTCCTGGGCGTCGGCCTGGGGCTTTCGCCCCTGCCCTTCTACAGCATCGGCATGCTGGCCCCGCAGCTGGCCAAGGAGTTCGGCTGGAGCTTCGCCTCGATCATGCTGGGCCTGCCGGTCGCCACCGTCGCGGTGATGATCGTCGGCCCGATCATCGGCTGGGTGGGCGACAGGATCGGGGTGCGCCCCGTAGCCATCGCCTCGCTGGTGCTGTTCGCCTTCGCCTTCATGGGCTTTGCGCTGACCAACGGCTCGCTGCCGCTGTTCTATCTGAACTGGGCGCTGATGGGCGCGGTGGGCGCGGGCACCCTGCCCACCACCTGGACCCGGGCGATCAACAACGGCTTCGAGGCCAACAAGGGCCTGGCTTTGGGGATCGCCCTGATGGGCACGGGAGTCTTCGGCTTTCTGATCAAGCCGTTCCTGATGTGGATGATCGAGGCCCACGGCTGGCGCGCGGCCTACCTGGTCACCGGCGCGCTTCCCCTGGTCATCGCCCTGCCCGTGGCGCTGCTGGCCTTCAAGGACCCCGGCGCCCGGCGCGTCCACACCGAAGCTGCACCGCTGCCCGGCCTGACGCTGCCGCAAGCGCTGCGCGATACGAAGTTCTGGCTGATAGCCGGCGGCTTTCTGCTGTTCTCCTTCGCCATCGCCGGCCCTCTGCCCAACCTGGAGAACCTGCTGAAGCTGAAGGGCTTCACCAAGGCCGAGATCGTCAGTCTGGCCCCCGTCGTGGGGCTCTCGGTGATCGTGGGGCGCGTGGCCGGCGGCTGGCTGGTCGACCGCTTCTGGGCCCCGGGCGTGGCGCTGGTGCTGCTGTGCCTGCCGGCGCTGGGCTGCCTGATCCTGCACGGCCAGGACCCGGGCTTCGCCGGCGCCCTGCTGGCCATCGCCCTGGTCGGTATGGCCGCAGGCATGGAGTTCGACCTGCTGGCCTTCCTGATCGCCCGCTATTTCGGGGCCCGGTCCTATTCGACGCTCTACGGCTGCCTCTACTGCGCCTACGCGGCGGGCTCTGGCCTGGGCCCCGTCGCCTTCGGGGCCGATTTCGACGCCACCGGCGGCTACCAAGCCTCGCTGCTCGCGGCCACGGGCCTGCTGGTGCTGGGCGGCCTCGTCCTTCTGCCGCTGGGCCGCTACCGCTTCGCCGCCGAGCACGCCGTCGAGGAGCAGCGCATCGAAGCCGCCGCCGGCGAGCACGCAGCCGTTCCCGGCGCCTGACCCTTGGATTCCTGACAGGGGATTCCTGACAGGCGGATTTTCGCGTCATCACCTCTCCGCCAGGCGCCGGACGGGCGCAAGCTCGCATCAATTCAGTAGGAGTGCGCCCATGACCGGTCGCGTCAACGAGGGGCCGATCCAGGCCTATGACGGCCCGCCCGACTATCGCAAGGTCGGCCGCCACGGGGTGTTCCCCGACATGTCGCACGACGAGATCGAGCGGCTGAACGTCCTGGCCCAGCTGAACCGCCACCTGTCGACCCGCGTCATCCCCGGCGTGAAGCAGGCCTGGGAGACCCGCGCCCTGCCGGCCTTCGAGAAGGCCAACGGCCGCCCGCCCGAGGATCGCCACGAGGTCCGCAAGGCGCTGCTGAAGGATCCCGCCTTCCAGACCTGGTCGGCCCTGCGCCGCCTTACCATGGAACAGCGCCAGCAGGCCGGCCGCTGGACCACCCTGCGCCAGGCCGAGGAACTGGCCGCCAAGGCCGCCGCCTTGAACGCCGGCCACGACCGGCTGCAGCTGGATCCGGCCCTGCCGATCCCGCGCTACGTCTCGGCCGTCGACCACCACTGCATGCCCGGCAGCTATCACGTAGAGCGCTTCGAGGGCGACGTCTCGGGCGGCGCCAACTACGACCACGGCGGCTTCGCCACCACCGGCGGCCTCTTGGGCCGCTTCTCCGACGGCGGCGGCCAGGCCGTAGTGCGCTGGGTCCAGCGCCGCCTGCCCGACTTCAAGCCGCGCCGCATACTCGACATCGGCGCCACCGTGGGCCACAGCGCCCTGCCGATCGCCCAGGCCTTCCCCGACGCCGAGGTGGTGGCCATCGACGTCGGCGGGCCGATGCTGCGCTACGCCGCCGCCCGCGCCGCATCGTTGGGGGTTACGAACATCCGCTTCGTCCAGGCCGACGGCGCCGACCTGTCGCGCTTTGCGACCGGCAGCTTCGACTGGGTGCAGACCACGATGTTCCTGCACGAACTGTCGCTGGCCTCGATGAAGGCCATCTTCGCCGAAAGCCGCCGCGTGCTGGCCCCGGGCGGCGTCGTCTTGCACGTCGAACAGCCCCAGTACGCGCCGACCATGCCGCTGTTCGAGCAGGCCATGCGCGACTGGGACGCCTTCTACAACAACGAGCCCTTCTGGAGCACGCTGCACGAGATCGACCTGGACGCCCGCATGGTCGAGGCCGGCTTCGCCGCCGACGAGTTGATCCATGACGGCGTCACCGCCGTGGTCGACCGCGAGGTCTTCCCCGACGCCGCCGACGACGACAGCGAAGACTACGGGCGAAAAGCCGCCTGGCGCGTGATCGGAGCCCGGAAAACGCAATGAGCATCGCAGACGCCCTGGCCGACGCCGGCGCCAAGCCCGCCGGCAAGCGCCCCTATTTCTTCGCCGACCGCGAGGTCGAGCGCGTGCTGGCCATCACCATGGCCGTGGTCCAGGAACTGGCCGTCACCCGCGCCCGGCTCGACACGCTGGAGCGCGTGATCGAGGCGCGCGGCGGCCTGGACCGCGCCGAGATCGAACGCTTCGAACCCTCCGCCGAAGCCGCCGCCGAACGCGGCCTGTGGCTCCAGGAATACCTCTCCCGCGTGCTGCGCATCGTCCAGCAGGAGACCGAAGCGGCCACCGCCACGGGCGACGTCGCCTCCGAGGACGTCGCCGTCGAACTGCGCGACTGAAGCCCGCACGATTTCAAGGACATACCGATGAACCTTCTCAGGGCCGCCACCCTGGTGACGCCGAACGTCGCCCAGGCCGCTCAGCGCTACGCCCAGTGGCTGGACTACGCGGTGGTCGAGCAGGGTGAGGTCCCCGCCGACCTCGCCGCCAGCTGGGGCGCCCCGGCCAGCACCGGCCGCCCCTATGCCGTGCTGCAGCCGGCCAGCGGCGCCGACGTCTTCCTGCGTTTCGTCGAGGGCGACCCGGTTCCGGCGTATCGCCCCCTGCGCACCTACGGCTGGGCGGCGATCGAGATCTGCTGCCAGGACGTCATGGCCGTGAACGCCCGCATGCAGGACGCGCCGTTCGAGATCATCGGCCCGCCCAAGCGGATCGACGGCCTGCCCACCATCCACCCGATGCAGGTGAAAGGCCCCGACGGCGAGATCGTCTACCTGACCGAGATCGTCTCGCCCGGCAACGGCCTGCCCTACCCCGGCAGCCTGATCGACAAGCTGTTCATCCTGGTTCTGGCGAGCGACGACATGGAGGCCAGCGGGGCCTGGTTCGGCCAGACACTGGGCCTCGACGTCGGCGCGCCGATGACCATCGTCTACAACATGATCAACGACGCCTTCGAACTGCCCAAGGACAGCCGCCACGCCCTGGCGACGGCCACCTTCGAGAAGGACGTCTTCCTGGAGTTCGATCAGTATCCCGAGGCGGCCACCGTGCGCCCGGGCCATCCCGGCGCCCTGCCGCCGGGGATCGCCATCTGCACGCTCAAGCACCCCGACTTCGACAGCATCCAGGGCGACTGGATCGTCGCGCCGACCGTGCGCGAGGGCGCTGTCTACGCCGGCAAACGCGCCGGCGTGCTACGCGCCCCGGGCGGAGCCCTGGTCGAGGTGGTGGAAGCCTGACTCCAAACCCTCTCTCATGGAGAGAGGGAGGGGCCCGCCGCGCAGCGGTGGGAGGGTGATAGGGTACGCCGCTTGCGGGCCAATCCCTCACCTCTCCGCCGACAGCAGCGGCAAGAACCACCGGACCCAGAACAAGAAGAGGCGCGGCCGAACCGACCGCGCCTTTTTCTATGAGTTTTTAACCTCTCACCCTCCCACCGCCTTCGGCGGCGGGCCCCGCCCTCTCTCAAAGAGAGAGGGATCAAGGCTACAGCTTCACCACGACCTTGCCGAACGCGCCCTGATCGGCCCGCGTGTAGGCGCCTTCGATGGCGTCGAGGCCGAACACCGCGTCGACCTGCGGGACGATCCCCTTGGCGGTCACGAAGTCCGACAGAGCCTGGTGATCGGCCCGCGAGCCGACCGAGATCGCCGTGGCGCGCTGGGCCATCATCACCATGGCCGAGGCGTCCAGCGTTCCGCCAAAGCCGTCCAGGGCGCCGATCACGGCCACATGGCCGCCGACGCCCAGGCTCGCCTGCGACCTGGCCAGCGTGCCGGCGCCGCCGAGCTCCAGGGCGTGCTGCACGCCGCCGGACGAGGCCTCTTTCACGACGGCCTCCCAGTCGGGCGTCGTGTGATAGTTGACGGTCAGGTCGGCGCCCAGGGCGCTCGCACGGGCCAGCTTGGCGTCGTCGCCGCCGACCACGGCCACCTTGGCCCCCAAGGCCTTGGCGATCTGCAGCCCCCACAGCGAGACGCCGCCGGTGCCCAAGGTCACCACCCAGTCGCCGGCCTGGATGCCGCCGTGCGTGACCAGCGAGGCCCAGGCCGTGACGCCCGAGCAGGTCAGCGTCGCGCCCTGCACAAAGTCGAGACCGTCGGGCAGCTTCACCACGCCGCCGGCCGAAAGCACCACGTGCTCGGCCAGCACGCCCGGTCCGCCCGCGCCCAGCGACGAGATCACCGCCGGGAAGCTGACACGGCCGCCGGCCCAGTTCTGGAAGAAGGTCGAGGCCACGCGGTCGCCGAAGGCCAGCCCCTCGACGCCCTCGCCCACGGCGACCACCTCGCCGGCGGCGTCCGACAGCGGCGTGAAGCCGTCGGCCTCGCCCACCGGATACCAGCCCTTGCGGATCATCACGTCGCGGCGGTTCAGCGCCACGGCGCGCACGCGCACCAGCACCTCGCCCGGACCCGGCGTGGGGATCGGCACGATGGACTCGGCCAACTCGAAGCCCTGGCCGGCGCGGACGAGGGAGAAACGGCGATTGGTCATGGGCGGGGTCCACTGAAGGGGGCTGTTCGGAGGCGTGGTTTCGACGCCGGCCGCGAAGGCCAGCAGGGTCTCGGCGAAGATCTCGGGTTCCAGTTCGGGCGCGGCCACCCCGGTCTTGCCCTGGGTGGTCACCACCACGCCCGGGCGGGCCTTGCGGATGCGGCCGACGAAGCCGGCCAGCGGGTCGTCCGCGGCCTGCAGCACCGTCACCGGACAGGTCACGCCCGAAAAGACGCTGGCGAAGTCCTGGTCGAAGATCGCGCCGAAGGCCTGGTTGCGGCCGTCCGGCGCACCGATGGCGCCCAGGAATTCGGTCTGCACCAGCTGGGCGTCGAAGCGGGGCAGCAGCCCCTTCATCACGCCCCAGGACTGGATCAGATAGGCGCCGTGCGCATCGATCGCCGCCGACTGGCCGACCTGGGCGCGGAACATCTCGCGCTCCTCGGCGCTGGCGAACAGCACCCCGTTCAGCAGCAGCGAACGCACGCGGTCGGGCGCGGCCACGGCGATCTCGGCGCCGATGTGGGTGCCGGTATGGTGGCCGGCCAGGTGGAAGCGATCGACGCCCAAGGCGTCCAGCGCCGCCAGCAGCCAGGCGCCGTAGTCCACCGTGGAAGGCATGCCTTGCGGCTTGAACGACTGGCCAAAGCCGGGCGTGTCCAGCGCGATCGCCGCGCGGCGACCGGCGAGAAGCGCCAGCACGCCGTCGAAACAGGCCGAACTGACCGGGGTGCGGTGCAGAAGGACGATCGGATCGCCGGGTCCGTCCACGCGGCGCAGGTGCACCTGGCCGGCGGGCGTATCGGCATAAGCCTTCACAATCGGGGCTTGGCGAATGAGCGTCACGTACGCGGCTCCAGCGGAATCTTCGAGCCTCGGTCCTAGCGCCGCCCCCACGCCCGCTCCCGGCGCCCGAGCCCGTTATCCGCACAGCGGCGAAGATCGCCGCCGCCCCGCCCTCGCCTTCAAGGCCGGTTCAAGTCGGCCCAGCAACGAACGAGAGAGCACGCCATGACCACGGTCCTGATCACCGGCGCCAATCGCGGCATCGGCCTGGAACACGTCCGCCAGTACGCCGCCTCGGGCGCGCAGGTCATCGCGACCTGCCGCGATCCGGCTTCGGCCGCCGAACTCGCGGCCATCGCAGACGCCCATCCGGGCAAGGTGCGCATCGAGGCGCTGTCGGTGAACGACGCAGGCTCCGTCGCCGCCTTCGCCCAGCGCCTCGAAGGCGTGGCGATCGACGTGCTGATCAACAACGCCGGCACCTACGGACCCATTCCGCTGCCCGAGGGCATGGCCCACCAGACGCTCGCCGGCATGGACTACGACATCTGGGCCGACATCCTGGCCACCAACGTCGTCTCGCCGTTCCGCATCACCGCGGCGCTGATCGACAACATCAAGGCCGGCGAGACGAAGACCATCGTCATGATGTCCAGCGGCTTGGCCTCGATCGGAACCAACATCTACGGCGGCTCGCACGCCTATCGCTCGTCCAAGGCGGCGCTGAACATGCTGGCCAAGGGCCTGGCGGTGGAACTGAAGGCCGACGGCGTCACGGTCATCGCCATGGCCCCGGGCTGGACCCGCACCGCCCTGGGCGGGCCCGACGCGCCCTATTCGGTCGAGGAAAGCGTCGAAGGCCAGCAGAAGGTCATCGCCGGGCTGAGCCTGGAGGACACGGGCAAGTTCCTCGACCTGGCCGGCGCCGAGGTGGCCTGGTGAAGCAGAGGCTCTCACTCTCCCTGTCATCCCGGCCGTAGCGTAGCGAAGCGCCGGGATCTCCCACGACGGCCATACCTGAAACGTGGGAGATCCCGGCTCTGCGGACCGCTGCCGCGGTCCTCCGGCCGGGATGACAAGAATTGTCGAGCTACCTCAAGTTCAGGGCCGCATAGACCTTCTCGACCACCTGCTGCGGCGAGAACGGCTTGAGGAGATAGGTCGTGGCCCCCGCGCCCATGGCGCTGGCGATGCGGTCCAGGCGCCCGTCGCCGGTCAGCATGACCACTGGGGTCTCGCGGTGCTCCTGCCCGCCCCGCAGAAGCCTCAGCAGCTCCATGCCGTCCATGTCGGGCATGCGGATGTCGATCAGCCAGATCGCCGGCCGGTCAATCGAGGCGGCGTGCAGGGCGCTGCGGGCGGATTCGAAGGCCTGGACCAGATAGCCGGACTTGGCCAGGGCGCCTTCCAGGAAGGCCAGGAGCACCGGGTCGTCGTCGACCACGAACACACGCCCCTTGATCCAGCTGCGCTCCATCCAGGCCCGCCTCGCGTTAACCTTGCGAACGACTGTCTCACAAGGCTTTGGCAAGGAAAACGGCGCGGAGGTTGCACGCGCGGCAGATACGCCTGGCAAGGTTCGGCGGCTCGGCTAGACTGACCTCATGGCCAAGCTTTCCCGCTCCGCAATCGCCCTCGCCGCCGCCGTCATGCTGCTGAGCGCCTGCGCCAGCCTGCCCGCGCAGGACGACTACAGCTGGAGCCATACGCCGGCCGAGAACGGCGTCGACGCCAAGCTCTATTACGGCGAACCCGAAAGCGACGTCGTCTGGCTGGGCTTCACCTGCGCGACCAAGGGCCAGGCGGAACTGCTGGTGTTCGTGGACGAAGACCCGACCGCCTGGCCCAGGACGCTGGCCCTGCGCAGCGGCGCCGCCGCCCTGCCGATCAAGGCCGAGCCCGACGCCAGCGCCGAGATCGCCATCCTGAGAGCCCCGATCGACCCCGCCGCGCCCGCGATCGCCGCCTTCGCCCGAACCGGCAGGCTGCAATGGGTGTGGAACGGCGACGCCAGCGCCGTGGGCGCCGAGGCTCCCGAAGAGCGCCGGCAGATCGCCGCCTTCTGGCGCGACTGCGCCCGCCGGCCCTAGCCGGGCGCCATACCGCGCTTCACCCCCGGCCGTTCGCCGATGAAGGCCTCGTACCGCGCGAGGTTCGGATACGGGTCGAGCCCGCCCGCCAGCCGCTTGGCCGAGCTCGCCACCATCGGGAAGAACAGCGCGTCCAGGATCGTGAACCGCTCGCCCAGCATGTAGACGCGGTCCGCCAGGCGGGCCTCGAACGCCGCCAGCTGCTCGTGGCAGTCGGCCAGCGAGCGCTCGATCGCCCACGGCGTCTTCTCCGGGGCCATGACGGTGGCCACGAACTGGTTGGTGAAGGCGCCGGCCAGCTGCGACGACACCGCCGAGGCCCACATCAGAAACTCGGCGCGCTCGCCCGGCCCCCTGGGCAGCAGGTCGCTGGCGGCCTTCTCGGCCAGGTACCAGGCGATGGCCAGGGTCTCCGACAGCACGATGGGCGCGCCGCCCGGCCCGTCGGGATCGACGATGGCCGGCGCCTTGCCGAACGGGCTCAGCGCGGCCTTGTAGGCAGGCTTCTTGTGCTCGCCGGCATAGAGGTCGACCGGGGCCAGCGCATAGGCCAGCCCCGTCTCCTCCAGCACGATCCGCACCTTCTGGCCGTTGGCGGTCGGAACGGTGTGAAACTGGATCATCGAGCCCGCCTCACGCCGTCGCCGCTTCGAGCTCGAGGCTCTTGTACATCGACTGCAGCAGCAGGTACTCGCGGCGCTGCTCGGGGTCGGCCAGGATCTGGCGCATCTTGGCCTCGCGCTCGGCATAGGCCTCGGCGGTGCCCGCCTCCATCGCCGCCTTGTTGGCGATGGTCTGGGTCTGGATGAACTTGTGCATCACCGCCCGACGCTGGCGATCGTAGAGCGGCAGCAGCGCCTGAGCGTCGCCGTCCTCCTGCAGGATCTCGGCCAGCTTCTCCGTCAGGTTCCACACGTCGTGGATGCCCGAGTTCATGCCGAACCCGCCCAGCGGGTTGTTCAGGTGGGCCGCGTCGCCCGCCAGCAGCACCCGGCCCACATGGTAGGTCTTGGCCACCCGCTGGTGCACCTTGTAGAGCGTGCGGTGCGCGGTCTTGATCGACGCGCCCTCGCCCAGCAGGCCGCCGAACACGGCCTCCTTCTTGGCGTCCGACAGCAGGGCCTCGTCGCTCTCGTCGCCGTTGGCCGGCACCAGGATCCGCCAAAGCGACGGCACCCGCAGCAGCACGCACCACTCCTTGGGATCGGCCACGTAGTTGACGTGCGCCAGCCCCGGGAAATGGTCCTCCAGCGGCCAGTCGGTCGACAGGGTCAGGAACTTCTCCGGATAGGTGAAGCCCTCGAACTCGA
>PJUK01000123.1_pt1 | contig 50057 bp, 48 predicted proteins | sample 1512211 | NCBI WGS metagenome assembly PJUK01 (sample SAMN08177668, study PRJNA422409) | Feces metagenome, whole genome shotgun sequencing project. | reverse complement strand
CTCTGGTTTCGGGTGGTATTCGTAGATCTCGGCGCACATGCCGTGCAGCACCGTGCCGGCCCAGTTGGCGAAGGGCAGGGGCGCGCGCTGGCTGTCGGAGATCGAGACCAGCGGAAACTGCGGCCAGCGGCGATAGACGCCCGGCAGGTCCTTCAGGTCGAGCCGCCCGTGCAGGGTGGTCAGGGTCTTTCCCGCCATGCCCTCGAACAGCGGGAAGTGGATCATGTCGGTGTGGAAGTGGATGACGTCGAAGTCGTCGGCGCGGCGGCGAACCTCGGCCAGCATGGCGATGTGGGCGGCGAGGTCCGACTTCAGCGGGGCGGGGTCCAGGCGGATCGCCTGGTCGCGGACGACCACCAGGTCGGCCTTGGTGCGGGCTTCGGCGGAGGCGAACAGGGTGACCTCATGGCCCAGGTCGACCAGTGCGTCGGTCAGGTGCGCGACCACCCGTTCCGTCCCGCCGTAGAACCGCGGCGGAACGGCTTCGTACAGGGGCGGAACCTGGGCGATTCTCATGTGTGGTGATCCTGCCAAGGACGATTGTGGCGCAAAGGCGCCGACGTCGGAATGCAAACCGCGAGTGTGGCGTTAAGGTTCCGCAACGTGAGAAAGAACCAAAAGGCGACCTTGGCCGTTGCAGTTTCACGATCCTCGCGTTGACGAAGCCGACGCGGAATTGCCATTTGGGAAGCGCGCGGAGGGGCCGCGCGCAACGTGCGTGCGAGACCCGTCGACGGTGAGCCAGAGCCTTAAAGTTTCGACCGTCCTGCTCGGGGCGGCCCTGTGGATGTCGGCGGCCCCGGCCGTTCTTGCTCAAGCTCAGGTCCGGCCTGTCCGCGCGCCGCAGCAGGCGCCCGTGGCTGTGCCCGCGCCGCCGGCCCTGCGCGCCGACCAGATCGACCTCTTGGCCAAGGCGCTGAACGACGCCCCCTCGCACGGCTTCGAGCCCGGCGCCTTCGCGCCCGACCGCGCCCTGGCCCTGCTGGACTCGCGCAGCGCGTCCGATCGCCAGGCCGGCGTCACCCAGCTGGTCGCCCTGACCATGCGCTACGCCAAGGCCGTGCACAGCGGCCGCCTGGCGCCCGCCGACTTCGACGGCAACTGGGGCCTGCGCCCGGCGGCCTACGATCCCGCGCCCGGCTTCGCCGCGGCCGTGCAGAACGACCGCCTGGCCGGCTGGCTGGAAGACCTGTCGCCGCCCTATACCGGCTACCAGACCCTGCAGAAGGGCCTCGTCGTCTATCGCGATCTGGCCGCCAAGGGCGGCTGGGCCGTGATCCCCGAAGGCCCGCCGCTGAAGCTGGGCGACAAGGGCGACCCGCGCATCGCCCAGCTCGAAGCGCGCCTGGCCGTCGAGGATCCGACCATCGCCGTCGACAAGGCCCCGGTCTTCGACGAGGCCCTGCAGCAGGCCCTGATGCGCGCCCAGAAGCGCTTCGGCCTCAATCCCGACGGCGTGCTGGGCAAGGGCACGCTGGCGGCGCTGAACGTGCCGGTGCAGCTGCGCATCGACCAGATCGTCGCCAACATGGAGCGCTGGCGCTGGCTGCCCGAGGAGCTGCCGGCCGACCGCATCCAGGTCAACATCGCCGCCGCCGTGATGAGCGTCTTCCACCACGACGCCCCGACCCTGACCATGCGCGCCGTCACCGGCCGTCCGGGCGACGAGACGCCGATGCTGCAGTCGCAGATCCACTCGATCGTGCTCAATCCGCCCTGGAACGTGCCCAGCTCCATCGCGACCAAGGAGCTGTGGCCCAAGGAGCGCGCCAATCCGGGCTATCTGGCCCGCAACGACTTCATCGTCATCCCGACCGAGGGCGGCGGCACGCGCCTGCAGCAGAAGGCCGGCGACAAGGCCGCCCTGGGCCTGGTGAAGTTCGACTTCAACAACCCCTACGGCGTCTACCTGCACGACACCCCGTCGCGGGCCAAGTTCGCCAGCTACAGCCGTCTGGCCAGCCACGGCTGCGTGCGCCTGGAAAAGCCCATCCCGCTGGCCAAGCAACTGCTCGACGGCAGCACCGAATGGACGCCCGAGAACGTCGACGCCACCATCGCCTCGGGCAAGACCGTGCGGGCCCAGTTGCCCAAGCCGATGGCCGTCTACCTGCTGTACTGGACCGCTTACGTGACCCCCGACGGACAGGTGAATTTCCGCGACGATCCGTACGGCTGGGATCGGACGCTGGTGCAGCGTATCGCCGCATCAAAAGCCGTCTGAGCGCCTCGCCCAGGCGCTCAAGCCGCTGTCTTTGCAGCAGTTGAAGCGTGGCAGGAGCGGTGAATGCTCATGCTTTCAGCGGCCGCGCGTCCATCCGCCCGGCTTGACCCGACGGCCTTCGTCAGGCCTCTTTTTGTGCGTAAGCCTTTCCGATCCGGAAAGTTTATCGCGTTCTAAGTGAGCGCGGGCGGCCCCTTGGGCGGCCTGACGCAGTCAGTCGGGAAAGCGTATCGATGATCGAACGACGCAAGCTCCTGGGCCTTGGCCTGGGTGTGCTGGGCGCCAGTGCGGTCGGGCCGATGGCGGCCTTCGCACAGTCCAAGTTCGGCCCTGGGGCCGACCCCATCGCCGACCTGCTGATGAAGCAGGGCGACCTGGGCAATGCCGCCGAAGGCATGCCCGATAACGGCCTTCCCGAAGCGCCGGTTCCCGCGCCCGAGCCGAAACGCATCATTTCCGCCGAGCCGCGCTGGGTGAAGCTGCACAACGTGCACACCCAGGAAAAGCTCGAGGCCGTCTATTTCGAGAAGGGCGAGTACGTCCCCGACGCCGTCCAGGCCCTCGACAAGGTGCTGCGCGACTATCGCACCGGCGACGTCTCGGCGATGAATCCCAAGCTTTACGACATCATGGCGGGCCTGGCGGCGCGCACGGAAAGCAAGTCGCACTTCCAGATCATCTCCGGCTATCGCTCGCCCAAGACCAACGCGATGTTGCACGCGCGCAGCGGTGAGGTCGCCAAGCGCAGCCTGCACATGGACGGCAAGGCGATCGATCTCTATCTGGAGGATGTCTCCCTGGATCGGCTGAGGACTGCGGCCCTCGACCTGAAGCAGGGCGGCGTCGGGTACTACCCCGTCAGCAATTTCGTTCACGTCGATGTCGGCGCGGTCCGACGCTGGGTCGGCTCCTAGGATCGGAGCCTTCCCTTTAGGGAGCTCCAGATGGCCAAGGCCGAACGTCGCGGCAATCCGTTGGGATGGATCGTCCTGGGTTTCGTCGTCGGGGCGGTCGCCGCCCTGGGCGTGATCCTGGTGGTCAGCGCCGGGGTCGGTTTCGAAAGCTCCGGCTACGAGGAAGGCGCCGAGGTTCGCACCGCGGCCGATGATGCGGCCAGCGCCGCCACCACCCGCACGCCCGCCGCCCAGACCCCGCCGCCGGCCGTCGCGCCCGAGCCCGAAAAGCCGCCGGTCGTCGAGGCTCCTCCCGCCACGCCCAAGCCCGCGCCGGAAATCGACCCGCAGATGGCCGACGACGCGGCTGCCGCGGGCATGACCTCGCGGACTCGCCAATAATTCCCTCTCCCCTTGCGGGAGAGGGTGGCCTCCGAAGGAGGTCGGGTGAGGGGTCTCTCAAATGCAAGACGCCGCGGCAGCCGATCAGCTGTCGCGGCGTTTTTCGTGGGAGCGACCCCTCATCCGTCAGCTTCGCTGACACCTTCTCCCGCAAGGGGAGAAGGGGTTCTACAGCCCGATCCGTCGGGCGCCTTCGGCCACGGTCACCACGTCGAAGCCGGCGTTGACAGCGCCGTCGACCAGCCGCTCCAGCGCCTCCACCGTGCAGCCCCAGGCCGACGGCTGCTCGGCCACGTCGTGGGTGTAGAGGATCAGCCACGCCTTTCGACGGTGCGCCTGGTCCAGCCAGTGCAGGGCCACGGCCTCGCCGTCCTCGCCCTCGATGCCGACGGCCGGCGCCTGGTTGAGGTCGGCGCCGTTGGCGATCAGGCCATGGTGCAGGGCCCGCAGGGTCTTGAAGCGGCCGGCCAGGGCCGTCTTGGCCGGGGCGGCGACGTCGCCGTACGGATAGGCGAAGCTCACCGCGTTCCCCACGCCCCACGCCGCCAGGGCGTCAGTGTTCTGCGCCACGTCGGCCAGGGCGACCTGCGTCGTGGCCTGGCCGCAGTCGAGGTGGCTGAAGGTGTGGCAGCCGATCTCGTGGCCGGCGGCGTGCAGCCGGGCGGCGTCCTCGCCGGTGGCGTAGCGACCCATCGGGCCGTCGCGCCCGGTCAAGCCGGCGGCGAAATAGTAGGTGCCGCGAAAGCCGCGGCTTTCCAGAACCCGGGCCCCGGCCTCGCAGGCGGTGGCGGGCGCGTCGTCGAAGCTGAACGACACCATCGGCCGCTCCAGCTTCACCCGCGCGGGACGGCGGTGCTGCAGGCGGATCAGCCGGCGGCGCACTTTGCCCTTCAGCGAGCGGTCGGGCTCGTAGGCGTCCACCTTCTCATAGGTTTGTTCGACTGCGGTCATCACACGGCGTCCGAATAGAGGGCGGCCCGATAGAGCCGCATGGAAAAGGCGCGAAGCGGGGTGGGCAGGCTCTCGGCCAGGGCGACAGCCTTCAGCCACGGCCTCCAGGTCCCGCGCAGCGGAACCGCCTTCAGGGCCTTGGCGACCTTGTAGCTGGGATAGGCGCTGACCACGTCGCGGTGACTGGCGACCACGCGGGCGAAGTTGGCGGCCGATTGTTCGTACTTGGCCGCGATCACCGGCGCGGGATCCAAACCGAGATGCGTGGCGGTGTTGTCGACGTGCAGGATCGGGTGGGCGCGGGCTGCCCGCATGGCCCATTCGACGTCCTCCCAGCCCCAGCCGGCGAAGCCCTCGTCGAAGGCGATGGTCTCGAAGACGTCGCGCCGCACCAGCAGGTTGGAGGTGAAGACGTGCTTCTCCGGCGCTTGGGCCCGCTGCGGGGCGGGCGTGCAGTCGCTCTTCAGCGCCATGGCCCGATGCAGGGCGTGCTCGGGACGGATCGGGGTCTGGTCCAGGGTGAAGCCGCCGAAGGCCACCGGGGCGTCGTCGGCGGCCACCGCCAGCCAGCGGGCCAGGAAGTCCTTCGGATCGGGCAGCATGTCGCTGTCGAGGAACAGCAGGTGGCGGCCCCGGGCGTGGGCGGCCAGGCGGTTGCGGCCCTGGGCGCGGCCGGCGTTGCGCGACAGGCGTACGAAGCGGGCGGGGCGCTTCAGGCCTGCGATGATCTTGCCGATCCGCGCGGCCAGGGCCTCGTCGCCGCCGCCGTCGTCCAGCACCACGATCTCGGCGGCGTGGTCTTTTCCGTCCAGGGCGCGCAGCAGGGCGGTCGGGTCGTCGCGGAAGGTGGGGATCAGCACCGACAGGCGCGGCGCCGCGCTGGCCCAGGCGGCGTTGTCGGTCACGGTTTCGGTGATCGGGGCGCTCATGCGGTGCGGAACCTGCGGGTGATGACGGCCAGCCTCGCGCGGGCGCCGCCGGCGTCGAGCAGCAGGGCCGCGCCGCCGAAGGTCGCCGCGCCGAGGCCGGTCTTGAGGATCAGTTCGAAAAGGCCGCCGACGTCGGGCAGGGCCAGCACCAGCGCCGCCATCAGGGCGCAGGCCAGGCCCGTCTTGGCCAGGGTCTCCCACGGGATCGGCAGGGCGCAGGCCTTGCGGCCCAGCACGCCGGCGGCGATCGCGCCGAGGGCATAGCTGGCGGTGGTCGCCCACAAGGCGCCGGAAAGGCCAAAGCGCGGGATCAGGATCAGGTTCAGCGCCAGGTTGGCGCCGGCCGGGATCGCCATGCAGGCGCTCAGCATCGTCGTGCGCCGGCCCAGCGTGAAGGCCTGGAGCAGGTAATAGGTGGTCACGCCCGACAGCCAGCCGCTGGCGGCGATCCAGGGCGTCACGCCCGCCGCGCCTTCGCGCAGGGCGGGGCCGATCATCACCTCGGTCAGCGGCCGGGCGACCAGGGCCAGGCCGACGGCCGCCGGCAGGGTCAAGAGCACCATGAAGTCGGCCTGCTCGCGGGCGCTTTCCTCCAGCGCCGGCTGGCCGCCGCGCTCCAGCGCCGCGACCATGGCCGGACCGCCGGCCATGCCCAGCCAGATGAACACCACGTCCAGCGTGCGCGAGCCCAGCGAGTAGCCGGCGTGGTAGACGCCGACCGCGCTCTCGTCGAGGAAGGCGGCCAGCAGGAAGCGGTCGGTGGTCGACAGCACAAGGGCCAGGATCAGCGAAAAGGCCACCGGCACGCCGTAGGCGGCGTAGGTCCTGGCCATGGCCTTGTCGAAGCTTCCGCCCTTCAGGCGCTTGAGGTCCGTCGGCAGCACGAAGACGAGGCACAGCAGGGCGACCGCGCCCGTGCCCAGGATCGGGGCTGCGCCGCCCAGGCCCACCAGGGCCAGCACCAGCCCCAGGGCGAAGCCGCCGACCGTCTGGATCACGTCCAGCAGGGCCGCGCCCGACACCTCGCCGGCGGCGCGGCGGCGCTCCTGGGACATCTTGGCCAGGCTCTTGACCGCGGCGGCGGCGAAGGCGGCGGCGATCGCCGCCTTCAGCGCCGGGGCCATCGGCCAGAAGCGCAGCACCAAGGCGGCCAGCACCGGGATCGCCAGGGCCATCAGGATCCACAGGCGATAGAGGGTGGCGAAGTGGTCGGGCAGGCGGCCGTCCTCGTCGGCGCGGGCCAGGAAACGGGCCATGGCGGCCTCGGTCCAGGTCAGGAACGCCGTCTGGGTCAGGCTCAGCACCGAGAACGCCAGCGCATAGATCCCGTACTCGGCCGGAGACAGGATCTGCGTGAACAGCACGATCGTCAGGAGGCCGACGACCCCCTGGGCGATATTGACGGGCAGGTAGCCCAGGACGCCGCGCCAGAACATGGTCAGCGCACGGCGGTCTTGTCGCCCAGCAGGCAGGGGACGGTCATCAGGATCACGTAGAGGTCCAGCCAGAACGACTGCCGCTCGATGTACTCGACGTCGTAGGCCACGCGCTGGCGCACCAGTTCGGGCGTGTCGACGGCCCCGCGCGAGCCCTTGATGGCCGCCCAGCCGGTGACGCCGGGCTTCATGCGGTGGCGATGGGCGTAGGTGGCCACCAGCTTGGCCGACTCCACGTCGCCGGTCATCATGCCGATGGCGTGGGGGCGCGGGCCGACGATCGACATCTCGCCCGACAGCACGTTGAACAGCTGCGGCAGCTCGTCGAGGCTGGTCCTGCGGATGAACTTGCCCACGCGGGTGACGCGGTCGTCGTCGGCGCTGATCTGGCGGGCGGCGCGGGCGTCGGCCATCTCGTGCCGCATCGAGCGGAACTTCCAGATCAGGATGGTCTCGTTGTTGAAGCCGTGGCGGCGCTGGCGGAAGAAGATCGGGCCTGGGCTGTCGAGCTTCACGGCCAGGGCCACGCCCAGCATGACCGGGGCGGCGAGGATCAGGCCGACGCCGGCGACCGCCAGGTCCTGCATCCGCTTGACCATCGCCCGGCGGGCGTCGGTCGGGGCGCCCGACAGGTCGGCCAGATGCGACAGGGCCGCGTCGCGATCCGCGTCGCCGCCGACATCGACGATCATGCTGACGGGGTTGGGCAGTTCCGACAGCCGCTCGACCAGCTGGCCGACGCGGGCCTGGGCGGTGGATTCGACGGCGATCACCACGCGGTCGACGAAGGGCATGATGCGGTGGTCGACCAGGGCCTTGGTGTCGCCCAGCACGGGCACGCCCAGCACGGCCTCGGGCGCGCGGGCGGCGCGGTCGTCGAACACGCCCAGCACGTTGACCTCGCCGGTGCGCAGGGCCGCGGCGATCAGCCGCTCGGCGTTGGTGGTGGCGCCGACCAGCACGATGTTGGGGGTCAGCCTGCCGGTGCGGCGGCCGTGACGGACCAGGACCCACCAGGTCGCGTGCAGCGCGACGAAGGCGGGCAGGGCGGCCAGCAGCCAGCCGGCGACGATGTGCTCGCCAAGGGCCAGCGGCGTCAGCGCCACGGCCTGCACGGCGATGGCCGAGGCCCCGATGGCCGCGCCCACGCGCAGCAGGTGGCGGATCAGGGGCTCGCGATGGGCAAAGGCGTAGGCTTCCAGGCCGTGCAGCACGACCAGCAGGACGGCCGCGCCCACCAGCGGGGCGACGAGGCCTCCATCGCGGGCCAGCCAGAGCGCCAGGGCGGTGGCGAGAATCGAATCGACGATGCGGAAGGCGCGAGTGAGGTTCTGGATCTGCACCCTGGCGCGAGCCGGGGTCAGTCGTTCCGGCCGGAACGGTCCGCGCCGGCTGCGTTCGGCGGCTGACGCATGGCTTGCGTCCGCGGGGCGGGCGAGGGCGGAACTCATGATCGCTCTTGGGCTTCTGCGCACGGGAGAACGGGGTTCAACCTAGCGTGGCCGTCTGAGCGTCGCGTTAACGCGATTTTCCTTCACGCCTCGATTGTCATTCGCGAGCGAACAGGCTATCGAACCGCTCCCTCTCAGGAGGAGACGTGGCCGAGAGGCTGAAGGCACCGCTTTGCTAAAGCGGCATACCTCAAAAGGGTATCGAGGGTTCGAATCCCTCCGTCTCCGCCATTCCCCTTTAAAATCAGATGCTTAGCCCTTGTTGGGCAGCCATTCGGCGCGCGTTTTGCGCGTCGTCGGCGACGCTGTCGGCGAGGGAATCGCATCGCCTGCGAGTCGCAGGTGATTCCGTCAGCGCGGGCGCTTGTCGCCGTTCTCGGTCCAGAAGCGCCGCATCCGGTCGGCGACGTCGGCCGGCGGCGGATTTTTCCAGCCGGCGGCGCGGGCTTCGAGCGGCGGCCAGGCGCCGGTCAGCACCAGGCGGCGGGTCTCCTTGGCGTCGGGCGCGCCCGGAATGCGCCAGCCGGCGGCCTTCAGGCCGTCGAGCACGCGCGGGCGGGCCGCCTGCTCCTCGGGCTCGCCCGGACGCATGGGGCCGGACAGCACGGTTCCCACCGTCTCGCCGTTGCTTCCCACGGCCCAGGGATCGGCGCCCTTCTCCAGCAGCAGCTCGGCGATGCGGAAGTTCTGCTGCTCCACGGCCAGCCGCAGCGGCGTCGCGCCGGTGGCGTCGTGGTCGTTGATCCTGGCGCCATGCTGCAGGAGCAGCCGCACTGCGCCGAGCGAGTTGAGGCCGATCGCCGCCTTCAAGGGCCAGTAGGCCGCGCGTCGCTGCGGGCTGGCTCCGGCCGACAGAAGCTGCGTCGCCAATGCGGGGTCGGTGGCGCGCAGGGCCAGGCTCAGCGGAACGGCGTCGGCGGCGCCGTCGGGCGGGACGCCCAGATCGAGCAGGGCGCTCACCATCGGCTTGTCGCAGCGGGCGATGGCCAGGCTGAGCAGGTCGCCCCCCGGCCCGCCGCGCGTGGCCTTCAGGGCCGGATCGGCGCGCAGGCGGCGCTGGGCCTCGCCGACCTCGCCCTTCAGCACGGCGGCCATCAGGTCGCGCCCGGCCTGGCCGTGATCGGCGGCGGCCAGGGCGGCGCGGCTGTCGGGCAGGGCGGTTCCGCCCACGAAACACGAGGCGAGCGCGGCGTCCGTCATCATCACCATCGAAGCCGCCAGGGCGGCGATTGCTGCTGTGCGGGTCACGAGCCTCAGTTGGCCGCCGCGCGGTAGGCCGCGTCAAGGCTGGACGACAGCCAGGCCTGGCCGTGCAGGTCGCCCAGCGAGGCGTCGCCCGCCGACTGGCCTTCGGGCCCGACCGGCGCCAGCACGTGCCGCTCGCCATAGGCCGGCGGCGCGTCGGCCAGCAGGCCGCCCAGGATCGCGCCGGGGATGCCGCCCAGCAGGCCGCCCAGGCCCGCGCCCAGCCAGCGGTCGCCGCCGTCCTGCACGCGGCTCAAGGGATCGCCGTCCAGATAGTAGGCGTCGACCTGCGGGGGCGCCGCGCCGCCGGCCCGGGCCGCCTCCAGCGTGTCCTCGTGCAGGCCCGCGGCGTTGAAGGTGTCGGCCGGCAGCCCCGAAGCCACTGCCGCCGCCGAGGCCAGGCCCCCGCCCAGCGAGTGGCCGGTCAGGGTGACGTCCTCGCCCGCGGTGCGCAGCCGCTCGCCGATCACCAGCGCCTTGTCGTAGTGGCCGGAGTCCAGCCCCAGGCCCTGCTGGAAGTTGTTGCGCCAGTCCTCGGCGTTCTGACTGCCGCGGAAGGCCACGACATAGTCGCCCTGGGCGTCGACGTAGACCCGGGCGCGGAAGCTGGAGCCCGGCTCCTCCAGGTCGGTGGCGTCCAGGCCCAGGCGGGCCAGGTCGTCGGCGCTCGCCACCTCCCAGCCTGGCGGCGGGTTCGGCGTGTCGTTGTAGACGTCGGCGGCCAGGGCCATGTGCACGCGGGCTTCGGCCAGCTCCGCGGACTTGCCGCCGCCCGCCGCCGCGGCCGAGATTCGCACGTCGGCCTGGGCCGTGGCGGCGACCGCCGGCCGCGAGGCGGGCGCGTCCCACTCGGCCGCCACCCGGGCGTCGACGGCGACCCGCGCGCCGGCGCTGGTGTCGAAGCGCTCGCTCGTCGCGCTGATCCCCGATCCGCCCTCGATGCGCATGGTCTTGTTGTCCCTCGGCGTCTTCGTCAGGACCGCGATGCTGCGCGCGGCGGCGGGGAGGGGATAGTTGGGGAATTCCCTAGTGCGGTGTGGGAGGATCTGCGGCGCCCAACACCAAATCCCGTCATTCCCGCCCTTGTGGCGGGAACCCCTCTGTCAGCCGCAAAGGCCGGAGGGGCGGCGTGCTGAGCACGCCGCTGGCGTCTCACTTGCCAGCGGAACCAGGGTTTCCCGCCACAAGGGCGGGAATGACGGGAGATGAATGCTCTCAGGCTGCGACGCGGCCGTCGTCGTCCAGGCCGACGCCGAGCAGGTCGCGCAAGGCGATCACGCCCTCCGGCGTCAGCCGCACGGCGCGGCCCTTGGCCTCCAGCGCCAGCCAGCCCCGCTCGCGCATCGCCGCCAGCAGCTTCACGCCCAGCGGCCCGGCCAGGTGATGCCGGCGCTCGGTCCAGTCGAGGCACTGGCGGGCGACGCCGCGCGGGGAGGCGAGGGCGGCGACCTCGATCCCCAGTTCGCCGAACCAGGCCCGGCCCTCGTCGGTCACCGCATAGCGCTTGTCATCGGCCGGCGTGAGCAGCCCGCGCTCCACCAGGGCGTCGGCGACCTTCACGCCCAGCCGTCCGGCCAGGTGGCCATAGCAGCAGCGGGCGTCGCGCAGGGCGCGGGCCTTGGGCGAGCGCGGAACCTCCAGCGACCGCACCGGGGCCGCGATCGCCGACAGGGCCTCGATGGCGTGCGCCACTTCGGCCGAGGCGAGGCGGTAGTAGCGATGACGGCCCTCGCGCTCGACGCTGAGCAGGCCGCCCTCGACCAGCCTGGAGAGGTGGTTGCTGGCCGCCTGGGCCGTGACGCCCGCCGCCCAGGCGAGCGCCCCGGCCGGCTGGGCGCGGCCGTCCTGCAGCGCCTGCAGCATGGCGGCGCGGACCGGGTCGCCGATCAGGGCGGCGGGGCTGGCGATATTGGCGTCCATGGCGCCACTCTACCCCGATCGTCGACGCAATGGTTCATCGACGCGTGTAGCATCCGGCGGCGCGGACGGCGCATGACGAGGCCCATGAGCACCAAGCCCTCCCGCCTGCCGTGGATCACGGCCGCCGCCAGCTTCGGCTTCCTGGTCACCCAGCTGGACGTCACCATCGTCAACGTCGCCCTGGACGCCATCGGCGACGCGTTCGGCGCGCCCACCGCACAGCTGCAGTGGGTGGTCGACGCCTACGTGCTGGCGCTGGCGGCCATGCTGCTGTCGGCCGGGGCGATCGGCGACCGGGTCGGACCCAAGCGGGCCTTCCTGGCGGGGCTGGTCCTGTTCGGCCTGGCCTCGGCCGCCTGCGGTTTCGCCGGCGGCCCCTTGAGCCTGATCCTGGCCCGGGTCGCGCAGGGGGCGGCGGGCGCGCTGCTGATCCCGCCGTCCCTGGCTCTGATCGCCCACGCCGCTCATGGCGACGATCGCCGGCGCGCGGCCGCGGTCGGCTGGTGGACCGCCGCCGGCGGGGTGTCGATCGCCGCCGGACCGGTGCTGGGCGGTCTGCTGGTCGAGACCCTGGGCTGGCGCTGGGTGTTCTTCGTCAACCTGCCGCTCTGCGCGATCGGCGCGGTGCTGGCCCTGCTGGTCGCCCCGGCGACCCCGGCCAAGCCCAAGGTCCCGTTCGACCTGCCGGGGCAAGCCCTGGCGGTGGCCGCCGTCACCCTGCTGGTCGGCGGCCTGATCGAGGGCGGCCACCGCGGCTGGGGCGGCGCGCCGCTGGCGGCCCTGGTCGCCGGCCTGATCCTGGCCTTGGCCTTCGTGGCGTTCGAGCGCCACGCCCGGCATCCGGCCATGCCGCTCTCCGTCTTTCGCAGCCGCCCGGCCTGGAGCGCGGTGGTCGTCGGCTCGGCCCTGAACTTCACCTATTACGGCCTGATCTTCGTGCTCGGTCTCTACATGCTGCGCACCCTGCACTGGTCGCCGGGCAAGGCGGGGCTGGCCTTCCTGCCGCTGACGGCCACCTTCATCGTCTCCAACCTGGCCAGCGGCTCCCTGGTCGGACGCTTCGGCGCCCGGGCCGTCACCAGCGGCGGCGTGCTGGTCGCCGCCTGCGGCTACGCCCTGACGGCGCGGCTGGGACCGGCCAGCGGCGTGCTCGACATGCTGCCGGGCTTTGCTTTGATCCCCGGCGGCATGGGGCTGGCCATTCCGGCCCTGACCAGCGGCCTGCTGGCCAATGTCGACCGCCACGACGCCGGCGCGGCCTCGGGCGTGCTCAACGCCTGCCGCCAGGTGGGCGGCGCGGCCGGGGTGGCGATCTTCGGGGCGCTGGCCGGGGCGGGGATCGCGACAGGCCTGCGCGCCTCGGCGATCGTGGCGACGGTGATGCTGGGCGCGGCGGCCGGTGTGCTGCTGGCGCCGGGGCGCAGGGGGCGTTGAAACGTCGCCATTTCCGAGGGATCGTGAGCCGGCGTCCGGGTCCTTCGGAACGGGCGACACAGGGGGAGGCGGGGTAGATGGGACGCGCAGGCGCTACCGGGCAGATCATCGCCAGCGGCCTGCTTCTGCTGCTGGCGATCTTCTATCTGCCGCTGTCCATGTCGCTGGGTCTCGACCGGACGCTCTGCCAGATCCTGCTGATCGGCTTTGGCCTGGCGTTCCTGGTCTTCTTCAAGGGCTGGCGGCGTTGGCCCGTGGGCGTGTGTTGTCTCGCCGCGGTCGCTATCGGCGTTCACGGCACGATCGTCACTCCGGTCATGCCGTACTGACGCAGTGGGCCAAGAGTGGCGCCTTACGCCGTCGCGTAGTCGTACTTCAGGTCGAACGCGCCGTCCGACTTCAGCGAGAACACCGCCTTCGACCACGGCTCGTGGGCGCTCGATGCGGTCAGGCGGTGCAGGTTGCGCAGCGCCTTCGACACCGAATAGTCCAGCTTGCGCACGTCCAGGTCGGCCACGCCGCCGGCGGCCTTGGTGTAGTCGCCCGTCAGGCCCACCGAGCCGTCGATGACGTCGATGTTCAGGCGGATCTCCGACCAGGGCTCGGCCACGCTGCCGGCCAGGGCCTGGCCGACGTGGCGGTAGATGCCTTCGGGGCTGTCGATGTCGGCCATGGAATCCTCCGGGAGGCGTGGACGCCAAATCTAGTCGTTGAAGAAGGTGCGGGTCGAGGGCTTGCCGTCGATGACGTACTCCACCCTGAACGCGTCGGGCCGCTTGGAGTCGCCTTCGAACACCGCCTTGATGTCGACATCGACCTGCTTGCCCTCCTTCAGGGCGGCGGCCCACTCGTTCTCCATCACCTTCCAGCCGCTCTTGTTCAGCGTGCCGTCCATGGCGTGGTAGTTGATCTGCTCGCCGGGGCCGTTGAAGATCGCCGCGATCAGGTGGCCGCCCTCGTCGCCGTCGACCCCGTCCTTGATCCCGCCTTCCTGGCCCGCCTTGGTCTGCTGGTAGCCGTTGCGGTCGGCGTGCTTGAGATCCAGCGTGCCCGTCACCTGCTCCACGCGGCCGCTGGCGTCGGTGGAATAGGTGTAGCGGCCGCTGACCACATAGTCGGTGTTGGGCGCCAGTTCGCCGTTCAGCTTGGCGTTCCAGCCGCCCTTGGCGCCTTGGTCCAGCTCGACGCGGGGCCGGGCGGAGAGGGCCTCGTCCAGCTTGCGGCTGGCGGTCTCCAGCGTCTGGCGGGCGCTGTCGGGCAGCTTGTCCAGCGGCAGGGCGTCGATCGCGCCCTTCAGCTTTTCCAGCGCGGGCTTGGCGGCGGCGGCGAAGGCGCTGTCGACCTTGGCGAGGTCCGCGGCCTTGCTCACCGTCTCGGCCCACTTGCCGAGCTTGCCCAGCTTGGCCGCGTCGCCGATGTAGGGAACCATGCTGACGGCCGACAGGCCTGCGCCCAGGAAGTCGCCGCGGAACAGCGAGATCACCCCGTTGACGCCGTCCGAGATCGGCGTCGGGTCGAACAGGCCCGCCACGTCCAGCGCCATCTGGCCAAGGTCGAGGATCAGCTCCTGCTTCTGGGCGGCCGTCGCCGCGTCCATGTCGTCGGCCAGGCGCTTCTGGTCGGCGGGCGACAGGTCGGCCTCGATCTCCGCGCGCAGGCTCTGGGCCTTGGCCGGATCGGACTTGGCGATCTCGGAAAGCTGGCCGGCCAGTTCGCTGGTGTTCAGCTGGCCGCCGGTGCGGCTGGCCGCCAGCAGGCCGGAAGCCTCGGTGGAGACGCTGGCGGCGCTGGATGCGACGCGACTGGAGGCCCCGATGGACTCGGCTGCGTTCAGTCCGGACATGGATGCCTCCGTTGCGCCTCGACTGGCGCGACGATGGCTGGGGGCAGGGGGGCGTCGATAGCTGGGAGCGTCCCTAGCTAGGGATAACCCTAGTTATGCCGCCGGGGCCCGGGGACTAGCGTCTTCTCCAGGAAAGCGTCCGTACCAGGAGTGCCCGATGACCGCCGTGTCCCTCAACACCCAGTCATCCGTCTCAGGCTCCGGCGGCGGGCGGTCCAGCGACTATGTCGTCCAGTCGGGCGACACCCTGTCGGCCATCGCCGACCAGCACGGCGTTTCGCTGGACGCGCTGATCCGCGCCAATCCGCAGATCACCAATCCCAACGTCATCCGGCCCGGCCAGGAGATTGCTCTGCCGGCCGGCGCGGCGGCCGAGCCGCGCAGCTACACCGTCGAGGCGGGCGACAACCTCTCCAGCATCGGCGCCGAGTTCGGCGTCTCGTGGCAGGCGATCGCCCAGGCCAACCGGCTGTCGAACCCCAACCTGATCAATGTCGGCCAGGACCTGCTGATCCCCGGCGGCGGCGCGGCGGCGCGGCCGGCGCCGGCCACGACCGAGGCGGTCCCGACCTCGCCGACCACCACGGGGCAGGCGACCGGCGTGCTGCCCTCGACGCAGGGGATGAGCCAGGGCCAAAAGTACGAGCTCTATGCGGGCTATGTGAACGCCTATGGCGACGCCCAGGCCAAGGCCGACCTCGCCGCCGGCAAGCAGGTGATCCTGGGCCTGCGCACCGAGACCAGCCTGAACGCCAACGGCGGCAAGGGCGCCTATGACGACCGGATCGTGGTCCTGCAGAAGGGCGGCGAGGTCCGCGAGTTCGCCGCCAACACCGAGCCCTCGGCCCAGTACGACGGCCGCTATGGCTCCGACTTCAACGGCGACGGCCGCAAGGAGCTGGGCCGCATCGCCGAGGGTACGGTCACCTTCCAGAAGAGCACGAGCTCCAGCCTGGGCAACGTGCTGCGCCCGACCGAAAGCCACGCCATCCAGCGCGACACCAACCACGACGGCCGGATCGACGACAATGACGCCAAGGGCAAGGGCGTCAGCACCGACAACTCGTTCCTGTTCCACGCCGGCGGCAATTCCAACACCGGCTCGGCAGGCTGCCAGACGCTGAAGCCCGGCGACTTCCAGGCGTTCTGGAACGGCCTCGGCGGCCAGAAGGCCTTCAACTACGTGCTCGTGAACGTCGACAGGCAGGGCCCGCCCGGCGGGGCGACGACCACGACGCAGACCTCGGCAGCGAGCGACGCGCGCATTGGCGCCCTCTCCGAACAGTACGAGACCGGCGGGCGCGGCCCCGGCACGGTGTCCAGCGGCGCGGGCGATCCCGGCGGCGTCTCGTACGGCACCTACCAACTGGCGGGCAATCGCGGCCGGCCCCAGCAGTTCCTGGCCGCCGAGGGCCGCCAGTGGGCCGCCGAGTTCGGCGGCGCCGCGCCCGGCTCGTCCAGCTTCACCGCCACCTGGAAGGCCATCGCCGCCCGCGAGCCGGAAAAGTTCGAGGCCGCCCAGCACGACTACATCCAGCGCACCCACTACCAGGTGCAGCTCGACACGGTCAGCAGCGCCACCGGCCTGGATCTGTCGACCCGCTCGGCGGCGATCCGCGACGTGGTCTGGTCCACCTCGGTGCAGCACGGTCCGGAGACCGGCGCCATCGTCAAGGCGATGGCGCGCGTGGAGGAGCAGGGGCTCTCGCCCGCCGACGGCCAGGCCTACGACCGCGCCCTGATCAACGCCATCTACGACGAGCGCGGCAAGCGCAACGACGCGGGCCAGCTGGCCTATTTCACCAGCGCCTCGGCCGCCGTGCAGGTCTCGGTCGCCAACCGCTTCGCCAGCGAACGCCAGGACGCCCTGGCCATGCTGGGCCGATGAGAACCGCCGCGGCGGGCCGGCGTTGAACAAAAGCTGGCCCGCCCCGGATCACCCGACGATGAAGTTTGCTCCCCCAACCCTCATCGCCCTCGCGCTGGCCGTTGCCGGTTGTGAGCGACCGGCGGCGGCCGATCCCCCCCTACCCATGGCCGCCGCCGGCACCGCACAGGGACCTGCGGGCAAGTATGTGATGAGCGGCCAGCGCCGGGGCCAGCTGACCCTGACGCCCAAGGGCGATGTCTGGCGCGTCAGCCTGTCGGGCGGGGCGCTTTCCGACGGCGCGGCGACCGCCGCCGACTGCGAGCTCGAGGCCGAGGGGCCGCTGAAGGGCGGCCGTATCGAGGCCAGGGTCGTGCCCTTCGAAGGAACCAACATCAGCCTCAGCGCCGCCGACCTGGCGGCCCGCCCTGCCAAGGCGCAGGTGACCCTCGATGCGGAGACAGCCAGCGTGAGCACCGATTTCCAGGGCTGCGGCGCCGGCGCGGATCTCTCCGGCCGCTATGTGCGCCAGGCGCCGGGGGCGATCTCGCAAGGCGACAGCGTCGCCGACCTGTCGGCGGCGCTGCCGGATGCGCGGCTGACCATCCTGGACGGCTATCCCTGGGCCCGCTTCGCCATCGAGCGCGGCGGCAAGCGCCTGGCCGTCGTGCAGTTCGACGGCGAGAACGAAGAGCTGGCCGACGGCCGCAACAGCCAGCGGGCGATCGGCGCCCAGGTCGGCTGGAGCGCGTTGAAGCCGGCCTTGCGGGTCGTCAAGGTCGAGGCAGGCGCGTCATGATCCGCCCCGTCGAGCGCGCCTCGGGCGCCGACCTCTCCACCTGGACGCCGTCGACCACGGCGGCCCGGGCCGGAGTCGCGCGGCTGGCGATCGAGGCGATGGCGACCGTCGCTGGCGCGGCCCTGGTGGATCCGCTGCGCGGCGGCGATCGCGGCCAGGCCGCCGCCTTCGTCTGGGCCGAGCACGGCCAGTCGAGCATGGCCCAGGTGGGCGCGGACCTGCGGATCCTGGCGGCCCAGAGCGGCCAGTCGGTGGCCGGCCGGCTGTCGGCCACCTCGCCGGTCGACGCCGGCCGCATCGAGCGGGTGCTGGCCGACTTCGCCCGCGAACTGCGGGCCCAGGCCGCGGACAAGCCGCACCTGACGCCCTCGGCCATCGTCGAGCCGCTGCTGCGCTCGGTCGCCGCCGGCCTGCAGCGCGAGCCGGCCCCGGGCGCGGCGCGCTCGGACGTCGTCGAGCAGTTCGTGCGCATCATCGACGGCGCGACTGCGGAGCTGAAGGCGGTGTAGTCAAAACCGCCGGCTCGCACTCTCATCCCGTATTTCCCCGCGAAGGCGGGGACCCAAGCTGACTTTCAGGCCCAAGCTGACTTTCAGGAATGTGCAAGGCCGTAGATCGCCTGCGGACTCTGCTTGGATCCCCGCCTCCGCGGGGATGCACGGAGGAAAACAGTATCCTGATCGTAGATGTCGGCTGAGCCTAAGGCTTCAAGAGGTCGTGCCCCGCTCCCCCGCCGTCGTCGACCCGGGTCAGGTTGGCGAGCGCAGCGGCGGGGCGGTCGAGCTTGTTGTGCACCGCAAGGGTGACGTCCATCCAGGCCTGGCCGCGCATCTGGCTCCACCACTCGTCGTGGACCGCGGCCTGGAAGTCGCCGTTGACCCGCTCCGAGCGGGTCTCGACCACGGGATCGGCCACGGTGTCGGCGGTGTCTTCCACCACGCCCACGGTGTCGTCGACCACGCCGCCGACGCCGTCGAGCAGACCGCCCAGCCCCTTGGCCAGCAGCGCGCCTTCCAGGGCGCCGCGCTGGGCGGGCGGCAGGCCCTCCAGCGCTTGGGCGGTATCGACGGGACCGGCGGCGGCGAAGGCCGCCGCGTCGACCTCGCCGGTGCGCGTGAAGCGGTCGACGGCCTCGTCCAGGCGTCCGGCGCGCGGCGCGGGGCCGGCGGCGGCGCGGGCGGCGGCGGAAGGGTCTTGTACGATCATGGCCGGGGCCTCCTGGAGTGCAGCCTGCGCCGGGCCGTTCACCGCCGCTATTGGGGTTTTCCCGAGGTCCTCAGCGGACGAAGCCGGCCTCGGTCAGCTTCAGCTGCCGCAGGTCAATGCTCATCTCGTTGCGGAAGCGCGCCACGGCGGCCTCCGACAGCTGGCGGCTGAGCGTGGTGTTCTTCCTGGCGTTGGCGTCGGAGAAGGCCGAGCCCTGGGCCACGAAGTTCAGCATGAACACCTCGGCCATCTCCTGCTTGCCGGCGTCGTCGAGGCGGGCGAAGGCGGGGTTGGAGCCCAGCGCCTGGGCGACCTGGCCGCGCACCCCCTGCACCTGGGCGCGGTTGGCGAAGGGCACGTTGTTGGCGATCTGCCAGTTCTGCACCCAGTAGGCGGTCATGGCGTCGGCCACGTCGCCGCGCCGCAAGCCGTCGACCGCGACGTGCTTTTCCCAGGCGCCCAGCAGGTCCTTCTGCTGCACGGCCTGGCGCAGGCGGTCGCCGTTGGTCGGATCGCGCTTGGCCACGAAGTCGGCGAACTGGCCGCGCACGCGGCTGGAGACGGCGGGCGAGGGGCGGTAGCGGGTGTTGGCCGCCGCGGCGCCGCGCTGGGCCGACAGGCTGGCGCCGGGCGCTGGCCGGGCGGCGGTGGAGCGGGTGCGTCCGCCGCGCTGGACCGTCGAGCCCAGCACGTTGTTCATCTGGCCCACCGACATCATCGACGAGCCGAAGTCCATGTACTGGGTGCCGATGCTGGAGAAGTCCTGCGCCGCGGCCGGCAGGCCGATCATCAGGGCGGCGGCGGCGCTGAGCGCGGGAACGAGACGGCGGGTCATCCGGTGTGCTCCACTGTTTTTCCAACCCTGACGTGCAATATTGACAAGAAAACGACAGGCGGCCAGAGGGCCGCCTGCCTTTTCTATTGTAGAGCTTGAGCTTAACCCTTGCGGGCGAGGGTCGAGCCGGCTTCGCCGATGGACTTGATCGAGTTGTTGAGGGCCTGGCTGACCATGTTCATCTCCTGGCCCAGGGCCTGGATCTCGGCGGTCAGCTGGCCGTACTTGGAGTCCTTGGAGTCCAGCCCGCCCAGTTCGTCGGTCTTGGCCTTCATCTGACCCATCTTGCCGTCCATCACCTTGCCGAGCGCCTTGGCCAGAGCGACCAGGAAGCTGTCGCCCTTGGTCGACTTGCCCTCGCCGCCGTCGCGGACGCTTTCCAGGATCGAGTTGGTCCAGCTCTGGGCCACGTCCTCGGCGGTGCGCTGCAGGTCGCCCTGTTCGGCCGGGCTGAAGCCGAAGGTGTCGGCCGCGCCCTGGACCGCTTCGGTCAGGCTCTGGGCCGCGCCGCCCGGATTGCCGCTGGCGGCCTGGAACACGCCCTGGGCCAGGTCGATCACGCCCTGCGGCAGGCCCAGCTGCTGGCCGACCTGCTGGATCACCTGGCTGGCGACCGAGCTGATGATCTGCTGGAAGATCGACTGGAAGGCCAGCGAGGTGCCGCCGGTGAGCGCCGCCAGGGCGACGGTGCTGAACAGGCTGCCGATGTTGAGACCGCCGCCGCTGAAGATGCCGGACATGTTTCGAACTCCGCGATTTGAAATCTTGCTGTCCTCGGTCCCGCGTTCATCGCTGCGACCTGACGCCGCAAGACAACCATTGCGGGTCGATCGTCAGTAGTCGGGTCGTTCCCTAGCTAGGGTTTTCCCTATCAGTCGGCGCATGGCGGCCGAGGGCTGAGCGGCTCTCATGCGGGTCTCGTCGGCGGCGCGGGCCTCGGCGGCGATCTCTTCCGGCGTGCGGGTCCGGCGGTCGAGCACGGTGATCTGGCCGGCGGTGACGCCCAGCAGGAACACCTCGTCGCGATAGGCCACCAGGGTCAGCCGCTCGCGCTGACCCACGGGCAGGGCCCGCAGGTAGCGGATCTGGTCGTCGCTGGCCGGGCCCGCCTGCACCCGCTTGAGCAGCTTCAGCGAGAAGAAGGCCAGGCCCAGCACGATGGCCAGGGCGATGGCGACGGTCAGCAGGTCGAGGATGGCGCTCACGAGGGCTCCGTCTGGCGGCTAGGGGAGGGGCGGGAAGCTGGGGCCGGGCGGCGGCCCTTCCGGCGGGTCTTCGGCGGCGGCCTTGGCCTGCTCGTCCTTCAGCCGGCGGGCCCACAGGATCACCTCGGCCACGGCGGCGAACAGGTCCTGGGGCACGATGTCGTCGATGGCGGCCTTGTCGCGCAGGGCGCGGGCCAGTTCGACATTGCGGATGATCGGAACGCCCGCTTCCTCGGCCGCCTCGCGCATGGTCTGGGCGATCGGCCCTTCGCCCTTGCCCAGCAGCACCGGGGCGGCGTGCTCGGCCGGGTCGTAGGCCAGGGCGCAGGCGATGTGGGTGGGGTTCACCACCAGCACCGAGGCGTCGCGCGCGGCCTGGGCGGCGTTCTGCTGCGCCCACTCCTGGTGCAGCTGCCGCCGGTGCGCCTTCACGTGCGGATCGCCCTCGGAATCCTTCATCTCCTGGCGGATGTCGCGCCGGCTCATCCGCATCTTCTTGGTGAAGCTGTGGCGCTGGTAGGCCAGATCCAGCAGCGACACGAAGACGAACAGCACCACCGTGCCGGCCAGCAGCTTGAACGTCAGCCCGCCATAGGCCGACAGCGCCCCGTCGGCCTCGCCGGCCGGCAGGGCCATCAGCTTGTCGAACGACAGGGCCACGACGATCCAGGTGAACAGGCCCAGCAGCAGGGTCTTGGCCAGCGACTTGGCCACCTCGAACAGGTTGTCCAGGCTGAACATGCGCTTGAGCCCCTCGCCGGGGTTCATGTGCGACATCTTCGGGCTCATCTTCTCGAAGGTGAAGACCGGGCCCACCTGGCCGAACTCGGCCAGCATGCCGAAGATCGCCACGGGTACGAAGGTGATCGCCGTCAGCAGCACGAAGGCCTTGCCGGCGGCCGCGCCGGCGATCGGCCAGGCCTCGGCGAACGGCCGGTCCATGACCGCGAACACCTCGTCGAACAGCCCGCCCAGGCGGTCGAAGGCGAAGCCCGCCGTCATCGCCCCCAGCAGCAGCCACACGCCCAGCACCGCGGTGGAGGTCAGGTCCTTGGACTTGGGGACGTCGCCCTTCTTGCGGGCGTCCGACAGCCGCTTGGGCGTCGGCTTCTCCGTCTTGTCGCCGCCGTCGTTCTTCTCAGCCATAGCGTGTGTTCTGGCGTCATCGCGAAGGGCGTCGGACGTTCGCCGACCGGTGAGATGCCGACAATGGCGCCAATCATGGCCAAAAAGCGGCGAGCTTAGCCATAGTAGTGGTTAAGCTGAGCCATAGAATATGTTGTCTGGTAAGCAGTATACTGAGTATGAAAATTGTTTTAACTCCGAGGTTGACAGGATTGATCTGCGAAAGTTAGCTTTTGAATGGGTAGTATGCACAGGCGGGGCGCTGCATAGAGGGACAAATTTATGCGCAAGTTCCGCGTAGTGGCGTCGAGCGTGTGTTTAGTCTTATTTTGTTCAAGTCCAGTGTTCGCATATGAATGCGTCACGGCTGACGGCTTGAAATTCAGCAGCGCTCTCCCGATCAATGAAAAGTTCTCGCTGGCGCGCATAGATTGCGTTCAGGAAACACAACCGACAGGGGTGTCCGAACAGCTCCGTCTCTATGACGGACCCCAGATGGCGACCGCCGTTATCTCTGCCGGACGTATCTCGCCGGCGCCGGTGGTCATCGTCAGGGGCGCTCGCGGACCGGCCCTCTACGCTCCGCTGGTGGCCGCCGTCGGCCGCGACTTCGACATCGATCCGGACCTGCTGCAGGCGGTCATGCACGTGGAATCGCGGGCCAATCCGGGGGCGATCTCGCCCAAGGGGGCCCGCGGCCTGATGCAGATCATGCCCGCCACCGCCAAGCGCTTCGGGGTGCGCGACCCGGCCGTCGAGCTGGACGACCCGATGGTCAACATCCGCACCGGCGCGGCCTACCTGAAGACCCTGCAGGGCCACTTCGGCAACGATCTGGAACTGGTGCTGGCGGCCTACAACGCCGGCGAGGGGGCCGTCATGAAGTACGGCCGCAAGATCCCGCCCTATCGCGAGACGCAAGGCTACGTGACCAGCGTCCTCGACCGCTATCGCGGCCTGGTTTCCGCCCGCGGCGGCTTCTGAGGACGGATTTCCCCATGAGCGTCGAAGGCTATCTCAAGCGCCTGCAAAGGCGGCCGCGCCAGGGCGTGGTGGCGCGCTTCAGCGACCTGTTCCTGGTGGCGGGCGTCGTGGCGATCGTCGCCCTGATGATCCTGCCGCTGCCGGCCCTGGCGCTCGACGCGCTGGTGGCGGTCAACATCTGCTTCGGCGTCATGCTGCTGCTGGTGGCGATCTACATCTCGACGATCGTCGAGTTCTCGGTGTTCCCCAGCCTGCTGCTGATCACCACGCTCTACCGGCTGGCCCTGTCGATCGCCACGACCCGGATGATCCTGATCGAGGGCCACGCCGGGCACATCATCGACACCTTCGGCACGATGGTCGCCGGCGGCAACCTGGTGGTCGGGCTGGTGGTGTTCCTGATCATCACCGTCGTGCAGTTCATCGTCATCGCCAAGGGCGCCGAGCGGGTGGCCGAGGTGGCCGCGCGCTTCAGCCTCGACGCCATGCCGGGCAAGCAGTTGTCGATCGACAGCGACCTGCGCTCGGGCATGATCGACAAGGACGAGGCCAAGCGCCGCCGCCGCGTGCTGGAGATGGAGAGCAAGCTCCACGGCAGCCTCGACGGGGCGATGAAGTTCGTCAAAGGCGACGCCATCGCCAGCATCATCATCGTGGTCATCAACCTGCTGGGCGGCCTGGCCATCGGCATGCTGCAGCAGGGCCTCGACTTCGGCTCGGCGATCCACAAGTACTCGATCCTGACCATCGGCGACGGCATGGTCACCCAGATCCCGGCGCTGCTGGGCGCCATGGCCGCCGGCCTGATCGTCACCCGCACCACCGACGAGGACAGCGAGACCCACCTGGGCGACGCCATGCGCCGGCAGTTCGCGGCCAAGCCCCGGGTGTTCCTGGTGGCCGGCGGCATCTGCTGGCTGATGGCCCTGGTGCCCGGCTTCCCGGTGCTGGTGTTCCTGCTGCTGGGGGGCGTGGCCATCGTCACCGGCGCCCTGGTCGACGCCGACATCCGCGCCCGGGTGACCCGCAAGATCGCGCCGGGCCGCGCCGCCGCCGAGGAGGCCAAGGCCTCGCCGGCCGCCGCCCGCACCAAGGTCACCGAGACCCAGCCCGTGGTGCCGCTGCTGCTCGAACTCGACGGCGAGGCCGTGCGCCGCCACGAGGCCGCCGTCATGACCCGGGGCCTGGAGGAGGTGCTGGAAGAGTTCGAGCTGCGCCTGGGCGTGGCCCTGCCGCGCGCCTCGTTCCACTACGGCGACGGTGGCGGGAGCCCGCGCTGGCGCCTGCTGGCCTTCGAGGCCCCGATCGGCGCCGGCGAGCTGGCGCATCCCGCCGACCTGTCTGAGCTGCAGGACGCCGTCCGCCAGGCCCTGCGCCGCAACGCCGGCCTGTTCGTCGGCATCCAGGAGGCCAGCAACCTGCTGACCCGCGCCGGCGGCGAATATCCCGAGGTGGTCAAGGAGGCCGCCCGCGCCCTGCCGCTGGCCCGCATCGCCGAGGTCATGCGGCGCCTGGCCGAGGAGGAGGTGCCGTTGCGCAACCAGCGCGACATCCTCGAAGCCCTCGCCGACGCCGGCCAGCGCGAGAAGGATCCGCTGGCCCTGACCGAGTTCGCCCGCGTCGCCCTGCGCCGCCAGATCAGCCATCGCTACGCCCCCGACGGCCAGCTGCGGGCCGTGGTGCTTGAGCCGGCCCTGGAGCAGCACCTGCGCGAGGCCATCCGCACCGGCGGCGGCGCCCAGCAACTGGCGCTGGATCCGGAGATGAGCCGCCGCGTCACCGACGCCCTGCTGGCCAAGGTCGAGGAGACTAGCGCCACCGTCGTCCTGGCCGCCATCGACCTGCGCCGGCACGTGCGCAAGCTGATCGAGGCCCGCGCCTTCGATCTGGGCGTCCTGTCCTTCCACGAACTGCTGCCGACCCTGCGGCTGGACGTGGCCGGCCGCGTGGCCTTCCCGCGCGAGCCCCTGACCGTAGTGCCCAACGATCCCGACCCGCCGCCGCCCGAGTCCGCGGCCGCCTGAACCCGGAGACAGAATGTCGCTTCCGAAGGATTCCGTCGTTGTCCGTAAAGCCGCCCGCGTCGGCGTGGCCGCGGCGATCGCCGCCGCGCTGATCGCTACCGCGCCCCAGGTCCGCGCCGGCGAGGTTCCGCTGGGCGCGCGCAACGTCGACCTGACCGCGCGCGAGCAGCCGATCGCCCAGTTCCTGCAGAACTTCTACAACCAGATCGGCGTGCCGGTGGTGATCTCCTCGCAGGTCGCCGGCACGATCAACGGCGTGTTCCGCGGTCCGGCCGCCAAGATCGACGCCGACATCTCCAAGGCCTTCGACCTCGTCACCTATTACGACGGCGGAGCGGCCTACGTTTACACCGCCGCCCAGCTGTCCAGCCGCAGCTTCCCGATCTCGGGCTCGGCCTCGCGGCGGGTGGACCGCGCGGCCCGGCAGCTTGGCCTGCTCGACAACCGCAACACCCTGCGCGCCACCGGCGACATGCTGGTGGCCACCGGCGCGCCGCGCTTCCTGCAGCAGGTGGACGAGCTGGCCCGCGGCGGGGTGCAGGCCGAGGCCGCGTCGCCGACCCTGCAGTACAGGGTCTTCTACCTGCGCTACGGCTGGGCCGACGACGTGAACCTGACGGTCGGCGCCAAGCAGGTGACCATCCCGGGCGTGGCCTCGATCATCCGCTCGCTGGTCAGTTCCGACCCCAACGAGCGGGCCGGGGCTGCCGCCCGCAGCGAGACCCCGATCCCCGCCGCCGTCCAGGGCCTGCGCGGCCAGGGCCTGGCGACGCTGGGCACGCCCAATCCCGGCGGCGCCTTCTACGGCGGCCAGGACGGGCAGGGGACGCTCGGCATGCCCCTGGCCAACGAGCAGACCGGCGTCTACTCGCCGCAGAACCCCGTCCGCGTGCAGGCCGACACCCGCCTCAACGCCGTCATCGTCCGCGACGTGGCCGAGCGCATGTCGGCCTATGAGGAGCTGGTCCGCGCTCTGGACGTCGAGCCGCAGCTGCTCGAGGTCGAGGCGGCGATCATCGACATCGACACCACCAAGGCCCGCGACCTGGGCGTCAACTGGCGCTTCGACGACGGCAACGGCGGCATCCAGTTCGGCCGCGGCCCCGATGCGCCGGCCGGCCTGGAGGACGGCAACCTGGTGCGCGGCAACACCTCGCCCAAGCCCTATCAGGGCCTCGTCGCCTCGACGATCATCGGCAACGGCGACTACTTCGCCGCCCGCCTGAACGCGCTGGAGACCGAAGGCGTCGCCCGCGTCGTCTCGCGGCCGCAGATCGTGACGCTGTCGAACGTCGAGGCGGTGTTCGAGAACAGCCGCGACTTCTACGTCCGCCTGGCCGGCGAGCGCGACGTCGACCTCTTCAACGTCACCGCCGGCACCACCCTGCGCGTCACCCCGCACGTCACCCGCGACGGGACCCAGACCCGCATCCGCATGCTGGTGACCATCGAGGACGGCTCGCTGACCAACGCCAGCGTCGACAACATCCCCGTCGTCCGCCGCGCCGCGCTCAACACCCAGGCCCTGATCCAGGAAGGGCAAAGCCTTTTGCTGGGCGGCATGACCGTGCAGTCCGACACCACCGGCTCGCAGAAGATCCCGGTGCTGGGCAACATCCCGGTGCTGGGCAACCTCTTCAAGGTGCAGTCGCGCAGCAGCGGCCGCATCGAGCGGATGTTCCTGATCACTCCGCGCCTGGCCTCGATCGCCGCGCCGCGCTCCACCACCCAGGCGGGCCTGCGCTACGACGCGCCGGCCTCGGGGTTCGAGAACGCGCCCCTGCCGGCCGCGCCCAAGCTGCCGTCCGACCGCAAGCCGCCGCCGAAGTCGGCCCCGCGCGGGCCCGCCCAGCCGCTGCCGCCCGCGCCGCCACCGGCGCCGGAACCCAACGGCACGATGAAACCCATCCCCAATCCGAGCTAGGCCCATGACCGATCACGCCCTGCTGTCCGAAGAGCCGACCGAGGTTCCCGCCGCCACGCCGTCCGAGGCCCTGGTCGTCAAGGTGCTGTCGGGCCGGGTCGCCGGCGCCTTGCTGCCCCTGCCGGCCGGCGAAAGCGCCGAGCTCGGCCACGGCTTCGACGCCGACATCGTGCTGCGCGACGCAAGCGCCAGGGGCGTGCGCGTGCGCCTGACCGCCGGCGAGGAGGCCGCCGAGATCGAGGTGGTCGCCGGCCAGGTCGAGATGCTCGGCCACCGGCTGGAAGCGCCGGCCCGCGCCGTGCTGCCCTGCTACGTGCCGCTGATCGTCGGCGACAACGCCCTGGCCCTCGGCGTCGAGGAAAGCCCCCGCTGGCGCGAGGCCGAGCGCCTCCTGGCCGCCTCCGGTCCCGCCGAAGCCGCTGCGCCGTCGGCCGAGGAGGGCGGCGACCTCTTCGAGGACGGCCGCAGCCTGCTGCGTCGCACGCTCGATCGCGGCGTCCGGGTGGTCGGCTCCACGCCCCATCTCGTGCCGGCCCTGGTGTTCGGCGCGGCTCTGGCCTGCGTCACCTATGCGGTGGCCAACGTGCCGCGCTTCGGCGGCCAGGAGGCCAGCCCCTCCAAGGTCCACGCCCTGCTGCGCCAGGAGGGCTACGGCGCCCTGGCCGTCCAGCCGGAGGCCGACGGCAAGCTGGTTATCGCCGGCGTGCTGAACCGCGACGCCGAGAAGGCCCGCCTGGCGCGCCTAGTCAGCTCGCGCGAGCTGCCCGCCCGCGTCGAGGTCGTCACCAGCGAGGGCCTGGCCCAGAACGTCGAGGACGTCTTCCAGGCCAACGGCCTGGCCGCCACCGCCCGCCCCAACGGCCTGGGCCGCGTGCAGGTGCAGGTCACCGGCCCCTCGGCCGAGGTGGCCAAGGTCGAGAAGATCGCCCTGCACGACGTCAAGGGCCTGCGCGCCCTGGCCGTGGCCCGCGCGGCCGGCGGCGACCGCTTCGGCGCGGTGTTCGACCAGGGCCCCGGCAAGCGCGTGGTGGCGGTGGTCGGCGGCGACGCCGGCTACGTCGCCACCGCCGACGGCGCCCGCTACTTCGCCGGCTCCACCCTGCCCACGGGCGACCGCATCGTCGGCGTCGAGAGCCAGGCCGTCGTCGTCGAGAAGGACGGCGCGACCACCCGCCTGATGTTCTGAAAAACCAACCCGATACGAGGAGAAACCACCATGTCCGACAGCAGCATTTCCGGTTTCGGCACGACCGGCGTGGCGCCCAGCCTGCTGGGCTCCAACAACAAGAACCGCCCCGGCAGCTGGTTCGAGGCGATGGCCCACGCCTGGGGCCAGGTGCTCGACCAGCAGGCCGTGCGCATCACCGAGCTTTCCGACCAGATCGGCCCCGGCGGCGAGGACAAGCCCTCGGTCATGGCCCAGCTGACCGCCGAGAGCCTGCGCATGAACTTCATGGCCAACTCGGAATCCACCTCGGTCGACAGCGTCGGCCGCGCCCTCGAAACCATGGCCCGCAAGAACTAGGCGCGTCTTTCAGGAGAGGACGCCATGTCCTTCGATCCCGTTTCGGCGGCCGCCCTGGCCATGCCCCAGGAAGCCGCGCCCCAGGTGGCCCAGGTCGGCTACGGCGCCAGCCTCACCGACGCCGTCCAGTTCCAGAACGCCCTGCACACGGCCGGCGCTTCGCAGGTCGCGGGGCTCGGCGGCCCCGAAGCCCTGGCCCCGGCCATGAAGGGCGTCTTCAACCAGCTGGAGTTCGTCAACAGCCAGGCCTCGAACCTGGCCGCCCACGCCAAGGCCGCCGAGGCCAAGGGCGCGGCGATCACGCCCGGCGAGATGATCGGCCTGACCGTCCAGTGCCACGAGTTCATGTTCAACTGCCAGCTGACCTCGAACATCGCCAACCGCACGTCCGACGGCCTGCAGCAGCTGTTCCGGCAGCAGGCCTGAGGGTGGCGGCCATGCGCAAGATCCTGCCGGCCGTCCTGGTCGCCGCGGCGCTGGGCCTTACCGGCTGCGCCGAGAAGGAGCTCTATGGCGGCCTTACCGAGCGCGAGGCCAACGAGATGGTCGCCGTGCTCCAGAACGCCAACGTCTCGGCGTCGAAGAGCAGCAAGGACGGCAAGGTCTGGGCGCTGAAGACCCGCGCCGAGCAGTTCTCCTCGGCCGTCGCCGTGCTGCACGACCAGGGCTACCCGCGCGACAAGTTCGAGAGCCTGGGCGAGGTCTTCAAGAAGGAGGGCTTCGTTTCCTCGCCGATGGAGCAGCGGGCGCGGCTGATGTACGGCCTGTCGCAGGAGCTCAGCCAGACCATCTCGTCGATCGACGGCGTGGTGCAGGCCCGCGTGCACATCGCCGTACCCGAGGCCGATCCCCTGGCCGAGCAGCAGAAGCCGTCCTCGGCCTCGGTGTTCATCCGCCACAACCCCGACGTCGACCTCTCCGGCCAGGTGGGCTCGATCAAGGCGCTGGTCACCAACTCCATCGAGGGCCTGCCCTACGACAAGGTGACGGTGGTGATGTTCCCGGCCAAGCCGGTGATGGTCGCGACCCCGGCCTCGCCGATCCGGTCGTTCACCATGCCGGCCATCGCCATCCTCGCCGCCATCGGCGGGGTGGGGGCCTATGTCTTCAGCCGCACCAGCCGGGGCAAGCCGCGCCGCAAGCTGAAGACCCTGGCCGAGCCCGGGACGCCGGCCGCATGAACGCCCGCGCCGATCGACAGCGCCTGGTCGGCCAGGCTCGCCTGCTGGGCGCGATCGGCGTTCCCGCGCCGGTCGGCCCGCGCGCGGCGCGGCTGGCGCGACGCCTGGCCGGCCGCGCCGGAACGCCGCTGGCCTTCGCCGACGTCGCGGCCGTTCCCGACTGGGCCGCCTGGCCGGCCGAGCGCCGCGCGCGCCTGGCCGACTTCGCCGCCGCCGCCGCCTGCGCCGAGATCCTGCGCCGCACGATCGACGGCAGGCGCCTGGGCCGCGTCGCCCGCCGCATCGGCGAGCCGGCGCTGGACGCCGTCCTGGCCTCGCCGCCCGGCCTGGTCGCGGCGTTTGCGCAGGCGGAAGGCGCGCTGGCCGACGACGAGGCCTTCTGCGCCCTCGGCGCCGGGGTGCTGCTGGCCGAGGCCGGGCGCCGCCCGGCGGCGGCCATGCGCCTGGCCGAACTCTTCGCGGTCGCCCCGCTGGCGATCGATCCCGACCAGGGCCTGGGCGCGGCGCATGCCGGGCGCGGCCTCTTCATGGCCTTCGAGGCCGGCGCGCTGGAGGCCGCCGCATGACCTATCTGCTCCTGTCTTCCGGTCCTTCGGGCGCGCTCTTGACCGACCAGCCGGTGATCCGTCGCGAGGACGTCGGCGCCGTGCGCGACGCGGCCGAGCTGACCGCCGCCCTCGACGCCCTGCGCCAGGCGACCCGCGAGGCCGCCCTGCGCGACGGTTTCGCCCAGGGCCATGCCGAGGGAACCGCCGCCGCCGCCCGCGAGACCGCCCAGGCGCTGGCCGGCGTTCACGCCGCCCTGCAGATCGAGCGCGACCGCCTGCGGGCCAGCGCCGGCGCCCTGGCGCTCGATGTCGTCCGCCGCATCGCCGCGGGCCTGGCGCCCGACGAGGTGCTGGCCGCCCTGGCCGAGCAGGCCGCCCGCGACCTGCTGCCTGAAGAGCCGATCCGCGTCCGCGTCGCGACAGAGGCCGCCGGCGCGGTCACCCGCCGCCTGTGGTCGATCGACGCCCGCATCGAGGTGGTCGCCGACGTCGACGTGGCGGCCGGCGACTGCGTGCTCGACACCCCCTCGGGCCGCACCCACGCCGGGCTAGAGACCCAGCTTCGGGCCCTGGAGGCGGTGTTCGCCGCTCCGGCCGGCGAGGCCGCCGCATGAGCTTCGACGCCCCGCTCACCGAAACCCCGGCCGAGGACCGTCTGCGCGACGTCCTGCGCGGCGCCCGCACCGTCGAGCGCCGGGGCCGTGTCGCCCAGGCCTTCGGCACCACGGTCCGCGCCACGGGCCTCGACGTCCGCATCGGCCAGGAGTGCGAGATCGTCGATCGCTCCGGCGGCCATGTCGTCAAGGCCCAGGTGGTCGGCCTCGACGGCGGGGCGGCGATCCTCACCCCGCTGTCGCGCCTGGAAGGCGTGGCCGTCGACGCCGAGGTGGTGGCCGGTCCGCGCCGCAGCGAGATCGGCGTGGGGCAGGGGCTGCTCGGCCGCGTGCTCGACGCCCATGGCGAACCGCTGGACGGCCTTGGCCCGATCACCGGCCCGCTGCGGTCGTTCCCGGTCTATGGCGAGGCTCCCAATCCGCTGGCCCGTCCGCCGATCGACACGCCCTTCGCCACGGGGGTGCGCTGCGTCGACGCCCTGCTGACCACCGGCGAGGGCCAGCGCGTGGGCCTCTTCGCCATGGCCGGCGGCGGCAAGTCGACCCTGCTGGGCATGTTCGCCCGCCACGCCCGCAGCGACGTCAACGTCATCGCCCTGATCGGGGAACGGGGCCGCGAAGTGCGCGAGTTTCTCGACGACTGCCTGGGGCCCGAAGGCCTGGCCCGTTCGGTGGTCATCGTCTCCACCTCCGACCGTCCGGCCATGGAGCGGGTGCGCGCCGCCCACGTCGCCACCGCCATCGCCGAAGGGTTCCGGGCCGAGGGCCGCCGCGTCATGCTGCAGATGGACAGCGTCACCCGCTTCGCCCGCGCCCTTCGCGAGATCGGCCTGTCGGTGGGCGAGCCGGCCGTGCGCCGGGGCTTTCCGCCGTCGGTCTTCGCCGAACTGCCGCGCCTGTTCGAGCGGGCCGGGGCGATCGAGGGCGGCGCGATCACCGCCTTCTACACGGTGCTGATCGAGGACGAGGAGGGCGGCGATCCGGTCGGCGAGGAGGTTCGCTCGATCCTCGACGGCCACATCTACCTCTCCCGCAAGCTGGGCCAGGCCGGCCACTATCCGGCCATCGACGTCGCCGCCAGCCTCAGCCGGGTCTATCCCCGCGTCGCCGGGGCGCAGCAGCAGGCCGCCGCCGCCCGGGTGCGCGGCTGGATGGCCAAGTACGCCGAGGTCGAGTTCCTGCTGCAGATCGGCGAGTACAAGCCCGGCGGCGATCCCTTGGCCGACGAGGCCATCGCCCGCCGTTCGCGCATCACCGACCTGCTGCGCCAGGGCGCGCATGACGCCGTCGCCTTCGATCAGTCCCTGGCCGCGCTGGCGGAGACCGCCGCATGAGCCCCCGCGCCCAGGTCCAGGCCCTGACGCCGGTGGTCCGGCTGCGCGAGCGCCGGGTCGAGAAGGCCATGCGCGAGGCCGCCGAAGCCCGCCGCAAGGTCGCCCAGGCCGTCGAGGCGCTGGCCGCCCGCGACCGTCTGATCGCCGCGCACGACGTGGCCAAGGCGCGGCTCGACGACTGGTTCGCCGGCGGCCTGTCGGGCGCGGCCCATCTGGTCGAGGCCGCCCTGGCCCGGCGCGAAGCCGTCGCGCTGGCCCGCGACGCCGACCAGCGCCTGCGCGACCAGGAGGCGGTGGCCCTCGATCTGGCGCGCGAGGATCTGGCCGCCGCCGTCCAGGCCCTGGCCCGCGCCCAGGGCCGCTTCGACGCCATGAACGGCCGTCTCGACCACGCCCGCGCCCTGGTCGCCGCCGACCGCGAGGCCCGCGAGCAGCTCGAGATCGAGGACGCCGGCGCCTTCAGGAGTTTCCGATGACCACCATCCGCGACAACGCCGCCGCCGAGCGTCCGAACACCTCCAGCCCGCGTGGTTCGAGCGAGCCGCCCACGCCCTGGCGCGGCTCGGAGTTCCAGGCCCTGCTGCAGCAGGCCGCCGAGCGCCGCGAGCCGCAGGCCCGCCAGACGGGCCGCGCCGAACGCGACAAGGAGACCGAGCGCGACGAGGACGACGGCAAGGTCGACCTCTCGGCCCTGCTGGGTCCGGCCCGCGACTTCCAGGAGGTCGCCGGCGGTCAGGAGGCCAGCGGCGTCGACGCCCTCTCGGCCCTGGCCAGGTCCGGCGGCGGCGCGGTCGAGACCCCGGTGTCGGCGCCCGGCGCGGCCGCGGCCGACATCGAGGCCTTCACCGCCGCCATGGACAAGGCCTGGCTGGCCTCCGGCGGCGATCGCAAGACGCTCGCCCTGGGCCTGGCCGACAAGGCCTCGCTGCTGACCGGCCTTGGCCTGTCGCGCGCCCCGGACGGTTCGCTGTCCCTGACCCTGGCGGCCCGTCCCGATGCGACGCCCGAACTGACCAAGGCCCTGGAGACCCTGCGCAAGCGCCTCGAAGTCCGCGGCCTGGCGCTCGCCGACCTCTTCGTCGAGGCCGACGACGGCCTGGATCCGGAAAGCCTGATCCGGAGGGTGCGTTGAGCGCGTACTTCCAACGCCCGTCATTCCCGCCCCCCGGGACCAGCCAAAGGCTGGCCCGAGGGCAAGCCAAGTGGCGGGAAACCCTCTGTCAGCCGCAGGTGCAGAAGGGGCGGCGTGCTCAGCACGTCGCTTGCATCTCACGTGTCAGCGGAACCAGGGGTTCCCGCCACAAGGGCGGGAATGACGGGATCAATGAGGAACTCTCACCGCAGCGGCAGCCCGAACCGTCCCACGCTCCGATCGGCTTCCGCCGCGCGGGCCACCGCGCGGGCGACCTCGGACGGCGGATCGCCGGCCGCCCAGCGCTCGGCCAGCACCTCGATCAGCCGGCGGCTCTGGGCGTTGTGCAGGCCCTCGGTCGGGTCGGCCGCGTCGGCGCGCAGCTTGTCGACATAGAGCACGGCGGCCTTGGGCGAGGCGCCGACCAGGTCCAGCAGATAGGTCGCCGCCGTCTCGAAGGCCTCGGCGTCCAGCGGCGCGTCGGCGATGTCGCGCACCAGCCAGACGCACAGGAACTCCAGCGGCCCGACCTTGCGGCTGTTGCTCAGCAGCGGTCCGCCGCCCAGTCCGGAGAACCCGCCCGCGCCCCAGGCCGGCACGCGGGCTGCGGGCAGGCGGGCGGTCAGCAGGGCCTGGGCCAGCGTATCGGCGACCAGCGCCTTGGCCTCCGGCTCGCCGAAATGGGCCACGGCCGCCAAGAGCTTTGCGAAGCCCGGATACAGGGCGTCGCCCAGATCGGTGCAGACGCGTTCCAGCACGTCGACGCGACGGTCCAGGCTGGCCTGGCCCTGCAGGCCCTCGACCAGCGCCTGGGCGGCGCCGAACCAGTCGGGCTCGGACTTGAGGATGCGATCGGCGTTCACGCCGAGAGGCTAGCCTTAGAGGAAGCCGTTGTCGCGGGTGTCGGTCAGGCGATCGGCCACGGCGCGGGCGGTGTCGTCCAGATCGCGCGCGGCGCCGGAAAGACCGATGCGGCCGTCATGGCGCGAGAAGCCGGAGAAGTCGCCGAAGGCCTGGGCGCGCGAGGACTCGCCGGCCGGGGAGATCCCGGAAAGACCGTGGCTCCAGACGCCGGAGACGGACGGGGCGTCGATACGGCTGGCGGACATGGCGAGCTCCTTCAGTCTCTCGATACGAAAGACAACGCGCGCCCGCCAGTCGGGTTTTCCCTAGCTGGCCAGTGTGTCGCATGACGGGCTTGGCCGCGCTCCTGTCGCAATCGCCGGAGGCCGAGGCGCTGGACGTCCTGGGCCTGGCGGTCGCCGCCTTCGAGGACGCCGCCGCGCCGCGCCTTGCCTGGCGCTCGCCCGCCTTCGCGCGGCTGACGCCCGAGCTGCGGACCGGCCAGGTTCCGGCCGGGGGGCTGCTGGCGGCGGTCGAGGCGGCGCGGCGCGGGGAGGGCGGCCTTCTGCCGCTGGACCTGGACGGCCAGGCCTTCGAGGCCCGGGCCGCGCACGGCGACGGCCGCGTCTGCCTGATCCTCTCCAGCGCCGCCGAGCGCCAGGAGGCGGAAGGCCGTCGCCTCGCCGACCGCGAGCGCCTGCTGTTGACCTCGCGGGTCATGTCGGTGGGCGAGATGGCGACGATGATCGCCCACGAGCTCAACCAGCCGATCGGCTCGATCGCCAACATCGCGCGAGGCCTCAAGGCCCGGCTGGCGCGCGGGGCGCTGTCGAAGGAGGAGGGCGTCGAGGCCCTCGACCGCGCGGCCGAGCAGGCGCTCTACGCCTCGGGCGTCATCCAGCGCATGCGCTCCTTCGTCGAGCAGCGCCAGCCCCAGGTCGAGCCGCTGGACCTGCCCCGGCTGGTGCGCGCCACGCTCGATCTGCTCGACTGGGAGATCGCCCGCGACAAGGTCGTGGCCCGCGCCCGGTTCGCGGCCCTGCCGCCGGTGCTGGGCGATGCGGTGATGATCCAGCAGGTGCTGGTGAACCTGGCCCGCAACGGCCTGGACGCCATGCGCGGCCGGCCTGGTCCCCGTCGCCTGACCATCGCCGCCGCGCCCATGGAAGGCAGCGACCGCATGGTCGAACTGACCGTCGCCGACAGCGGTCAGGGCGTCGAGGCGGGGGCGGAAGGGCGGATGTTCTCGCCGTTCTTCTCGACCAAGCCCGGCGGCATGGGCGTGGGCCTGGGGATCTGCCGATCCATCGTCGAACTGCATCGCGGGCGTCTCTGGCACGCCCCGGATCCCGAGGGGGGGACCGTATTCCACATCGCGCTGCCCGCGGCGCGCCAGGAGGAGCCATGACCACCCCCTCGACATCGACGCCAGAGCCCGGCCCCCTGGGCGCGGTCTGCCTGGTCGACGATCACGGCGAGTTCCGCCAGTCCGCCGCCTGGTGGCTGGAAAGCCTGGGCTACGCCGTCTCCACCTTCGACGGCGCGCGCGCCTTCCTCGACGCCGGCGATCCGCCGCCCGACGCCTGTCTGCTGCTCGACGTGCGCATGCCCGACATGTCGGGCTTGGAGCTGCTGGATGCGTTGAAGGCCCGCGGCTGCGAGCGGCCGGTGATCTTCATGACCGGCCACGGCGACGTGCCGCTTGCGGTCGAGGCCATGCAGAAGGGCGCGATCACCTTCCTGGAAAAGCCCTTCCAGGAGGCCGCGCTCGAGGCGGCCCTGGAACGGGCCTTCGCCCAGGTCCGTCCCGTTCGGACGCCGGGCCAGGAGGCCTATGTCCGCCGCCTTTCCGGTCTCACCGAACGCGAGCGCGAGGTCATGGCCCTGGTCGTCGCCGGCAAGGTCAACAAGGTCATCGCCTACGAGCTGGGCATCAGTCCCAAGACCGTCGAGCTGCACCGCTCGCGGATCATGACCAAGATGGAGGCGACCAGCCTGACCCGACTGGTGCGCATGGCCGTCACCGGCAGCGTGGACGACGACGCATGAGCGCGTTCCTCGACCTTCAGGCCGGGGAGGGCGCCTCGCCCGCCGCCGCCGACCTCTCCGACCTCGTCGCCCGCAACCACGCTCTGGCGGTGCTGGCCGCCCTGCGCGCGCCGGGCCTCGTCACCCGCGTCGCCCTCGACGCCGGGGCCGGGGCCGGTCCTTGGATCCTGTTCGGCGAGGATGCGCCGAGTCTGCGCCTGGCGATCCGCCAGCTGTCCGGCGCCGCCTTCGCCCCGGCCGACGACGCCGAGCTGCTGATCGCGCTGGACCGGGTCGAGCCGATCCTGGCCGCCATCGAGGCCGCCACCACCGAGAGCCTGTCGCCCCTGGGCGTCGAGGCCGATACGCCCGAGGGCCTGCTGGCCCTGGCGATCGCCGTCGAGACCCAGGACGGCGCGCCCTTCGCCCGCTTCGTCCTGGCCGTCGACCCGGAGGTCGCCCGCGCCTGGCCGCAGCCGATCTTCGATCCCTGGGCGCCCGGCGCGCACCTTTCCGCGCCCGCCGCCGGGCCGCTGGTGCTCGACGGGCCCGACCTGCCGGCGACGACCGCCGCGGCCCTGCGCCCCGGCGACATCGTGCTGACCCCGCTGTCGGCCGCGCGCCCCGGCCTGGCCAGCCTCACCCTGTTCGACCGCCGCCTCGTCGGCCGGTTCGAGCTTGCCCATCGTCGCTTCACGCTCAACGCCATCGAGGAGAGCGCCATGACCCCGCCGCTCGACATCGCCGTCGCCCCGACCGAGGACACGGCGCCCGACGCCGCGCCCGTCGCTCCCGCCGACCTGCCCGTGCCGCTGAAGGTGCTGCTGGGCGAGGCCAGCCTGCCGCTGTCGGAGCTGGCGGGCCTGCGCCCCGGCTCGACCGTCGTGCTGGCCGGCCCGCGCGAGGACGCCCCCGCCGTGCTGCTGGCCGGCGATCGTCCCATCGCCCGCGGCCGCCTGGTCCCCGTCGGCGAGGCCTGGGGCGTGCTGATCGAAACCATAGGCGGCGAGGGCTGAGTTCAGATGGACCTGACGCAATTCTCGCCGGGCTCGGCCCTCATCACCGTCATCCTGCTGGCGCTGGCGCCGTTCGTGGCGGTGATGGTCACCTCGTTCACCAAGATCGTCGTCACGCTCAGCCTGCTGCGCAACGCCCTGGGCCTGCAGCAGGTGCCGCCCAACATCGTGCTCAACGGCCTGGCCCTGATCCTGACCCTCTACGTCATGTATCCGGTCGGCCAGCAGATGGCCGCCGCCAACCAGGGCGTCAAACCCGTGGCCGCCGTCAGCAGCGACACTCAGGCCCTGTTCACCTACGCCGACAAGGCCAAGGAGCCGCTGCGCGAGTTCCTGATCAAGCATTCGACGCCCCGCGAGCGCGCCTTCTTCCTGAAGACCGCCCAGCGCATCAACGGCCCGGAAAAGGCCCGCGCCCTGACCCAGCGCGACTTCATCGTCGTCGTCCCGGCCTTCACCGTGTCGGAGCTGGCCGCGGCCTTCCAGATCGGCTTCCTGATCTTCCTGCCGTTCCTGATCATCGACCTGGTGGTCTCCAACATCCTCTTGGCCATGGGCATGATGATGCTGTCGCCGACGACGGTGTCGCTGCCGTTCAAGCTCTTGCTGTTCGTGCTGATCGACGGCTGGGTGAAGCTCTCGCACGGCCTCGTGCTGTCCTACACGTGAGGCGAGGTCGCGCATGCTGAACGCCCAGGCCATCGAGCTCGTCAACCAGGCCCTCTGGCTGGTGCTGATCCTGTCGGCCCCGCCGATCGTCGCCGCCTCGCTGGTCGGCCTCGTCGTGGCGGTGGTCCAGTCGGCCACCCAGCTGCAGGAGCAGACCCTGCAGTACGCGGCCAAGTTCTTCGCCATCGTGCTGACGATCTTCGTCACCGCCAGCCTCTTGGGCGGCACGCTCTATCGCTTCGGCGACCGGGTGTTCACCGAGTTCCCGGCCATGGTCCGCCGATGAAGGAGCGCGCATGACCGGAGCCCCCGACTGGCTCGGGGCGATCTTCGACAACACCCTGATCCTGGCCGTCGGCGCGACCCGGGTGGCGGCGGCCTTCATGCTGCTGCCGCTGCTGTCGCCCGAGACGGTGCCGGCCCTGGTGCGCAACTCGATCTTCCTGGCCTTCGGGATCATCGTCATCACGCTGCAGCCGCAGCTGGCCCAGATGGAGCTGCCGACGGTCCAGTGGATCATGATCTTCGCCAAGGAGGCCTTGGTGGGCCTGGTCATTGGCTTCTTCTTCGGAACCATGCTGTGGGCCCTGGAGGCGGCCGGCCAGATCATCGACGCCAAGGTCGGCGCCACCATCGCCCAGGTCGTCGACCCCTTGAGCGGCCACCAGACCTCGCTGACCGGCGAGTTCCTCAGCCGCCTGGCCAACTTCGTCTTCATGTTCAGCGGCGGCCTCTTGCTGATGGTCGGGGTGATCCTCGACAGCTACGCGGTGTGGCCGATCGGCAGCCTGACGTCGATCCTGTCCCTGCGGAGCCTTTCCCTGTTCGAGGGCGAGTTCTCGCGGCTGATGGTCATGGCGGTGATGCTGGCGACCCCGGCCCTGATCGTCCTCTATCTCGTCGACGGCGGCCTTGGCCTGATCAACCGCTACGCCCCGCAGCTGAACGTCTTTTCGCTGGGCCTGGCCATCAAGTCCTGGATCGCCACGGCGGTGGTCCTGGCCATGCTGACCGGCCTCGTCCAGCTGCTGCTCAACGAGATCGGCGCCCGGCCGACGGTGATCCTGCAGGTGCTGCGCGGGCTGGACGGGAAGGGGTAGGAACCTCACCCCTCTGGGGGAGGCGGCCGAAGGCCGGTGGGGGGAAGTTTTCAGCTTCCGAGGCGCTGGCCGTTTTCCCAGCTATTCCCCCCACCGATCGCTGCGCGATCGCCTCCCCCAGTGGGGGAGGTTCCTTTCGGGAAGCGACCTAGGGTTTTCCCTGATGGGATACGCCCCAGCTATCTGGACCGCCCCGCTTGGCGCCACCTTTCGTCGCAGGCCGCATTCGGCGGCTTTCGACGGAGCAGGGGTAGGAGCGATGACCACCATCAACGGCGCCTTGAACACGGCGCTCAACGCGGCGATCCTCACCGGCGTGGGCGCGGGCCTCGGCCAGTCGCTGAAGACCTTCAGCGCCATGCAGTTCACCCTGGGCGCGATGGTCGCCGGGCTGTTCCAGCCCGCCCCCGCCCAGCAGCCGTTCACCGCCAGCATGCCCGGCGAGGGCAAGGCCGAGATCGACATCGGCGACGGCTACACCCTGTCGATCAACGAGGCGAGCTCGGAGATCATCGTCCGCGACGCCGACGGCAACGCCACCCGCGTCTGGGGCGACCCGCACGTCAGCTACAACGGCGAGCACATCGGCGACTTCTGGGGCACCACGACCTTCCAGCTCGAGAACGGCACGAAGATCACGATCAACACCGAGACCTCGACCTGGAACAACATGACCTACGCCGAGCAGGTGGTGGTCACGAAGGGCGATCAGGCCATCGTCATCGACGGGGTCAGCGAGCAGACCAAGGGCGACTTCTCGGTCACGCTCGGCGGCAACGGCTACGCGCTCGACGCGGCCCATGACGACGGCTTCGTGATCCACGAGAACGACGCGGCCTCGTCGGGCTGGACCAGCAGCATCACCGGCGGCGCCGTCGGCCAGGCCGATTTCGACCTGACCAAGCCGGGCATGGAGCCGGTGCGCGAGGCGCTGGAGGCCTTCAACTCCAGCCTGGGCCTGATGCTGACCGGCTGGCTGCTGGGCGTGGGCGTCGCCGCCCTGGCCGAGGGTTCGACGGAAGGCTCGACGACCAACGCCAAGGCGGCCCAGCGCTTCCCGGTGCTGGAAGCCTGATCCGCCGCTCGCCTTCCGGTTCTTTCCGCCGCCTGCGATTTGCCAAATGGCGCAAATCATCGTGGGTAGGCGGCTAGAGCGCGCCAGGGTTAGGTGTACGCGGCTAACCCGCCCGGGCGCGCTCCAGTGTTTGAACCTTGAGCCTGCCAAGTTTGGATGGAAGCCATCCAAACTTGGCAGGCTCGGGGGATCTGGGGGCGGACGATGCGCGCGCGAAAGTGGTTTCTGACCAGCGGACTGATGATGGCGGCCGGGCTGTTGACGCTCTCGCCCGCCCAGGCCGCCCCGTCCGACGCCGAGGCGCGCGCATCGGCCGCCTTCGACGCCGCCGCCGGCGACAAGGCCAGGCTGCGCCTGTTCCTACAGGCCATGCCCAAGGGCGGCGACCTGCACAACCACCTGTGGGGCGCGCCCTATGCCGAGGACTTCGTCGCCTGGGCGGGCGAGGGCGGCCTCTGCGTCTCCACCGCGACGCCGCCGGCCCTGACCGCAGGTCCTTGCGACGGCAAGGCGACCGTGCCCGCCGCCGGCCTCGCCCGCCGCGATCCGGCCCTCTACAACCGGGTGATCGACAGCCTGTCGGTGCGCAACTACGACCGCGGCGCCGACAACGCGGCGGCCTCGGGCCACGACCAGTTCTTCTCGACCTTCGAGCGCTTCGCCGCCGCGGCCGTGCCCAACATCGGGCCGATGGTCGCCGTCACCCGCGAATACGCCGCCCAGGACCGGGTGTCCTATGTCGAGAGCTCGGCCAATCCCAACGCCATGCGCGCTTTCGCCGAGCGCGAGGCCGGCCGCTGGGACGGCGACTTCGCCAGGACCTACGCCGCCTTCGCCCCCGGCCTGCCGGCCATGGTCGAGGCCTCGCGCAAGGAGATGGACGCGGCCCTGGCCGAGGGCGATAGGCGCCTGAACTGCGCCCAGAACGCCGGGACCGCCGGCCCGTGCGCCGTCGAGGTGCGCTTCCAGCCCTTCGTCGAGCGCGCCCAGCCGGCCGGCTTCGTCTTCGCCCAGATGACCGCCGCCTTCGCCCTGGTCGACGCCGACCCGCGCTTCGTCGGGGTCAACATCGTCAATCCCGAGGACCATCCGGTCTCGCTCGGCGACTACGCCCTGCACATGCGGATGATGAAGTACCTGTCGGGCCGCTATCCCAAGGTCCCGATGGCGCTGCACGCCGGCGAACTGACCCTTGGCCTCGTGCCGCCTCGCGACCTGACCTTCCACATCAACCAGGCCGTGGCGGTGGCCGGCGCCAGGCGTATCGGCCACGGCGTCGACATCGCCTACGAGCACGACGCGCCGGGCCTGCTCAAGCAGATGGCCAGGGACAAGGTCGCCGTCGAGATCAACCTGACCAGCAACGACGTCATCCTGGGCGTGAAGGGCGCCGAACACCCGCTGGCGCTCTATCGCCGGGCCGGCGTTCCGGTGGTGCTGTCCACCGACGACGAGGGCGTCTCGCGCATCGACCTGACCAACGAATACGTCCGCGCCGCCACCGAGCACGGCCTGCGCTATGCCGACCTCAAGGCCATGGCCCGCGACAGCCTGGAATACGCCTTCCTGCCGGGCAGAAGCCTGACCGGCGCGGCCGAATGCGCCAAGCCCGGCCCGGCCTGCGACGTGTTCCTCAACAAGAACCTCAAGGCGGCGATGCAGCAGCGGCTGGAGCGCGAGCTGGAGGCGTTCGAAGCCGGCTTCTAGAACCTCCCCCTCTGGGGGAGGCGGCCGAAGGCCGGTGGGGGGACGTTTTCAGCTGCCGAGGCGCGTGCCGTCCACGCGCCAACTTCCCCCCACCGATCGCTTCGCGATCGCCTCCCCCACAGGGGGAGGTTCCTCAGCGCCCGCACGCCCCCGCCGGCCGCAGCACCAGCGCGTCCAGCACCACCCCCGGGTCCACCGGCGTCACCCGCACGGCGTGCTCGCCGCCGCACAGCGTCACGCCCGAGCTCACCCGCAGGCGGCCGTCGGTCACGCCCTGCGCCCAGTCCTTGTCGCCGACCTTGCGCGGCGCCAGCACCGTCACCGGCGCGCCGCCGTCGGCCCCGACCGCCAGCCGCAGCGCCGTCTGGCCGTTCAGGGGGAAGGTCGGCAGCAGGTCGAGGTCCAGCGCCCAGGCGCCGGCCGGCAGCTTCACCGCATAGTCCAGCGACGCGGCGCCGGCGGAAGCCTCGCGCACGTCGCCGGCCGCCATCGCCGCGCCGCCGCGCCCCAGGCCGTCGATCCGCCGCCAGCCCCGGCCGCGGGCGGTCTCGGCCTCGACCACGATCAGGCCTTCGCCTTCCGGCGGCGAGGGCGCGAGGCGTGGCGTCGTCGCATCCGCCGCCGGGGCCGCGAAGGGCCGCTGGCGGAACGAGGTCCACGAGCCGTCGGCCGGCTCCACCGACATGATCCCGCGCCACTTGCCGCCGGCGATCTCCTCGTTGAAGCGATGGGTGAGGGCGGCGATCTCCGCGTCCGCCGCTCGGGCCCTGGCGGCGCGGCGATGCGCCTCCTCCGGTCGCTCGCCGATCAGCCGGTCGAAGGCCTCGGCGTCGAAGAACCGGTGGTTGGCGGCCGCCGCCGCGCGCACGGGATACTCCACCAGTTCGAACCAGGCGTCGCGCCGGTCGGCGGGGATCCTGGCGCTCTCCTGGTCCAGTTTGGCGATCAGGGCGTCGAACCGCGCCAGGCGGACGTCGGCCTGCGCCACCGACAGCGGGCTGGAGCGCGGGGTCGAGCCCTTGCCCCAGAACCATTGCAGATGCTCGGGCTTGCGCTCGAAGTTCAGCAGGTGGTGCTGGTCCAGGATGTCCGAGACCCACAGCGCGCGCTCGGGCGAGATGTTCTCCCTGGCGAACGCCATCGTGTAGCGGCTGGCTCCCTGGCTGCGGATCTTCTCCACATCCCAGGCCATGTCGAGGAACAGCTGCGTACCCAGCTCCGCCGGCTTGATGTCGCCCACATTGACGATCCACAGCTTGCTGGCGCCCAGGTCGTAGGCCCGGCCCATCTCCTCGATCACCAGGGCGGGCGGCACGGTCGACAGCCACAGGTGCGACAGCGGCGCGCCCAGGTACGACAGGTGATAGTAGACGCCCGAGCCGCCCGGCCGCTTGCGCTCCTGCGCGTTCGGCAACTGGCGGATGTAGCCGAAATTGTCGTCCGGCCAGACCAGGGTCACGTCGTCGGGAACCTTCAGCCCCGAGCGGTAGATGTCGAGCACCTCCTTGTAGGCGGTGAACACCTGCGGGACGGTCTCGACCTTGGGGTCGACATGCTGCCCGATCAGCCCGCGCTGGTCGGTGATGATCTTCTCCAGCAGGGCGCGCTGGCCGTCGATGTCGCCGCCGCCGACCATGCCGGAGTCGTGGATGCCTCGCATGCCCAGGGTGTAGATGTTCTCGTACCCGCCATTGGTCTTGGCCCGCTCGCGCCAGTAGTCGAGCACGCCCGCCGGATTGGCCGCGTAGTTGAAGGCCTCGGCGCCCGCTTTCCACTCGCCGACATTGTTGCGCAGCATGGGTTCGGCGTGGGACGAGCCCATGACGATCCCCCAGCGGTCGGCCAGGGCGGCGTTGGCCGGGTCGGCGTTGAAGGGCCTGGTCACCTCGTGCATGGCCGGCCACAGGGTGTTGGCCTTCAGCCGCAGCAGCAGCTGGAAGACCTTCTCGTAGGTCTTGGGGCCGATGTCGCCATAGGCCGGGTCGAAGGTCTTGGCCGCCCAGGGCTGCAGGCCCCAGTCCTCGTCGTTGATAAAGATCCCGCGATACTTCACCGACGGCGGGCCGAACTGCATGGCGCCGTCGGCGGCGTAGAGGGCCGTCTTGCGCGGCGGCGTCACGTCGGCCCACCAGGTCCAGGGCGAGACGCCGATCTGGCGGCTGAGTTCGTAGACGCCGAAGGCCGTGCCCCGCCGGTCGCTGCCGACGATCACCAGAGCCCGGTCGAGATCCGGCGTCGGGTTCTGGACGACCGTGATGGTGAAGCTTTCCCAGGCACCGGTCAGCTTTTCGACGTCCAGCTTGCGGTTGCGCGCCAGTCTGTCGATCAGCGGGTTGCGGCCCAGAGTCCCGATCAGGATCGCCTGCCGTCCCGAGGGCGCGCGGGTGGAAAGATCCGGCCGCCGGCCGGTCACCGCCGCCAGGTCGGCCTGCAGGTCCTTGGCGGCCAGGCCCGCCACCGGGAAGTCATCGGAGGAATAGGCTATCACCAGCCCGGGGGCGGTAAAGGAGAAGGCTTTCGGCGTCGCCGTCTCCGAGATCATGGCCGGCCGCGGCGGCAGGAAGGTGATGGCCTGAGCGGTTGAAGCCCAGCCCAGCAGGGCCAGGGCGAGCAGCAGGCGCGCAGGTCGCATGAACATCCTCCGGATCGCCAGGCTGTCAGACAGCCTGGTAAAATTGGTCAGACCATAAGTCGATCCGGAGGGTCAATCGTTCATTTGGTGATAGCGTTACCGCTATTCGAGGTAGCGGGTCCGCAAGCTGGCCAGGTCCTTGGCGTCGACGCCCAGCACCTTGTCCAGATAGGCCTCGACCGAGCCGTACTTGGCCGTCACCGCGTCCAGCGCCGCCTCCACATAGGCCGGTTCGGTGCGCATCAGCACGCGGGTGATCTCCGGCGGCAGCTTGGCGAACATGGCGGCGTTGGGATCATCCGACTTGGCGCCGGCGGCCATGGCGCGGCGGGCGCTCTCGGTGTCGAGCAGGGTCTCGCTCATGGCGTAGTCGGCGGTGACCTGCGCCCGCGGCACGCCCAGAGCGGTCAGGATCAGGGCCGAGGCCACGCCCGTGCGGTCCTTGCCCGCCGAGCAGTGCACCAGCATCGGCGCATCGCCGGCCAGCAGCTTCTCGAACATGGCCTTGTACTCGCCGGCATAGGCGTCGGGCATCAGCTTGTAGAAGCCGATGAAGTTGTCGCGCACGGCCTGCGGCGTCGGCGGGCCGTTTCCGAACAGCGCCCGCATGTCCATGTCCAGGCCCGCCTTGGGCGAGTTCAGGAACACCGGTACGGCCTTGCCGCCGCGCCAGACGGTGGGCTGGGTCTTGCGCTCCTGGTCGGTGCGCAGGTCGCAGACCAGGCGCACGTCCAGGTCGCCGACGGTCTTGTAGTCGGCGTCGGTCAGGGTCGACAGGCCGTTGGAGCGGAACACCTGGCCCCAGCGCACGTGCTTGCCGTTCGCGGCCGAATAGCCGCCCAGGTCGCGGAAGTTGGCGGCGCCTTCCAGCGGCACCACGCGGGTGGCCGTGCGCAGGCCGGCCTTCTCGCCATCGGCGACGACGTAGAAGTAGGGGCGGTTCGCGCCAGCCTCGGCGGCCGTGACGCTGGCGGCGCCGTCCTTGTCGTTGTCGGCCAGCTTGCGCATCGCCTTCAGCGGGGCGTCGGGCGAGGCGGCGACATAGAGGTCGACCGGCGCGCCGGGGCGGCTGGTCTTCCAGGCCACTTGGTAGGTCCCGTCCTTCAGGACGACCGAGGCTTCGGTCACGGTCGTCGAAGCCGTGCGGGCCTGGACGGCCGGGGCGGCGAGGACGGCCGCCGCGCAGGCGGCCGTCAGCAGGTTGCGGATCAGCATTTTTCTATGTCCTGGCTTTAGAAGTTGAACCGCACGCCGCCCATGAACCGGCGGCCCACGCCCTCGGCTTCGATGGGGCGGTTGGCGTGGCCCTGGTAGCGCATGCCGGTTTCGTCGGTGAGGTTGCTGGCGTCGAAGTAGACGGTGACGCCGTCGCGCACCTGGTAGCGCAGCGACAGGTCCAGCTGCTCGGTCGCCGCCCAGTAGGTCTGGTCGGTGGCGTCGACGCTGGGCTCGTCCAGCCAGTCGTTGCGCCATTGGTACGAGAGGCGCGCCGACAGGCCGTACTTCTCATAGAAGATCGAGGCGTTGACGAGGGTGTCCGACAGGCCCGGGAAGGCGCTCTTGACGCCTTCGGGCGTCTTGAACTCGCCGTCCAGGAAGGTGACGTTGCCCTGGAAGCCGAAGCCGCTCAGCGGGCCCGGCAGGAACCGCCACTGCTGCATGTAGGCCAGCTCGATACCGGCCATCTTGCCGTCCGAGCCGTTCAGCGTCGTCGAGTAGGTATAGCCCGTGCGGTCCAGCGTCCCGACGTCGTAGCGGTCGTCGCGGATGGTGGCGACGCTGTCGTAGAGCACGTCGTCGATCCGGCGATAGAACGCCGAGGCCGACAGCAGGCCGGCCCCCGGCAGATACCATTCCAGCGCGGTGTCGAAGCCGAAGGCGCGCTCGGGCTTCAGGTCGGGATTGCCGCCGCTGACCGTCTCGCTGGCGTCGTTGACCGACACGCTGGTGCGGATCTCGCCGAACGAGGGCCGGGCCACGCCGCTGATCAGGGCGAAGCGCGCCTGGATGTCGTCGGTGACCTCGTAGTTGACGTGGATGCTGGGGAACAGGTCGGTGTAGCTCTGCTTGGCCGTCAGCGGGGTCAGGCTCGACCCGCTGGCCACCACGCCCCGGCTCTCCAGGTCGACGCTCTCGACGCGCAGGCCGGCCAGCACCTCCCACTTGCCCAGGGTCCACTTGTTCTGGGCGTAGGCCGACAGGACGTTCTCGTCGACGGCGAAGCGGTCCTGCGGCTGCACCGCGGCGGCGGCGTTGTAGAGCCCGGCGCTGGTCGCCTTGGCCAGAAGGGTGTCCAGGTCCTGGCGCAGGCCGATGTTGTCGACCAGGGCCACGCCCCAGCCGCGGGCGAAGTCGCTGGTCCACTGGGCGCCCGTGATCCGCGGGGTCACGCTCCAGGTCCCGCCGGTCTGGGCCGCCAGGCTCTGCAGGATCGGCGTCGCGCCCGGCACGCCCGAGAAGGTGTTCCCGGTCGCCTTGCGCATGTCGTACTTCACGCCGGCCTTGAAGGTGGATTCAGCGCCGAAGGAGGTCCAGTCGCGGGCGATGTCGACCTGGCCGGTCCAGGCGTCGGTGTCGGTGCTGTAGACGATCGGGATCAGCACGTCGGCCTGCGAGCCGGTCTGCGGCAGGGCGCTCAGCGCCGAACCCCGCGTGTAGGTCGCGCCCGAGCCGCTGGTCGTATAGAGATCAAGGTCCGGAATGCCCGAGGTTGCGCCGCTGTAGACCAGCGACAGCCGGCCGAAGTTCTGCTGGATCAGCGGCAGGTAAGCGCCTGCGTCGGTGTGGGTGTAGTTCAGCCGCCACTTGATCTGGTTGCCGGCCCAGTCGTGGTCGCCGCCCAGGGTGTTGGCGAAGGTGTCGCTGTAGTAGCGGCCGTATTCCCAGCTGCCGGTATAGGCCGCGCCGTCGACGAAGCCGCTGTCGGGGCCGCGGTTGGCCGCCGTCTGGGTGCGGGCGCGCGACAGCTGGAAGTCGTACTGGTTGCGCTGCTCGCGATCGATGAATTCCGAATAGAGGCTGTTGAAGAAGATCCGGCCGCCGCCGTCGGGGCGGTATTCCAGGCCCAGCTGGGCGGCGTTGTTCTCGCGCTCCAGGCGGTAGGAGCGGAAGGAGAAGTCGTCGACGGTGTTCAAATCACCGTCGCGGTTCCAGGTGATCTCGCGGTTGTCGGTGGTCTGGTTGCGGCGGTAGTGCGCCAGCGCCGCCACGACGCCGAACCTGTCGTTCGACCATGAGCCGCGGATCGAGCCCTGGCGCTGGGGCCCGTCGCCCAGCTGCATCTCGCCGTAGCCGATGTCGCCCGACACGTGCAGGCCGCGGCGGTCGAAGGGCGAGGCGGTGACGATGTTGATGCGCCCCGCCAGGGCCTCGGCCGGCTGCTCGGGGGTGAGGGTCTTGTTGACCTCCATCGACTGGATGACGACGGCCGGCACGGAGTCGAAGCGGAACACCCGCTCCTCGGCGCCTAGCACGTTCATCCCGTCGATCGACACCACGGTCCAGCGCTCGGGCGCGCCGCGCAGCTGCACGTAGCGCTCCTGGCCCTGGTCGCGCTCGATGGCCGCGCCGGGAATGCGCGACAGGGCGGCGGCGGCCGACTGGTCGGGGAAGCGGCCGATGGCGTCGGCGGCGACCACGCTCATGATGTTGTCGGCGGCGCGCTGCTGGGCGATCGCGGCGGCCTGCGAGCCCAGGATCGGGCCGGCGGTCACTACCAGCGCCTCCATCTCCTGGGCGTCGGCGTAGCTGACGGTGATCGGCGCCGCGCCGGCCGTGGCCTCGACCTCGCGGTCGGGCAGGCCCGGATAGCGCACCAGCAGGGTCTGCGGGCCGGCCGGCAGGGCCAGGCTGAAGCGGCCCTCGCGGTCGGTGGTGGTGCGCAGGTTCAGCTTCGGCGCCGACACCTCGGCGGCGACCAGATAGGCCCCGTCCGTGCCGACCACCCGGCCGGTGGCGGCCGCCGCAGCCGAGATGGCGGCGGGTTGGGCCGCGTCGGCGGCGTGGGCGGCGATCGGCAGGGCGAGCGCGGCGGTGGTGAGCAGCAGGGCCTTGGCGGCGCTCCGGCTGGCGCGGGTCATGATGGCTTCCCCTCGATGAAGACGAGGGGCGGATAGCAATTCGAACGATTGTACCGTGTGAAACTGTCGTGAAATTTAGGCGACGGATTGATGTATGTTCAGGTAAATAGCTGAAAAATAGCGACATAGTTCCTGGCTGAGGCGTGTGTTCTCGTTGTGGTGAGGGCTCAACTTGAACGCTTGTCCAGACTTGCGTTCGAACGCCTGTCCAGCCACACACGGGGCATGGCTTTCGCAGACTTGGATTCCGCTCTCCAACTGGTCGAGGCGGGCTGGCGCATCGCCCTGGAGGAGGGGCTGGGAGCCGTCAGCGCGCGCACCGCCGCCGCTCGGGCCGGGGCGGCCGCGTCGGCCGTGAACTATCATTTCGGCGATCGCGCCGGCTTCCTGCGCCGGATCCAGGCCCAGGCGCTGGACGAGGCCGGGCGCGAGCGCGAGGCGCTGCGCCCGGGCCTCTCGCGCGGTCCGCGCTGGAGCAGCCTGGCCGATCGCATGACCCTGCTGGTCGCCGAACGCCTGGAGACGGGGCGTCTGGGCTTCGTGCTGCTGGGCGAGTTCGAGATCGAGGCCGAGGTCGGCGGCGACCTGGAGCTCCAGGCGGCGGCGGGGCGGGGCGGGGAGGCCGAGTTCGCCTTCTGGCGCGAGACGGCCCTTCTGCTGGGCGCCGGCGACGCCGACGCCGACGGCTGGGCGGGTCTGGCCGTCGGCCTCTGCACCCTGCTGCACGTCGAGCCCGACGCGGGCGAGCGGCAGCTGTGGCTGGCTCCGGCCTTCCGCCGCCTGGGCGCGCGCCTGGGCCGGACGGCGATCGATCCGGTCCCGGCCGGCCTGGCGCCCGACGAGGCGCTGCCCGAACGCGAGCACGCCAACGACACGGCCCGCCGCATCGTCGAGGCGGCCATCGCCGGCATCGCCGACCGCGGGGTCTCCCGCCTGACCCAGCGCGACGTGGCCGCCCGGGCCGGGGTGTCGCTGGCCGCCACCACCTACTTCTTCCGCACCAAGGCCGACCTCGTCGAGGCGGCCATGGTCGAGCTGCATCGCCAGGTGCGGGCCGAGGTCCTGGCCAGCGCCGACGACACGGGCGTGGCCACCGTCATGGCGCCCACCGGCGGCTTCTCGGCGCGGGTGCGGGCGCTGGGCGCGCTGCAACTGGCCGCCGCCCGCGAGCCGGCCCTGCAGCCGCTGGCCGCCGCCGTCCGCGCCACCCGCGGCGCCACCTCCATGCGCATGCTGCGCCGCCAGGGCGTCAACGACGCCGACGGCCTGGACGCCATGGTCTGGTCCACCGTGATGAGCGGCCTGATCGGCAAACTCCGCTTCGCCGCCCCCGCCGAGCGCGAAGCCGTGTTCGGCGCGATGCGCGACGCGCTGCAGGCCAGGCTGTTCGGCGCGATCTAGAGATTCCCCCTCTGGGGGAGGCAGCCCAGAGGGCCGGAGGGGGGCGTTTTCAGCTTCCCGGACGCATGGGATCGCCCTCCAAACCCTCTCCCGGAGGGGAGAGGGAGGGGCCCAGGCGATAGCCTGGGAGGGTGAGGGGTGACGCCGCCAGCCGGCGTGCCGGCGCGCCGTCGACCGTCCCTAACCCCTCATCCGACCTGCTTCGCAGACCACCTTCTCCCTCCAGGGAGAAGGAACAGGAGCCGGACGGGGATAGAGCAGCGTGGATCCCCGGCGTTCGTAGAAAAATCCCCCGCCAATCCAACGCTCTACAACTTTCTCAGCCAATTCAATCAGACGCGCTGAAACCTGCCGCATAATCAAAGCCGTCCCCGCCATGGGGAGGGCTCTTGGTACCGGCCCAAGCGTGGCGAGGACCGCATCGAGCGGGGCCGCAAGAAGGTCTCGGGAAGGCGGGACAGGGTCTGTTCGTGGAT
>PJUK01000122.1_pt1 | contig 50563 bp, 43 predicted proteins | sample 1512211 | NCBI WGS metagenome assembly PJUK01 (sample SAMN08177668, study PRJNA422409) | Feces metagenome, whole genome shotgun sequencing project. | reverse complement strand
CCCGGTCAGAATGCTCATTTACAGCTCGTAAAGTCGAACGCGACTCCGAGCGTTTTTCGCTCGATTCGCGGGGCCGCCATCGGTATTGCCTGGCTCTAGCTCGCGAGACTTTGAACAGGCTCTTAGACAGGCCCAGCCGGTACGGCCCCTGCTAGGCCACCGGCACGCTGACGAACCGCTACGGCCAGTGGCAATGGCTGTTGCGCAACATGGGGACGGATCGGCAGGCGGCGGTTACCGGCGAGATCTTCGTGCTCGGAGATCCGAGGCAGGAATCGTCGTTGGACGCCGAGTAAGGCTTTGTTCGACTAAGCTGAAGTTCTCAACGGAAGGACGTGTTCACACCCAGGATGGGATGAGTTGCGCTGCGGGAAAACGACATATTTTTCAATGGATCAGGGAACGTAACCGATGAAGAAACTGATACTGACGCTGGGTTTGTTGAGCATCGCGGGGATGGCTCAGGCAGCAGGCAAGCCATGTGACGAGCTTGAGCGGGAGATCACGGACAAGCTGGAGGCCAAGGGCGTGCACGGTTTTACCCTGCAGATTCTCGACCGGGCTATTGGCGAGAAAGGTGAGGACGGCAAGGTGATCGCCACCTGTGAGGCCGGCACCAAGGTCATCACCTACAAGCGCAAGTAAGTCCGTTTGACTGGAGCCGGCGCAGCGCGCCGGCTTTTTCCTTCTCGCGCGTCCCTCAACCCTGTCGTGCGCGCGACAACTCGTCGACCAGCGCCAGGCAGTGCTGCAGCGCGGGCGAGGCGTCACCGGCGCGGCGGCTGATGATGATCGGCGAGGTGGCTTGTGCTTCCTGCAGCGGCGCGTAGTCGATGTCGGCACGATGCAGCACCTGCACCGAGGCCGGTACCAGGGTGATGCCGATACCGGCGGCGACCAGGCCGATAGCGGTCTGCAGCTCGTTCGTCCACTGCGCCACACGGATCTGCAGGCCATGCGTGGCGAACAGCGTCAGCACGTGATCGGCGTAGCTCGGGCGCGGGTTGCCCGGATACAGCACGAACGGCTCGCGGGCCAGTTCGGCCAGGCTCACCGGCCCCGGCAGCAGCGCATGCCCGGCGGGCAGGGCGGCCACCAGCGGGTCGAGCCTCAGCACCTGCTGCGAGATGGCTGCATCGTCGATATGGATACGGCCGAAGCCGACGTCGATGCGCCCGGCCTTGAGCGCCTCCACCTGCTGCAGCGTGGTCATTTCCGACAGACCCAGCTCCAGGCCGGCATCGCTGCGCAGGCGACGGATCAGCTCCGGCAGCACGCCGTAGAGGGTGGACGGGGCGAAGCCGATGCCGAGCCAGGCTTTCTCACCCGAGCCGATGCGCCGGGTGCTGTCGCAGACCTTGCCCAGTTGCTCGAGCAGGGCGCTGGAGTGCTCGTGGAAGAAACGCCCGGCTTCGGTCAGGCGCAATGGTCGGCCACGTTCGAGCAGGGCTACGCCAAGTTCCTCCTCGAGCTGCTGGATCTGTCGACTCAGCGGCGGCTGGGCGATGTGCAGGCGCTCGGCGGCACGGGTGAAGTTGAGGGTTTCGGCGAGCGCCTGGAAGTAGCGCAGGTGGCGAAGCTCCATGAGCGGCTGTCCTTCGAGATTGACGATACCTGTGGGGTATTGTTGCAGACAAAATCAATATTGGAACCTGCCAAAATGCAGGATCAATATCCGATCACACATATGAACAACCTGATGGGTATTGAAATGAGCCACGCCGCGATCGAGTCGCTCGAAGCGATCATCGTCGACCTGCCGACCATCCGCCCGCACAAGCTGGCGATGCACACCATGCAGAACCAGACCCTGGTGATCCTGCGCCTGCGCTGCGCCGACGGCATCGAAGGCATCGGTGAAGCGACCACCATCGGTGGCCTGTCCTATGGCAACGAGAGCCCGGACAGCATCAAGGTCAACCTGGATCGTCACTTCGCGCCGCTGCTGATCGGCCAGGACGCCAGCAACATCAACGCCTGCATGCAGCGCATAGACCGGGTGGTGAAGGGCAACACCTTCGCCCGTTCCGCGGTGGAAACTGCGCTGCTCGACGCTCAGGGCAAGCGCCTCGGCCTGCCGGTCAGCGAGATCCTCGGCGGCCGCGTGCGCGACAGCCTGGAAGTGGCCTGGACCCTGGCCAGCGGCGATACCCGCAAGGACATCGCCGAAGGTGAGCAGATGCTCGAAGCCCGTCGCCACCGTATCTTCAAACTGAAGATCGGCGCCGGTGAGGTGAACAAGGATCTGGCCCACGTCATCGCCATCAAGCAGGCTCTGGGTGAGCGCGCCAGTGTGCGTGTCGACGTCAACCAGGCCTGGGATGAAGCGGTGGCCCTGCGCGCCTGCCGCATCCTCGGCGACAACGGCATCGACCTGATCGAGCAGCCGATTTCGCGCCACAATCGCGGTGGCCAGGTGCGCCTGAACCAGTCCAGCCCGGCACCGATCATGGCCGACGAGTCCATCGAGTGCGTTGAAGACGCCTTCAACCTGGCGCGCGACGGCGCTGCCCCGGTGTTCGCCCTGAAGATCGCCAAGAACGGCGGCCCGCGCGCTGTGCTGCGTACCGCCAGCATTGCCGAGGCGGCCGGCATCGGCCTGTACGGTGGCACCATGCTCGAAGGCAGTGTCGGCACCCTGGCTTCGGCCCATGCCTTCATCACCCTGAACAAGCTGGCCTGGGACACCGAACTGTTCGGCCCGTTGCTGCTGACCGAGGACATCGTCACCGAGCCGCCGCTGTACCGCGACTTCCAGCTGCACGTGCCGCGCCTGCCTGGCATCGGCCTGACCCTCGACGAAGAGCGCCTGGCGCGCTTCCGCCGTTCCTGACCCTGCCCGAAGGAGGAAAGCCAACATGCTGTTCCACGTGAAGATGACCGTGAAGTTGCCGGTCGACATGGATCCCGCCCAGGCGGCCAAACTCAAGGCTGACGAGAAAGAACTGGCGCAGCGCCTGCAGCGCGAAGGCAAGTGGCGCCACCTGTGGCGCATCGCCGGTCACTACGCCAACTACAGCGTCTTCGACCTGGGCAGCGTCGAGGAGCTGCATGACACCCTCATGCAGTTGCCGCTGTTCCCCTACATGGACATCGAGGTGAACGGCCTGTGCCGTCACCCTTCTTCGATCCACCAGGACGATCGCTGATCAATCTTCCAATCGATAAAAACAAGATGAGGAAATAATCATGAGCATCAAACTGTCGCATACCGAAAGCGTCCAGAACTTCTTCAAGGAAGTCAGCGGTCTCACCAACGACCAGGGCAGCCCGCGCATGAAGGCGCTGGTCAACCGCATCCTGATGGACAGCATTCGCATCATCGAGGACATGGAAGTCACCACCGAGGAGTTCTGGAAAGCCGTCGACTACCTCAACCGCATGGGCGCGCGCAGCGAAGCCGGCCTGCTGGTGGCCGGCCTGGGGCTGGAGCACTACCTGGATCTGCTGCTCGATGCCAAGGACGAGGCGGCCGGCCTGCTCGGCGGCACCCCGCGCACCATCGAAGGCCCGCTGTACGTGGCTGGCGCACCGCTGTCCGAAGGCGAGGCGCGGATGGACGATGGCACCGACCCGGGCACGCCGATGTACCTGCATGGCCGCGTGGTCGATGTCTATGGCAAGCCGGTCGCCGGTGCCGTGGTCGATCTGTGGCACGCCAACACCAAGGGCACTTACTCCTACTTCGATTCGAGCCAGAGCGAATTCAACCTGCGTCGTCGTATCGTCACCGATGCTGATGGTCGCTACCGCGCGCGCAGCATCGTGCCGTCCGGCTATGGCTGCCCACCCGATGGCACCACCCAGGAAGTGCTCGATCAGCTCGGTCGTCACGGCAACCGCCCGGCGCACATCCACTTCTTCATCTCCGCGCCTGGTTATCGTCACCTGACCACGCAGATCAACCTGGCCGGCGACGAGTACCTGTGGGACGACTTCGCTTACGCCACCCGCGAGGGCCTGATCGGCGACGTGACTTTCATCGAGAGCGAAGCTGCTGCGCGTGACCATGGTTTCCAGGGTCAGCGCTTCGCCGAAGTGAACTTCGACTTCCAGCTGCAGAGTGCCAACGTGCCTGACGCCGAACAGCGCAACGCGCGTCCGCGTGCGCTGCAATAAATCGGGTAGCCAACCACCCTGCATTTGACCGGCCTTCTGGGCCGGTTTTTTTTGATAGCAAAGGCGACCGATGTGCTCAAAGCTGGCGAATGGATCTGCACAGCGTCACGATCAGTGTCTGCAGCACTGCCAGGGCGACGAGGAAGACGATCACGTAAGCCCAGCGGCCAAGTGAGGAGTGAATCAGCACCACCATGCCCATCCCACTCCCCGCTCCAAGATTGCCGGCCAGTGTGATAAGCGAGTTGGCCTGTGCGGCCTGTGCCTTGCCGGCGATTTGTTCGGAGAGGGCGATCAGCAGGGCATAGCCCGGCAGTTGGAAGAGTCCCAGCAACGTGACGTTGAGTAGGACTGAAAAGGGTGTTGCCACGTAATAGAGCAGGCACAGCATCGGTATGGCGCAAACGCTGCAAGCCGCTAGTACGATGAACGTTCTGCCGACGCGTTGCGCCAGTGGTGCGATGAACAACGAGCCGATCACGCCACCCAGGATCATCAATGCCCCGGCCGTTGAGAGCGTCTCGGCGTTCAGCCCGTGCTCCGTGAGCATGGGTTCCAGGCTCAGAGCCATGGCGTTGAACAGCGCGCAACCGACGAGTGTGGTGACCAATACCGGGCGCATGCCCCTCGCGCGAAGTAGTCGTGGCAGGCCCAAGCTCGTCGCCAGTTCCCGGCGTGCAATGGGCAGCGGTCTTGCGCTGCACAGCCAGAGCAGGCAGGCAGGAATGAGGCCGAACAGGCCGGTGATGAGCAGGGCCTGGGCGATGCCGACTTTTGCCACGAGTATGGGCGGCAGGCCGAGTCCCATCGCCAGTCCGAGGAACAGGCCGGCGGTTCCGACGCCGATGGCTGTTCCCCGCTCGTGTTCTTCGAACCACTCGATCGCCATGCGTGAGACGCCGTTCATCAGCAGGGGTTGGGAGATGCCAATGAGCAGCTGTCCGACCATCAGGCTGAAAAAACTGTCATCGAATCGCAGCGGCAGCGACAGGGCCAGCACGCCGCTGCCCAGCGCCACGCCAAGCCGGAAACCCACACGGTCGATCAGGCGCCCCGAGGGCACGGACAGCAGGATGCAGAGAATGGGGATAACCAGGATGCTCAGGCTGCTGGTGAGCTCATCCAGGCCGTACTGCAGTTGTATCTGTGCCTGCTGCGAGATGAGAAAGCACACCTGGGTCTGGTTGGCGCAAAGCACCAGGGCGAAGAGTAGGGCAACGGCCCAGCGTCGCTTGCCTGGCGCGAGTGTTGTTTCGGCCACCAACGGGGTGGCCGTGCTTTGGCTTGAGTCATTCATGATCGAAGGTGTCCTCGGCAGCGTACAGGCAAGGCCGGGGCGTTGCGCCCCTGTCAGCGGGCGGGAATCAGGCATTCCCGCCGTATTGTCCTCACTGCGTGCCGGTACGGCGCAGGGTGGCCGGGGTCCAGTAGCCTGATGGCGGTGGTGTGAGGTGGAACTGGCGAGGTGTTTTCTCGCCGTTACGCAGGCCGATCACGGTGTAGGTTCTGGCGTTTAGGTCGTGGTACGCGACGTTCACCGGGGTGATGGTCGGCACCTCGTAAGCGTTCTTGCTGAACGCCAGGTTGACGTGCCAAAGCGAGCCACGGGAGTCGTAGTTCTCCACCATCAGGGCATACCAGCTGTCCTCGTCGAGGTAGAAGCGGCGCTTGGCATGCACATGGCGTTGGCCTGGGCGTAGTGTTGCCTCGACGATCCACACGCGGTGCATTTCCCAGCGCGTGTAGTCCGGGTTCAGATGGCCAGGCATGATCAGCTGTTTCACTGCGACACCAGGCTGCTCCATAGCGTAATTGTGATAGGGCACCAGCAAGGCCTGCTTACCGACCAGCTTCCAGTCGTAACGGTCGGTGGCGCCGTTGAACATGTCGGTATCGTCGGCGTAGATGCCGTCGTTGGGGGTGTCGTAGGCCAGAGTAGGCGCGCGGCGCACACGACGCTGTCCTGGGGTGTAGACCCAGGCTGCCCGAGGCTCTTCTACCTGGTTGATGAAGTCGCGCACCAGCAGTTTGCGGCCAGCCTCGCGGGACGGTGGCAGCAGTTCGCTCATGAAGTTCTGCAGCACGTTTTCCAGCGTGTCGACACTCTTACTGGGGTCGTAGTAGTTGGAGAACATCTGCATCCGTTCGCGGATGATCGAATAACTGCCGCTGGTGGTCACTTGCGCGGTGTTCGCGACCTCATCGATGTAGCGGCCCTGCCAGCGGGTGATGTGGTTCCAGATGGCTTCATGACCATCGTTGGGAATCGGGAAGGGTATGCCCGCATAGGCACCGCTAAGCCCGTTGCCGCCTTCTACCAGGGTGGCATTGAGGGCGTTGCGCTTGGTGTTCTGGTAGGTGTCTTCGGGGGCCGCCGCGCTGCGATGGCTGGGGTAGACCGGAATCTTGAAAGTAGTCGGGAAGGATTTGAGCAGGGCCTTCACGCCGGGGCTGAGGTTGTCCTCGTCACCCGCTATGTTATGCACATCGATCACGCGCAGAGGTTTTTCATCGGCGAAGGGATCGACATGGAAGCTGCCGGGGCCCTTGTACCCAGCGGGCAACGTCTTCAGGCCGCCGGTCCACTCGGGGATGCCCTTGGCAGGGTCGCCCTGGCGCTCGGCGCCGAACGGTGTGAGCGAGGCGCCGAGCTCGGCGGCACGTTCATCGCTGACCTTGGCATGAGCGAGCAGCGGTACCTGCAGGCTAATGGCGAACACCAGAGAACTCATGCACAGAATTTTCTTGTTCATTGTCGTTTCTGCTCTCAGAAGGAGTAAGAGACATTGAGCGCGAGGTGGTCGCGATCGATGAGCGAGTTGTCTTTGCGTGCCCCCCAGAACGAGGTGTAGGCCAATTTGCCGCCGAACTTCTGGCCATACTTGAGGCCGATTTCGAGCGTGGCCGATTTGCGTCCCTGCACGAAGTTCTCGTTGAGTGTCGGTGAGGTGCCCGAGACGTCCTGGCGGAAGGTGATGGCGGGCATCAGGTCGAGGTTCGGTTGCACGTCCTGGATCAGGCCGGTGAGGTTTACCGTGTAACCCCAGGCGAACGAGTCCAGATAGGCGTAGTTGACCGAGTCGAGCAGGCTGCCGGGAATGTGGTTGAAGGCCGCCTCGGCCAACAGCATCAGATCGTCCAGGCCGGCGGTCGGGCCGAAGGTATGGATGGCCGATACCGAGCCAGTGTAGAGCTCGTGGCGCTTGTAAAGGTCGATGCTGCTGCGTGGGTCGTTGTTGGAGCCGTCGCCGAACTCGCCGAGATCGATGCCGGCGCCGCTGGCTCCTCCCGCGCCCAGGGCGCCCTCGGCCATCTGCTGCAGCTCGTAGGTCATAGAGGGCTCCAGCGGAGCATTGGGCCGATAGGTCAGCTCACCGGCCAGGCTGGTATCGCCGACTGTGCCGGAGACGCTGAAGCCGAACAGACGGATGTCTTCGGGGTAGATGAAGTCGTAGCGGGTGCTGTCGAGAAAGGCGAGGCCATCGACCAGTGGCACCGAGGCGGGATCGAACAGCTGGGCGAGGCCGCACAGGTTGGCGAAGCGTCCGCCGCTGCCAGCGCTGCAGGCGTTGGACAGGCCCTTCTGCACACGTAGGAAAGGCACCTTGCTGTGGTAATTGAGGTAGTAGAGGCTGAACTCGGTGTTGCTCCAGTCTTCGACTAGGTAGCGCAGCGCGAAGCCGTACTGGCCGCTGTCGCGCGCGTCATGCTCGCGCCCATAGCGAGCGCCGGCGACGATGCCGTTCTCTCCGTTCAGTCCTGGCACCAGGTCGGTCAGCGGTCCTAGCTGATTGCGCAGGTCTATCAGCACGCCATTGCTGCCCTTGCCGAAATAATCCTGATTGTTGAAGAAGGCGCCGGTCGGCATCAGTTCGTGGCCTTTCCACTCGAGCCCGTAGAAGGTCTCGAAATTGAGGGCATCGGTCAGGCCGAACTGCGCCGAGATCATGTTGGTCGGCAGCAGGGCATCCTTGAAACTGGCGTTGGGCAGCACCACGCGGCCGATATCCACCGGGTTGATCACGTTGAGCCCGTCGGCGTAGAAGATGCCTTCGCCCCAGTTCAGCACCTGGCGGCCGAGCCGCACGCTCACCGGCGTCTCGCCCAGGTAGCGGTTGGTGTAGAGGTAGGCGTCGAGCAGACGGGTGCGATGCCCGGAGCGGTTCTTCAGGTCGGAGGGGTAGCGCTTGTCGCTGTCGGTGTTGTGTGTCGCGAAACCATCACCGGTGGGGGCGTTGTCCATGATCTGGGTGTCGTACCAGGCGGTGCCCCGGACGAACAAACCGTCCTGCTGGGTACGCACGTGCAGCTCCGAGGTCAGCTTGAACTCGTTGGAGACGAAACCCTTGTCGTAGTACTCGCTGCCGTCATTGTTGTTGATGAAGATGTTCTCTCCGCCACGCTCGATATGCTCGGGCGAGCCCGTGCGGTAGATCGAGGTAAATTCGGCGACGCTTTCCAGGGTCGTGGTGAAGTTCGGCCCGGTGTCGATCTGGAAGGCTGTTGCCTTTGCCCCACAAAGGCTAAGCCCCACAACCAATGCCATTTTCTTCTTGTTATGCAACATGGTGACCTCTGCTTGCGCTCGGAATGACCGCTGACACCTAAGGTTGGGGCGGGCTCACCCGCCCCAACGCCAGGCGCTAGCTGGCCGGTTGGGTGAGTGAACCAACGGTGCTGCTGTGAATGAGTCGAAGGCTGTTCTTGAGCTGCCTGATGCGTGTCGGGCGCTGATCCTCTGGAAGCGTCAGGATCAGTTTGGTGACTGCCGTGGCGCCCTCGGTGAGCACCAGCGCCAGGCCTTCTGCCTGCTCCTCGTCGAGCGACGGATTGCTCACGCGGAACGTGGTGGCCAGCACCTGCGCGGCGCGGAAGGTGTCCTCACGATTGAGTTCGCGCAGTTCCGCTGACGCGGCGACGCAGCCCCATATCTCGACGAAGCCAGGGTGGCTGCTCTGGATGCCCACCATCAGATCGATCAGGTGTTCGATCAAGGCGCCCGAGTCGGCGGGTGTCGTCGGGTCGCTGACGGTCTTGAGCACTTCTTCCAGGGACGCGTTGATGGCGGTGGTGTAGCGCAGCCAGACCTCCTTGGCGATCGACAGCTTGGTCGGGAAATACATGTACAGCGAAGCGATTGGCAGACCGGATTCGCGGGCGATCTCGCGCATCGAAACGGCCTCGTAGCCATTCGCTGCTATCAGTTGCAACGCGGTATCCAGAATCGCCTCTAGCCGCGCCTGGCTGCGCTCCTGCTTCGGAACCCGTGGCTTGCGGGTCTTTTTCGGATCGCTTGACAAAGTTTCGGTCACCCCTACATCCTCTTAAAACATGAGCAATGCTTATGTTTTAGCCTGGGCGATGAAAAATGGGAAGAGCAAAGAAAAAAAATATGAGGTGGCTGCCTTGAGCTCTGATGATCCTTTGGTGCTTGCCGTCGACCTTGGCAGCTCCGGTTGCAAGACGGCGCTGGTCAGCCTGGACGGGCGCGTCACCCGCTTCGCCTTCCGCCCCGTGCGCACCCACGTATTGCCGGGCGCTGGCGTCGAGCAGTGCCCGGAAGACTGGTGGCAGGCGCTGCTGGAGAGTGCTGAGGAGGTGCTGGCAGGTGACGCAGCCTTGCGTCGTGCGGTGGTGGCGGTGGCCTGCTCCTGCCAGGGCGAGGGCACGTTGCCGGTGGATCGCGAGGGCAATCCGCTGGCGCGCGCCCTGCTGTACATGGACATGCGCGGACAACAGGCGGTACGGCGCCGGGTTGGCGGTGCTCTGCCGCGCGTCGCCGGCTACGATCCGCTCAAGCTGTGGCGCTGGTTGCGTCTGACCGGGGGCGCGCCGGCACTCTCAGGCAAGGACACCTTCGGCCATATCGCCTTCATCCGTGATGAACTGCCGCAACTGTACGAACGCACCGACAAGTTTCTCAACGTCCTCGATTTCATCAACCTGCGCCTGACTGGCCGCATCGCTGCGACCGTCGATTCGGCGCTGTGCAACTGGGTCACCGACAACCGCGACCCGAGCCGCATTCGCTATGACGAACGCTTGCTCGACATGGCCGGGCTGCGGCGCGATCAGTTGCCCGAACTGGTGCGCTGCCAGGAAGTCATCGGCACCTTGCTGCCGGCGGTGGCCGAGCGCCTCGGACTGCCGTCGAGCCTGCCGGTGGTGGCTGGTGCGGTCGACAACACGGCTGCCGCACTGGGCTCCGGCGCGGTCGCGGACAACGCGCTGCACCTGTATGTCGGCACGTCCTCGTGGATCGGTGCGCATGTCGCGAAGAAGAAGACCGATGTGTTCCGGCAGATCGCCGCCGTGCCCTGTGCGATGCCTGACCGCTACCTGATGATGGCCATGCAGTCGGCTGCGGGAGCCAACCTGAGCTTCCTGCGTGACCGCATCCTCTACGCCAAGGATGCCTTGCTGCAGAACGAGGCCGGGCCTGACGTCTATCGCATCCTCGACGAAGTTGCAGCCCGTGTCCCCGTCGGCTCGCGCGGATTGCTGTACCTGCCCTGGCTGATGGGCGAGCGCAGCCCGGTGGATGACGCGAACCTGCGCGCCGGCCTGGTGAACATGAGCCTCGAGCATGCCCGCGAGGACATGGTGCGGGCTTTCCTGGAGGGCGTCGCGTTGAACACGCGCTGGATGATGGAGGCCGTCGAGGCCTTCATCGGCAGCCCGACCGAGGCGATCACCCTGGTCGGCGGCGGCGGGCAGTCTGAGGTTTGGTGTCGCATCTTCGCCGATGTGCTCGGGGTCACCGTGCGCCTGCCTGAGCAGCCGATCCAGGCCAATGCCCGTGGCGCGGCCTTCCTGGCCGGGGTCGGCATCGGTGCGATGAATTTCTCCGACATCCCCGAGCGTGTCGCGATCCGCCGTTCGTTCGAGCCGGACAGCGCCCGGCATGCGCTCTACGACTGCAGCTACGAGAACTTTCGTGCTGCGCACAAGGCGCTTGCGCCCTTCTATGCACAACTGAATCGAGGTGCTCAATGAGTCTTGAACAGCGGGCCAGGGAAACCGTGGTGCGTACCGCCGTGGCGATGGCTGACAAGGGCTTTCTCGCCGGTATCGGCGGCAACCTGGCTTTGCGCATCGACGCCGAGCGTTTCGCCGTCACGCCATCGGCCAGCGACTATTACGCGATGTCGCCGGCGGATATCTGCATCTTGCGTCTGGATACGCTGGAGCAGCTTGCCGGTGACGGCAAGCCCTCCGTCGAAAGCGGATTGCACGCCAGGATGTTCAAGGCGCGCCCCGATTGCCAGGCCAGCCTGCATACCCATCAACCGATCGCCAGCGCCTTCACCTTGCTCGGCCGGGCATTGCCGATCAGTGGTGCCGAAGCGCGCAAGGTAATCGGCAGTCAGGTGCCGATGTGTGCCTACGGCCCATCCGGCTCCGGGCTGTTGAGCTGGCTGATTGGCCGTCGCGTACGCCCCGATGTGAATGCCTATCTGATGCGCAACCACGGCGCCATCGGCATCGCCAGCACCCTAGAACAGGCCGGGCGGGTCATGGAGTTGCTGGAGCAGGAGGCGCGCGACTGGTTCTGCCGCGCGCTGCACGCGCAGCCTCACGACACGCTTTACCGCCTTGCTCTTGCCAGCCTCAATGACAACTAGAAGGACACCCGCAATGAACGCTCCCACTGCCCCGATTCCTGGCTCCTCCGGCATCTCGCGCTGGCCCGACACCGCTGCGGTCGATGCCCGCCTCAAGGCGCTGATCACGCAACCTATCCGTCCGATCCGGCGCGAGCACATGCAGACGGTGCACGATTACTTCGAGCACAACTGCCGTGCTTCCAAGCAGCTTGCCGGCCGCGCCGCCGAGGTCATCCCAGGTGGCATTCAGCACAACCTGGCCTTCAACTACCCCTTCCCGCTGGCCATGAAAAATGCCCTGGGCGCTCACCTTGAGGATATCGACGGCAACCGCTATATCGATTTCCTCCAGGCCGGTGGCCCTACGCTGCTCGGCAGTAATGATCCGGTGGTGCAGGAAAAGGTGATCGAGACCCTGCGCGAGTGCGGGCCGGTCACGGGCCTGCTGCACGAGTACGAGGTCAAGCTGGCGGAACTGGTCTGCAAGCACGTGCCCTCGGTGGAGATGTTTCGCATGCTGGCCTCGGGTACCGAGTCAGTGATGGGCGCCATCCGCTTGGCCCGTGCCTACACGAACAAGAAGTGGATCATCAAGATCGGCGGCGCCTATCACGGCTGGAGCGACCAGGTGGTCTACGGCATGCGCATTCCCGGTACCGGGCGGCGCGAGGCGCTGGGCATCCCGAGCGGCTCGACGAGCTACACCCAGGAAAGCTTCCCCAACGACCTGGCTGCCATCCGCCGCCGTCTCTGGCTCAATCGCCTGCGCGGCGGCACGGCGGCCATCATCGTCGAACCGATGGGGCCGGAAAGCGGTACGCGGCCGGCACACAAGGAGTTCAATGCCAACCTGCGCAAGCTATGCGACGAGTTCGGCGCACTGCTGATCTTCGATGAGGTGGTCAGCGGTTTCCGCGTCGGCATGGGCGGCGCGCAGGGCTACTTCGGCGTGATGCCCGATCTGACCATCTTCGGTAAGTGCCTGACCGGCGGCTACCCGATGGCCGGCGGCATCGGCGGGCGCCGCGACATCATGATGATGCTCGCCGGTGGTATCGGCGGCAAACAGGGCAAGCGCGCATTCGTTGGCGGCACTCTGACGGCCAACCCACTGTCCTGCGTGGCGGGTTACTACACCTTGCTTGAAATGGAAAAGCGCAACGCCTGCGCCATCGCCGGGCGGGCGGGTGATCGCATGGCTGCCGGGCTGGCGCAGATCATCGAGCGGCTGGGCCTGCCCTACGTCGTGTACAACCAGGGGGCGGTGGTGCATCTGCAGACTTCCGGCGTGCTGCTGCTCAACGTGCGCAACCCGATCCAGCTGATGCGCGAAGTGAATCCGCGCAAGCACATGATGGAAGAGATGGGCGCGGCCTACATGGCGCATGGTCTGGTAACGCTGGCGGGCAGCCGGCTCTATACCAGTGCTGTCGATACTGACGAGATCGTCGACGAAGCCCTGAACCGCTTCGAAGACGTTTTCAAGATGGTGATATGAGCATGCAGGACGAACTGATCAAGGCCGCCGGGCGGCTCAGTAGTAAAGGCCTGCTCAATGGACAGGGCGACGCGCTGTCGATGCGCCTGGTCGGCGAGGGCAGAATGTTAATCCTGGAACCGGGCGGTGTTGTACGCAGCCTCGACCTGAACGACCCTGGCCCAGGCGTTGCCGCCACGCACGCCCGAACCTACCTGGCCCGTACGGATGCCGGTGCCGTCGCGACGCTGAGCCCGCGCTGGAGCCTGCAACTGGCGGGGCTGGATGAGGCGATGCCGGGCATCTTCGATGAGCAGGCCAGGCACCTTGGGCGTAACTGGGCACCCACGCAAGCCGGGAAGTTGGCCGAAGCCCTGGCGTCTGGCGGCAATGCTGGTCTGGTCGACGGCCATTTGCTGGTGCTCGGCATCACGCGAAATCGTCTGCTGTTCAACGCCGAGCTGTTCGAGAAGTGCGCGATGGCCTACGTGCTTGCCCGTCTTGGCGGTGGTCGGGTCAGCAAACTGCCCTGGATCGTGCGCAAGGTCGCCGGGGGGCGCCTGCTCAAGGACGAAGCCATGGCCAGTGCCTGCCATGCCCAGGGGCAGCGAAGTCCTGAACCAAGTGGCTACTGATCGAGGCATCACTGGGAGGCGGTGCCGCTTTGCGGCATCATCGCGGCATCTGCTCACCGGTGCCTGCGATGAACATCGACACCCGAATCAAATTCCGCCACCTGCTGTGCTTTCTCGAAATCGCTCGCCAGCGCAGCTTCGCCAAGGCGGCTGATGCGCTGGCGGTCAGCCAGCCGGCGATTTCCAAGACGCTCAAGGAGCTGGAAGAAATCCTCGCCGCCAGCCTGTTCGAGCGGGGCAAGAGCGGTGTCAGTCTGACGGCTGCCGGTGTGGCCTTCATGCGTTACGCCGGTCCTTGCGTGCAGGCGTTGCGCGATGGGGTGAACAGCCTGCGCGAAGGCGAGCACGAGGCCGGGCAGGTGCGCGTTGGCGTGCTCTCGACGGTGGAAAGCCTACTGATTCCCGAGGTGGTGCGGCGCCTGCATGAGCGCCATTCGGCGCTGGTGGTCAGCGTCGCCACCGGGCCTGGAGCCTATCTGTTGAGCCAGTTGCGCGTCGGCGAGCTGGATCTGGTGATCGGCCGCATGACCGACAGCCCGGATATCCAGGGCCTGACCTTCGAGCATCTGTACAGCGAGTCGATGACCCTGGTCGTGCGCCCCGATCATCCGTTGCTTGCCGCTGGTGATGAAGCGCTGGGGCGGCTGGGCGATTACCCGCTGGTATTGCCGACAGCGGGCACCACCATTCGCAAACACGCAGACAGTCTGTTCGTGCAATGCGGGGTAACGCCTTCGCGCCAACGCCTGGAGACCCTGTCGCCGGCACTCAGCCGACGCTACGTGCTGTGCAGCGACGCGCTATGGGTCGCGCCGCAGGACTCGGTGTGCCTGGACGTGCAGCGTGGCGAGCTGGCCGAACTGCAGTTGCATGTGCGCGAGCCCGGTGGCTCGGTGGGCATCTGCCGCAATGGCGCTCTCAGCTTGCCGCTCGCGGCCGAGCGCTTCTGCGATGTGCTGCGCGAGGTGGCGCAGGCCTACCGCGAGGGCGCTTTTCCATAATCATTTGGTTATGCATTGGCGTCGTCTTTTCAATGTTCATCGCGGTGGGTTTGGCCGAGACTGCGCCAACTCCCCGGGGAATCTGCACCCTGGGAAAACTCCACAATAGCCATAACAGGAGTGCAGCATGCCTGCCGAGGACAACCGTCGCTTTGCCATTCGCGACCGCAACTGGCATCCGAAAGCCTTCACCCCCGACTACAAGACATCCATCGCCCGCTCGCCGCGCCAGGCGTTGGTGAGCATCCCGCAGTCGATTTCCGAGACCACCGGCCCGGACTTCTCGCACCTGAAGTTCGGCGAGCATGACAACGACCTGCTGCTCAACTTCAACACCGGCAGTCTGCCCATCGGTGAGCGCATCATCGTCTCCGGCCGGGTGATGGATCAGTACGGCAAGCCAATCCCGCATACCCTGGTGGAAATGTGGCAGGCCAACGCCGGTGGCCGCTACCGGCACAAGAACGACCGCTACCTGGCGCCGCTCGATCCCAACTTCGGCGGTGTCGGCCGTGCGCTGACTGATAGCGAAGGCCGCTACATCTTCCGCACCATCAAACCCGGCCCCTATCCGTGGCGCAACAACCCCAATGACTGGCGTCCGGCGCATATCCACTTCTCGCTCAATGGCCCGTCGATTTCCACGCGTCTGATCACCCAGCTGTATTTCGAAGGTGATCCGCTGATCCCGCTGTGCCCGATCGTCAAGTCGATCGCCAACCCGGACGCCGTGCAGACGCTGATTGCCAAACTCGACATGAGCACGGCCAATCCGATGGATTGCCTGGCCTACCGCTTCGATATCGTGCTGCGTGGCCAGCGGAAGACCCATTTCGAGAACAAGTGAGGAGGAAGACCATGCCTATTGAACTACTGCCGGAAACCCCCTCGCAGACCGCCGGCCCCTACGTGCATATCGGCCTGGCTCTTGCCGCTGCCGGTAACCCGACCCGCGAGCAGGAAATCTGGAACCAGATGGCGCGCCCTGAAGCCCCGGGCGAGCACATCGTGCTGGTCGGCCATGTCTATGACGGCAATGGCCACCTGGTGCGCGATGCCTTCCTCGAACTGTGGCAAGCCGACCATCAGGGCCATTACGACGAGGACTACGACCAGAGCAAGGCCTTCAATGGCTTCGGCCGTACCGCCACCACCTTCGATGCCGGCAGCGAGTGGTTCGCCTACACGGTCAAGCCCGGCGTGGTGAACAACGCCGCTGGCGTGCCGATGGCGCCGCATATCAACGTCGCACTGTTCGCCCGTGGCATCAACATCCACCTCAATACCCGCTTGTATTTCGAGGACGAAGCCGAAGCCAACGGCAAGGATCCGGTACTCAACCTGATCGAGCAGCCGCAACGCCGCGAGACGCTGATCGCCAAGCGTTGCGAAGTGGATGGCAAGCCGGCCTATCGCTTCGATATCCACATCCAGGGAGAGGCTGAGACGGTCTTCTTTGACTTCTGAGTTGCATGCACAGGCCGTGCGTCTGATCGAGGCGCGCGGCCTGCATCTGGATGACTCGCAGCAACGGATGCTCGCTCGCCTGGCCGACTGGCTGCAGGCGCGTATTCGGCCGTCTGCCTGGCGCCGTCGGCCTGCAGCCGGGGCCTACCTCTGGGGTGGTGTCGGACGTGGCAAGAGCTTGCTGCTGGCGGCGCTGTTCGAGGCCGCAGCAGTGGCTAGCAAGCGCCGTATGCATGTTCACGCGTTGCTGCAGGAAGTGCAGCAACGCATGCTGGCGTTTGCCGGCCATGCCGATCCGCTGCAACGGGTAGCCGACGAACTGACCAGCGAAGCCCGACTGCTTTACCTCGACGAATTTCACGTCCATGACATTGGTGATGCGATCCTGCTTGGGCGACTGTTGCAGCCGCTGATCGAGCGCGACTGCATCCTGCTGTTCAGTTCCAACTATGCGCCGGCGCAGTTGTGCCCCAATCCGCTGTATCACAGTCGCTTCAAGCCCTTCGCTGACCTGTTGCAACGGCGGTGCCTGGTACTGCAGATGGACGCTGGCCCCGATTATCGTGCCCGCAGCACGCGGCACTGGGGGCTCTATATGGAAGGCCCGGCGGCTCTGCTGGAGGCGCGTCTGGCGCATGTGCCGGCCACTTCGCAGTTGCTTCTACAGCGCCGGGCTCTGACACTGCGCGGCATGGATAGCCGAACGGTTTGGCTGGATTTTTCCGCACTCTGCCAGCAGCCATTGGCCAGTGGCGACTACCTGCTGCTATGCCAGCGTTTCGCGCATATCGCCATCGGCGATCTACCGGTGCTGAGGTACTGTTCGCTGGATGAGCAGCAGCGTCTGGTCAACTTCATCGACATCGCTTACGACAGTGGTTGCGAGCTCTGGCTGCAAAGCGAGAGCTCTCTCGATGTGCTGTGCGCAGGTGTCTCGCACGGCGATTTTTCCCGTACTCGCAGTCGTCTCGCGCAACTGCGCCAAGAACAAGTGGAGAGCCTGGCATGCTAGCGGTTCTGAGTATTACCGCACCGATCTTCATCCTTATCGGTCTGGGCTTTTTCTCGGCCCGAATCGCTCTGGTCAATCGTGAACAGGTGCGCGGTATGGGCACCTTCGTCATCTACTTCGCCTTGCCCTCGCTGGTATTCAAGGCATTGGCCGAGCGCAGTTTGAGCGAGGTGCTCAACTGGCCTTATCTGCTGGCCTTTGCGTTGGCATCGCTGAGCCTGTTCGGCATCGGTTTGCTGGTAGCACGGCGTTGGCGCGGCCTTGGGTTGTCGCACAGTGCCATCCTGGCAATGGGCATGTCGGTGTCCAACAGCGGTTTTGTCGGCTACCCCATCGCGGTCATGGTGATCGGGCCGACGGCGGCGCTGGCGATGGCGCTGGGCATGTTGGTGGAGAACCTGGTGATGATTCCTCTGGCACTGGCCATCGCCGAAGCCGGCCGGCAGGGTGGGCAGGGCTGGACGGTAGCGCGCGAAACGGCGCTGCGCCTGCTGCGCAATCCGCTGATCATCGCCATCGTGCTGGGCCTGCTGATGTCGATGCTGGAACTGCACCTGCCGACGGTTCCGGCTCGGGTCATCGACATGTTGGCCGCCGCCTCTGCACCGGTGGCGCTGTTCGTCATCGGCGCCACGCTCAACGGCATGAAGACCGGCGGCATGGCGTCGGATCTGGCGCAGACCTCCATCGGCAAACTGATCCTGCATCCGCTGCTGATGTTTGCAGCGCTGAGCCTAGTGCCGGGTATCGATCCGATGCTGATGGTCGCCGGCGTGTTGTTCACCAGTGCGCCGATGATGAGCGTGTTCCCCATCCTCGGTCAGCGCTTCGGCTTGGAAGAACGCTGCGCCGCGGCACTGGTGGGCTGCACGGTGTTGGCCTTCTTCAGTGTCAGCGTGTTGCTGGTGCTGTTGCGCTGGCAGGGATTGCTGCCGGGCTGAGGGCTGGCGGTGCGCACGGCGCACCCTACGTGATGTTTATCGTAAGCGAGTGAGACAGCCTCGTAGCCCGGATGAAATCCGGGAATGACTGACACGACGGCCCCGGATTGCATCCGGGCTACAGAAGCGTTGTCCGCTGTTTTGCTTACCCTGTTTGCGATTACCGCACGACAGTTCGATAATCGCCAGGTGCTGTTCACCGCCGTTTCGGAGGCATCATGAGCGAATCCCGTCCGCCACTTACCAGTCTTGCGCCGCCGCTCTACGTGTCGCCGGCCAAACGCATCGAGGAGTTCGCCGGCGATCCCAACTTCATGACTTCCCTGGCGCGTGGCCTGGCGGTGATCAACGCTTTCCAGGAGCGCAAGCGCCACCTGACCATCGCGCAGATCAGCCACCGCACCGAAATTCCCCGCGCTGCCGTGCGCCGTTGCCTCTACAGCCTGATGAAGCTCGGCTACGTCACCACCGACGGGCGCACCTACTCGCTGCTGCCCAAGGTGCTGACCCTGGGCCACGCCTACCTGTCGTCGACGCCGCTGGCGGTGTCCGCGCAACCCTTCCTCGACCGCCTCAGCGAGCAACTGCACGAGGCCTGCAACCTGGCCACGCTGGAGGGTGAGCAGGTGTTGTACCTGGCGCGCTCGGCGATTCCGCAGCGTCTGATCTCGGTGGACTTGAGCGTCGGCAGCCGCCTGCCGGCGTACTGCACGTCGATGGGCCGCATCCTGCTCGCCGCACTGGATGACGATCAATTGCAGGACTACCTGGCCCACGCCGACCTGCAACCCAAGACCAGCCGCACCCTGCACACGCCCGATGCGCTGTGGGAATGCCTGCAGCGTGTGCGTCACCAGGGCTGGTGCATCGTCGATCAGGAGCTGGAGCAGGGCCTGCGCTCGCTCGCGGTACCGGTCTACGACTCCGCCGGTCACGTGATGGCGGCGATGAACATCAGCACCCATGCCGGCCGCGTGCCAGTCGCCGAACTGGAGAAGCGCTATCTGCCGTTGATGCTCAGCGCCAGCCGCGAGCTGAGCGGGCAGCTGTTCCGTCCAGCCTGATCGCACGAAACGGGGCGATTATCGACCGCTTCGATGTTCGCCGAAGGTGCGATTGCCTAAGCTCGGCCACTGAATATGCTGGTGGACGAGGCGACCGCTGATCGCCTCGTCTGCACAGCGGGCGATTTGCCTGTATTCATGGTTCGAGCGAGGAGGGCAGCCTTGGCCCGTTAGCACTCGCCACCTCATAACAATGATAAGAGTGCCGTGATGCTCAACGAGAAGAGTCGGCTGTTCGCCAATGCCGATCCCTATGCGGTGTCCGATTACGTCAACCAGCATGTGGGGTCGCATTGCATTCGTCTGCCCAATAGCGGCCGCCCGGCGGCCAGCCTCAGCCATCGCAGCTTTGGCAGCGTCGACCTGTGCCGCATCAGCTATGGCGGCAGCGTGCGGGTCACCTCGCCAGCGCTGGAAACCATCTATCACCTGCAGGTGCTGCTGCAAGGCCATTGTCTCTGGCGCGGCCATGGTGAGGAGCACTACTTCACCCCTGGCGAACTGCTGCTGATCAACCCGGATGACCCGGTCGACCTGACCTACTCCGACGACTGCGAGAAGTTCATCGTCAAGCTGCCGGCCCACCTGATCGAGCGTGCCTGCGTCGATAACCACTGGCAGCGGCCGGGTGATGGCGTGCGTTTCGCCTCGCGTCATCAGTTGCAGCAACTGGAGGGTTTCACCAACCTGCTCGGCCTAGTCTGCGAGGAGGCCGAGAGCGAGCAGTCGCTGCCGCTGGTGCAGGAGCACTACACGCGCATCATCGCCAGCAAGCTGCTGGGGCTGCTGAGCAACAACGTGCAGCGTCAGGAGTTGTCGGAAAGTAGCCCGTCGTTCGAGCGCCTGGTGCAGTTCATCGAAGAGAACCTCAAGCAGGACATCAGCGTCGAGCAACTGGCCCAGCTCGCGCACATGAGCCCGCGCTCGCTCTATGCGCTGTTCGAGAAATACCTGCGCACCACGCCCAAGCACTACATCCGCCAGCGCAAGCTCGAGCGCGTGCATGCCTGTCTGAAGGATCCGACGTCCAAGGTGCGCAACGTCACCGAGGTGGCGCTGGACTACGGCTTCCTGCATCTCGGGCGCTTCTCCGAGAGCTACAAGAGTGCCTTCGGCGAGTTGCCCTCCGATACCCTGCGCCGCCGCGAATCCTGATCCCACGCGTTTTCGGTGCGCACGGCGCACCCTACGTGCCGGTGCCCTCGCAAGCGGCGTAGGGTGTCGCGGGGCCGCCCAGGCCTATAGGTCGTAGGCCCCGTCATTCGCACCCTGCAGAAAACGGATAGGGTTCTGCACGAACTGGATATTGGTCGCGGGAATCAGTCCCTAGCCTTGGAACCGTTGAAACAATAACAACGGAGCCATGGCCATGACCCTGGGACTCGACTACCTCAACAGCCTGCTTGAAGAAGACAAGGACAAGGGCATCTTCCGCTGCAAGCGCGAGATGTTCACCGACCCGCGCCTGTTCGACCTGGAGATGCAGCATATCTTCGAAGGCAACTGGCTGTATCTGGCCCACGAGAGCCAGATCCCCAACGTCAACGACTACTACACCACCTACATGGGGCGTCAGCCGATCTTCATCGCGCGCAACAAGGACGGTGAACTCAACGCCTTCATCAACGCCTGCAGCCACCGTGGCGCCATGCTCTGCCGCTTCAAGAGCGGCAACAAGGCCAGCTACACCTGCCCGTTCCACGGCTGGACCTTCAACAACAGCGGCAAGCTGCTCAAGGTCAAGGATCCCAAGGACGCCGGCTATCCGGACAGCTTCAACTGCGACGGCTCCCACGACCTGAAGAAGGTCGCCCGCTTCGAGTCCTACCGAGGCTTTTTGTTCGGTAGCCTGCGCGAGGACGTGGCGCCGCTGGAGGATTTCCTCGGCGAGTCGAAGAAGATCATCGACATGGTTTGCGACCAGTCCACTGAGGGCCTGGAAGTGCTGCGCGGCTCCAGCACCTACGTCTACGAGGGCAACTGGAAGCTGCAGGCGGAGAACGGCGCCGACGGCTACCACGTCTCCGCTGTGCACTGGAACTACGCCGCCACTCAGCAGCAGCGCAAGCTCAAGGAAGCCGGTGACGACATCCGCGCCATGAGCGCTGGTGGTTGGGGCAAGAAGGGCGGTGGTTTCTATTCTTTCGAGAATGGTCACCTGCTGCTCTGGACGCGCTGGGACAACCCCGAGGATCGTCCGCTGTTCGCCGACCGCGAGCGCCTGGCCGCCGAGTTCGGCGATGCGCGCGCCGACTGGATGATCGGCCATTCGCGCAACCTCTGCCTGTACCCCAACCTGTACCTGATGGATCAGTTCGGCTCGCAACTGCGCGTCGCCCGCCCGCTGTCGGTGGACAAGACCGAAGTGACCATCTACTGCATCGCGCCCAAGGGCGAGAGTGCCGAAGCGCGCGCGCGACGCATCCGCCAGTACGAAGACTTCTTCAACGTTTCCGGCATGGCCACGCCGGATGATCTGGAAGAATTCCGCGCCTGCCAGCAGGGCTTCGCCGGCCGCGCCATGGAGTGGAACGACATGTCGCGCGGGGCCAAGCACTGGATCGACGGCGCCGACGACTCGGCCAGGGAGATCGACCTGCAGCCGCTGCTGTCCGGTGCGCGCACCGAGGACGAAGGCCTGTTCGTGCTGCAGCATCATTACTGGCAGCAGCAGATGATCGAGGCGGTGAAGAAAGAACAGGAACAACTGATCCACGTGGAGGGTGCGTGAATGAGCCTTTCCTATGACGTCGTGCGCGATTTCCTCTACCGCGAGGCGCGCTACCTAGACGACAAGCAGTGGGACGAGTGGCTGGAGCTGTACGCCCCGGACGCCGAGTTCTGGATGCCGGCCTGGGATGATCGTGATCAGTTGGTGGAGAACCCGCAGACCGAGATATCGCTGATCTGGTACGGCAACCGCAGCGGCCTGGAGGATCGGGTGTTCCGCATCCGCACCGAGCGTTCCAGTGCCACCATCCCGGATACCCGGACGTCGCACAACATCAACAACATCGAGATCGTCGAGCAGGGCGAGGGCGTGACCAAGGTGCGCTTCAACTGGCACACCCTGAGCTTCCGCTACAAGACCGTCGACCACTTCTACGGCACCAGCTTCTACACCCTCGATACGCGTGGGCCGAACCCGCTGATCAAGGCCAAGAAGGTAGTGCTGAAGAACGACTACGTGCGGCAGATCATCGACGTTTATCACATCTAAAAGCACGCCCTGAAGCTATTGCGCTTGCTCATGCTGCGTTGCAAGGCGGTTCGAAATGTTCATTCACAGTCGTGAACTGCGCTTTCTCACCCCTCGCGCCTTGCCTGAGCTGCGCTCATGACGCTTCAGACCGCGTTTTGCCATTTCAGAACCGCTTAGCGAGGTGCGCCATGAGCCACAAGATCGCACTGAATTTCGAGGACGGGGTCACCCGCTTCATTGATGCCAACCTGGGCGAGACCGTCGCCGACGCCGCCTATCGCCAGGGCATCAACATTCCGCTGGACTGCCGCGACGGCGCCTGCGGTGCCTGCAAGTGCTTCGCCGAGGCAGGGCAGTACGATCTCGGTGAGGAATACATCGAGGATGCCCTGAGCGAGGCCGAGGCTGAACAGGGCTATGTGCTGACCTGCCAGATGCGCGCCGAGAGCGACTGCGTGATCCGCGTGCCGGCGTCGTCGCAGGTGTGCAAGACCCAGCAGGCCAGTTTCGAGGCGGCCATCAGCGCCGTGCGCAAGCTCTCCGACAGCACCATCGCGCTGTCGATCAAGGGCGAGGCGCTCAGCCAACTGGCGTTCCTGCCGGGGCAGTACGTCAATCTCAAGGTGCCGGGTAGCGAACAGACGCGCGCTTACTCCTTCAGCAGTCTGTCGAAGGACGGCGAAGTCAGCTTCCTGATCCGCAACGTGCCGGGCGGGCTGATGAGCAGCTTCCTGAGTAACCTGGCCAAGGCCGGCGACAGCATCAGCCTGGCCGGCCCGCTGGGCAGCTTCTACCTGCGCGAGATCAAGCGCCCGCTGCTGCTGCTGGCTGGCGGTACCGGCCTGGCGCCGTTCACCGCGATGCTGGAGAAGATCGCCGCCGAAGGCTGCGCGCACCCGCTGCACCTGATCTACGGCGTGACCCATGACCATGATCTGGTCGAGCTGGACAGGCTGGAAGCCTTCGCCGCGAACATTCCCGGTTTCACCTTCAGCGCCTGCGTGGCCAGCGAAGGCAGCAGCTACCCGCACAAGGGCTACGTGACCCAGCACATCGAACCCAGGCACCTCAACGACGGCGAGGTGGACATCTACCTGTGCGGCCCGCCGCCGATGGTCGAGGCGGTCAGTGCCTACATCCGCGAGCAGGGCATCGCCCCGGCCAACTTCTACTACGAGAAATTCGCCGCCAGCGCCTAGGTGCGAGCGGGCATTCGTAGCCCGGATGAAATCCGGGGAAGGCCACGCACCAGCCCCGGATTGCATCCGGGCTACAGGCTGTAGGAGCGGCCGGGCGGCGTACCGCTTTAGCCGCGATGCTCTTGGCGGGTCGATTCGCGGCTGAAGCCGCTCCCACGAGTCATGATCGAGGTGCAACAGATGAACAAGCGTTTCCAAGACAAGGTCGCCGTGGTCACTGGCGCCGCCCAGGGCATCGGCCGTCGTGTGGCCGAGCGGCTGCTGGAGGAGGGCGCGCAGGTGCTGGCGGTGGATCGCTCCGAGCTGGTGTTCGAGCTGGCCGAGCGCGAGGCGGTGCTGTGCCTGACCGCCGACCTGGAGCAGGCAGGCGACTGCCAGCGCGTGATGAATGCTGCGGTCGAGCGCTTCGGCCGGCTCGACATCCTCATCAACAATGTCGGCGGCACCATCTGGGCCAAGCCGTTCGAACACTACGAAACGGCGCAGATCGAGGCCGAAGTGCGTCGCTCGCTGTTCCCCACCCTGTGGTGCTGTCATGCGGCACTGCCGCAGATGCTGGCGCAGGGCAGTGGCGCCATCGTCAACGTCTCGTCCATCGCCACCCGTAGCGTCAACCGCGTGCCCTACGGCGCGGCCAAGGGCGGTGTCAACGCGCTGACCGCCTGCCTGGCCTTCGAGACCGCCGAACGCGGCATTCGCGTCAACGCCATCGCCCCCGGCGGTACCGAGGCGCCGCCGCGGCGTATCCCGCGCAACAGTGCCGAGCAGAGCGAGCAGGAGAAGGTCTGGTACCAGCAGATCGTCGACCAGACCGTACACAGCAGCCTGATGAAGCGCTACGGCACGCTCGACGAGCAGGTCGGCGCGATCCTCTTCCTCGCCTCGGACGAGGCCTCCTACATCACCGGCGTGACCCTGCCGGTAGGCGGTGGCGACCTGGGCTGAATCACCCTCCCGGCCGCTGCCACGGCCGTGGAACACAACGCAGTTTCGACAACAAAAACAAGAGTATCGATGCCATGCGACAGATCGACGTTCACACCGTCATAGACGGTGCCCGTTTCACCCGTTTCCACTGGATGGTCATGGCGCTGTGCGCGCTGTTGTTGATCTTCGATGGTTACGACCTGTTCATCTACGGTGTGGTGCTGCCCTCGGTCATGCAGCAGTGGAACCTGACGCCACTGCAAGCCGGTGCACTGGGTAGCTACGCGCTGTTCGGCATGATGTTCGGTGCCCTGGTGTTCGGCACCCTGGCCGACCGGATCGGGCGCAAGAAGGGCATCGCCATCTGCTTCGTGCTGTTCTCCTCGGCGACCATCCTCAACGGCTTCGCCAGCAGCCCTACTGAATTCGGCATCTTCCGCTTCCTTGCCGGCCTCGGTTGCGGCGGCCTGATGCCCAATGCCGTGGCGCTGATGAACGAGTACGCGCCCAAGCGCCTGCGCAGCACGCTGGTGGCGGTGATGTTCAGCGGCTACTCGCTGGGTGGCATGCTCGCTGCCGGGGTGGGCATCTACATGTTGCCGCGCTTCGGCTGGGAGTCGATGTTCTTCGCCGCCGCCATTCCCCTGCTGTTGCTGCCGCTGATTCTCTGGAAGCTGCCGGAGTCGGTGGGTTTTCTGGTGCGCCAGGGCCGGCATGAGCAGGCTCGCGCGATATTGGCCAAGGTCGATCCGGAGCTGCGCATCGACGCGGCCGATCAATTGCAGATGAACGATGCCAAGGGCCAGGGCGTGGCGGTGCTGGAGCTGTTCCGCGAAGGCCGTGCACTGCGCACCCTGTGCCTGTGGCTGGCATTCTTCTGCTGCCTGCTGATGGTCTACGCGCTCAGCTCCTGGCTGCCCAAGCTGATGGCCGGCGCTGGCTACAGCCTGGGTTCGAGCCTGTCGTTCCTGCTGGCGCTGAACTTCGGCGGCATGGCCGGGGCCATCCTCGGCGGCTGGCTGGGCGACCGCTTCAACCTGGGCAAGGTGATGGTGGCGTTCTTCGTCGCCGCCGCCGTGTCGATCAGCCTGCTTGGCTTCAAGAGCCCGACGCCGCTGCTCTACTGCCTGATCTTCATCGCCGGGGCCACCACCATCGGCACGCAGATCCTGCTGTACGCCGGTGCTGCGCAGTTCTACGGCCTGTCGATCCGCTCCACTGGCCTGGGCTGGGCCTCCGGCATCGGCCGCAATGGCGCCATCGTCGGCCCGCTGCTCGGCGGTGCGCTGATGGCCATCAACCTGCCGCTGCAACTGAACTTCATCGCCTTCGCCGTACCGGGTGCCATCGCCGCCCTGGCCATGGCGGTGTTCACCCTCAGTGGCCAGCGGCGCCTGGCCGCCGACGCCGCGTTGCTCGCCGCCAAGGCCTGATCCGTGCGCCGTGCTCCTGCCCACAGATGGGCAGGGCCCGGCCGTTCCGACACCGAGCGCCTTCCGCTGCCGGAAGGCCACACTGACTTGCGAGGCTGACATGCACGCTTTGCTGCGCGACTGTTCGCTGCCTGCCCTGGTGGCCGGTCTGCTCGCCACCACCATCTCCTACGCCGGGCCGCTGGTGCTGATCTTCCATGCGGCGGAAAGCGCCGGCCTGTCGCAGGCGTTGCTGTCGTCCTGGGTCTGGGCCATCTCCATCGGCAGCGGCGTGCTGGGCATCGTGCTCAGCCTGCGCTATCGCACGCCGGTGGTGATTGCCTGGTCGATCCCCGGCAGCGCGCTGCTGGTGGGGGCGCTGCCCACACTGGGGCTGAACCAGGCCATCGGCGCCTATCTGATCGCCAACCTGATCCTGCTGCTGATCGCCCTCAGCGGCAGCTTCGACCGCTTGCTGGCGCGCCTGCCGGGCTCCATCGCGGCGGGGTTGCAGGCCGGCATCCTGTTCGCCTTCGGCATCGAGGTGTTCAAGGCGCTGCCTGAGCAGCCGCTGCTGATCGCCAGCATGTTCGTTACCTACCTGCTGCTGCGCCGGACGGCGCCGCGTTATGCGGTGGCCGGGGTGCTGCTGGTGGGCGCCGCGCTGACCCTGCTCGGTGGGCAACTGCGTAGCGAGGCATTGGTATTGGAGCTGGCCACGCCACAGTGGATCGCCCCCGAGTTCAGCCTGGCCGCCACCCTCAACCTGGCGCTGCCGCTGGTGCTGGTGGCGCTGACCGGGCAGTTCATGCCGGGCATGGCAGTGCTGCGCAACGCCGGCTACGACACTCCGGCCAGCCCGATCATCGGCGCCAGCGCCATCGGTGGAGCGCTGCTAGCGCCCTTCGGCTGCCATGGTCTGAACCTGGCGGCGGTCACCGCCAGCCTGTGCACCGGGCGCGAGGCCCATGAAGACCCGCGGCGGCGCTATATCGCCGCGTTGTCCGGCAGCCTCGCCTACTTGGTGTTCGGCATCGCCGGGGCCACGCTGGTGTCGCTGTTCGCCGCCTTTCCCGCCGCGCTGATCGCCGCCCTGGCCGGGTTGGCGCTGTACGGCGCGTTCAGCGAGGCGCTGGCGCGCAGCCTGAGCGAGCCGCAGGAGCGTGATGCCGGGCTGTTCACCTTCCTGGTGACGGCTTCCGGGGTGACCTTCCTCGGCCTGTCGGCCGCCTTCTGGGGGCTGCTGTTCGGCCTGGCCGCGCACCTGCTGCTGCGGGCAAGGCGGCAATCGCCAAGGGCCTCGAATAACCCGCGGGCCGCGCCGATGCGCGAGTGATATGGCCGTAGGGTGTCGCGGGGCCGCCTAGACGTGCGCGCCAAGTATCGGCGTCGGTATCGGTGCGCATGGCGCGCCCTACGGTTTCCCGCGCTACCCAAATGACCCGATCCAACCTCCCAACCGGCCGCTCCCAGGCTGCCGGGCGGGTTTCTGCAACCTCGATAACAACAATCCGAACAACAAAGAGTACGAGAGCCATGACGCACACCCCACGCCTTTGCCTGCTGTCCTCCGCCATCGCCGCCTGCCTGCCGAGCCTTAGCCTGGCCGGCGAGGGCGGTTTCATCGAAGACACCACAGCCACCCTCACGGCGCGTAACTATTACTTCAGCCGCGACTTCTCCGACATCGTCGGGCCGAACCGGCAGTCCAAGGCCGAGGAGTGGGCGCAGGGCTTCATCCTCAACGTCAAATCTGGTTATACGCCAGGCACGGTGGGCTTCGGTGTCGATGCCATCGGCCTGCTCGGTATCAAGCTCGACAGCAGCCCGGATCGGGTCAACACCGGGCTGTTGCCCACCCGCGAGAGCGGCAAGGCGGCGGACGACTACAGCCGCCTGGGCGTGGCGGCCAAGGTGCGGGTGTCCAAGACCGAGCTGAAGGTGGGCGAACTGCAGCCCAACCTGCCGGTGCTGACCTTCTCCGATATCCGCTTGCTGCCGCCCAGCTACCAGGGCGTGAGCCTGGTCTCCAACGAGTTCGCCGGCCTGACCCTGCAGGCGGGCCATCTCAATTCCACCAGCCTGCGCAACGAGGCCGGCGACGACAAGATGCTCGCCATGCTCGGGCATTTGCCGCAGCGCGGCGCGACCAGCGATGCTTTCAACTATGCCGGCGGCGACTATGCCTTCAATACCGCGCGCAGCTCGCTGAGTGCCTGGTACGGCCAGCTCGAGGACATCTACCAGCAGCGTTTCCTCGGCTTCAAGCACAGCGAGCCGCTCGGTGCCTGGACGCTGGGCGCCAACCTCGGCTTCTTTGACTCCAGCGAAGACGGCAAGGGCCTGCTCGGCGACATCGACAACCAGGCGCTGTTCGCCCTGCTCTCGGCCAGGCACGGCGGGCATACCTTCTATGTCGGTTACCAGGCGATGTTCGGTGACACGGCTTTTCCCCGCGTGTTCGCCAACGTCACGCCGCTGGGCAACGAGGTGCCCACCTTCGAGTTCGCCTCCGCCGACGAGCGCTCCTGGCAACTGCGCTACGACTACGACTTCGCCGCCATGGGCGTACCGGGCCTGGTGGCCGGGGTGCGCTACATCCGTGGTGACAACGTCGATGTGCAGGCCACCAATCGCGGCGGCCCGCGCTACGAGGGCAAGGACTGGGAACGTGACCTGGACATCGGCTACGTGGTGCAGAGCGGTTCGCTCAAGGGCCTCGGTGTGCGTGTGCGCAACGTCGTCGCGCGCTCCAACTACCGCAGCGACATCGACGAGAACCGGCTGATCCTCAGCTACACCTGGAACCTGCTGTAACGGCAGGCGGAGCCGGCTGTGCGGCCGGCTCCGCAACCTGTGGAGAGCCTCCATGATTGCAATTTCGTGCGCGGTGCTCGCCGCCCTCTGCTCGCTCGTGTTGCTGACCCAGGTCAGCGAGTCGCTGACGCAGGGCGCCGCCGCGCTGGCTATGCTCGCCAGCCTGGGGGCCTGCTGGCGACGACCGGTCACGCCCGCGCCGCCGACCCTGAACGTCTTGCCGCCATTGCCCGAACCAATGCCGCTGGTATCGGCCGAACCGCTGATCGAGCCCGCGCCGCCCGCGCCAGTCTTGGATCTTGCCCCGGTGCTGGCGCGGTTGGACGAGCTGGAACAGGCCATTGCCGCCAGCCGTGACGACATGCAGTACGCCGACCAGTTGGCGCGTGGGGCGGGTGAGAAGGTGCAGGCCAGCGCCGAGAGCATTCGCGCCGCCACGGCCACCATCGAGCGCCTGGCCGGACACATGGAGCCGGTGACGCGGGTGTTCGACGACCTCGGTGCGCAGACCGAGCGCATCGGCAGCATCGTCGGCAGCATTCAGGACATCGCCAAGCAGACCAACCTGCTGGCCCTCAACGCAGCCATCGAGGCGGCGCGGGCGGGCGAGCAGGGCAGGGGCTTCGCCGTGGTCGCCGATGAGGTGCGCCAACTGGCGCAGCGGGCCAACGCGGCCAGCGAACAGATCCGCCAGATCGTCACCAGCCTGCAATTGGCCGCAGCCGATGCGCGGGGCGGCCTGGGCCAGGTGCAGGCTGACAGCCGCACCGGCCTCGGGCAGTCGGCCGACGCCCTGCAGGCCATGGCCGAGATGCGTGAAGGGGCCAGTGCGCGGCTGGTGATCGTGCATCGCATCGTCGAGCGCCTGGCCACTCAGCAGGCGCTGGCCCTGGCCATGCGCGCCGCGCTGGATGATGAGCCTGTCGTCAGGAATGGTTCGATAATCGCACGATAAGGCGATTATCGGATTGTTCGGCCGAGAGCCCCGCCCTAACCTCACACTCATTCGTCACCTTTGTGCCGGTGGCGCCTGCAACCTGAAGAGAACAATACGATGGCCGACATCATCACGCTGCGCGACGCCATTTCGCGCCATGTCCAGGACGGCGATTGCGTCGCCCTCGAAGGCTTCACCCACCTGATTCCCACTGCCGCTGCTCACGAGATCATCCGCCAGGGCAAGAAAGACCTGCACCTGGTGCGTATGACCCCGGATCTGGTCTATGACCTGCTGATCGGCGCCGGTTGCGCGCGCAAGCTGACCTTCTCCTGGGGCGGCAACCCCGGCGTCGGTTCGCTGCACCGCCTGCGCGACGCGGTCGAGAAGCACTGGCCGCACAAGCTGGAAATCAGCGAGCACAGCCACGCCGCCATGGCCAACGCTTACGTCTCCGGTGCCTCCAACCTGCCGTTCGCCGTGCTGCGTGGCTACCAGGGTTCCGACCTGGTCAAGGTCAACCCGGACATCAAGTTCATCGAATGCCCGTTCACCGGCGAGAAGCTGGCCGCGATCCCCAGCGTGCGTCCGGACGTTACCGTGATCCACGCGCAGAAGGCCGACCGCAAGGGCAACGTGCTGATCCAGGGCATCCTCGGCGTGCAGAAGGAAGCCGCCCTGGCCGCCAAGCGCTGCATCGTCACGGTCGAGGAAATCGTCGACGACCTGCAGGCGCCGATGAATGCCTGCGTCCTGCCGACCTGGGCCATCAGCGCGGTCTGCGTGGTGCCCGGTGGCGCCCATCCGTCCTATGCCCATGGCTACTACGAGCGTGACAACCGCTTCTACCAGGACTGGGATCCGATCGCCCGCAACCGCGACACCTTCACCGCCTGGATCGACGAATACATCCGCGGCACCGAGGATTTTGCGCAGTACCAGGCGAAAGTGAATGGGGAGGCCAAGTGATGAGCGAGTTCAACACCAATGAAATGATGACCGTGGCTGCCGCTCGCCGCCTCGGCAATGGCACCGTCTGCTTCGTCGGCATCGGCCTGCCGTCCAAGGCTGCCAACCTGGCGCGCCTGACCCACGCTCCGGAAGTGGTGCTGATCTATGAATCCGGCCCCATCGGCGCCAAGCCGAGCGTGTTGCCGCTGTCCATCGGTGACGGCGAGCTAGCCGAAACCGCTGACACCGTAGTGCCGACCGGCGAGATTTTCCGCTACTGGCTGCAGGGCGGGCGCATCGACGTCGGCTTCCTCGGCGCCGCCCAGGTCGATAAGTACGGCAACATCAATACCACCGTGATCGGCGATTACCACGCGCCGAAAGTGCGCCTGCCGGGCGCCGGTGGCGCGCCGGAAATCGCCGGTTCTGCCAAGAAGGTGCTGATCATCCTCAAGCAGGGCCATCGCACCTTCGTCGACAAGCTGGCCTTCATCACCTCGGTCGGTCACGGCGAGGGTGGCGATCATCGCAAGCGCCTGGGCCTGCCGGGCGACGGTCCGGTGGCGATCATCACCGACCTGTGCATCATGGAGCCGGAAGCCGGCACCAACGAATTCATCGTCACCTCGCTGCACCCGGGCGTGACCCGCGAGCAGGTGATCGAGAACACCGGCTGGCAGATCCGCTTCGCCGACAGCGTGGGCACCACCGAGGCGCCGACCGCCGCGGAACTGGCCGCCCTGCGTGATCTGGAAGCGCGCACCGCCACCGCTCACGGTCAGGCTGGAGGTGAAGAATGAACCGCGACGTATTCATCTGCGACGCCGTGCGCACGCCGATTGGCCGCCTCAATGGCGCGCTGTCGGCGGTGCGCGCCGACGACCTGGCGGCGATTCCGCTCAAGGCCCTGATCGAGCGTAACCCGCAAGTCGATTGGTCAGCGGTCGATGAGGTTTTCATGGGCTGCGCCAACCAGTCCGGTGAGGACAACCGCAACGTCGCGCGCATGGCGCTGCTGCTCGCCGGCTTGCCGGAAACGGTGCCGGGCGTGACCCTCAACCGCCTGTGCGCCTCGGGCATGGAGGCTGTCGGTGCCGCCTTCCGCGCCATCGCCTCGGGCGAGATGGAACTGGCCATCGCTGCTGGCGTCGAGTCCATGACCCGCGCGCCCTATGTGATGGGCAAGGCCGACAGCGCCTTTGGCCGTGGCCAGAAGCTGGAAGACACCACCCTGGGCTGGCGCTTCGTCAACCCGTTGATGAAAGAGCAGTACGGCGTCGACCCGATGCCGGTCACCGGTGACAACGTTGCCGAGGACTTCGGCGTCAGCCGTGCCGACCAGGACGCCTTCGGCCTGCGCAGCCAGCAGCGTGCGGCTGCGGCCCAGGAGAGCGGCTACTACGCCGAGGAAATCGTCCCGGTGGTGATCAAGACCAAGAAAGGCGAGATCGTCGTCGACCGTGACGAGCACCCGCGTGCCGACACCACCGCCGAAGGCCTGGCCAAGCTCAAGCCGGTCAATGGCGAAGGCAAGACCGTCACCGCCGGCAACGCCTCGGGCCTCAATGATGGTGCCTCGGCGATGATCCTGGCGTCCGCCGAAGCGGTGCAGAAGTACGGCCTCAAGCCGCGCGCCAAGGTGCTGGGCATGGCCAGCGGTGGCGTCGCGCCACGCATCATGGGCGTCGGCCCGGTGCCGGCGGTGCGCAAGCTGCTGGCGCGGCTGAACCTGAGCATCGAGCAGTTCGACGTGATCGAACTGAACGAAGCTTTCGCCGCTCAAGGCCTGGCCGTCACCCGCGACCTCGGTCTGCCGGACGACAGCGCCAAGGTCAACCCGAACGGCGGCGCCATCGCTCTCGGCCATCCGCTGGGCATGAGCGGCAACCGCCTGGTGCTGACCGCCGTGCATCAGTTGGAGAAGTCCGGAGGCAAGCTGGGCCTGGCGACCATGTGCGTGGGTGTGGGGCAGGGCCTGGCGCTGGCTATCGAGCGGGTGTGACGGATTTCGAACCCGTAGGGTGGGCTTTAGCCCACCTTCGACCCGCGATGGCTGCATCGATCATGACTACGACGGTGGGCTGAAGCCCACCCTACAGACTGGCCATCGAGCGGGTTTGAGGTTTATTGGTGCGCACGGCGCACCCTACGGTTTGGCGTATGACGCGCCTCGTAGGGTGCGCCGTGCGCACCATAGGCCGACATTGATGCCACACTAGGCCGTGCGCCCATTTCCTCAGGAACCCACTGCTCGTGAGTAACCAACTTTTCGATGCCTACTTCACCGCGCCGGCCATGCGCGCGATCTTCTGCGACGCTGGTCGGGTGCAGGGCATGCTCGATTTCGAGGCCGCCCTGGCACGGGCCGAGGCACGCGTGGGGCTGATCCCCGCCGCTGCCGTGGCGCCCATCGAGGCTGCCTGCAAGGCCGAACTCTACGATTACCCGGCGCTGGCCCAGGCCATCGCCACGGCGGGTAACTCCGCCATCCCGCTGGTCAAGGCACTGGGCAAGCGCACCGCCGCCACCGACCCTGAGGCCGAGCGCTACGTACACCTCGGCGCCACCAGCCAGGACGCCATGGACAGCGGCCTGGTGCTGCAGCTGCGCGCTGCCATTGGCCTGCTGGAAAGCGATCTGGCGAAACTGGCCGATGCCCTGGCGGCACAAGCCGAACGCCATATCGATACCCCTCTGGCCGGGCGCACCTGGCTGCAACAGGCTACGCCGGTGACCCTCGGCATGAAGCTGGCCGGTGTGCTCGGTGCGGTCACCCGTCATCGCCAGCGCCTGAGCGAGCTCAAGCCGCGCCTGCTGAGCCTGCAGTTCGGCGGCGCCTCCGGCAGCCTGGCAGCGCTCGGTGATGCCGGCTGGTCGGTCAGCGGTGCACTGGCGCAGGAGCTGGAACTGACCCTGCCCGATCAGCCCTGGCACACCCAGCGTGATCGTCTGGTGGAATTCGCCAGCCTGCTGGGGATGATCGCCGGCAGCCTGGGTAAGCTGGGCCGCGACCTCAGCCTGCTGATGCAGACCGAGGCTGGCGAAGTCTTCGAGCCGGCCGCGCCGGGCAAGGGTGGTTCGTCGACCATGCCGCACAAGCGCAACCCGGTCAGCGCCGCCGTGCTGATCGGTGCCGCGACGCGCGCGCCGGGCCTGGTGGCGACGATGTTCGCCGCCATGCCGCAGGAGCACGAGCGCAGCCTCGGTTTGTGGCATGCCGAATGGGAAAGCCTGCCGGAGCTGTGCTGCCTGGTCTCCGGCGCCCTGCAGCAGGCGCTGCTGGTGGTGCCGGGCCTGGAGGTGGACGCCGCGCGCATGCGCGCCAACCTGGAGCTGACCCAAGGCCTGGTGCTGGCCGAGGCGGTGAGCATCGCCCTGGCGCAGAAGATCGGCCGCGATGCTGCCCATCACCTGATCGAACAGTGCTGCAAACAGGCTGTGCGCGAGGGCGCTCATCTGCGCGCGGTGCTCGGCGCCAACGCCGAGGTCAGCGCACAACTTTCCGCTGCCGAGCTGGATCGCCTGCTCGATGCAGCACATTACCTGGGCCAGGCCCGCCGCTGGGTCGAGCGGGCCGTTGCCGAACACACGCAATTTTCGCGTTAGGAGTTATCCATGCCTGCCGTACGTCTCGCCGATGGCGATTTGAACTACCTGCTCGAAGGCCCGGCTGGTGCGCCGGTGCTGGTGCTGTCCAACTCGCTGGGTACCGACCTGCACATGTGGGATGCACAGATCCCGGCCTTCACCCAGCACTTCCAGGTGCTGCGCTACGACACCCGTGGTCATGGCGCCTCGCTGGTCAGCGAAGGCCCATACAGCATAGAACAGAACGGCCGCGACGTGCTGGCCCTGCTCGATGCGCTGGACATCGCCAAGGCGCATTTCTGCGGCCTGTCCATGGGTGGCCTGATCGGCCAGTGGCTGGGCATCAATGCCCCTGAGCGCATCGAGCGCCTGGTGCTGTGCAACACCGCCGCCAAGATCGGTACGCCGGAGGTGTGGAATCCGCGCATCGAGACCGTGCTCGCCGGTGGCGCGCAGGCCATGCGCGATCTGCGCGATGCGTCGATCTCGCGCTGGTTCACCGCCGATTTCGCCGAGGCCAATCCGGGCAAGGTCGAGCCCATCGTCGGCATGCTGGCGCAGACCTCGCCCGAAGGTTACGCGGCCAACTGCGCGGCGGTACGCGATGCCGATTTTCGCGAGCAGCTCGGCAGCATCATCGCGCCGACGCTGGTTGTCTGTGGCAGTGGCGACCCGGTGACCACCACCGAGAATGGCCGCTTCATGCAGGAGCGCATCGCGGGTGCCGAACTGGTGGAGTTCCATGCCGCGCACCTGTCCAACGTGCAGGCCGGCGATGAGTTCAGCCAGCGGGTGCTGGATTTCCTGCGCGCCTGAGCCTGTCATGGTGCGCACGGCGCACCCTACGGTTCCACGCACGCCGTAGGGTGCGCCATGCGCACCGCTTCTTTTTTCGGAGTGATGCTATGGACGAGAAACAACGCTACGAAGCCGGCATGCAGGTGCGCCGCGCGGTGCTGGGCGATGCCCACGTCGACCGCAGCCTGCAGAACCTGACGCCGTTCAACGAAGAGTTCCAGGAGATGATCACCCGTCACGCCTGGGGCGATATCTGGACGCGCCCGGGTCTGCCTCGCCACACCCGCAGCCTGATCACCATCGCCATGCTGATCGGCATGAACCGCGAGGGTGAGCTGAAGCTGCACCTGCGTGCGGCGAAGAACAACGGGGTGAGCCGCGAAGAGATCAAGGAAGTGATCATGCAGAGCGCCATCTACTGCGGCATCCCGGCTGCCAACGCCACCTTCCACCTCGCCGAAGCGGTGTGGGACGAGCTGGGTATCGAGTCCCAGCAGGACTGAGTCACGCACGGCATCGCGCCGCGCTGCTGCTCCCACCTGACCCTCGGCAAGCGAGGGTCAGTTCAGCATGAACAACGCCTCGCCATTGAACTCCGCGCTGATCTGCGCGGCCTGCATCGGCCGTCCCAGCAGGTAGCCCTGTACTTCGTCGCAGTCGTGCTCGCGCAGGAAGTTCAGCTGCTCCTGGGTTTCCACCCCTTCGGCGATCACCGCCAGGTTCAGGCTATGGGCCATGGCGATGATGGCGCGGGCGATCTGCGCGTCCTGCTCACCTTCCGGCAGGCCGTCGACGAAACTGCGGTCGATCTTCAGCACGTCGATGGGGAACTGCTTGAGGTAGTTCAGCGACGAGTAGCCAGTACCGAAATCATCCACCGCGATGCACAGGCCGAGGCGCTTGAGATCCGCCAGGGTCTGCATCGCGCTGGCCACGTCGCGCATCAGGATGCTTTCGGTCAGTTCCACTTCCAGGCAGGCCGGTGGGATGCCGGTGCGTTCGATGATGGCGGCGATCCGGTTACTGAGGTTGCCCTCGCTGAACTGGCGTGCCGACAGGTTGACCGACACCTTGGGGATACGGATTCTCTCGCCGTGCCAGAGCTTTAGCTGGCGGCAGGCCTCTTCCAGCACCCACTCGCCGACCTGCACCACCAGCCCGAGTTCTTCCAGCACCGGGATGAAGTCGCCGGGCGGCACCAGGCCGCGTGTCGGGTGGTTCCAGCGCAGTAGCGCCTCCACGCCAGTCAGGCGGTTGCCGTCGCCGGAGAACTGCGGCTGGTAATAGAGCACGAATTGGCCCTGCTCCTGGGCATGGCGTAGGTCGCTCTCCAGCTCCAGACGTTCCAGGGCGCTGGCGTTCATGTCCGCCTGGTAGAACTGGAAGTTGTTCTTGCCGCGCTCCTTGGCGTGGTACATCGCCGTGTCGGCGTTCTTCATCAGTTGGCTCAGTTCCTCGCCATCCTGCGGGGCGAGGGCGATGCCGATGCTGGCGGTGACGAAGAACTCGCGGCCTTCGAGAACGAAGGGGCGGGCCAGGCTGGAGAGAATCTGCTCGGCGACGTGAATGGCGCGGTTCAGCGAGCCCTCGCGGGTCGCACGGGGTTGCAGCAGCAGGGTGAATTCGTCGCCGCCCATGCGCGCCACGGTGTCGTCGCCGTCGACGCAGGCCGACAGGCGCACGGCCACGTCCTTGAGCATGCGGTCGCCGGCGGCGTGGCCGAGCGAGTCGTTGATCGGCTTGAAGCGGTCGAGGTCGAGGAACATCAGCACGACCCATTCGTCGTGCCGGTCGGCATGTTGCAGCGCGCTGTGCAGACGATCCTGGAACAGGGTGCGGTTGGGCAGGTGAGTCAGGGCGTCGTAGTAGGCCAGGCGGTGGATGCGCTGCTCGCTGGCCTTGCGCTCGCTGATGTCGCTGAAGAAGCACACGTAGCTGACCAGGTCGCCTTCCTCGTCATGCACGGCGGTGATGCCGACCCAGGCCGGGAAGTTCTCGCCGCCCTTGCGCTTGAGCCAGACCTCACCTTCCCAGCTGCCACGCTGGTTGAGCTGACCGAGGATGTATTGCAGGTGGCTGGCCTGCTGGCGGTCGGCGGTGAGCATGCCTGGCAGCTGGTCGAGCACCTGCCCGGCGGAGTAGCCGCTGACCCGGCTGAAGGCCTTGTTGACCTGGACGATATAGCCGGCCGGGTCGGTGACCAGGATCGCTGCGGTGGAATGCTCGAATACCGTGGCTGCCATGCGCAAGTCTTTCTCCGCGCGGCGTTGCTGGCTGATGTCGCGGCCCACACCGAGAATGCCTTCGAAGCGACCGTTCTCGTCCCACATCAGCACCAGGCGCAGCTCCACCGGAACCTTATGGCCATCGGCGCGCAGGCAGTCGAAGACGAACAACTGATCCGGCAGCTCTTCGCGCAGACGCTCCAGGCGGGTACGTTCACCGAGCGAGTCGCGGATGCGTTCGATCAGCAGGTTGAGGCCTTGCAGTTGTTGCGGGTTGGCCGCCAGGCTGTAGAAGCTGTTGGCCATGACCCAGTCCACGGAATAGCCGAGCACCGGTTCCACCGACGGGCTGACGTAGTTGAGCGCCAGCGTGCAATCGGTGGAGAAGATCACGTCACTGATGCTCTCGGCCAGCAGGCGGTAGCGTTGCTCACTGTCACGCAGTGACTGGTTGCGCTCGATCTGCTCGGTGATGTCCTTGGCCACGCCGATCAGACGGCTGACCCGGCCGCGCTCATCACGCGCCAGAGCCTGTTCGCGGATGCTGAACCAGCGCCACTGGCCATCGCGGTGACGCCAGCGCAGCACCGACTCCAGCAGCAGGCCGTCGCCGACCACCTTCTGCAGGTTGCGGATGCGCCAGTAATACTCGCTGTCGTCCGGGTGCAGCACCAGCTCCCAGAAGTCCTCGTGCATGGCCTTGAGTTCGGACTTGCTGTAGCCCAGTTGCAGGCCGAGGCTGTGGTTGCTGAACAGCACCCGCTTGTTCTGCATGTCGTGCACGTAGAGCAGATCCGGCACCGAGCGAACCACCTCGGACCAGAAACGTTCGCGCTCGATCAGTGACAGCTCGATGCGCTTGCGGCTGGTGATGTCGCTGATGCTCAGGGTGACCGCCTGGTAATCCTGGATCATCTCCGGCAGGCGCAGAACCAGCCAGACGTGGCGTTGTAGGCCCTGAGCAGTGACCAGCTGGGTTTCCAGCTCGACCAGATTGGGGCCTTCCAGCACGGCGACGGCCAGACGGTAACGCAGGTCGTCAGGCTGTATCGGGCCATTGTCGAACAACTGCTGCCAGGCCTGGTCGGTGGACTTCACGCCAAGCAGATTCAGGGCGACCTGGTTGGCTTCAGTGATGTGCATCTGTTCCAGCAACTGCTGCTGATGGCTGTCGTCGGCCTCCAGCCAGCGCCCCAGTCCGGCGGCATCGCGCAGCTTGTGCTGCAGCAGCAGGCTGCGCAGGCCGGACAGGTCGAGCACGCACAGGGCCACGCCGGTGCCTTCGAAAATGTCCTGATAGCGCCGTCGGGTTTCCTGCAGCACGCGCATGGCCTGCTGCTCATCGGTCACATCGCGCAGCACCCATACGTAGCCAGCCTGGCGACCGACTTCACTGATGTCGCTGCGGGTGACGGCGAACAGGCGTGCCCGGCCATCCTGTTCCACACGTACCAGTTCCGGGCCGAGTTCATTGACCGGCTGCGGGCTGTTCAGGAGCAGTGGGTCGAGGTCGGGCAGCAGGTCGAGCAGATGACGATCCAGAGCCGCCTGACTGGTGAGGCCGAACAAGGCTTCGGCCTGCGGGTTGAGGTAGCGCAGCTTGCCATCGGCCTGGGTCACCAGGATGCGTTCCTCGACCGCGCCCAGCGCGCTGGCCGCCTGGCGCAGAGAACGGCGGGACTCATTGTTCAGGCGCTGCAGCCTGCGTTGTTCGCGTTGTAGCCCATGCAAGGCGAGCAAGGCCAGCAGGCTGCACAGGGCGAACAGCAGGAACTTGCCGGCCAGAGGGGGCATCAGTTCGCTGCTGGCATTGTCGGCGTCGAACAGGGCACGCAATTGCCAGTCGCTGCCTTCGAGCGGGATCAGATGCAGGCTCTGCGCCTGTTCTACGGCGGTGACCGGGGCGATGGCCTTGCCGGCTTTCGCAAGGTCGTCGGCGCGGGCGATCACGCGTTGGCTCTGCATGTCTTCGAGCAGCCAGCGGTATTCGCTCTGATGCTGCTCGCGCAGCCAGGCCAGCAGTGCACTGGCGCGCATGCGTAGCACACGGTGGCTGCCATCGCTCTGTCGCAGCAGCAGGTAGAGCACGCCTCCGTTATGGGCACTGAAGGAAAAGTGGTAAGCGGCTGTGGCGTTACGTTGCTGCAGGGCGCGGATAAAGGTCAGATCCTGTGGTTCGCTGGCGGTATCGTTGAGCAACTGTCCATGCTCGTCGAGCCAGGCCAGGCTGCTCAGCGTCGGGAACAGGCTGCGCAGTGCCGCGATCAGTTCGCTTTGCCCGCCGTCTGCCCGCTTGGCCTCCTGCAGCATGGCCTGGCCTGCCTGGGCCTTCAGGCGCATGTTCAGGCTCAGATGCTTGGCCAGCTGTTCACCATAGCTGCGACTGAGCTGCTTCTGGTTGTTCAACAACTGACGGTATTCCTGCATCAGTTGCCAGGCCAGCAGTCCCAGTATCGCCAGTACCAGCACCACCAGAGAGCGCCGGAGCAATTCACGACGGCCTGGCGCGTGTGACTCACCCGATGGTAGGGAAGGCAGTGATGGGGAGCTCGACACGTTTTAGGAACCTGCAGCTACTGCGGATCTATATAGTAGAACGCGCGAGCATGCCATGCGCGCGCGGCCGGCTAGGATGCCTGCAAATGTGGCCAAGTGCCAGTTGTGCCGACGAGCGTAGGTTTGCCCTGTCTCATACATTGCGGTAGCTTTGCGCCGCGCGCGTGATCTGTCCGCGCGGTACTTGGCGTTCGCCTTCGCAGGGGCTAAGGTCTCTGCACATTGCGTACGCGCAGGTGGTGTGAAAACTGATGGCTACCCCACGTTAGCGATCCGGCCTCTGGGTAGGAGCGGCTTCAGCCGCGAATTTCGCGGATAAATCCGCTCCTACAGGGTGTACAACAGCTAACGCGAACATAGCCAAGAGATTGCGCCCTCGACGCATTCATCATGTTTTTCACGCGACCTGCATGGCGCGCCGTTTCCAGCTCCCAATTCTCACAAGTCAGGTTCTCCATGGCTCAGTACGTCTACAGCATGCATCGGGTCAGCAAGGTTGTCCCACCGAAGCGTGAAATTCTCAAGAACATCTCCCTGTCGTTCTTCCCGGGCGCCAAGATTGGCGTGCTGGGCCTCAACGGTGCCGGTAAGTCGACCCTGCTGCGCATCATGGCCGGTGTCGATACCGAGATCGATGGTGAAGCCCGTCCGATGCCGGGGATCAAGGTCGGCTACCTGCCGCAGGAGCCGCAGCTGGATCCGGACAAGACCGTGCGCGACATCGTCGAAGAGGCCGTAGGCGAGATCAAGCAGGCCCAGGCCCGCCTCGATGAGGTGTACGCCGCTTACGCCGAGCCGGATGCCGACTTCGATGCCCTGGCCGCCGAACAGGCCAAGCTGGAAGCGATTCTGCAGGCCTCCGACGGGCACAATCTGGAGCGCCAGTTGGAAGTTGCCGCTGATGCGCTGCGCCTGCCTGCGTGGGACGCGAAGATCGAGCACTTGTCCGGTGGTGAAAAGCGCCGTGTAGCCCTGTGCCGTCTGCTGCTGTCGGCTCCCGACATGCTGCTGCTGGACGAACCGACCAACCACCTGGATGCCGACTCGGTAGCCTGGCTGGAGCGCTTCCTCCACGACTTCCCCGGTACCGTGGTGGCGATCACCCACGACCGTTACTTCCTCGACAACGTCGCTGGCTGGATTCTTGAACTCGACCGTGGCCATGGCATCCCCTACGAGGGCAATTACTCCGGCTGGCTGGAGTCGAAGGCCAACCGCCTGGCCCAGGAAGCCAAGGCCGAGGCATCGCACGCCAAGGCGATGAAAGCCGAACTGGAATGGGTTCGCCAGGGTGCCAAGGCGCGTCAGTCCAAGTCCAAGGCGCGTCTGCAGCGTTTCGAGGAAATGCAGTCGCAGGAATTCCAGAAACGCAGCGAGACCAACGAGATCTACATCCCGGCTGGCCCGCGTCTGGGCGACAAGGTCATCGATTTCGTCAACGTGTCGAAGTCCTTCGGCGACCGCGTGCTGATCGACGACCTGTCCTTCAGCATCCCGAAAGGCGCCATCGTCGGTGTGATCGGTGGTAACGGTGCGGGTAAATCGACCCTGCTGCGCATGATCACCGGTAAGGAGCAACCGGACTCCGGCACCATCGAGATCGGTGAAACCGTGCAGATCGCCAGCGTCGAGCAGAGCCGTGAGGCGCTCGAAGGCAACAAGACCGTGTGGGAGCAGATCTCCGACGGTTTCGACATGATCAAGGTCGGCAACTATGAAGTGCCGTCGCGCGGTTATGTCGGTCGCTTCAACTTCAAGGGCGCCGACCAGCAGAAGTTCGTCAAGGATCTCTCCGGTGGTGAGCGCGGTCGTCTGCACATGGCGCTGACCCTCAAGCAGGGCGGCAACGTGTTGCTGCTCGACGAACCGTCCAACGACCTCGACGTGGAAACCCTGCGCGCGCTGGAAGAGGCGCTGCTGGACTTCCCTGGCGCCGCGGTGGTGATCTCCCACGATCGCTGGTTCCTCGACCGTATCGCCACGCACATCCTCTCCTACGAGGACGATGGCAAGGTCAACTTCTTCGAAGGCAACTACACCGAGTTCGAAGCGGATCGCAAGAAACGCCTCGGCGACGCCGCTGCCCAGCCGCACCGCGTGCGTTACAAGAAGCTGGCGTAGGGTGGGTAGCGGCGCCAATCGCCGAACGTTCAGGTGCCGCTATCGCAGTGCGCCACGTAACCCACCACCAGGTGTTATGCCTGGATGAAAAACGGAGCCTTCGGGCTCCGTTTTTCGTTTCAGCATGGCAACGACGTCAGTCTGCGAACCTCGTTTCGTAGGGTGCGCCGTGCGCACCGATTGCGCGGAATATAGGTACTAACAGCGCACCCTACGGCTTCAGAGTTTCGCCAGCAGGCTGTCCAGCGCTGCGGCCTGGTCTTCGGCCAGGTCGATGATATGAAAGCCGGCCCAGCAGTGCTGGCCATCGGCGCCGGGGCGGCTCCACAGACAGTCGGCGCCCAGGCGCACTTCCTGAACCGCATCGCTGCCCGAGGTGCAAACCAGTCGGCATTGCAGCACGGCATCGGCCGTATGCAGGGTGTCGCTGAACAGCATGAAACCATCGGCGGAAAGGTCGACGATGCGGCCCAGGCGCTGCCCGCTGTTCAGGTCGAAGACCTCCAGCTGCATCTCGGTGCCATGGCGGCTGTGTTGACGACGCTCTTCCATGGAAATTCCTCAGCGGGGTTCGGCTGTGCGCCCAGTGAAGCGCTGCAGCACACGGTAGATGGCGGTCAGTGCGCGATCGACCAACGGAGTCGCGCGTTCGGGAGTGACGATGCGGGCCAGGCCCTTTTCCATTTCGCTGGCCAGCAGGGTCAGCGGTTTGATTGCCACGCGTTGGCCGCTGTTGTCGACGAACATGTAGTTGTGGGTGGTGGGGCTGAACCAGGAGAGCTTGAGTATGCGGCTCTGTTCGCCCTCGACGAATTCGAACCAGGTGCCGAACTCTACGTTGGCCAGCTCCTTGGCCAGCGCCTGCGCGCGGCTCGAAAGTTTGGTACGCGGCGGCGCTTGGCGCGCCAGGTCGGCATCTTCGCCGAGCATGGCGCCGAGCGGGCTCTCCGGCAGCGTCGGTTTGAGCTGGGCCGCCAGTTGTGGCTGCTTGGCCTGCACCGCGTGCTGGCAGGCCACCAGATCCTGCAACAGGCGGCGGATACCGTCCTCGTGGTAGCCACCGAGCAGCTCCAGGCCCTTGCGCAGGTCGCTTAACAAAGGGACACGCAGTTCCTGCAAACGCTGCTTGTCCTCTTCGCTCAGCGGCGTACCGCTCCAGGCCAGTTGCTCGGCGACTTCGCAATGGCGACGCCATTCCGTGCTGCTGTCGCCATGACGCAGCAGGGCAAAGACCAGCACGTCGGCCCAGGTCAGCTCGAGGAAGTTGCGGATGATCGCAGGCAGATCGCGCTGCTCCACGCAGCGCTGAATCACTTCCAGCGCCTGTTCGCGGGCACCGAGCAGGCGATCCCGGCCCTTGGCGGCTTCCACGGCGCGGCGCTCGCGCAGCTCCACCTTGTGCCGCAGGGTCTCGACATATTCGTTGAATTCGTCGATCAGGCCGTCGAACAGCGCCAGATCACCGCTGAAACCGTTGATCACTCGTTCGACGATCCACTGCATCTTCGCCAGCAGGCCGCGCTCGTCGCCTTCGTTGCCATACAGCACACCGGCCTGGGCCATGGTGTTGAGTAGGCGGCGAGCAGGGTGGTGGTGCTGGGTGAACAGCGCCTTGTCCAGCAGGGCGATTTTCAGATAAGGCGTGTGCAGGTGCGACAGTGCTGTCTTGCAACTGTCCGGCAGGTTTTCGTCGTCGAGGATGAAGTCGAACAGCATGCCGACCAGGTCGATCACGTCGGCTTCCTGATCGGACACCTTGCTGTCGCCTGGCAGGCTGCTGTGTGCTTCCAGTTGCTGCTGCAGGTCGGCCTTGAGGCCTTCCACGGCCTGGGGCTTGTGCAGGCGTTGAGCCAGTTCGTGTGCCGATTGCTGCTGCATGCGGTTGAGCGCCGCGAGCAGTTCGTTGGCGCTGTAGGTACGGCTGGCCTCACGCGGCGAGAAACTGACGATGCTGCGGGTGCCGCCCAGCAGCGGTGTGTCCGGATGACTCTGGCGGTGCTCGCCGAGCAGGCTGGAGAGGCCGCTGAACAGGGCGCCTGGGTCGCTCGGCGGCGGTGCGCTGAGATCCAGATCGAGCAGCGGAATGTCGGCGACTGGCTGACCGGGTTTGCCCTGTGTCTGGCCCTGATTCTGAGCGTTCGCCTGAGTCGCCTGGGGTTCGGCTTTGGGTGTCTGCGGGCGGCTTACGCTGGGGCTGACCTGCGCGCTGTACTTGAGGTTGGGCAGCACGCCGGCATCGATCAGGCGCTGGTTGAGCGCGCCGTAGAGTGAATCCAGACTCTGCATCACATGGCGATCGAAGAGCATGTAGAGGATGGTCTTGATCTGCAGTGGAAAAGGGCAGGGCGCCAGCGCGTCGCGAAACGCCTGGGCGATGGCCTGTGGGCCGAAGGGATTGCTGTCTTCGCCGAGCTTCTGGCCGTTATTGAGCAGGGCCAGGCGTTGCTCCAGGGCGAACAGCGGCTGGGTACACCGTGCCTTGACCCGGCTGACCATATTGGTGACCTGCAGGGTCTCTTCGTAATCCTCGTTCTGTACCAGGGCCAGATGCTCCGGGTCGAGTTCGGTCTGGACCTGGTTCTGCAGTTTGCCGTCGAGGAAATCGGAGAAATTGTTGGCGATCGTCTGGTGGTAGCTGCGCTCGATTTGCGGGCGCTGGCGGCGAATCTCGCGCATGTTGTCGAAGAACAGCGTCTGTACCTTGTTGTTCTCGGCCTTTTCGGCGCATTCGAACAGGGTGTCGTCGACCTGACCGAAGACGCCGCTCAGGTGTTCCGCCAGGCGGTTCATCACCAGCTTGCGGCATGCCTGCACCAGGTCGCTGAAGCGCGGCTGGATGCCGCGACTGGCGAGGCTGACCACCTTCGGATGGCTGGGGGGCTTGCCCTGGTTACTCATGGACTATCCTGACTGGCGTCGTCGGCGGACGCGTCCTGCGTCGTGCCGCTGTGCGATGAAACATATAGTAGTCCATGCTCGCGCTGCAAAGCATTGTCGTAAAAGCAGTTTGCAGGGGTTGACAGGGAAGTTTTGCTACGTAAAATGGCGCGCCTCTGAAGCGGGAAAGCGAAAGCCGAAACGCAACGGAGCTGGAAGACCGAAGTTCCGCGATAGCTCAGTCGGTAGAGCAAATGACTGTTAATCATTGGGTCCCTGGTTCGAGTCCAGGTCGCGGAGCCAACTTCCTATCGGGGTATAGCGCAGTCCGGTAGCGCGCTTGCTTTGGGAGCAAGATGTCGGGAGTTCGAATCCCCCTACCCCGACCATTTTTGGGTCGTTAGCTCAGTTGGTAGAGCAGTTGGCTTTTAACCAATTGGTCGTAGGTTCGAATCCTACACGACCCACCATAGTCAACGACGAAGCCCGCCAAGTGCGGGCTTCGTCGTTTCTGCGTTTCAGATTTCCACCTGGGTGCCCAGTTCGATCACCCGGTTCAGGGGCAGGTTGAAAAAGCGCAGGCTGCTGTTGGCGTTCTTCAGCATGAAGGCGAACAACACCTCGCGCCAGCGCGCCATGCCGATGCGGCGAGTCGATACCACCGTTTCCCGGCTGAGGAAGTAAGTGGTGTGCATCGGTTCGAAGCTCAGCCCCTCGACATGGCACTGGCTCAGGGCTTCCGGCACATCGGGGCGCTCGATGAAGCCGAAGTGCAGCACTACCCGGTAGAAATCCTCGCCATGCTCCTGCACCTCCACGCGCTTGTTCAGGGCTACGCGCGGAGTGTCTTCGCTGACCACGGTGAGCAGCACCACTTTCTCGTGCAGTACCTGGTTGTGCAGCAGGTTATGCAGCAGCGCGTGTGGCACGGTATCGCTGCGCGCAGTGAGAAATACTGCCGTGCCTTTGACCCGATGCGGTGGCTGGCGGCTGATGCTGTCGCTGAATACACTCAGCGGCAGGGCATTCTCGCCCAGGCGCTCGAAGACGATTTCCTTGCCGCGCTTCCAGGTGGTCATCAGCAGGAACAGGACGATGCCGGCGACCAGCGGAAAGGCGCCACCCGCCAGAACCTTGGGCAGGTTGGCGATGAAGAACAGGCTGTCGACCAGCAGGAAACCGCCCAGAATCGGCACGGACAGCCACTTGGGCAGGTTCCACAACAGCAGCATCACGGCCGCCGCCAGCAGGGTGGTGATCAGCATGGTGCCTGTCACGGCCACGCCGTAGGCTGAGGCGAGGGCGCTGGAGGAACCGAAGCCCAGTACCAGCAGCACGACGCCGATCATCAGCATCCAGTTCACCGTGCCGATGTAGATCTGCCCTTGCTCGGTATCCGACGTGTGCTGGATGAACATGCGCGGGATGTAACCCAGCTGGATGGCCTGCTGGGTCAGCGAGAACGCTCCGGAGATCACGGCCTGGGAGGCGATTACCGTGGCCAGGGTGGATAGCGCGACCATCGGCAGCAACGCCCAGCCCGGTGTCAGCAGGAAGAACGGATTGTGGGCGGCAGCCGGGTTGGCGAGGATCAAGGCGCCCTGACCCAGGTAGTTCAGCAGCAAGCCGGGGAGTACCAGAAAGAACCAGGCGCGGGCAATCGGCTTGCGGCCAAAGTGGCCCATGTCGGCATACAGCGCTTCGGCACCGGTAAGGGCCAGTACTACTGCGCCGAGAATGGCTACGCCAATGCCCGGGTGGACGATGAAGAAGTGGATGCACCAGTAAGGGTTCAGCGCCTTGAGCACTTCCGGATACTGGCTGATGCCGTGGATGCCCAGCAGCGCGAGCACACTGAACCACAGCAGCATGACTGGCCCGAACAGGATACCGAGACGCGCCGTGCCGTGCTTCTGAATCAGGAACAGGCTGACCAGGATCACCAGGGCCAGCGGTACGACCCAGTTTTCAATGCCATCGAAGGCGATCTGCAGGCCTTCGACGGCGGACAGCACCGAGATCGCCGGGGTGATCATGCTGTCGCCGAAGAACAGCGCCGCGCCGAACAAGCCGATCAGCAACAGTACTTTGCGCAGGCGTGGATGGTTGCGTGCGGCGCGTTGCGCCAGCGAGGTCAGGGCCATGACGCCGCCTTCGCCGTCGTTGTCCGCGCGCAGAATGAACAGCACGTACTTCACCGATACCACCCAGATCAGTGACCAGATGATCAGCGAGAGAATCCCCAGCACGCCTTCGTGGTTGGGAGCCACGCCATAGTTGAAAACTTCTTTCAGGGTGTAGAGCGGGCTGGTGCCGATGTCGCCGTAGACCACCCCGGTTGCGGCTACCAGTAAGGCCAGGGCCGAGGGTTTGGCGGCAGAGGTGCTGCTTGGGTGCATCTGCGATGCTCCGGTCGGGGCGGTTTAGTGGGATGACGTATCAGGCTGGGGCCGAGAGCAGGGTTTGGCCGAGGGGCGGTCGTTGCACGATCATGGTGTCGTCATGCTGTATGCCTCGTGAGGGCAGGCGTCGCCGAGCAGGAGGCTCGTGATCGAGTGGGGCGTCCGTGCCCCAGTATAGACAGCTTCAGTGCAGCTTGAGACGCGGCTCGGTGCTGCGGCCGATGCGGTCGCTGAGCATCAGTAGCAGGGTGCGTGGCACGCCGTACAGCGCCATCTGATGCATGCGGTAGAGCGACACGTAGAACACCCGCGCCAACCAGCCTTCGAGCATTACGCTGCCGGTCAGATTGCCCATCAAGTTGCCGACTGCGGAAAAGCTCGACAACGAAATCAGCGAGCCGTAGTCGCGATAGCGGTACTCCGGTAGCGGTTGGCCAGTGATCTTCAGACGCAGTGATTTGGCCAGCAGGGATGCCTGCTGGTGCGCGGCTTGCGCACGTGGCGGCACGTTACGTCCATCGCTACCCGGCTGTGGGCAGGCTGCGCAGTCGCCGAAGGCGAAGATGTCGTCGTCCAACGTCGTCTGCAGGGTCGGGCGCACCTGCAACTGGTTGATGCGGTTGCTCTCCAGCCCGTCCAGATCCTTGAGGAAACCGGGAGCGCGGATGCCAGCGGCCCAAACTTTCAGGCTGGCCGGGATGAAGTTGCCGTCAGCCGTCTTCAGGCCGTCGGTGGTCACTTCACTGACGGCCGCGCCGGTCAACACGGTGACGCCGAGCTTCTCCAGGGTCTGGTGCACCGGGTGGGCGATGCGCTCGGGCAGTGCTGGCAGCACGCGTGGGCCTGCCTCGATCAGGGTGATGCGCATGTCTTCGGGGCGAATGCGGTTCAGGCCATAGGCCGCCAGTTGCTGCGCTGCGTGATGCAGTTCGGCGGCCAGTTCGACGCCAGTGGCGCCCGCTCCGACGATGGCGATGTCGATCTGGGTGCCGGCTTCGCTTTCATTGGCGTGCGCACGCAGGTAGTGGCTGAGCATGCGCCGGTGGAAGCGCTCGGCCTGCTCACGGGTATCGAGGAAAATGCAGTGCTCGGCAGCGCCCAGCGTACCGAAATCATTGGTGGTACTGCCGACCGCGATCACGAGGCTGTCGTAGGCGATACGGCGTTCGGGCATGAGCACCTGGTCATCGTCGTCCAGGGTGGGCGCGAGGGTGATGCACTTGCCGGCGCGGTCGAGACCGGACATGCGGCCAAGCTGGAATTCGAAATGATTCCACTTGGCCTGGGCCACGTAGTTCAGTTCGTCTTCCGAGGAGTTCAGCGAGCCGGCGGCCACTTCGTGCAGCAGGGGCTTCCAGATGTGGGTGAGATTGGCGTCGACCAGGATTACCCGGGCTGCGCCGCTCTTGCCCAGTTTTCTACCCAGACGGGTGGCCAGCTCCAAACCGCCGGCGCCGCCGCCGACAATCACGATGCGATGGGACATGGATAATGCTCACAAGGCTTTGAAAAAGGCGGTGTGAGTGCGAAAGGGCGAGCGCAAGGCAGCTCATAGCACCAGTCGACTCAGAAAGCGGCTCAGCAGGCCAAGGCCGACGACCACGACCATGACGACCAGCAGCAGGCGCCAAACGCGAAAGGGCTGGCGCTCGACCTGATGCTGCGGCGCACTCAGGTACTGGTCGACTTTCTGCTGATCTTCGGGGCTCAGGCGGCTGGTCATCGGTAGGCCTCTGCTTGATTGCAAGTATTCTAGGCCTGCCCGCCAGCCTTGGCGAGCTTGCCTGGCTCGTGGGTCAGGTATCCAGTGGCTCTACCTGCACGGTATCGTCCAGACGAATGATGCCGCCATGGATTACCCGCGCGGTGATTCCGCCGTGTCCGCGCATGGCCTGGAAGGTGCCAGGTCCGAGGCGCTCCTCGAGGCGGGCGCAGGGTTGGCACCAGCCGGTGGTTTCCAGAATGGCCTGGCCGATGCGAAAACGTCGGCCCTTGAGGCTGAACAGGTTGACTCCGGCTATCGCGATATTGCGCCTCAGCTCGCTGGGCTGCATCGGCGCATCGCGGCCCAGCAGGGCGGCAACCACTGCCAGGTGTTCCCACTGAATCAACGTGACCTGACGCGCATTGCGCGGGCCGGGGCGACTGTGATCGCCGGTCAGCCCAGCCTCGCGGCGCGCTTCCACTGCCTCTACTTCGAGCATGGCTTCGCGCGCTTTCGGGCGTACACCCATCCAACGAACATGGCCGACCTGCGGTACCTCGGCAAGCAATTCCTGTAATGGGCTCATAGGCCGATACCAACGTCGAACAGCAAGCTGCGACCCAGGTTATGGCGCAGGAAGTCCGGTGCATCCGGGTGGGCGAACAGCACGCGGGCGAAGCGTGGCCCGACCAGTGACAACGAACGCCAGCCCTGACGCAGGTATTCGGTGGGCGGCGGGAAGTGGCTGTTGCAGTCCAGTACTGCGCGCTTGAGGCTGACGAACGCGATCAGATCGAGTTCCCCCACATCAATGCCGCGCTCGCGGTAATTGTGGGCCTTCTTGCGCAGGGTCGGCCCAAGGCGCGCCTGCATCTCGCTGGCAGGGATGCGCTTGGGACGGGCTTCGCGCCTGACCAACTGGCTGAGGGAAAAGGCGCTGCGGCGACGCTCCAGCTCGGCGCGCCACTCGTCGTTTAGGCGACGCCCCTCATCGAGCACGAAGAACACCTCGAAGTTGGCATCGCGAAACAGCACGTCTGGCGGCTCCTGCCCACTGGCGGTGAAGTCGTCGGTGTGATGGCGCACGTTCAATGCCTGCAGCAGGCGCTGACAGACCCAGCGCTCGCGCTCCCATTTCTTCGCGTTGGAGAGAAAGGCGTTGGCCTGTTCGGCTTGATGCGTGAGTAGACGCAGATAATCGGAATCGTCCATGTTCAAAGCTTAGCCGCAGCGCAGGCTGGCTTGCTAGCGCTTGCCGATTGGTGAGCTGGGCAATCGCACATTAAGGCTCGAGCATGAGCGTCTGTGTGAGGACAATTGTCATTCATGCCTGGGGGATGGGAACCTCGGCAATGCGCGTCTTGCCAGTTCTTAGAGCGTGTTCAAAGTCTGCTGCGCGACGGCCATGCAGCGTTGAAATCAAGCTGGAACGCCAGCCCGGTCAGAATGCTCATTTACAGCTCGTAAAGTCGAACGCGACTCCGAGCGTTCTTCGCTCGATTCGCGGGGCCGCCATCGGTATT
>PJUK01000120.1_pt1 | contig 51533 bp, 48 predicted proteins | sample 1512211 | NCBI WGS metagenome assembly PJUK01 (sample SAMN08177668, study PRJNA422409) | Feces metagenome, whole genome shotgun sequencing project. | reverse complement strand
TATCTGCAGTAAATACACCGTTGGCTGCCGGAATGACCGCTTGTAAGCCCTCATCACTATAAAAGCTAAAATGGCGCATCCCTTTAGGAATCATGGCATCCTGAAAATCTTGCGGGTTTTGTCCTGAAAGCTCCAATAAGCGTTCCGATAAAGAGGCTTTACGGGGTTGACTGTTTTTCTTGTTCTGCGGTTTAGCTTGAGATGCCGTTTTGGGTTTTTCCAATAAACGTGCAACACGATCTAATTCTGAAGCAGGCGTTCCAAAATAAGCGCCATCCAGTTCAAGCGGTTGTACCAGATAACGTTGCATCAGCCAGCTTAACGGCTGTTTGGCTGCTTTATCAATCACACCACCCAAAATCCACCCATAGGTCAAGGGTTGATAGGCAAAACTTTGTCCTGCCGCAAAACGCGGTGTTGCTGCAGCAATCACATCCAGCATATGCGACCAATCCAGCATTTCTGTCGCAGTATCAATCATATTGCGAATATCGAACAAACCGCTTTGATGGGATAATACATGACGCAAGGTAATATTGGCTTTGCCATTTTGAGCGAATTCAGGCCAATAATGTGCAATCGGTTGCTCATAATCCAGCACACCTTCACTCACTAAAATATGAGCCAGCGTTGCAAGAATCCCCTTACCGGTTGAATAGCACATGGCCAAGGTATCGGCTTGCCAGTCTTCATGTTGAGATTTTTTCCCCGTGAAAATATCAACAACTTTCTGCCCTTGAAAATACACCACCAATGCCGCGCCACCTTGCTGGCTACGTGCATCCTGTAAACGGCTAAACTGGTGAGCCAGATCAATAAAGCGTTCATCAACGCTACCGTGATAATGCTGTGTATCAGCAAATAATAATTCTTTAATCAAAGCTCAATTCCTTATGATATTTATGTTTTTATGGTCTCCCTATTGCGCACAACAGGGAGCATTACAATTTAAGAATGGATTAAAGTGCCTTCACTGTACCTGCCACATGTGGCTTTTTAGATTTTAGATTACGGATCAGGAAATCTGTTTGCTTTGCTTCAGCTGCGGTAAGGAACTCAACCGTTGAAGGTAAATACATTGGTAGTTTGAACCAGACATCTGCCTCATAAGCCGCTGGAAGCTCAATGCTCGCCAAAGCTTTGGCCTTGCTCCACATACCATGTGCAATCGCCTGTTTAAAGCCAAACGCTTTTGCAGTCACCGCATGGATATGAATCAGGTTAAAGTCACCAGAAATCACCGCATAACGGCGCCCGGTATTTTCTGAAATATTCCACTCTGCTTGTGGTTGATAAGCGGGTTCTTGCGTATCTTTAGGCTTATCACCTGCTTTTTTCTCAGTTTTCTGACGTGATAAATAGGTAGTTAAACTCTCCATAACCACTTCACCGGCAACTTTCGCAGTGGTAATGAAATCAAATTGCAAACCTTTGTCGTGCGGTTTTAGTTCACCAAACTTGCATGACAACGTGATTTGCTCATTCACACCAATATTACGTATTTGCTTGATCTGGTTACGAATATGCACCAAACCCAAGATTGGGAATGGAAATGCTTCGCTGGTCATCATGTGCATTTGCAGACTTTGTGACAAAACCGCCAGATAAATTGCAGGTACGACACCATCATTTTTAAAACCACAAATCTCGTTATAGCTTTCTAAATGTTTACTATCAATTTTAAGGGTATCTACTACATACTCAACTTGTGGCAGAACTTTTTCACCTTTTGGCTTTTTGAAAATGAGACCTTGAATGACTTTTGGATAAGCTAAATAAGGTTTTGGCAACTGACTAAAATGACGTGTATTCATAATAAACCTTTCAATATTTTTATAAAAAAGGGATGCACAAGCACCCCTCTTCAAAACCCTAATGCTTAAGCACCTAACAAGCTTTGACCGCAGACGCGTACCACGTTACCAGTCACACCTGTTGAACCAGTAGATGCATACCACGCAATTGCTTCAGCTACATCTACAGGTAAACCACCTTGATTCATTGAGTTCATACGGCGACCAGCTTCACGAATCGCGAATGGAATCGCAGCTGTCATTTGTGTTTCAATGAAACCTGGTGCAACTGCATTGATGGTAATACCATTTTTCAATGTCGGCGCAGTAAATTTAACCAGACCGATCACCCCTGCTTTAGATACTGCATAGTTGGTTTGACCGAGGTTACCCGCGATACCACTGATTGATGATACACAAACGATACGACCATTGGCATTTAAACCGTCATGAGATAGTAAGTAATCGTTAACACGCTCAATGGCAGACAAGTTAATGTTAATGACAAGATCCCAAAGCTCAGGCTTCATATTTGCCAAAGTTTTGTCGCGGGTAATCCCTGCATTGTGAACGATCACGTCTAAACCGCCTTGTTTTGCAGCAGCAGTCTTGATTTTTTCACCCGCATCCGCAGCTGTAATGTCGATTGCGAGTACTGAACCGCCAATTGAACCTGCAACACGCTCAAGATCAGCTTGTTGTTGCGGAACGTCTAAACAAATGACATGTGCACCATCACGTGCCAAGACATGTGCAATCGCTTCACCGATACCACGGCTTGCACCGGTAACCAATGCAGTTTTACCTGCAAGTGGTTTCGCCCAGTCCAGATCCGCCACATCAGCTTTAGATACACGGATCACTTGACCTGATACATAAGCAGAACGTGGTGAAATCAAGAAACGTAAAGTTGATTCAAGGTTCGCTTCTGCACCTTGGTCGACATAAACCACTTGAGCAGTAATGCCTTTTTTGAATTCTTTACCAACAGATTTGATGAAACCTTCAAGCGCACGTTGTGCAATCGCCTGTTTGACTGTTTTTGCAGTTTCAGGTGTGGTACCGATCACAATCACACGACCTGAACTTGAGATTTGACGAGCGATTGGATTGAAAAAGTTATACAACTCTTTTAACTGCTCAGAATCCTGAATGCCAGAGGCATCAAATACAACCGCTTTAAATTTAGATTCTTTATCATCGGCATTTAATGGACGCAGATTTAAACCGACTTTTGCAGCAGTCTGCTGTAACTCAACATTATTACCGACATAGCTATCTGCATGAATATTGCTAAGAACTTGAGCAATCGCAGCAGAAACCGTACTTGATGGTGCTGCGCCAAGCAATACTGCCCCATTCACAACAGGTTGGGCACTTTCAAAACGATCTAGCGTCACTGGTGATGGCAGACCTAAATTTTTTACAACAAATTTACCTAAAGGTGATTGTGTAAATGCTTGGTATTGATCAGTCATGGTTATTATCTCTCATACAAATGAATTTGTTACAAACACATGAATCATGTTGGGATATGGCATGAAATCAATGTCTGATTGACTCATCACAAATCATACTTGAGTTCATGTCTGGATGTCTTGACCTGAATGTGGTCGCAAGCGTCATTCTAGTCAATACAGCTGTATGGGAAATATGGTATGTTTGTAGCAAGAATATCGCAATTATGCTTGGAAAAGCCTTATGAGCAAAACAACTCAAGAAAATCCAGCAGTCGACAATTCTGCTCAGGAGACTGTGTCAAATACATCAACAGCAGCTTCTACGAAACGTAAAACTGCGAGCACAACTCCAAAAGCAGCAACCACGACACCAAAAACAACGCGTGCCCGTTCTACAACACGTAGTGCAGGTGCGGCAAAAAGCGCTGCTTCTTCTACAACGACGAAAGCAGCGACTGCTAAAACAACCAAACCTTCTGTTCAACAGGATAAAACCATGAGCCAAAACACTGTGCGCCGTGTTGCCATTATCGGCGGTAACCGTATTCCTTTCGCTCGCTCTAACGGCGCTTATTTCACAGCTTCTAATATCGACATGTTTACAGCTGCGTTAAACGGTTTGGTTGAGCGCTTCAACCTGCAAGGTCAACGCCTAGGTGAAGTGGTTGCGGGCGCAGTATTAAAGCATAGCCGTGATTTCAACATGACACGTGAATGTGTATTAAATACGCAACTTGCACCAGAAACCCCGGCTTATGACATTCAACAAGCATGTGGTACAGGTTTACAGGCCGCTTTCCTGGTCGCAAACAAAATTGCTTTAGGTCAAATCGAAGTGGGTATCGCAGGTGGTGTTGATACCACTTCTGATGCGCCAATTGCTTTCGGTGACGGCTTACGTAAAGCCCTGCTTGAGCTTAACATTGCCAAAACAGGTAAAGACCGTTTAAAAGCTTTAGCGAAAATCAATGTAAAAGACCTGATGGATGCGCCTAAAAATGGTGAACCACGTACCGGTTTATCAATGGGTGACCACCAAGCAATCACTGCGCTTGAGTGGGGTATTCCACGTGAAGAACAAGATGCGCTAGCTGCTTCTTCTCACCAAAAAATGGCAAAAGCATATGAAGAAGGTTTCTTCGATGACTTAATTACGCCATTCCTAGGTTTAAGCCGTGACAATAACTTACGTGCTGACTCAACTGCTGAAAAACTGGCAAAATTAAAACCAGTGTTTGGTAAAGGCGAAGCTGCAACCATGACAGCAGGTAACTCTACACCATTAACTGATGGTGCGTCATGTGTACTTTTAGCGTCTGAAGAATGGGCGAAAGCCAATGGTCACGAAGTACTTGCTTACCTGACTTTCTCTGAAACTGCTGCGGTTGATTTCGTGGGCAAGAAAGAAGGCTTATTAATGGCCCCTGCTTATGCAGTTCCGCGTATGCTTGAGCGTGCTGGCCTTAAACTTCAAGATTTCGACTACTATGAAATCCACGAAGCATTTGCATCACAAGTGCTTTCTACATTGAAAGCTTGGGAAGATGAAAAATTCTGTAAAGAGCGTTTAGGTTTAGACGCACCTTTAGGTTCAATTGATCGTAGCAAGCTGAACATTAAAGGTTCTTCTTTAGCTGCGGGTCACCCATTTGCTGCTACAGGTGGTCGTATCATCGCGACTGCTGCGAAAATCTTAAATCAAAAAGGTTCAGGTCGTATCCTTGTTTCGATCTGTGCTGCGGGTGGCCAAGGTGTGACCGCGATTATTGAAAAATAATTGCTCACCGACCGAAGCAAAAAAGCTGAATCAAGTGATTCAGCTTTTTTATTGCTCAGTGCTTTACTGCGCTTATGCTCTGCTTAATCAGATGCAGATTCATCAAGTTGTATATCATTACTTACGATATATTCCTGCCAATGCTGATATTTTTCAGGATGTTTAAACTGTTCTGATTCAGCATAATAATGCAGTAACTGCTTCAATGCATATGGATAATCAGCATACTGCAATGCCTTCTCAAAATATTGAATGGCCTTTTTAATATTCTGCTTAAACTGATGCCCTGCTTCATACATCAGCGCATAATAGATCGCCGTATATGCTTCGTCTTTATCACGCTTGATCAGCTTGGCAACTTGAGCATATGCCGCCTGTTGATAGTAGATATCAGCAAGCTGTTCCCCACTGAAATAAAACTGCTGCTCGGCACGCTGATAATATGTTGCGGCAAGCGCCAGATCCTGTTCAACCTCAATCCCGTCATAATAAAACCCTGCCAGATTTTTGCAGGCTTGCCCGTTACCTAATTGTGCACTCTTGTTAAAACATTCAATCGCCAGCTGGACATCCTGCTCAATCCCGTGCCCGTTAAGATACATACACCCCAGATTGTTCCAACCCCACGAATTGTCCAGTTGCACTGCTTGCCAGTAATAGTCCAGCGCACGCACATAATCTTGCTGCACACCTTCACCGTTATTATAAATCAGGCCCAAGGCCACCATACTCTCACTATCTCCCTGATCCGCAGCAGCCTGATAATATTCTATGGCTTGCGCAATATCATGATGTTCTTCAAAAGATTGCGCCATTTTTAACAAGGTGTTGGCCTTCGGCTGACCAAAATAGCTATCGCCTTGGGCGGCTTTCCAGCGTGAATAGAACTGCTCGAAAAATCTTAAATCCGTGCCTTGGAAATTAAAGCGCCGCAGATAAAACTGGGCAATCTGATCAGGGTCAGCTTGTACCAGTTGACGCTGCCGGTTGATAAAAAATACATTCAGCTCTTTGAATAAAGTTAATAGCCCTTGTTCCGGGTCATAACGCTCAATTGCCGGCGCAATATAATCAAAACTTGTTGTTCCCAGCATATTTTGTTTTGCATCGTAGTAATAGCTTCCCGCTGTCGTGATGCACTGGAACACGCCGTGACTGACATGCTGGATACGCTCAAACTGATTGGCAAGCGGGATCAGCCATTGCTGTTGCTTGGCATCGAACAGACCATATTGCCCTGCATGTTCAAAAGGATAAATATCCTCGAGTTCATGCAGATATTCCCCCTCAATCAGCTTATCCATACCTTGCGCTAACAAAAAGCGATGGGTTTCGGTGTGATAGACAGACCATTGCTTGTCTTTGCGATAAGCAAAACTACGATAACCATACCCCGACCATTCCTTCAACTGATCAATATCATCAATCAGTAATTCGCCATTTGGTTTTAGTACACAAATCTTGCGCTGGAACTTATTCGGCTTGGCCCATAAATAGCCATTACTGAGTGGTTGCAGTACATCTTCAATATACTCTCCCAGATAGCTGCCGTTACTCAGGAAATAACGTCTCTTTGCCGAGCCTTTTTGAGCACAGTAATACAGCTTAACCTGTTCATTTAAATAATCCAGATCGAAAGGATGGTCCGATGATTCAGCGACAATAGCCTGATGCTGGAGATTAACCAGGCGGTACTGGCCTGCTCTAAATACATTAAAAACGTCCGAGTAACGTAGCTGCTCTACCGCTTCATAGCAGGCGGGAATCATCCATTGACCATCTTCCACACAGATTAGACCTTCTAATTCCGGCTTTTCCTGTGGATGCACCACTGCATAATTTTTACCTTCCAGCTGAAAACTGTCATAAGCATCCGCAAACTGTGCTTCGAGCAGAATCTTCCCATAATGATTGAGATAACCATATTGTGCGTTGCGCTCAAATACGGCAATCCCCTCATCATTAAATGCCCAGATCTCGTTCATCTGCGGTGCAAGAACAACTTCTCCCTGACGGTTTCTGAGTCCCCATAGGCCATTTTCCTCAAAGCTTTCCGATGCATCCCGATAAAGTGATTCTTCCCAATAGCCCAGTCCCCATTGCACCCAGTCTGTCTGTAAAATATCTAGAAAGTTTTCATAGCCCGTTCTGGCCAATACCGCATCCAGAACAGTTAAATCCCGCTGCTCCAGAGCCTGATCATACAAGGCTTTTTTCTCCAGGATGTCTTCAAGCCATTGCTGTGCCTGCTGACGATGACTGTCCTCATTCATATTAAAGACATCAGTGGCATCCATTTCAAACTGCTCATAAGGCAAATGCTGTAACAGCTCGAACATGATCTGCTGGGCCTCTACACAGCCCGCCTGTTCACTGAATTGATATTGTTCATTTAATAAATCGTAAAAACGTTGTAAGTACTCAATACCACCTTGGCGGTCAAAGTACAGCAAATGCCCCTTACGAGAAGGCTGTTCAAAAAACAATGGAAGTAATAACTGTGGAATTTCATATTTCCACTCACCTAGATAGCCCAAATCGCTATGCTGTTTATCTTTATTAACATTATATAAATAAATACGATGTGCCATGCAGTTGTCTCTAGTTATTATCTTTATGAAAGTTCATACCCGAATATAGGGTAAGACTACGCTTTTGTAGCCACGCCTTATATGTGTTGGTTACTTAATAGATGGCGTTGCACTTATACTGCTCTATCTCGCCCGTTTAAACTTCACATAATAATCATTTAAAACTTTAATCGCTTGCTTGAGTTGTTTGAGATTGTCTTCATTATTTCCCAACCGCTCAACAAAACGTTGTGAATGAATTTCCAGATCAATTTTTTCATTAATTTGCGGTGCAATCCGGAACAGCTTTTCTAAATCATCAAATCGTTCTAATTTTCGGTTCGAGAAATATTCCAGACGAAAACCCAAATCATTCAGTACCACACCATTTAAAATTGGCCCCTGCTCAGCATCAAAAGACAAAGCGTGTTCTTTTAGAAATAGTTGCTCAGGTGTTTGTTTAGAACTTTTAAATAAGTTGCTCAGTTGGCTTAACATTTCATGATCACATCATTATTTTTTCAACTGTATTAAACCGCTAAATCCATAATTGAAGCAACCGCCATAGCAGTTGATATAAAAAAAGCACCTGTTAAAAGATGCTTTCTGAACCTTTATGCCCCGTACTGCTTCTTTAAATATTCCATAATTTTGGCAGATTCAAACATTTTCACGCCTGTATTCGGATCAAGCAGATAAGGTACCTGAATATCGCGCCCCATGACTGCAACCACCTTTTCACGTTTGCCATTCGGCAACGGAATATACTTACCGGGCTTTAGCCGCAATACGGCTGGCCCCATATCCTGCCAACGTTCTTTCGGTACATTATGCAAAATATAGGGCAGTTCTAACTCGGTCAGGACTTCACGCACCAAACGGGTATACGGGCTCGCCTCAAAACTCCACAGTTCCAATAACTGCGCTGGTGCTGGACGATCAACAATCTGCGGATCAATCCAGACGCCACGCGCTGCGTTAGCGACTGTGGCCAACGTAGACACATACGGAAGTTTTGGATAATGGCTATACTTTTTCGGTGTTTTCCCTGTTTTGCCATAATGCTTAAACAGATGATGAATAATGGCTTGTGACTCATATAACTGGTCACCGGTATTTTCATCAATCAAAAAGGGAAACTGTTTTTTCCCACCTTTGGCTTTGACGATCTGTCGATATTTTTGCCCGCCTTTAGGACATGGATAAATTTCTACATCCAGATTCAGTAAGGTGATCACTTCACGGACACGGCGGCAAAATGGTGAACCTTCAAACTCATACAGTTTTATTGCCTTTGCCGGCTGATTAGGAAATGGTGTGCCCATTGCCCCTCGTCCACCTTCAATTACACTGGCAACAACCGATTGTAAAACCTTGAGTTGGTGATTCACCCTATTTAACATCGCACTCTCCTTTTAGCAGTCGACTAGTTTTTCTTTTGCAATCACAATGCCGTTATTATCTGCGTAGATATAATCGCCTGAATTGATTGTCACACCACCAAAATACAAGCTGACATCGACTTCACCTATGCCTTTACGATTACTTTTTTGCGGGATTGCAGCCAACGCATGTACGCCCAAATCCAGTTCTGCAAGTGCATCCACATCACGCACACAGCCATAGATCACTACACCGTTCCAGTGATGTTTCACTGCTGACTCGGCAATCATGTCTCCCATCAAGGCACAACGCATTGATGCACCACCATCGACTACCAATACTTTCCCTGTACCATCGGTTGCCAACAGCTCTTTCACACGTGAGTTATCTTCAAAACACTTTACAGTCACCACTTGACCGCCAAAGGTTTTACGCGCGCCATAGCTTTTAAAGAATTTACCATCTAAAGATGGGATGACCACTTGTAGCTCTTTTTCCGGGTTATCATCTAACAAATCACAGGTTACAAAAGGAATTGTCGTCACTGAAATTCTCCATTATTTGCTTTGTTGTATACTCAGGTTATCGTAGAGTTTGAATACGGCAGTCTGTGTTTGTGCTGCAACCCGCATAGTATGCGCCAATTGTTCTGCGGTAACAGGTTTAAGTTTAAACGGCCGAGTCCAGGTTTTTTCGACCAGTTTAAATGCTGTCTGTGCCAGATCTTCAAGCAGACGAACCTCACTACGTTTGCCGATTAAAAGTGAGGGCTGGAAAATTGATAGCTTATAAATTGACAGGCTCTTCAGGTAATTTTCCAGTTCACCTTTGACTTTATTATAGAAAATTGGCGAATTTGCGTTCGCTCCCAACGCACTTACCAGCAATAAATGAATATTTTTATCCTGAATCAAATCAGCAAAATGCGCATTAATTTCATAATCAATTGCATAAAAAGCCTCCTTGGAACCTGCCTGTTTAATGGTGCTTCCCAAGCAACTAAAGGCATGGGTATAGGCACTGACATCTTCATCATTCAATAACAGGAAGTCTTCCAGAATCAGCTGAGTGACCTTGCTATAAGCGTTTAATGTTTCTGAACTTTTTCTAACAACTACGGTAATCGTGTCAAAATCTTCTGCTTGCTGCAGTTCATCCACCAGTGCCTGACCGACCAGTCCTGTCGCACCAATTACAATTGCTTTTTTATCACCTGTTCTCATTTTTAATTCTTCCAAGCCATGACTAGGCTTAATGTAACGTTTTATTGGACGATTATCACCTGTTAAATGTACTTAAAAGTATCACAAGACTTGACTTCGGGGCTTAGTTTCCTCAAAATATGGCACTTGTTTACGGGCTGGTGAATGTTGCCAATGTTATTTTGGTTTTAACTTCAGCCCGCCCAGACCAACTTATTTTCAAGGAGTGCACGAGTGGCAAACTCTGCTCAAGCTAAAAAACGTGCTCGTCAAAACGTTAAAGCACGTAAACACAACGCAAGCTTGCGTTCTATGGTTCGTACTTACATCAAACGTACTGTAAATGCGATCGCTGCTGGTGATTATACTGTTGCTACAGAAGCTTACAAAAAAGCTGTTCCTGTAATCGACCGTATGGCTGATAAAGGCATCATCCACAAAAACAAAGCTGCTCGTCATAAGAGCCGCTTGAACGCTCAAGTTAAAGCATTAGCTAACTAATTTGATGCATATAAAAGAGCCCGAATTTTCGGGCTTTTTTATTGTCTTCAGTTTATCAAATATGGCTGTAAACCTGTTCCCGCCTCTTTCACAAGCAGCATCAGTTTCTGACAGAACTTATAACTTTCCTCGAGCAACCCCAGATCACGCGCACGCGCATTGTGCTGAGTAAAAGACCGTTTATAAAACTGATAGCGCTCATTTAGATAATCATGATCCTGACTCAGTGCAATCATCATCAATTCAAATCGAAAATCCAGATCCACCATAAAGTCTGCCGGCATATCGCCATAGGCCCACGCTTGCAGCGCTTCCAGCTTCCCGTGCCCCAGATTTGTAAAGATAAAAGCAATATAAGCATCCAGCTGTTTAAAGAAATCCTGAATATTGGCCTTGCTTTCCCAACGTCCCGTTAGTGCAAAACAAGGTTCTGGATTATATTCCCCATTAGCACGCCGATGCACATCCATCGAACGCAGCCTAAAAATCAACCGTTCAGATAACTGCTCCTGCAAGTGCTGAGGAATAAAACGATCGGTAAAATCCATTGCAAAAGACAGCATCGGACTAATGGTCAGTTTTCTCAGCACCATCTTCAATTGATAAAACACACCCAGCTGTTTCTGGGTCAATAAAAAACACCGATAACCCGTATCCAGCGCCAGCTCCGGTCGACCAATATTCCCCCAGTTAGAAATAAAATCATGCGCCACATTAAACACATCAAGCTTGAGATGCCGGGTATCGTCCTGCTGTTCAAACCATTGACCAATCAATTGCTCTGCGGCGGCCATATTATGTGGCATCTCAAAATCACCTGTTTGCAACAGCGATTTCGTCTCTTGTACAGGCTGAATTTGTTTTAACTCTAATGGTTCCAATAAATACGGTTGCAGCATATTTGAGACGGCATTTTCAGGAGACTGCAATTCACCAATCGCCCACACATTATAATTCGGCTCATAAAACCCGACTCCGGTCTCTTGAACCGTTTCATAAAAAACCCGATACATCGCATCATTTTGAGCCTCATTGGCCAGCACTTCGACTTGCACACTGGCACATAATCCTTGAGCAAACTTACTCTTGAGCCCTTGTACCCATTGTTGAGTAGGCTCGGAAAAATAGGCTTGATATTGAGGATCACAAATTTTATCTGAAAATAACTCCAACCAGGCCTGTAATGTTTTACCCTGGCTGGAAGTGTTGCAATATTGCTGATGCAACTCAAAAGCAACCTGTTGAGAATCATCTTCTGCGGGCACTTTGCCTGTAAAAATCTCAGGCTCCCATAAATAAATTGTGTTTGATAACATCTTTTTATCCAATTATGTGTCGGTTTTCTCTTTTTATTTTCTTATCATGACGAAAAAAGACTGATTTTAAAAGTACCGTTTTTATTATTTTTAACTTTTTAGGACATTTTATTGATGAAAAAAATATGAAGCCGCAATGAGCTTCATATTTTTTATTTATAAAATCAACTTAGATACTATAGTAATTAAGGTGTTACTGATAAAGCCTTAGCGGCGATTGGTAAATTCCTGGCAGATAGTCCTGCAAGAAGCAAACTATGATTCATCACCGGAATACTCCATTTCTGATTGGCCCCATTGGTGCAGCGATAACGGATTAAACGTGCACGATTATTGCTTAGATACCCACCTTCCAGATCAAAACACTGATTTGACTGCTTTATTGCCTGCGCAACAGTATCCACCTCCCACACCTGACTATTTGCAGTACCACATGGCATCAGATTAATGACATTTCCAGCCGTGGTCGTTAGGCAGTGATCAATATATTGCTTGTTATGGATTTTGCCCAAGGCATCATAAACCCATTTTTCCGAATCATCCCCAACACAACCCGTCGCCCCACTAATAAAGGCATTGAGCTGTCCATTTACTAATTTCTCGGCTTTTAAACAATTGGTTCTGTTTAATAAACTGGTACTTGATGCAAAATTCAAATCACCTTTGAGCTCTAACTTTTCAACAAAAGCACGGAACGCAGTTAATGCATCGGCATTTAAATTGGTCAAGTCTGAGCGATACACATTGATCCAGCGATTTAAACGATAAAGCTTAATTTGCTGCTGGGTATAACGCATCATTTCGGTTTGTGCATCTGCGGATAACTGATCCTTAAAGCTTCGATATGAATCAAACAGCAATCTAGCTTCAGGTGAGAGGTTCACAACCCGCTTATTCTTATTATCGAGCAAAGCCTGTTCCAGCTGCGGTAACTCAATTGTTCTTAGAGCTGAATATTCTGCCTCCTTTCCAATATCAACTGCTGGTGTTAAAGCAGGCGTATTGGCAGGAATCGACATACTCGACAATAAAACTGCTGCCTGATTGGCCTTTTTACAATAAAGCTTGACCTGCTGTGGTGCCTCAGTTTGAGCAAGATTAATATGGAACTTATTGGCATTACCATTCATGCGTTGCGGTGCCAAAGCTATATTTTGTGTTGCACTTGCAAACTGTACATTGAGCCAGCAATTTGCGGTTACGGCAGCTAGATTTACTTGCGGTAGATCAAATACATTCCCCCAGTTCCCTTTTGCTGCCGGATAAATCAAACCAACTTGTGTCTCTGGATCGTAACCACCTAAAATCGTATACACAGGCACACCAAACATTCTTGGTTTTAGATAGTTACCATCGGTACGGTTATACCAGACATTACTTGAATTTGGCGTTTTAGGCTGTGCAACCTCCATCATACGAGTGCTGGCATTCCACTTTTTATAACCGGTCGGCGAACTCGCATCCCATACATAACGATCAAAAGCAGGCTGAATTTTTAGGTAGGTGCTATAACCGGTGTAATGGGTATATTTGGAAATACTACTGGCCGTTGCACCGCCCGACATCGCATCCCAACCATAGGCATATTTATTCAGGAAGTTCGGTACGCCATTGGTACCATCGCCTAAATTGGTACTGGTCCAGTTAAGATTGCCACGCATTTTGTTTCTAAAGGCGATATACCCCCAGCCACTGTCCGCATGGTGCGCAGCCCAGAACATATTATTCCCCACTGCGCCTGGATAATGCCCAAGCCCATAATGATGGCCGATTTCATGGCTAAACTCATTGCCCACAGAATCAATTAAGGTCAACATACCATTACCGCCACTTAGGCCATGCGTTGCCTCACCATTGCTATATTTCCCGCGTGCATAATGCGCCACCACGCTTTGAGTCAGCTGAGGTTGCTCCTGACTGGCCATTGACGCACTGGTGACGCCCCAGTTGGCGAGATTAATGCCGACACCGAAAGTCGACTTGGCGGTATTTTCACGCATATCACCGCTATACACATCACCCGTAGTTGCACTGGCTGTATCATAAATAACACCACTTGCGACCATGACCTTATCGAGTTTTAAATCATCATATTTTGCAACGATCATACGCGCTGCCGGAATGGTCTGGAAGTAATCAGTGCCCGCTTTGGCTGGCTCAAGCAGCATATAATGCCCTGTTGATTTCGGCGGATCGGTTAATAAGCCTAAACGGATATTCTGTAGCACCAACTCGCCTGGTGCGGCCAGATCAATCTTGTCTGCCGTTAAATCACCACTACGATTATTCAGTGGATCAATTACCCGAAGATGCAGACCTGCGCGGATTTCATGCCATTTCAATGCGACTGTCCATGCCCGCGTCGAATAACTGACAGGCGGACGCCCATCGGTATTGGATTGATCCGAAGCTGCAATTCTTGAGGGTTCTTTCAATTTAACCGTTCGTAGCAGTTGATTATCCCGATAAATTTCGACATTTAATGCCTGCAGCTCACCCATTTCTGCCAATGGCGTCACCAGTAACAACGCATCTTTTTCCGCGGTTAAGCGTGGCATCGAATCTTTTTCATTCTGGTTAGGATTGACCACATGGCTTTGTGCAAATTGCAACATTGCCGCAAATCCGCCATTTAAATCATTGCGTAATATTCTTGGCAGTCCGAGTTTATCGTAATCATAAAAGCCCAATACCGCTGCATCGATCACATCCTTGTTAGGTTCAGGATACTTTTCCATAACAGGAGGTATCGATGGCGTTTCTGTTGTCGTAGCGCCACCTTGATTCGGTGTCTCAGGTGTCCCATCGCCTGGCAACTCACTGCTTCCATCGTCTGGCACCAGACTGCCACTTCCCGCCGTGGTATAATCATTGTTCGGTGGCTCAGTATGATGTGTTGTACTGCTGTCATCTGAACCACCACCGCAAGCCACCAGCATCATGGACAGCAAACAGGCCGTTAAATGTTTAAGTTGTAATTGCATCACATTTCCCCAAGAAAAACTTGTCAGATTATCGTTAATGATAAATTCTGTTAATTAATTAAAATTAATATAAATCATATATTTATAATACTAACAATTTAAATGATCGAATGTGAAGTTAATTTTTAATATTGAAATAGCATGCTTGATTTATTGTAATTTTAGAATAATAAACGCGGGTACAAGATCACGATCAGACCAATCCCCAACTACATTTCTATAACTTAAACGCTCTACTTTATGAAAATAAAATTAATTTAAATTGAAGTGTATATAAATAATTAAATATCACATGCTGGAGAGCATCATGAATAAAATCTGGAAAGTTATTATTCCCACCACATTTGCTTTATCTTGTAGCCTTTCCTTTGCAGCAACATGTAATAGCACCATTGATAACAATACGCTCAGTGATCTTACTATTCCAGCTGGCGCCACCTGTACGGTGAATAACGTCTCAATTGAAGGCGATGTAAATATTCAGAAAGATGCCAGCCTGATTCTAAATAGCTCATCCGTTCAGGGCAGCATACAAGCCCATCAAGCCAAAGCCATTCGCTTAATCAATTCAAGCGTGAGTGGTGATGTACGTGCAGCGCAGGCCGCAACCATGATTCACTTGGAAAAATCGGTTATTTCTGGGGATCTGCAGTGCTCTGCATCCACTAAACTACAAACCAATTTAAGCAGTATTGAAGGACAAAAAACCGGTAAATGCCGCTAATCTCCTTTCTTCAATCGCCTTCAGAACAAAGCCCAAAAAAAAATATTTGGGCTTTAGTAAACACTGATATTGTTGGCATATTTAGAGCAATCCCGCCTGCCTCATTTTATACATTACAGTGCCAAATTTTCTGTACCTCTATCTATTTAAAAACTGCTTTATATTCAAAACATTTTTCTCGCCGCGCCAAATCCATTTTAACTGGCTTTCGGCAAAATCATCACCTTCAAACCATACAAACAAACCTTCCATCATCGCTGGCCAATCTGTTTGCGCAATCTGGTTTTTGCCGGAAATGACAGCAATGATAGCCGCAAGAATTGTGTCATGACTTACTGCTAGACTTAGGCTATTTTGCTGGGTGGGATGAGTATGGTACAGCAGTTCCAAGACATCAAATACGCCAGTGATCGGATGTTTCATCCCTGGCAGTGCATTATTCACAAAACTGTTAATAAAGCCTAAAGCGCCCTGCTTACGGAAATAGGGAGCCGCCTGCTTGATGTCTAGTACGAAGCTTCCTGGCTCAACCAATAAACGCTGTTCCACAATTTCAATACGATGAGTATTCACTGCCTTACGGGTCTGGTCCGCACCTTCGATCATTAAGGCTGCGGTATCGACACAACGTTGAATTGGACTTGAAATACAATGCTGAATGGCCCGATCGCTATGTTGGCTTAAATACTCTCCCCAAGCATAAGCCAGATCACGCCCGGGTTCTGTCAATTGCAGATCATAACCCGCCAAGCCCTGCCCATCCACCAACTCACGCAAGGAGTGTCGGGTAAACAAGGTGACAGGGGTTGAAGCATCAGGTAATAAATCAATTGCTTCGAACATACTTTTCGGCAATAAATGCAGGGCCATATTCATACACAAATTCGGATTTAACCCACTATAGCATGAGTGGAATGACTCTCAATCCAAAATGCCAGAAAGTGCCAGAGCCTCATAAGCAATTTTTTTGCAATGTTGATCTCGAAATGCGATAAAACCGCCATTTAAAACCGTTTCACGCTGATTATATAAAAAGGGCTTTTGATCCAGCGTCATCAGGCCACCCCCGATGCTTTCCAGTAATGCCTGCCCTGAACTAGTATCCCATTCCGAGGTGGGATGAAAGCGAGGATAAATATCAATTTCACCTTCCAGCATCATACAAAACTTATAGGCGCTGCCCGCTTCGCGGCGCTCAATGGCACGATGTTGCAAGATCGGTTGCATAAAGTTTTTATACTTCGGATTTTTGCTGTTATGGCTCAGACCAATTTGCAGAGGTGCGGAATAATCATGTTCTTCAATCTGGTACTGAAACCATGCTTGCCCACTAAAACTATATTTATAAGGCAATTGTGAGGTATAACCGATATACATCACCTGCTCACATGGCACGGCAATGATCGCAAATGTAGTCCGGTCATCCTCAATCAGACTCAGATTAATGGTGAATTCATCACGCTCATGGATAAATTCCTTGGTGCCATCTAAAGGGTCCAGCATCCAGCAGCGTTGCCATGCTGCGCGCGCCGAATAATCACTCTCTTCCGACAATACCGGCAGTTGCGGGGTGATGGTCGCTAAATGCTTCATTAAAAAATGATTCACTTTCAGATCCGCCTGCGTTACCGGAGAATCATCACTCTTTTCCTGAATATTAAACTCGCACCCGGCACAATAACTTTGGTATTCTTCCAGCAATAGTTGACTAGCCTGCGCCATGATCGGAACAAGTTGTGAAATTAACTGATCTTGTGGGGCAAGCGTTTTAATAAACATAGACCAACCTTATGTCATATTCAGATTTACAGCAGCTAAAAAGAATAGTTAAACCACTATGTTATAGCTTTTCAACTAATCCATAAAGATTATTGAGATAAACAAACTCATGGAAAAAATTTTAATTAAAGATGACGATGAGAATTATATCAATGTAGATTACCTTCTTTATTTTACAGATTTCAAATACTCACGCCTCTTTGCACAAATTGTATTTACAACAATAAAAGAACCTTACTCAACCAAAGGATTTGCGAACATGAAAACGTTTGAATGTTATTATGAGTGCTGTATTTGGATTGATAATTTCTTATCCATCATGCCAAACTTTCACAATAATCAAGGAACTTATGAAAATAACGATTTATCCTTTTTTGATGTTTCAGATATACCTTTTAAAAAAAATGATAAAGAAGACTTTCAAACCCTATCTCATATCAACATAAAGTTCATAAATGAAGAGTTTTCACACCTAGAACTTATACTGATTGACTCAAACCAACCCCTGCAAAAAAAATTTACATCAGAACAACATGCTAGAGAATGGATTGAAAGTAATTTTAAAATTTTATAGCAAAGCCTTGTCCAACAAACTTACGATATACTTCTCATGAGTTTTAAATACACTTTTAGCATTATTTCCACTCTATACAAAACATTAGGAATCATTAAATGCAGCAGCCGATTGCCATGTTCGACATGGATGGCACTTTACTCGATTTAGCATTTGACGACTTTATCTGGAATCACTGTTTGCCCGAGCGACATGCTCAAGTGCATCAATGCAGCCTGGAACAAAGTCAGCAAACCCTATTTCAGTTTTACCAACAACATAAGCATACACTATCTTGGTACTCTTCGGCGTTCTGGACGGCTAAAGTCGGAGTCGATGTCCTGCAACTTCAATTCCAGCATCGCCAGAAAATTGGCCCACGTGCTGGCTGCCATCAATTGTTACAACAACTCAAAGCCGAAGGTTATCGTTGCTGGTTACTGACCAATGCCGATCGTGCAGGCCTGCAATTGAAGCTTGAAAATGTCGAACTTCGCCCCTATTTTGAAGTAATGATCAGTAGTGAAGAACTTGGGCACGCCAAAGAAGAAACCGCTTTTTGGCAAAAGCTACAGCAATTGCATCCCTTTGATCCGGCTCAGGCCGTCTTTATTGATGATACCGTTGCCGTGCTCAAAAGTGCAGAAGATTTCGGTATTCGCCAGCTGTTTAGTATTTTACAGCCCTCAAGCAGCAAAGCTGCCAGATCTGTAACCGAATTACCTTATCCGGCACTTGATCACTTAACTGAACTTTTTGATTATCTTGAACCCAACCTACAGGTAACAGATGCCAAGACAGCATGAACCAGAAAGCATGGACGCCATGCGTATTGATAAATGGCTTTGGGCTGCACGTTTTTTTAAAACACGTTCAATTGCTAAAGCTGCGATAGAAGGTGGTAAAGTCCACCACAATAATGACCGTGTCAAAGTCTCCAGAGATGTGCGGATCGGGATGGAGCTGACCATCCAGCAGGGTTTTGAGAAAAAGACCGTGGTAGTCAAAGCTCTTTCAGCGGTACGTGGTGGCGCGCCGGCTGCACAACTGCTTTATGAAGAAACAGCGGAAAGTATTGCACGTCGGGAGTTGCATGCATCACAACGAAAAATGCATAATCTAGCCCGACCAGATCATCGACCAAGCAAAAAAGATCGTCGTGATATCAATCGTTTTAAGCAGGAAAATGTACAGTCATGGTCTTATCATGATGAATAAAATTTTCTAATTTTGGGTGCGTCATCTTGTGTCGCATAGACAGAGATCAGATGTAGAATAAACAACGAGAATCTGCCACTATACTCAAGTCCCAACAAGTTGAGATTCAATACATCCACTTGGGTTAGTCGTTAAGAAATAAAGTTTTGAGGTTTTGAGATGGATGATAATAAAAGCAAGGCGTTACAAGCTGCGTTAAGCCAGATTGAAAAACAATTTGGTAAAAATACAGTCATGCGCCTAGGTGATAACACTGTACAGGCAGTTGAAGCTGTTTCTACAGGTTCTTTAACACTGGATATCGCATTAGGGATTGGCGGATTACCTAAAGGCCGTATCATCGAGATTTACGGTCCTGAGTCATCAGGTAAAACGACCATGACGTTGCAAGCCATTGCGCAATGTCAGAAAAATGGCGGTACGTGTGCATTTATCGATGCGGAACATGCATTAGATCCAGAATACGCACGTAAGCTTGGTGTCGATATTGATAACCTGCTGGTCTCTCAACCCGATCACGGTGAACAAGCGCTTGAAATCGCAGATATGCTGGTACGTTCAGGGGCAATTGACCTGATCGTTGTCGACTCTGTCGCTGCATTAACCCCTAAAGCCGAAATTGAAGGCGAAATGGGTGATTCACACATGGGTCTACAAGCACGCTTGATGAGTCAGGCATTACGTAAAATCACAGGTAATGCAAAGCGTTCTAACTGTATGGTGATCTTCATTAACCAGATCCGTATGAAGATTGGTGTAATGTTTGGTAGCCCAGAAACCACCACTGGTGGTAACGCCCTTAAATTCTATGCATCTGTGCGTCTAGATATCCGTCGTATTGGTGCAGTGAAAGAAGGCGACGAGATCACCGGTAACGAAACTCGCGTTAAAGTTGTCAAAAATAAAATGGCGCCTCCTTTCAAAGAAGCCGTGTTCCAGATTATGTACGGCAAAGGTACCAATCAGCTAGGTGAAGTGGTTGATCTTGCAGTTCAGCAAGATATCGTACAAAAAGCGGGTGCATGGTATTCATATCAAGGCAACAAAATTGGCCAAGGTAAAAACAATGTGATTCGTCATTTTGAAGAGAATCCAGCCATGGCCCAAGAGATTGAAAAACAGATTCGTGAGCAACTTCTAACTAAAACTAATGTTGAAGCTGCACAAACTGAAGATGAAGAAGAACCAGACTTTTTAGAAAGTTAAGCTAAAACGCCCTTCGGGGCGTTTTTGTTTCATGAGGAAATAGATTTTGTTTAATAGTGAAAAAACAGAAAAACCTAAAACCCTGACCGGAACGCGACTACGCTCGTATGCCTTTGCCCTGCTCACACGTCGCGACTATTCACAGGCAGAACTGATTGCCAAGCTCAATCAATATGCGATCAATCCTGAAGAAGTCGAGAAACTGGTAGAGGAACTCGCGCAGAATAATTATCAAAGTGACCAACGTGTGGCCGAGCTGACTTTGGCAAGTCAGTTAAGAAAAGGAAAAGGCCTACAACGCATCAAGCAGGCATTAAAAGCCAAACAACTGGATGCAGAACTGATTACAGAAGAATTGCAAGAAGTGGACTGGCTTGATCAGGCCTATCAACTGAAACTAAAGAAATTTGGCGAAGAAGTCGCAACTGATCCGAAAATCAAGGCAAGACAAATCCGGTTTTTACAATACCGTGGCTTTGATATGGGTGTGATTATGAAAGCGATTGCTCGAACGAGCGAAGAAGAATAACTGGTGGCAGCCCTACCAGCATGACTTCGGCACATCATAGTTCTACTACCGTTGCTACCTTCCGGTCCTGGCGGGGTTCGTAGAGTACAATTGCGAAGCTACCAGCAGGGCTACCATTGCCTGACAAAGTATAGAGATTTTTGCCCGAGTTGCAAGACTTGTCTCTGTTTTTCAGTGAGTTTTTAGCTCAACTGCCTAATTCATCATCAAACCCTCTGTATTTTTGATCGATTTATTCTGAAGATGTGCAAACATTCAACAACAACCGATTAATTTTCTTCAAAAGTGCTTGAAGATTGTAAATGCTTATTGCATTTAAATGAGTTGCTGTTTTAATGGCTAAATCAAAAATCTATATCTGGTGTGTTGCAAGTAAACAGTGAAGACTTGTTCGGCCACAGCTTTATATTTCAACTTATGGATGAATTTTTATGCTAAAAAAGCATTCCGTACTTTTTATTGCCCTGCTCAGTAGTGCACATTTATATGCCAACGTCCCTATTGAATCGCGTGCTTTAAGCCAGCAACAAGCCAGTAATGTGGTTGCCGGTACGCCGAGTCTGAACTGGGAAATCATGCAGAAGAACCAAAAGCTTGAAGAAGAGATCCGCAAGTTACGTGGTCAGCTTGAAGAACATGACAATGCCATCGAGCAATTAAAAAAAGAGTTAACCAACCGTTATACCGATCTGGATCAGCGCCTGGAACTGCTGTCACAAAAAATTGATCCGCCTGAGGACAATCCTGAGGCACAAGATCCATCGGCTGCAACTGCCTCAACCAATGCAGACACCAGTGCGCCTGCGATCGTACCTGCAGCACCGGTACCGCAACAGACCACACCAGCCACCACGCAAGCTCCGGCTGCACAACCGCAGACCAATACAGCAACAACAGAGAGTGCCAGCAGCCAGATTGAATTAGAAAAAGCGGCGTATACCGTAGCCCTGGATGCCTATAAACAAGGTGGCGCAAAAAAGGCGATTCAGCCGATGCAAAACTTTATTAAAAACCATCCCAACGGGATTTATGTGGGGAATGCCTATTTTTGGCTAGCTGAATTTTATCTGGCTGTTGAGCCTGTGGATTATAAAGCGGCAAAACAAAACTATAATATTGTTGCGACACGCTATCCAAACTCAGCCAAAGCATCTCGTGCAGTGTATCAACTCTACAGTATCGCCAAAGAAGTTGATAAAAACACGGCTTTAGCCAATCAATATAAAAGCAAGCTGCTCAGCCAATATCCTCAATCAGAGGAAGCAAAATTTATCCAGAAAAAATAAGCTTTTTGCTTTAACAAAAAAGCCAGTGGATATCCACTGGCTTTTTTATGACCTAGATCAAATCATTATTTGATCTTGGCTTTTGATTTTAAATAGTCAGTGTAATCTTCCAGGATTTGTTGTCCACGGAACTGCTGGTACAGTTTATTCAACTCTTGTACCTGTTCTGCTGGCAAAGTACTGGCCACACTACTGTTGACATTGGAAACTGCCACGATCACCAATTCATTTGGTAATTTCGCAGTCGTAGCAGACCATAAACCTTCTTTTGCTGGCGCCGGAATACTGAAGGCAGCACGCTCAATCGGACGTTTTAAACCTTGAGAACGCGCAAAAGTACCCGCATTTTCAAAGTTCACCTGAGACTTGGCAACCACTTGTGCCGCTGGCTGGGTTTTAAAATCATTCAGGATGCTGGCAATTTTTGCTTGAGCTGCTTTATAGGCTTTCGCTTCGATCACTTTTGCTTTGACTTCAGCAGTCGCCTGCTCTAAAGGTTTAACACCGGCAGCATGATAGTTACGGACTTTGATCCAGATGGTATCGCCATTGGCCAGTTGAATATTTGAAGACGCGTTACGGTCACCATTCTTCACATCATCATTGAATAATTTTGCTTTAACGCCTAGATCACTCAAATAAGGGTTCTGAGTGGCTAAAGTCACGCCATTTGCAGATTCAATACGCGCGCCCTTCACTTCCTCAGCCACAGCCTCTAGAGAATCATTACCGACCACCATTTCATTTAAGCTATTCACGCTATCACTGAACTGATTCGCCAGTTTAGTTTTCTCGACTTCAGCCGTTAAACGAGCTTTTTCAGCTTCAAATGAAGGTAATTTCAGCATTGGCGTTTCAGCTTCAATGATGTGATAACCATATTGAGTTTTAACAGGTTTTGAAATTTCACCGCTTTTTAATGCATTCACTGCATTATCAAAATCAGCCGAGAATGCCCCTGGTGCATAAGCCTCAACCAAACCACCCTGCGTCTTGGAGGTTGGATCATCCGAGAACTGTGCAGCGGCATCTGCAAAGCTCATACCCGACTGAATTTTTGCATAAACGTCATTGGCAAGCTTCTGCGCTGCCGCATCGTCACGCGCATCCGTGGTAATCAGAATATGTTTAACCTGAGGTTTAACCGCTTTTTTCTTCTCATCGACAAAAGCGTTATAGGCTTGTTGTAAATCAGCTTCAGTCACCGCAAGATTTGCCTTAGGCAACAATGCCGGGGTTAATACCACATAATCGACATCAACACTGGCCACTTGCTTAAATTCATTCTTATGCTTGTTGTAGTAATCAGCGATCTCCTGATTTGAAGCCGTTACGCCTTTTTTATAGTCATCCAGCTTAATACTCGCCAAATGCAAAGTACGCTGTTCAGTCTGTAAATTCGCTAATTGCTGTACATCGGATTTACTGACCAAAGCATAATCCATCAACGAGGTTGAAATCATTTTCAGCGCATGATCCTGGCGTAAGCTGCTGATCAAGGCCTGATTGGTCATCCCTACAGAACGTAAGTAGTTTTCATATAAGGTTTGAGAAAATTTGCCATTTTCCTGAAAACTCGGTTGTTGTGCCAACATTTGCTCAAGTTGCACATCACTGAGTGTCATTCCCAGCTTTTCAGCTTGCTGTTGTAACAATGAACGGGCCACCAAGGCGTCCAGTGCTTTCTCTTGAATCACAGGCAAATTCAAAAGTGATTCATCACCTTTCACCAGTGATAAATACTGGTCTTTATAGTTTTTGGTTGCACTTTCTAATTCTTTATTAGAAATATCTTGACCGTTTACTGATTTTGCAACGTCTGCTTTATTGCTACCACTAAAATACCCTTCTATACCGACAAGTGCTAAAGGAGTCAAAAACAAAACTAACAGGACTTTGCCAAGCCAACCCTTAATGAGAGTACGAAACGATTCCATAAGAATTCCAATATTTTATTTCGGGGCAATTTTAACTGAAAAACAAAAGTGAATGAATGCAGAATAAGGATCAAATTAACTTTTTCATTCAATAAATAAAAAACGCACCCAAAATGGTGCGTTTATTGATTTAAAAAGATTACGCAACTGAATCTTTTAAACCCTTACCAGCTTTGAAGCTAGGTACTTTACTTGCTTTGATTTGTAACTCTTCACCCGTTTTAGGATTACGACCAGTACGAGCAGCACGTTCTTTAACGCTGAAAGTACCGAACCCAACTAAAGTAACCGTATCACCCTTTTTAAGTGCTTCAGTGATTGATGCAATTGTCGCATCGAGTGCCTTACCAGCATCCGATTTTGACACGCCCCCTTTTTCAGCAATCGCATCAATTAATTCTGATTTATTCATGATAAAAAATATCCTCTTAATATCGTTTGTTAAGATCCAAGGCTATAGTTTAAAAGGCCATGACGCCTTTATAGCAATGCTTTGGGGGATAACGCAATACTAGAAAGGCCTTTTAATTAAAATAAATACTGAAATACGACATAAACAGACGAGTTACCTGCATTTTTTTTACTTTTTATTCAATTTGGCCTTCAATTGATTATTTTCTTCGATTAAGGCATCGACCTTGATATGCAGCTGTACAAGCAACTGTTCGATATGCTGCAAATCCTTGGGTGTCACCAGTCCAATCCGGTTAAGTGAATGATTCACACTGGTATCTAAAATCTTTTCAACCTTGTCTTTGGTATCCGTTACCGACTCTTTGGCCTTTTCGGTGACTTTGCCAACCGTGTTATCGGCGAAATCGACGGTTTTTGATTCTAATTCTTCCCCCACCTTGACCAGCGAGTCAAACAACTTGTTGCCTTCTTCTTCCGCACGCGAAAAAGCACCGAGACCAGCAAGCCAAATCTGTTGTGTATATTTTTTGAAATCTAACGCAGATTTTTTAGAACTCTTTGATTTTGGCTTAGTTTTTACCTCAGCTTCTTCATTAGGATTTTCTATATTTGAGTTATCCATTGACCCTTACTCCTAAGCACTTTACAAACAGTATGTCGTATTTAACCATAAAAATGTTTTTATAATATCAAAGTTAGGACTTGATCGTTTTAAAAAACTGTTCTACAAAGCAAGAAAGTCCTGTAAATTATTTTTAACAATTGAGTAAGGATACTCAGGTTTACGGACATTCTGTTTTTATTGATTGATTAACCAGGAAAACCAGACCTATGAATGATACGCAACAAAGACATAAACATCCGCATTTGTTGCTCAATATTGTCATCATTGTTTTAGAGACTTTTTTCTCTTTTATCCTGACCCATGATGCAGGATTGCGTCTGCACGCCAAAAAGTTAATCGATCAAAAAATCACAATCCGGATTAATAGCTACATTCCGTTCTTCGACTTTTATATCCAGTTTACCGAAAAAGGTCTGTTGTTTGATATGAAGGCACTAGATCGCACCATTGATCTGGAGATTAATAGCACATTGATCGACCTGATCAAAATTTTTGTGTTTAACAATCAGCGTAGCATTGCCAATATGCGTATTCTCGGTGATGCCATGCATGCTGAAGAATTCCTGGATGTCCTCCCGCATCTTACCCTGTCCAGTATTCTGGCAAACTGGAAACAATGGTTTAGTGATGAGGCTGAAGCCGTTGCTTCACAACAACGCATTGCTCCACTACTGGATAAAATCGATCAGCAGCGTTCGGAAATCAACACCTTGCTGGTTGAAGTCAAGCAGTACCAAAATCGTATTCAACGTCTGCAAAAACGTCAACGCCTGATCAATATTAGCTTTGCTGTTTTGAGCTTTATTTTCATCGCCTTTTTTGTTTATAATACGTGGATACAATAATTCCAATATATTTCACTTTTCACGCTCAGAATGGCAATTTAAAACTTGACTATTTTAGTCGGAATTCATAAAATTTAAACATCTAGTCTAACCATGTGTACCGAATCATGCGTCTTACAACTCGCGGTCGTTACGCAGTGACTGCTCTACTTGATTTAGCTTTGCAGCCAACTGAACAAACGATCACGCTTGCGGAAATAGCAGCACGCCAATCCATCTCAGTCGCTTATTTAGAACAGTTATTCGCGAAACTCAAACGTCATGGGTTAGTTTCAAGTGTACGCGGTGCAAATGGTGGTTATCACCTGGCGCGCAATGCAAGTGAAATTACTGTGCTAGAAATCATCGAAGCTGTAAATGAAACTGTTGATGCAACGCGTTGTGACCATAAGGGTAACTGCCAGAATGGTGCAATGTGTTTGACTCATGACTTATGGCAAGAACTCTCCCACCATATTGCCGATTATCTTGCAAAAATCACCCTTGCTGATTTGATTGCGCGTGACAACGTTCAAACCGTTGCATTACGCCAGAATTCACCAAGTTTAGATTCAGCCCTTCTATCGGTTACAGGTATTTGACATGAAACGTCCAATTTATCTTGATTACGCAGCAACCACGCCCGTACTGCCAGAAGTTGCAGAACGCATGATGGAATGTTTAACGTTCGAGGGTACTTTTGGTAACCCTGCGTCACGTTCACATGCCTATGGTTGGCAAGCCGAAGAAAAAGCTGAATATGCGCGTGAGCAAGTTGCCAATCTTATTAAAGCAGATCCACGCGAAATCGTTTGGACTTCTGGCGCAACCGAATCTGACAACCTGGCATTAAAAGGTATTGCTCAGTTCTACGGCTCAAAAGGCAAACACATCATTACAAGTAAAATCGAACATAAAGCAGTGTTGGATCCTTGCCGTGAGCTTGAAGAACAAGGTTTTGAAATTACCTATTTAGAGCCAGAACCGCGTACCGGTTTAATTACCCCAGAAATGGTTCAGGCGGCTTTACGTCCAGATACGATTCTTGTTTCACTGATGATGGTGAACAACGAAATCGGTACCGTGACCGATGTGGCTGCAATTGGTGAATTAACACGTGCCAACAAAACATTCTTCCACGTCGATGCAGCTCAAGCCGCTGGTAAAGTTGAAATTGATCTTTCAACCATGAAAATTGATTTGATGAGCTTCTCTGGTCATAAAGTCTATGGCCCGAAAGGTATCGGTGCCCTTTACGTTCGCCGTAGCCCACGTGTTCGCTTAAAAGCGCAAATGCACGGTGGTGGCCATGAACGTGGTATGCGTTCTGGTACCTTAGCGACGCATCAGATTGTTGGTATGGGCGAAGCTTTTGAAATTGCTGGCAAAACCATGCAAGCAGAACAAGAGCGTATTCGCAAGTTACGCGACAAGCTTTGGAATGGCTTACAAGACCTTGAACAAGTGTTCTTGAATGGTCACCCAACACAAAACGTTGCTAACTATCTAAATGTCAGCTTCAACTTCGTTGAAGGTGAGTCACTGATGATGGCATTGAAAGATGCAGCTGTTTCAAGTGGTTCTGCATGTACCTCTGCAACTTTAGAGCCGTCATATGTATTACGTGCTTTAGGTTTATCTGACGAGTTGGCACATAGCTCAATCCGTTTCAGTTTCGGTAAATACACCACTGAAGCAGATATTGACTACGTGTTAACCATTACCAAAGCTGCTGTTGAGAAATTACGTGAACTTTCTCCGCTTTGGGATATGTACAAAGAAGGTATCGACCTTTCAACAGTTGAATGGGCTGAACACTAATTCATCAGGTGCTCAATAGAGCATCTCATTGAAAAGTATGTTTTAACCCTCATATTAATATTAGGCTGACCCCGAGGTTTGGAGAAGCGACATGGCTTATAGCGAAAAGGTAATTGATCATTACGAAAACCCTCGTAATGTTGGTGTTTTAGACAAGAATGCTGAAAATGTAGGTACAGGTATGGTCGGTGCACCTGCGTGTGGCGACGTAATGCGTTTACAAATTCAAGTCGATGACAATGGCGTAATTGAAGAAGCTCGCTTCAAGACTTATGGCTGTGGTTCTGCAATCGCATCAAGTTCACTGGTAACCGAATGGTTAAAAGGTAAAACCCTTGATGAAGCTCAAGCGATCAAAAACATTGATATCGCAACTGAGCTTGCACTTCCACCAGTAAAAGTACACTGCTCTGTCTTGGCTGAAGATGCAATCAAAGCTGCGATTGAAGACTATCGCGGTAAGAAAGCGAAAGCTTAATTGATGACCGAAATAACATTGGAGTTTTCATGATCCATTTAACTGAAAATGCTGCGACTCACATCAGCAATTACCTGCAAAACCGAGGTAAGGGTGAAGGCATTCGTATTGGTGTGAAAACTTCGGGTTGTTCTGGATTGGCTTATGTACTTGAGTTTGTCGATGACATCGACACACACGACCAAGTATTTGAACAACTCGGCGTTAAAGTCTTTGTAGACCCAAAAAGCTTGGTTTATCTCAATGGTTTAGAGATGGACTATGTTAAAAATGGTCTTAATGAAGGCTTTGAGTTTAACAACCCAAACCAAAAAGGTGAATGTGGTTGCGGTGAGTCATTCACTGTTTAACCCCAACCACTACTCTCTTTCTTTTCGTCAAAACAGTGTGTTCCGCACTGTTTTAACGTATTTATCAATAGCGGAATTCATCTCCCATGAATCATTTTGAGTTGTTCCAATTACCAGAAGCACTCGATATAGATTTAGCAGCTTTAAAAAAACAGTTTTTAAGTTTGCAACAGCAATATCACCCGGATAAAGCCAGCGACAAAGATCAGGCGCTGATCAAGTCAAGCGAAATCAATCAGGCTTATAAAGTATTGTCAGTGGTTGATAGTCGTGCTGCCTATCTGCTTGCCCTGAAAAAACAAGATCATCATCTTGATCAATCCATCAACGATTTTGAGTTTTTGCAATCTGCACTCGAAATGCGCGAGCAACTGGATGAAGCGACCTCAACCGAGCAGCTTCGTACGCTAAAAGTTGAAATTCAGCAATGGATTGATAGTTTAGTCCGTGAATTCAAAATCGATTATGCAGACGAAGACTGGGCTGAAGCACGTGATACTGTTCGTAAGCTACGCTTTTTCCAACGTGTCATGAATGATATTGATAAAGCTGAAGATCGTATGCTGGACGAAGAAGATAGCTTCGATCTAGACGATGATTTTTAATCCGCTGTTACCGATTATTTTCAAGGGATACCGTACGCATGGCGCTTTTGCAAATTGCTGAACCAGGTCAATCTACCGCACCACACGAACATCGTATTGCGATCGGGATCGACTTAGGGACAACCCACTCTTTAGTGGCGACAGTGCTATCGGGAAAACCGAAAGTTCTACATGATGACAAAGATCGGGTTCTACTTCCCTCTATTGTTCATTACGCGAAAGATTTGACAACGTTTGGTTATGAAGCCAAACCGTTTATGATGACCGACCCCAAAAATACGGTTGTTTCAGTGAAACGCTTTATGGGTCGTTCACAAGCTGATATTAAATTCCAGCATCCCTATACCCTTGTTGGCGCAGAAAATGAAATGCCAGCATTTGAAACAGCTGCTGGACGTAAAACCCCGGTCGAAATTTCTGCCGAGATCTTAAAACAATTAAAAGATCGCGCTGAAGCCAGCCTGAATAATCCTGTCAATGGTGCAGTGATTACCGTTCCTGCTTATTTCGATGAAGCACAACGTCAGGCAACACGTGATGCAGCCCAGCTTGCCGGACTCAATGTTTTACGCTTGTTGAATGAACCAACTGCTGCTGCGGTGGCATATGGTCTGGATCAAGAGACCAATCTCAGTACAGACCGCAACTATGTGATTTACGACCTTGGCGGCGGTACGTTTGACGTTTCAATCTTGCGTTTCTCCCAAGGTGTATTTGAAGTCCTTGCTACAGGTGGACATACTGCACTGGGCGGAGATGACCTTGATCGTTTAATCGTAAAATGGGCTAAAAAACAGCTCAATATCGAAACATTAAGCGATGAGGAATATGCGGTATTCGTTATTGCTGCACGTCAAGCCAAAGAACATTTAACAGATCATGAATCTGCCGAATTAAAATTACTGGATGATCGCTTAACACTCGACCGCCCGACCTTTGAATCGATTATTCAAGTCGCACTCGACAAAACCATGAGTGTCTGCAAACGCGTATTACGTGATGCCAAACTTGAACTCGATGACATTGAGCATGTGGTTCTTGTGGGCGGTTCAACACGTTCTTATGCTGTACAAAAAGCGGTACGTGAGCTATTTGAACGTGAACCGCTATGTACCATTAACCCGGATGAAGTGGTTGCAATTGGCGCATCAATTACCGCCAACCAGCTCATCGGCAATAGCCAAGATGGTTCATTATTGCTTGATGTGACTCCACTCTCTCTTGGTTTAGAGACCATGGGTGGCTTGGTTGAACGCCTAGTTTCACGTAATACCGCCATTCCGGTTGCACGCCGTCAAGAATTTACCACTTATCAAGATGGCCAAACTGCCATGTTGATCCATGTGGTTCAAGGTGAACGTGATCTGGTTGAGCATTGCCGTTCCTTAGGTCGTTTTGTCTTACATGGCATTCCACCAATGACTGCGGGTCAAGCACGTATTGAAGTGACATTCCAGGTCGATGCCGATGGCTTACTGACTGTCTCTGCGAAAGAAACCACCTCTGGTGTGCAAGCGAAAATCGACATCAAACCGTCGTATGGCTTATCCGCTTCAGATACTGAACGTTTACTGGTAGAAGGTTTCCAGCATGCGGAGGAAGATAAACAGCTTCGCCACTTGCAAGAAACCAAAGTTGAAGCACAACGTGAGCTAGAAGCCTTAGAGCAAGCCTTGAAAGCAGATACCGATCTACTTTCCCAACAACAGGCGCGCGACTTGATTCTTGCCGCTGAAGCGTTAAAAGCTCGTCTTAAAACCGATGAACTTGCAGCGATTGAACATGCTGTTCAGCAACTTAAAATTCACAGCGATGCCTTTGCTGCGCTTCGTATGAACCGACATATTGACCATGCCTTAAAAGGTACGAAACTTGAAGATTGGTCAAACTCAAACTAAAGGTATAGGTGATCAATATGCCACGTATTAAAGTTCTTCCTCATGCACAAATTTGCCCTGAAGGTGCAGAATTTGAAGTCGAACAAAACGCCAATTTATGCCAGAGTTTATTAAAAAATGGCATTAAAATTGAACATGCTTGTGATATGTCTGCAGCATGCACCACCTGTCACGTGGTAGTGCGTAAAGGCTTTGACAGCCTTGAAGAAATGAATGATGTTGAAGCAGACTTGCTGGATCGTGCCTGGGGCTTAGAGCCTGACTCACGTCTGTCGTGCCAGGTTGAAATTGTGGATGAAGATTTAGAAATCGAGATTCCTAAATACACCATCAACCATGCTTCAGAAAATCATTAAGATCAAGTCATGATTCAAGCTATAGAAAAGCTAGAGTAAATCTCTAGCTTTTTTTATGATTAAACAAAAATTAAAGAACGATGCGCAGCGACACCTGCCAGAGTACCATCACCAACAGCAAGTGATACCGAACCACCCAAGCGCGCCACATCACCACAAGCAAAAATTCCTGCAACCGAAGTTTCCTTCATTGCATTGGTTTTAATCACCTCACCCATGGCACTCTGTTCCATCTCACAGCCCAGCTTAAAAATCCAGTCCTGAGCAATAGTACATTTGCTGGTTGCAAAAATACCATCCAGTTGAGTCACAGAGCCATCAGCAAGCAAAACATCACTCTGCCCCATAACTTCCTGAATCAGTCGCTGCTCGATTACAACTCCGCGCGCCTTTAATTGCTCCAGTAATTCACTCGCCAGCGGATAGCCATTTATGAACAGTGTGGTTTGACCCCAGTCTGGGAGCATCATTGCCAAATGAACAGCATGTTCTGAGCTGGCAATGATGCCAATTTTTCCTTGATTCAGCTCATAACCATGACAATAAGGACAATGGAAGACTGACTTGCCCCAGCGTTCCGCCAGACCAGCAATATCAGGCAATTGATCCGTAATACCAGCAGCAATAATCAGGCGCTTGGCCGTAATTGAATGTGTCGCATCAATACATACCGCAAAGCCCTCTTCAATTTTTTCTACGCGCTCTACACTGCCATTCTGCCAATCCACAGTTTCATAAGCCAAAACTTGCTGCTTCGCAATTTGCGCAATTTCACTTGCCTGCGTTCCATCCTGAGTCAGAAAACCATGGGAATACTTGGCAAAGCGATTTCTACGTTGTCCAGCATCAATAATCAACACTTTTTTGCGTGCTCTCGCCAATGGCATTGCTGCAGCCAAGCCTGCATAACTTCCACCAATAATCGCAACATCATATTGCATAGAATTTACCATCCATATGTAACTTTTAAAGTTACATTAATGCTTTTTATTTTAATTTGCAACTTTTGATGTTACATTTAAATCACTCGCTTATTTCGTTTGGATTGATTAGATGCGTACCGACAGTAAACTCTCCCGAATGCTGCATGTGCTTTTACATATGGCCAGACAACAGAAGACTTTTACCTCTGAAGAAATTGCGCAAATGCTATCAACCAACCCTGTGGTGGTCAGACGGACGATGTCAGGTTTAAAAAAAGCAGGATTTGTCCATTCAGAAAAAGGTGCTGGTGGGGGCTGGCAGCTAACCGGAGATTTAGAAAAAATTACCTTGTGGGATATTTATCAGGCTGTGGGTGAACCTACTATTTTTGCAATCGGTAATGAAAGAGAACATCCAGAATGCTTGGTTGAGCGTGTGGTAAATGCCGCTTTAGATCAGGCCATTCAGGATGCACAGCATATTTTAACCCGACAGCTAAAATCCACTACGCTGGCAGCGCTGGCTTTAGAATTTGATCATTTATATGCGATGCATGAACATCAGAATAGTCATACTCAACATTGAGTATTGAATTATCTATCTCACTTCATCATCTAAAGTGAGTTTAGGGATGCCCTGCGCATTGGTAATTTTTTGCTGGGTTTTGATACGCTGCACCATGTTTTCCAGAATTTCGACCAGTTCCGGATATTCATAGTTTTGCACTTCTTCCAGATTGAGCACTAAATGGAAGCCTTTATAATCGAAATCAAACCATTGTTGCGTATCAGATTTTTTGCCAGTGAATTTTTCCATCACCTGCCAGGTTTTCACCGGGCCTTGAATGCCTTTTAAATAGATCGGCACTTTTGGCACACATAAAAACTCGTTTTTAATCAGTTGATGGGTGTCATCGGCAATAAGGATTTCATCCACCTCAGCAGCAGACTGCAAACGTGCAGCCAAATTCACATCACGCCCGACAATGGTATAGGCCATGCGATGTGAAGCACCATAGTTGCCTACGTGACAATAACCGGTACTGATCCCCATGCGGATGTGCAAGGCTGGATAGCCCATTTTCTTCCAGCGTTCACGTAACAATTTCATTTGTTGACGCATCGCAATTGCCATTTCCACACAAGATTTTGCATCTTGCTCAACGCCTTGCGAGTTGGGATCACCAAAGAAAATAAGAATCGCATCACCCATAAACTTATCGACGGTTGCTTCATATTGCTTGGCAATCTCGGTCATATGACTCAGATAATCGTTCAGCAAGAAGGCCAAGTCGTCCGGGATCAGGGTTTCTGAAAGTTCCGTGAAACCTTGAATATCAGAGAAAAAGATCGTGAGCTTTTTACGCTTGTACTCAATTTTCGCTTCCGCCTCGCCACGCATGATCGACTGCCACAATTGCAAGGGTGCATAGCGACTGAGCTGATTGGCAAAAGCAATATAACGAGTCATCTGATTATGGTAATGCTGGCGTTGCTGCCCCAGAATATTCAGGCGACGATGCTGGTAATAGTTACCAATCACGATAAACATCATCAAGCCGAGCAGACTCACGACAGTCAGTTCAGGATTGGTCGGTTCAAAATACTCTTCAGTCCCAAAAATGACATAGGTACTAAAATAAAAAGTCATTACCCCAATCAAACCGATCAGACATGAGACGGGCAAGGAAATCTTATTGTTCAGCCCTACATAGAGCAATGCAAACAAGATGGTAAATGTGGGAACCAGACTTAGATGTAATGCAGCAAGAACCAGCGCAATAAGGATGGCTTCATTGGCAAATAGAACGTTTTTTTCTATTTTTTTATCAAATTTATATTGCAGCCATTTTTCCAAACGCGGGCAAAACAGAAAATAGGCCAATAATAATGGAAGGAGATAGAGTTGGTAGCTAGCACTGGTAGAGGTAAATGTATAAATTACCAGAATCAGTGACAGAATCGAGTATCCCATCAAACGATGGAAATAAGCGAACTGTCTAGGTTCTTTATCAATTAACCTATCTAGTGGCACTCTGTCCTCCTTTCTTATTATAGAATACTGTTTTTATTCTATTTTCTGGATCAGTCCATACGCCAGTCAAATGGCATATCACCCTGACCACGTAACGCAAGCATCAGTGTTTGACGCATGTGCGCGAGTACATCGTTACTATAAGGTACTGCTGGTGTGCCCCAGACAGGTTTCGGCCATGCCACATCGTTTTGATAACGCACCACATGATGAAAATGAAGCTGAGGAACAACGTTCCCTAATGCCGCAACATTCATCTTGTCTGCACGGAACACACGTGAAAGCTGGCTTGATAACCAACTTGATTCACGTAGAAATTGTTCTTGGTCTGCCTGGCTGAGTTCATATAATTCTGTAACACCTGGTACACGCGGTACAAGGATCAGCCAAGGAAATTGCATATCATTCATTAAACGACATGTTGAAAGCGGAAAGTCGCCTACAAAAAATGTATCTTGAGCAAGTTGTGGATGCAAACTAAACATATCTTTATAAATGATGCAGAATAATGATGATCAATACTATCACATCAGTTTTGATGTGAATATTCTTAGTCACCCGTTTGATTACAAATAACAATGATTTTCCTCATTTATTGCAGCAACATCTGACCAAAAACATGTCGCGATCTTGCAAACAACTAAACTTGCTCATTTAACACTCAACGATCATTTTTCAAGATACTAATTCAACTCGCTCACCAGCTTGTTGAGCAGGTCAATAATGAACTGGATTCGCTTGTCATATTCCGCTAGTTGCACCATGACTTTCAAGCGTTGCCCGCCTTCCATCCGGTAATACGTCGGCTGCTTCTGCATCAGTTGAATGATACTGATCGCCTGCACAGGCGTATCTGGAGAAAATTCGATATACCCGCCATTGCTGTTGATATCAATTTTGGTAATGCCCAGTTGCTCTGCCTTTAAACGCAACTGGTGTATGCTAAATAGCTGTTTCACCGGTTGCGGCGGAATCCCAAAACGATCAATCAGCTCCATACGGATGTTATCAAGCTTCTCCTGGCTATCGCTATTACTGATGCGCTTATAGAACAACAGGCGCTGATGTACGTCCCCAAGATAGTCATCCGGAATTAACGCTGGCATATGTAAATTAATTTCAGCCGTTAATGACAGTGGTGCATCAAAGTTCGGGGTTTTACCCTTCTGGATTGCTTTGGTCGCTTTCTCAAGCATTTCCATATACAGGCTATAACCGATCGCCTGCATCGAACCGCTTTGCTGCTCACCGAGCAGCTCACCCGCCCCACGAATTTCCAAATCTTCGGTTGCCAGCATAAAGCCCGCACCCAGCGTTGAAGCACGCTGAATGGCATCCAGACGTTTCTCTGCATCCCCTTTCAGATGCTTGATGGAAGGTACCAATAAATAGGCATAGGCCTGATGATGGGAACGCCCGACACGACCACGCAACTGGTGTAATTGTGCAAGGCCGAGCTTATCTGCACGTTCGATAATAATGGTATTGGCATTCGGCACATCAATACCAGTCTCGATAATGGTCGAGCACACCAATACATTATATTCCTTATGGTAGAACTGCTGCATCACCTGCTCAAGTTCACGTTCACGCATTTGTCCATGCGCCACTGCAACACGTGCTTCAGGCACCAGATGACGGATATTTTCCGCAGTCCGTTCGATGGTATCCACTTCATTATGCAGGAAATAAACCTGCCCACCGCGTAACAATTCACGCAGAATTGCCTCTTTCACCGAATCATCGGTATGTTCCTGAACAAAGGTTTTCACCGCTAAACGACGTGCGGGCGGCGTGGCAATAATCGAGAGATCACGCATGCCAGAGAAAGCCATATTCAAGGTACGCGGGATCGGTGTCGCTGTGAGTGTCAGCATATCCACATCGGCACGTAGCGCCTTGATCCGTTCTTTGTCACGCACACCAAAACGATGCTCTTCATCCACAATCATCAGGCCAAGATTTTTAAACTGCACATTTTCTTGCAGGATTTTATGTGTGCCAACCACGATATCGACCTTACCATCGGCCAAATCTTCAATGATTTTTAAATGGGCTTTGTTACTGCCGAATCGAGAAAGTACCTCGATGCGCACGGCCGTATCGGCAAAACGGTCTTTAAAGGACTCAAAATGTTGCTGAGCCAGTAAGGTGGTTGGCACCAGTACCGCCACCTGTTTATTGTTCTGTACCGCCACAAATGCTGCACGCATCGCCACTTCGGTCTTACCAAAACCAACATCACCACAGACCAGACGATCCATCGGTTTGGCCAGCTGCATATCATGAATAGTCGCTTCAATGGCATTGGCCTGATCGAGCGTTTCTTCATAGGCAAAGCCGCTGGCAAATTGCATATAGCCGGTATGGTCCAGTTCAAAAGCAAAACCGGGTTTGGACTGACGACGCGCCTGAATGTGCAGTAGTTCAGCCGCCACATCATGAATCTGTTCCAAAGCCTTACGTTTCGCTTTGCTCCAGGTATCTGTACCCAGCTTATGCAACGGGGCCAGATCAGGGTCCCCGCCACTATAACGGCTGATCAGATGTAAATTAGTGACAGGAACATACACTTTTGCGCCATCAGCATAATCCAGCTGTAAAAATTCATGATCCTGCTCATCAATTTCCAGCGTCACCAAGCCCGCATAACGTCCGACCCCATGATCAATATGTACTACAGGCGCACCAATGCTTAGCTCGGTTAAACTACGAATTAAAAATTCTTCTGAAACTTCCTGCTGACGCTTACGACGGCGTTGCACCACCCGATGTTCATACAGTTGATTTTCTGAAATGACCGATAGCTGATCTGTAAGCAACAAACCACGATCTAAAGGGGCACTGGTAATGGCGACCGATAATTTATCTTTCTGAAACTGGGCAAAACTCTCTACATTCTGAATTTCGCCCAACACAGAACGTAGCGCATCTTTTAAGGTTTCACGTCGACCCGCACTTTCTGCCACCAATAACACAGGATGTTTAGCCTGATCGATATACTGTTTAACTGCATCGAAAGGTTGTGGCTTTTTCGGATCAACCGGCAATTTTGGCGGCTGCTCAGCAGCCAGATTTAATACACCTGCTTTTGCTTCAAATGCATCTGTTGAGGCTATAATTCTTGGGAACTGGTTGAGTGCCTGCAATACATGATTCGGCATCAAGAACAGTTCTTCAGGCGGCAGAATCGGTTGGTCAATGTTATGGCGACGGTCTTCATAGCGACGCATCACTTCTTTCCAGAAATTGATTAACTCATCTTCAATTTCATTATTTGTAATGACAACGCAATGCTTTGGTAAGTATGTCGTGAACATACTTTGTGCTTCCATCACCTTTTTATCAAAGAATAATGGCAGGTAAAACTCTAATCCAGGGGTCGAAATACCTTCAAGTACATCCTGATAAATTGGATTTTTCTTTGGATTTGCCGTTGGGAAACTTTCCGCATAACGGTCTCTGAAAATAGAACGCCCTTCTTTTAAAGGAAATTCTTTCGCAGGTAACACCGTGAAGTTTTTTAATGATTCTGTAGTACGCTGTGTTTCTGGATCAAAGAATTTTAAGCTTTCAATTTCATCATCAAACAAGTCAATCCGAATCGGTTGATCTTGTCCAGAAGCAAAAATATCCATGATACTACCGCGAACAGCAAACTCACCGTGATCATATACCGTGTCCACCAGACGATAACCTGCTTGTACCAACTGCTTTTTTTGTACTTCTAAATCGAGCTTTTGCCCGACTTTAATATCAAAGTGTTCCCCCACCACCCATGAATATGGCGCTACACGCTGTGCCAAAGTACTGGCCGAAATCAGTAGAATGCCCTTTTGCGGCATATGCGATAAAATCGCCAAACGCTCAGACACAATATCCTGATGCGGAGACAAACGGTCATACGGCAAAATTTCCCAATCCGGAAATATCGTCGGCTTAATCCCATAAAACTCGAGTTCACTTTCCAGTTGGGCCAGATGCTGATTATTTCGAGCCACAATCACATAGAGATTGGAGCTTTGAGTTGCGATTTCTTTGAATAATAATGCAGCCGATGATCCCAGCAAGGAACCGATCCAGCGTTTCTCGCCCGCTTTAAATTGTTGTAAGTTTAATTGAGAGATTTCTTGTTGGAACATAGAGAAAATCATGCAATCTAAAAAGATAAGTCCCCTATTTTAGCATGATGTTTTTTAGTTAAAGAAGAAATTCGCGGTTCGATTAAAAGCATTTTAATTTACTTAGGCTATTTTATTTGTTATTTTAACCCAATAATTTAAGTTTAATAAATCTGAACCTTTAAAAAGATAAACTTAATTTTATTATAAAAAACAAATATTTAAATAGATAAAAGTGAGATAATTGAACAAGTTTATGTTAACTAATATTCCTACTCATCAAATTCGTGCCGTCTATAACGATAAAACCATACGTGTATACCAGGCTTATTCTGACGTTATTGCCAACACCGCACTAGAAAATCAGACTTTTATTTCCCCTCCCTTCAAGATGGAAAGAATGACATGGATTAAACCCTCATTTCTTTGGATGATGTATCGGTCTGGTTGGGGATTCAAAGATAAGGGACAAAGCCGAATATTGGCTATCGATATAACGCGTGAAGGTTTTGAATGGGCGTTGGCACATAGCTGCTTAAGCCATCCAGATCCATCAATGAGTCAGGAACAGTGGCAACGCCTCAAATCAAGTTCTCCTGTTCGTATCCAGTGGGATCCTGAACGAGATTTGAAATTAAATCCTCTTGATCATAGAGCAATACAAATAGGGCTTGGTCACGAGGCTGTTCAATTATATGTTAATGAATGGATTAAATCGATTACAGATGTGACTCCACTAGCTCATCAAATTCATGCATTAATAGAAGACAATAAATTGGATGAAGCCACCCGATTATTACTTCAGGAGACAATTTATCTTGCATAGATAAGCCCTAGTATATTTTTAAGTACTCTCTCATTACTGAGTTCTTAGAACCTTATAAATGTATTTTTTAATGGGATTCACGAACAACCATTCGATCAATAGGGATATCCAAATTATCTACAGGCCAATCACGAAAAATAATTTTCATATGAACTCTGGGTTGACCTGTCTTGAATGGTCTGACCTTATCGATACTGTAAGCAAATCGAGTCAATTGCCAACATGTAAAAAAGCACCTTTCATCAAATGATGAAAAGTGCTTCATTTTTAATCTTTATTATAAATTAAGATGCCAGTTTGGCATTCGGAAAGAAACGTCCTTCAATCATGTCATAGCACCACTGGAAGATGAAGGTATATACCAGAATACACATGGTTAAACCAAAGTCCAAAATGATGGCTTCAATGATGGTCATTTTCATCAAATAGGCAATGATTGGAATGGTTGCAAGCATCAAGCCGCCTTCAAATCCGATCGCATGCAGAATACGGACAGGGATTGTTCTTTCCCATTGATACTTCTGCTCTACTTTTTCGAAGTAATGGTTAAAAATCATATTCCAGAATACTGAAATTACTGCCATGATCGTACCTAGAATACCTGTTACTTCGAGTGGCATACTGAAAATAAAACTTAACGCAATCGCGATGATGACCAATAAAATCACTTCATAGCTGATCGCATGAACGAGTCTTCTTTTGGAAATCAACATTTTTGTAACACTCTCTTGTTTGGATAGTGGCTATTTTATTTTTATAATATTGATTAATCCAATCAGATTCTTTCAGTTTTTTTGACAAATGAATATTAATCAAGAACAACTTCTCATGTTTCAGACGGTCATCGAGACAGGTTCCTTTTCTGCCGCTGCCCGTAAATTAGGTAAAGTTCCTTCAGCGGTCAGTATGTCGATTGCCAATCTGGAAATCGATCTCGATCTGAAACTCTTTGAGCGGATCGGCCGCGAACCGACACCGACCGCAGAAGCATGGGTTTTATATGAAAAAACCCAGCAATTATTGATCGAAATGAATCAATGGAAACAACATGCCCATGCGCTTAGTACGGGTCTGGAGTCAACCTTAAATATAGTGGTGGTGTCAGAGCTGCTACATACCAACTGGACAGACTACATTACCCTGCTCGATCAACACTTTCCGAGCCTGTCACTAAATGTGGTTTCAGCGCCGCAAGAGGATGCTCTGCAAATGTTGCTTGATCAAAGCGCTCAACTCGCCCTGATGTTTGAACGGGAGCAACTGGACAGTCGCGAACAGTTTGTTGAGCTAAAAAGAGAAGCGCTTGTTCCGGTCATTGCAAAAATTAATCCCTTGGCAGAACTGGACAAGGTTTCCTTTGAGCAAATGGTGCAGACCCGGCAAATTGTCGTCGCAAGTCGTGATAATACCATTCGACCTGAATTACTTTATTCCAAAGATTATTGGCGTACCGACAATCATCACTCTGCATGTATGATGATTGTACGTAATCTGGGTTGGGGGGTTTTGCCTTTAGAGATGTTTAATGAAAATCCTGAATTGCGTAAAAAACTAAAAATTCTGGATCTGTATGATTTCACGCCTAAATTTGAATACTATGTCGATCTGGTCTGGAGTCGGGAAAGCGAACTCGGTGCAGCAGCAAGATTCCTGATTGATCATATCCGTAAACAACGTCAACACGCCGATAATAAAAGATAACCTTAAGGAATAACTCTGCCAACAAAAGCGATGCTTTGCTTTGGTCTGGATTATGTTATAAAAGAAATTACCAATAATATGTTTAAGTAAGAACGCTATATCAATGACTCAGAATGCCTTATACCAATTAAAAGATTTAACCACTGTTGTTGCCGATAGTAGTGACTTGGAAGCAATTGAGAAATTTCGTCCACTCGACGCAACAACCAACCCTTCACTGATCACGGCTGCCGCGGAGTTACCCGAGAGCCGTGCACTGATTGAAGATGCCTATACCCAAGCAAAACAGGAAGGTTATCAAAGCGACGAGTTAATCGAGCGTACCATTGATATCTTGACCGTAAAATTCGGTGTGGAAATTTTAAAACTGATTGAAGGCCGGGTTTCAACTGAAGTAGATGCTTCTTTGTCTTATGATACTGACGCCACCATTGCCAAAGCACGCGAATTGTCTAAGCTGTATCAAGGTTATGGTATCGAGCAATCGCGTATCCTGATCAAGATCGCGTCAACCTGGGAAGGTATTCAGGCGGCTAAAGTGCTTGAAGCCGAAGGTATCCCGTGTAACCTTACCCTACTGTTTGGTTTACATCAGGCACAAGCCTGTGCAGATGCAAAAGTTACCCTGATCTCACCTTTCGTGGGCCGTATTCTTGACTGGTATAAAAAGGCGGAAGGTGTTGAGCAATATCCAATTGCCAAAGATCCTGGCGTACTTTCAGTCAAGAAAATCTACAATTATTACAAACAGCAAGGTATTCAGACCCAAGTCATGGGTGCAAGCTTCCGCAGTACCGCTCAGGTATTGGGTCTAGCAGGTTGTGATTTACTGACGATTGCACCAAACCTGTTGGCTCAACTTGAACAGGATCAGCAAAAGGTTGAAGCCCAATTAAGCCTTGAGTCAGCCCAGCAAGCTGAAAAAATTGAGCGTCCAGCGCAAACCAAAGAAAGCTTTAAGGCTGAACTTGAGCAGGATTTGATGGCGTTCCAGTTACTGCAAGGCGGTATCGACGGCTTTATCAAGGCCCGTGATCAACTGAGTTTATTGCTGCGTCAATCTTTTGGAATTGATGCTGAAATCAAGCCATAATTAGTCGAATTTTCACCCATAAAAACCGATTTTTGCTATATTAGCGAAAATCGGTTTTTTAATGAGTTTTCATCGTGTTCGGTATAACAGATTTAACCACTTATATAATTGGGACAATCTTAATTGTGTTATTACCGGGTCCCAACTCATTATATGTGATGTCGGTCGCCTCGCGTTATGGCATCCGTACTGGCTATGCGGCAGCCTGTGGTGTATTTACCGGTGATTTTATTTTAATTCTCTGTACCGTTCTGGGCGCAGCCTCCTTATTAAAAGCCTTCCCGATCCTGTTTGTGATTTTAAAAATCACTGGAGCCGCTTATCTGGCCTATTTGGGTTTTAAATTGCTACAAGGGGCTTACCAGACATGGAACAAGCCGCCGCATCATGCTGAACTGGCAGCTTTACCCAAATTAGACCAGATCCATCCCTACCGTACCGCATTAAGCATTAGCCTGCTTAACCCGAAAGCAATCTTGTTTTTCTTGTCCTTCTTTGTTCAGTTTGTTGAGCCAAGTTATGCCTATCCAGCTTTAAGCTTTTTAATTCTGGCGATCATTCTGCAACTGGTCAGTTTCAGTTATCTGACAGCATTAATTTTTTCAGGCATTAAACTGGCAAACTTCTTTAAACATAATTATAAAATTGCAGCTGCAGGTATTTGTCTGGTCGGGATTCTGTTCTTTGGTTTTGGTTTAAGACTGGCAACCTCAACCCTGTCTTAATCGATTCAGTCTGATTTCTAGTTGGTTCTCAAATCAAAACATATTCAAATCCAAGTCCCATAGCGCTGGTCATTATTCGATATATTTCATTTAATTTGTCTCTAATATAAAAAAGCCCTCATCAGGATGAGGGCTCAACCAAGATTGTCTTGATGACTACTTTTCGTCTAAATCTTTTTGTGCCTCTTGGTCATTTAAAATTCTGGCCGCCTGCTTAGGACGAATCAACGGAGCAGTCGGACGTGGATGCGTATGGGTATATTGTAAACCTACGCCTGCATATACATCATCAGCCGCAATTTCAGTTTCAAAACGCTCTTCGTCACGGTCACGAATTTCATCGGTAATCCGTTGCACTTCATCTTGCTCTACCCCTAACTCTTGCAAGATCACGCCACCAAACTTGATTGCAGACTCGAAGGTTTCGCGAATCATATAATCCACTTTTTGTTTCACGAGATAGAGTGAATGTTCACGGTCATAAGAACGAACCAGTAACTTTGCCAATGGAAATTCATGTGTGACCAGTTCTACAATGCGATTAGTGGTTTCCTTACTATCGACACACACCACGATCGCTTGTGCTGTGGCTGCACCAGAGGCATGCAAGATATCCAGACGGCATCCATCACCATAATAAATTTTAAAACCGAATTTCTCTGCGTTTTGTATCATGTCGATATCGTTATCAATAATGGTGACATCGACACCACGTGCCAGCAATAACTGACTGGTGACTTGACCAAAACGACCAAAGCCAATCATTAAAATACTGCCACTCAAGCCTTCGGCAACCGTGACATTATCCAGATTAATCTGGTCTTTGCTTTCAGTGAAGCGTTTAAACAGAATCCCCACAATCGGGGTCAGCACCATAGAAAGCACAACTATCGCGGTCAAATTAGACTTGACCGTGTTATCAATTACCTGAGCACTGACTGCAGCCGCAAAGAGAACAAACGCAAACTCTCCCCCTTGTGCCATCAGCAACGCGCGATCTAAAGCTTCGGTATGCGGGCTTTTGCTTACACGCGCCACGATATAAATCATCAGCGCCTTGGCAAACATCATGGCAAGAACACCACTGATGATCAGTTGCCAGTTTTGTGCCACCACCGATAAATCAAGCGACATACCGACGCCGAGGAAAAACAGGCCCAGCAATAATCCACGGAAAGGCTCAATATCGGCTTCAATCTGATGTCTAAAGGTAGATTCCGATAATAATACCCCTGCAAGGAAAGCCCCCATCGCCATAGAAAGTCCGCTGACCTGCATCAACAAAGCAGCGCCTAAAACCACCAGAAGCGCAGCGGCTGTCATGACTTCACGTGCTTTTGCAGCAGCAAGCAACCTGAATAAAGGATTTAATAGCCAGTAACCTGCAGCTATCAGCCCGGCAATTGCAATTAAACCGATACCGATACTTTCAAGACGTGTAGAGGTACTTTCCACCACATGGTTTGGTGCCATAAAGGCGACAATGGCCAGTAAAGGAACAATCAGCAAGTCTTCAAATAATAAAATAGCGACAATCTTTTGCCCATGAGGCTGGGTAATATCACCCCGATCTCCCAACAGTTGCATCACTATGGCAGTTGAAGTCAGCACAAAACCCGCTGCGCCGATGAAAGCCACCTGCCAGCTAAAGCCAAACAGCAGTCCAACCCCGGTTAATGCCAGACCACATGCCACGATCTGTAAAGTGCCCAGACCAAAAATTTCCCGTCTTAAGCTCCACAGATGAGAAGGCTGCATTTCCAGCCCGATCACAAACAGGTACATCACGATCCCCAGTTCCGCAATATGCAGAATCGAGGCGGAATCATGGAAAAATGCGAACCCGAATGGCCCAATAATTAATCCGGCAATTAGATATCCCAGTACCGAACCTAACCCGATCCGCTTAAATATCGGGACGGCAACGACAGCGGCAGCCAGCAAAACCACTGGTGCAATCAAACTGATAGAATGTGCTTCTGAACTCATACTGTTCTCATTGTTATCATGTGCGTTTCATTTTAAAGGAAACAATACAGGCCATATATATCATTTATAGGACAATGCATCCCAATTCGATGCTTTAGGGGAAGATTTTCCTAAACTTAATTGATGGTATTTTTGTCCCAAAAGGCCTGACGAACCTGCGGCATGGCATTCAGGTGGTTAATGATATGTTGCGCTTCTTCTGCTTCAATCGAGGTGGCAATCAGTGTCACTTCAATCTCGACCTCTTTTTCACCAAAGGGTGTGACCTCAATATCTTTGGCAGGATAATGATGATGCATCAAGGTCAGATTCAGCTCATCCATGACCGCTTTGCTGTGACTACGATCACAAATAATATATATCACATGCATGACCTCAGTATCATCATCCAGCGGACGGCGGTCAATCGCATGCACAATCGGTCTTAGCAAGGTATTTGCCGCTAGAATAAATAAGGTCGCCAATATCGCTTCAATCACCAGATCCGCACCTGCAGACGCCCCGACTGCTGCTGAGCACCATAAGGTCGCTGCGGTATTGAGACCATGAATATTGCCTTCCTGACGCATAATCACACCTGCACCCAAGAAGCCAATTCCTGAAACTACATAGGCAATCACCCGAACCGCCCCATCAGCGCCCGTCAGATTAATCGCAATATCCACAAAAATGGCAGCCCCGACTGCTACCAGTACATTGGTCCGTAAACCTGCAGTACGCTGCCGGTATTGACGTTCAAAACCAATCAGCGCACCTAAAATAAATGCGACAGAAAGACTGATTAAAGTATCCAGAATATTAGAAAAATCGGTATGTTGCAGAAATTTTAATTGCATATTCCACCTCTTTATTATTCATGATTTTGAATGAAGGATATTATGAAAAGCTGCAATTATGATGACGGCGTAAAACTCAGTCCCAAGCCGAACCAGTGCTGTTTCTCTGCACGCAAGCGATCGCCAAAGGATGCTTCCAGACTTAACACATTGGGAATAATACTGTACTGCACTGCGGTCTGAAAGAACGGTGCCTGACGATCCTGATTATAGGTTTCAAGGATTAACCCCAGCCGATCCGTCACATTATAGGTTGAAGCCACACCCCAACGTACCAGATGCTCATCGGCATGTTGATAACCAATATTGGTATCTAGAGCTAAACGTTGATCTAAAAATTCAAAACTTACAGGTACATTGAAAAACCAGTCCAGCTGGCCACCATGATGTGAAACATCATCCCGTGAGAGCAACAAACTAGAGCCAACAGCCCAATCATTTTCCATCGGTTTTAATATGGTTTTGGCCTGAGCTGAAAAACCATGAATCTGATCAATATCCTTACTGGAATGATAACCTAATGATATTTCTAAATTTTCATTGAGATTACAGGCGGGAACAACTTGATAGCCCCAACTGCCATCTTTGTTACGTGTATAGGTACTTTCCAACTGACAATGCTGTGCCGTTGTAATCGAGACATCATCGGTATTGATCAGCGGGCCAGCCTTCGTTTTTTGTGTCAGCAATAAACCAGATAAAACAAACACATGAATAACAGCAAGCCATTGAATGGACGCATGAAAGAACATAGGCTTCTCCCCATTTTAGGTGAGAAACTAAACAGGTTGCAGTCAATAGAATAAATTTTGTGAATACAGCAAAATTATACAGAAGGGTTAAAATTTATCTCAAAGCTATCTCATTGCAAGACAGCCGACCTAACAGGCGATCTTGCTCAGTATTCGCTTTGGTTTAATCGATTGATCAACCCGAACCTCGAACAACTACCCATTTAGGATCTCCGTGAATAAATTCAAAGGCATTATAGGACATGCGAACTGATTCACAAGCCCTATCCAATGAATTTTTTATTACATGATAAAATTTCGTCCTCAATTAAAGCTCTCTCACCACCACTGTTTTTGCCATTTTGTCGTGCCAGCCTTGTTTCTTGGCATCGAAAGCCACCCAGATCAAGCCAATAAAAAACACCAGCGTTGCAGGAATATAACCAATATAACGAATTACCCCTTGCCCAACGCTAATATTTTCTCCAGTTTTTTCATCCAGCACTTTCAAACGCAGTAAACGCTTACCCGGTGTACCAGCAAATTTGATCCAGCAGAAAATATAAAATATGGCGCTGATGATTTGCCAGATCCAGTCTGAAGTAGACATAAACTGGAACGATGAAAATCCATCAGAAGCGACCGTGGTTTCACCACCACCAAAAATCATGGTTAATGGAATCAAGGCCACCAGTACGATAATTGAATCGATAATTGCTGCACCAACACGAATCCAGAAGCCGGCATACTCGTATTTCTCAGACATTTTCCCCTCACTTTTTATTTGTAAAAGTTAATATTTAGCAATAATAACCTGTTGTTCCAATGATTTATATTATGTTTTGTTTTAATTCCCGATCAAAAAAGTCAACGGTTCGCTGCCACACCAGTTTGGCTTCAGGTAGACCACGACTGACACTCCGGAATTCATGTGGCATGTTATAAGTATAGGCTTCTACCCGATCTCCCAGTTGCTGGATCAGTTTATTGCGTTTGCTTGCCGGACAAAATGGATCGATGCTTGACCAATGCCCTTGTAAAATACGAACCTCATCCAGAGATTCTTTTTTCGGAATGCCAGCCCCTTCAATCCCTAAAGAATGGTGATAAACCACAGGCGCCAGCATATCGTCACGTTTTGCCATCTGAATCACGTATCCCCCGGTCAGGCACTGTCCCAACATTCCTAAACGACCATTAGATCTTGGGTCTGCTTTAAGTGCATCCAGCAATACATGGATTTCCTGATTGACATCGCTATCAGCTGCGTTACTGCGTCCTGCTTTGCTTACCATGGCGCGAATACAGTATTTCACTGCGCCGCCACTAAACAGATTTGGCACATAGACCAGATAACCGCGATCGGCTAAGTCTTGGGCATCTTCCCGATAGACATCGAGTATGCCAAATAACTCGTGTAGCAATAAAATTGCAGGTGCTTTCTCCGCAGTCTGTACAGGTGCATACACTTCTACTTCAATTTGACGTGTCGGTAATGTGATTGTTTTTATTTCCATTGCAGTCATCCATTGCATTCGAATCGTTTTCATACTATTTATGACAATTATTATTGTCAAATAAAAAAGGATGCCTGACGACATCCTTTTTGCAATGGAATTGAAACTTGAATTAAATACTTAACAAGCTATTTAATGTCTCAGCTACATTTTTAGATTTTACTTTCGGTTGCAATGCCTGAAGCGCTTGCTGGACTTGAGTGCGTTGTGGTTCGGCCAAGGTGTACCAGCGAGAAAGCACCTGTAGTAAACGTGAACCCAAGATTGGATTTTTCTCATCCAGATAAGCTGCCAAGCTGATGAAATGATCAACACCAAAGCTCCAGGTATTCACTGGATTGGCTGCCAGACCGCCGCTAACCGAACGGATACGGTTTGGTGTACCGAGATCATAGTCCACATGCTTGGTGAGATATTCAATGGTTTCAGCTGTCGCATTTGGATTAGAGGCCTGAATGGTAAACCATTGATCCAGAGACAAGGCTTCATCTTTAAAACGGTTATAGAAATCCGCTAATGCAGCTTGCGCCTGCGGTGCATCGTTCCAGACCAAAACACGTAAGGCGCCTAAACGTTCAGACATGTTGCCCGTGTTCTGGTATTGCGCATAAGCCAGCTCAAATACCGCATCATCACCCTGACGCGCCAGCATATTTAACATGATATTTTTCAGCGCACGCACTCCCATTGCCAGAGAAAACTCTTTTTGCAATTCAGGATCTAGAGCCAGATACGTGTCTTTCCAGAATGAGCCCAACTCACGTGCTAAACGATTCAACACGGCTTCACGCTTTTCCAGCACCAGCTCAGGCTCATAGTCCTGATCGATACGGCTGCCTAAATAATTTTCGCTTGGCACATCAAATAAACGTGATGCCAATAGAGGATCTTTATTAACCAGCTCAGGCAAGGTGTTCTGAATCGCCTGAATATAAATATCTGCTTTATGATCCTCTAATAAAATCCGTTCCAGCAAGGTTTGGGTGGCTTGCCACTGGTTAAAGCCATTGGTTTCATGCTGGATCAGGAAAGCCAGATCATTATCGGAATAATCAAAGACCAGATTCACAGGTGCAGAGAAATTACGCAATAACGATACGACAGGTTGTTCAGTCACGCCTGTAAATTCAATCGTGGCTTCATTCTGGTCAAATAAATACACGCCATCTTTAACATCATTTACAAACAGATCAGCGCTGTGCAAGGTATATTGCTCACCGCTATGGGCATTGAATAACGCCAGAGCCACAGGAATTGGCACTGCCTTCAAGTCCGGATATTTAGGATGTGCTTTTAGACTTTGTTTAAAGCTGAGACGATAAGTTTGTGCAGACGCATCATACTCACCTTTGGCCTCTAGCTTTGGTGTACCTGGCTGGTTGTACCAGGTCAGGAAATTAGAGAGATCGACACCTGAACCTGCGCTCAATGCAGCCACCCAATCTTCAACCGTAACCGCTTGTCCGTCATGACGGCGGAAGTATTCATCGGTACCCTGACGATATTTTTCCTTACCCAGTAAGGTCGCCATCATGCGGTTAATTTCAGCACCTTTCTCATACACCGTTGCGGTGTAAAAGTTATTAATCTCGACAAAATGATCCGGACGTGGCGGATGTGACAATGGACCTGCATCTTCAGGGAACTGATGCGATTTTAATACCGCCACATCATCAATCCGTTGTACCGCAGCAGATTGTAAATCTTCGGAGAAAGACTGATCACGGAAAACAGTTAAACCTTCTTTTAGGCACAGTTGGAACCAGTCACGACAGGTAATCCGGTTACCGGTCCAGTTATGGAAATATTCATGGGCAATTACCGACTGTACCCGCATAATCGCAGCATCGGTGGTGTATTCTTCATCGGCCAGCACGCATGAGGTATTAAAGATATTTAAACCTTTATTTTCCATTGCGCCCATGTTGAACTGACTCACCGCAACAATCATGTAGTTATCAAGATCGTAAGGGCGACCATAATGTTCTTCATCCCAACGCATTGAATGTTTTAAAGCTTCCATGGCAATGTGACATTTAGGAATATCTTTTTCAATTGCATAGATTTCCAATGCCACATCACGGCCTTCAGACGTGGTGTAACGATCTTTCAATACCGCCAGATCACCAATCACGCAGGCGAATAAATAGCTAGGCTTTTTGGTTGGATCTTGCCAGATCGCAAAATGACGGCCATTACCGGCATCACCTGTTTCCAATAAGTTCCCGTTTGCGAGCAATACTGGATATTTCTTATCGGCTTCTACCCGGGTGGTGAATTCAGCTAGCACATCTGGACGATCGGGATAGAAGGTAATTTTACGGAAACCTTCAGGTTCGTTCTGGGTCACAAACAAGTCACCCGCTTTGTATAAACCTTCAAGCTGGGTATTTGATTCAGGGTGAATCACTACCTGAGTTTGAATAATGACCTGATCTGGTGCATCGGTGATCACCAATTGTTCACTGTCCAGACGATACTGATCCGCATTGAGCACCTGACCATTTAACTGGATCGATTTTAATTCCAGATCACGCCCCAGCAGGACTAAATCACCTGCAGTCTGGCGCTTCATCACCAATGTCGAGTCTACAAGGGTATGCTCATCAAAAACCTGAATATCCAGGTTGATCGATTCAACTAAAAAAGCTGGCTTTTGATAATCTTTTAAATAAATGGTTTGGTCTGCTTGTACAGGAGGCTGTGCCGCAATATTCATCAGTATTCCTTATCTTTCATCATGTCGTTTAGATGGTCTTGTTGGCAAGACTTCTTGATCAATCGATCATACGCCAACTTGAACAACCTGTCTTTAGACGCATACATTGGTTTTAACAGTTTTTATTGGGCTTGATCTCGCACTTTTCAAACTGAATACGGATAGAACCTAGACGTTTAGACAGAATTACAACACAGTTTTCTATTCTTAAATAAAAACTACAGAACCGATTGCGTTATATCGCCTAACTTACATTTTTTGTTTGGGTTTTACATTTTGTGCATGGTTATTGCTTAATCAATTATGCCAATCTAGGTCAATAAAATAACAGAGGGTGATGATGATGGAATTAAAAGCACATCTTTATCGTTTAGAAAATATCAAGGCGATCCATGATCTCGCAAAAGCAGGTGTGGATCATCATGTCATTTCCGTTTTTTTAACTGCAGAAGGAATCGAGCTGAGCACACTAGAAGTCACCAATATTGTGAATACCTATGATGCGCTTGGCAAAGAAAAGCTGCCAAGTAAAAAAGTACAGGCATTGATTGCCGCTAAAAAAATTGGACAGGAGGACGAAAACTTACCATGCCCTGTTTAGCCATTCACTTTAACCATAAAAAACCTCGAAATCGATTCGAGGTTTTTTTATTACATTTAAGGCGTGGCGCTATCGGTACGTAGCCAGACCACAGTACGTCCCAGTGCGGAAACGCCCATATACCCCC
>PJUK01000118.1_pt1 | contig 53352 bp, 39 predicted proteins | sample 1512211 | NCBI WGS metagenome assembly PJUK01 (sample SAMN08177668, study PRJNA422409) | Feces metagenome, whole genome shotgun sequencing project. | reverse complement strand
CCCTTGCTGGTGTCCGGAGCGTAGCGCAGCCTGGTAGCGCATCTGTTTTGGGAGCAGAGGGTCGCAGGTTCAAATCCTGCCGCTCCGACCACCGGCAGATCCGTTTGGAGAGGCTCATGCTCGCCCGCATCTATCGTCCCGCCAAGAACGCCATGCAGTCGGGCAAGGCCAAGACCAAGGATTGGGTGCTGGAGTTCGAACCGGCCTCGGCCCGCAAGCCTGACCCGCTGATGGGCTGGACCCAGTCCAGCGACATGAACGGCCAGGTCCGTCTCACCTTCGAAACCCGCGACGAGGCCATCGCCTACGCCCAGCGACACGAGATCTCGTTCCAGCTGTTCGAGCCGAAGGTTCCCAAGCGCATCATCAAGGCCTACGCCGACAATTTCGCGACCAACCGCAAGCAGCCCTGGACCCACTGAGGGTCTCCCGGGCTAAGCGCGGCCAGCGCGCGCCCTTAGCTCAGTTGGATAGAGCATTCGCCTTCTAAGCGAACGGTCGCAGGTTCGAATCCTGCAGGGCGCGCCAGCGGTCTCTCAAAGAATAAAATCTATTTGAATTCAAATGCTTTGCTTTGTAGGTGGCGCTTCTGCCTGCATTTGGTGGGGCTCGCCTGGCTGTCACTGTGGTGAGGGTCGCGGTTTATGCCTCCCGCTTCCGCCGTTAGCGGTTCAAGCTTGTTGATGAAGGCGTCGCCGTCGGTTCTGTAGGATGGCGACGATACCGGTGCTCGGCATCCATAGTTGCCGGCTCTTTCTAGTCTGACGCCGGATCGGCGCCGGCTGGAGCCTGCCTCCCGATAAGCCTTCCTCAGCATCCCATATCGACAGGTGGGTTGGCCCTAGTCCTGTCTGGGGTGATTGCCGAGAGCGGGCTTGGTGAGAGTCTGGCGTCAGTCGACATTTGATCGCGACATTGATCTCAGGCGGAAGCGAGCTGGAAAATCATCGCTGCCCGCTGGATGCCTCCGGGGCAAGGTTACATCGGTATTCGATATGGAAAGCGCGTTGCTTCTCAATTTGAGAAGTTGCAACGCGGACGTGTATCCATTTGGAAGGTATTTGACTCATGTAAATATCGCGAAATCTATGTGTGATCATTTGCGCGAGGGCGGATGGCATCGTGTGTGGGGGATCTTGAAACAAATTAACTAGTTTGAAACGCGCAAATACCTATCACGCGGTCAGTGTAGTAGGTGGGGCGTTTAGTATGAGTGCTGGTGTATCGTGGGGCGTGACGCGCGCCCTGGTCGTCGCGACGAGCTCGTTTCTGGCTCTGACCTGGTCCGCGGCAAGTTTCGCGCAGACCGCGCCCAGCCGGACCCTTCCCCAAACCATCGCACCGACCGTGCAGGAGGCCCAGGGCGAGATCGCCTTGCCGGCCACCCGCCTGACGGCGGCCCCGGCCGGCGCCGAGGCGCTGTCGGTGCGGGTCGACCGCGTGGTGGTCGAAGGCATCGGGCCTGACCGCGCCGAGGCGGTCGCCGCCCTGACCCGCCCGGTCGAAGGCCGCACCGTCACCGTCGCCGCCCTCTACGAGGTCGCCGCCAAGATCGAGGCGCTGTACGCCCAGGATGGGCGCATTCTGACCCGGGCCACCCTGCCGCCGCAGTCGCTCAAGGACGGGGCGACCTTACGGATCGTCGTGGTCGAGGGCTTCATCGAGAGCATCGACGACAGCCGCGTGCCGGCCAAGGTGCGCGAGCCGATCCGCGACCGGCTGGTCAAGCTGATCAACCGGCCAGGGCTGAGCCTGCCGCAGATCGAGCGCCAGGTGCTGCTGGCCGCGCGCGTTCCCGGCGTCAACCTGCGCACGACCCTGGTTCCCGGCGAGCTCGTCGGCGGGGCGCGGCTGGTGCTGCAGGTCGAACACGACGCCGTCGCCGGCGGCCTGGGCGCCGACAACAGCCTGTCCAGCGCCTATGACGACTGGAACCTCGAGGCGCGGCTGACGGCCAACTCGGTGTTCGGCGCGGGCGAGCAGTTCTATGCCTTCGGCGCCTCGGCCACCGATCTGGCCCTGACGGGCGGGCATCCCCATCGCCGCATCGTCGGCCTTGGCATGATCGCACCGCTGGGCTTCGACGGGGCGACGGCTCAACTCGAATACCTGCACGCCGACACAAATCCGATCGCGCCGCGCGGCGTGCTGCCGGTGCAGGGCCAGTTCGACCGCATCGTGGCCAAGCTGTCCTCTCCGCTGATCCTCGGCCGGCGCGAGATGCTGTCGGTGTCGGGCGGGTTCGAGTGGACCAACGAAAGCCAGGCCGCTCGCGGCTTCGGTGTCGACCTGAGCAAGGACGCCCTGCGCAGCTTCACGCTCGGCCTCGAAGGCGGCAAGGCGATCGGCGCGGCCACCACCGTCTCGTCGCGCATCGACTTCAATCAGGGCATTTCGGGCTTTGGCGCGCGCACGCCGGCCGACGCGCGGATCTCGGGCACGCCGCTGTCGCGCCAGGGCTCCAAGCCCGACTTCACCAAGCTTACGGCCACCGCCAGCGTCGACCGGACCCTGGGCGGTCCGTTCTCCGCGCGGCTGGTGCTGCGCGGCCAGACCGGCTTCGGCGGCGCTCTGCCCAGCGCCATGCAGTTCTCGCTGGATGGCGGCGAGGGCGTTTCCGGCTTCGACGCCGGCTCGATCAATGTCGACAGCGGCCTGACCGGCCGCGTCGAACTGGCCGCCCAGGCCCCGATCGGCGGGCGCGTCGTGGCGCGTCCCTACCTGTTCGCGGCCGCCGGCCGGGGCTGGCTGGAAAAGCCGACCGTGGTCGAGAAGCCGCGGCCTGACGGCTGGTCGGTGGGCGGCGGCGCCCGCACGACGCTGGCCGAGCGCGTCAATCTCAGCGCCGAGCTGGCGCACGCCAACAGCAACCTGTTCGCCAAAAACCAGACGCGCCTCACGGCCAGCGTCAACGTCGCGTTCTGAGGGGAAGCTAGACCATGCTTATCGCCAACAAGCTTCGCCTGATCGCCACGACCAGCCTGACCCTGACCCTGGCCGCGATGGCCACCCAGGCGGCGGCGCGGGACGCCCTGCCGACCGGCGGCTCGGTGGTCGTCGGCTCGGCTGCCATCGGCGGCCAGTCGGGCGGCGCCCAGACCATCACCCAGACCAGCCAGAAGGCCGTGATCGACTGGGCCAGCTTCAACGTCGGCCAGGGTAACAGCCTGACCTTCGTGACGCCCAACGCCGACGGCGCGACCCTCAACCGCGTGACCGGGACGACCGGCTCGACCATCGCCGGCCAGATCACCGCCAACGGCAGCGTCTATCTGATCAATCCCAACGGCATCCAGATCACCCAGACCGGCGTGGTCAACGCCGGTCGCGGCTTCGTGGCCTCGACGCTGGACATCTCCAACGACGAGTTCATGGCCGGCGCCGGCCGCTTCACCGGTACGGGCGGGATCATCGACCACCGGGGCTCGATCACCGTCGGCGCCGGCGGCGTCGTCGGCCTGCTGGGCGGCAGCGTCTCCAGCAGCGGCCTGATCGTGGCCCCGGCGGGCAAGGTGGTGATCGGTGCGGTCACCCACGCCACCCTCGACCTCAACGGTGGCGGCTTCCTGCAGGTGGCTCTGCCCGAGCAGTCGGCCCTGGCGGCGGACGGCTCCAGCGCGCTGGTCTCGGCCCAGTCGGGCTACGAGGCGACCCGCAACACCGTCAATCTGGACGGCCTGAGCAGCGGCAGCGTCTCCGGTCGTAACGGCGACATCGTTCTGGGCGGCAAGATCAGCGTCGATTCCGACAGCGGCGACGCGGGCTCGATCATGGTGATGGGCAATAACACCCGCGCCAACGGCGAACTGTCGGCCCGCGCTACGGGCGCGACCGGCAAGGGCGGCTTCATCGAGACCTCGGGCAACTACGTCGACTTCACCGGCCTGCGCGTCGACACCCGCGCGGCCAACGGAGCGACGGGGACCTGGCTGGTCGACCCCACTGACCTGACGATCGACGCCGCCGCGGCCTCGGCCATCCAGTCGAACCTCGCCACCACCAATGTCACGCTCGAGACCTACCTCAGCGGCGCGCCGTCCGGACCGGGCGTGGCCAGCGAAGGCGCGGGCGACATCATCATCAATTCGGCGATCAGCTGGGGCGCCAACACCCTGACGCTGAACGCGGCCAACAGCATCAAGGTCAACGCCGTGCTGACCGCCTCGGGCAGCGCGGGCCTGGCCCTGAACTACGGCGACACCAAGGGCTCGATCGCCGCCACACCGCTCGCCGGCGCCGACCTCGACTTCGGCCTGGCCAGCAGCGGCTTCGGCGGCCGGATCGACTTCACGGGCGGAAGCAACAGCTTCGCCGTGAATGGCCAAGCCTACACGATCATCACCGCCCTGGGCGCGGCCGGCTCGACCACGGGTCTGGACCTGCAGGGCATCAACGGGGCCCTGGGCGGCTACTATGCCCTGGGGGCCAATATCGACGCGGCCGTCACCAGCGGCTGGAACAGCGGCCTGGGCTTCGACCCGCTCGGCGCGACCAATGCGGAAGGCGGCGGCAACGGCTTCACCGGGCGTTTCCTGGGCCTTGGCCACACGGTCAGCAACCTGACCATCAACCGCACCTCGTCCGCCTATGGCGGCCTGTTCGGCCTTGCCGCGGCCGGTGCCTCGATCGGCAATGTCGGCCTCGTCAACGCCAGCGTCGCGGTCAATGGCGACAGCGCCGTCACCGGCTTCGGCGTCGGCGGCACGGCGGGCGCCCTGGTCGGGGTTTCCTACGGCACGATCACCCAGAGCTATTCCACGGGCTCGATATCCGCCAACGGCGGGCGCACTCCCGCCCCCTCCGGCGGCGGCGCGGGCGGCGTGGCCGGCGGCCTGGTCGGCAAGTCCTACGGTACGATCACGGGAAGCCACTCCTCCGCCACGGTCTCGGCCGGCGGTCGCGACGGCAGCCTCCAAGGCGGCGCGGGCGGCAAGGTGGGCGGCCTCGCCGGCCAGTCCTACGGCGTGATCTCGGACAGCTACGCCACGGGCGCCGTCGCGGCCAACGGCGGCGCCGGCATCGACGTCACGAGCGGTGCTGCCGGCGCGGGCGGGACGGCCGGCGGCCTGGTCGCCGAAAGCAGCGGCGTGATCACGGGGAGCCATGCGACGGGCGTGGTCTCTGCCAACGGCGGCAACGGCCGCACCTCCGGGGGCGGCGGCAAGGCGGGGGGGCTCGTCGGGCTGTCCAGCAGCACGATCACGGCGAGCTACGCCACGGGCGTGGTCTCGGCTACCGGCGGCGGCGGCGGCAGCGTCGGCGGGGCCACGGGCGGCACGGCCGGCGGCCTGGTCGCGGAAAGCAACGGCGCGATCACGAGAAGCTACTCCACGGGCGCGGTCTCAGCCAACGGCGGCGGCGGCGGCACGGCGGGCATATCAGCCGGCAGCGCGGGCGGTTCCGGCGGGACCGCGGGCGGGCTTGTCGGTCGGAGCAGCGACACAATCAGCCTGAGCTACGCCACCGGCGCGGCGTCCGCCAACGGCGGCGGCGGCGGCACGGCCGCAGTTGCATCTAATGGCGGCAACGGCGGCAGCGGCGGCGTGGCGGGCGGGCTCGTCGGCGACGCCAGCGGCGCGATCGCCCAAAGCTATGCGACGGGCGCGGCGTCAGCCAACGGCGGCGGCGGCGGCAGCAACCCTTATGGCGGGATTGGCGGCGCCGGCGGCGCCGGCGGCGCGGGCGGCAAGGCCGGGGGCCTGGCCGGCCTGGCCAGCGCCGACATCGCGCAAAGCTACGCAACGGGCCGAGTGTCCGCCGCCGGCGGCGGCGGCGGTAGTTCCATGTTGGTCGGCCCGCCGCCCGTCACGGTGTACGGCGCGAGCGGCGCCGCGGGCACGGCCGGCGGCCTGATCGCCGTGGCCTCGGCCGGAGCGATCGAAGCGTCCTACTGGGACCGCTACGCCAGCGGTCAGGCCTTGGGCGTGGGCTCCAACACCGGCGCGACCGTCACCAGCCTGGCCTCGGTCACCTCCGACGCGGCGCAATGGAACGCGACCGACTACATCTACAACGCCTCGGCCTGGTCGCTGTTGGCCACGGGCGCGACCAGCGACATCGACCTGGTCGGCGGCCAGGCCCTGACCTGGCGGATGTACGAGGGGTTCACGACCCCGATGCTCAAGGCCTTCCTGCAACCGGGAACCGTGGCCGTCAGCGTCGGCGACGCCAGCGCCATCTACAACGGCGTCCGGCAGTTGGTCAGCGCGCCGGTCACCGCGCCGAACGGGGTCGACACCAGCCTGATCCTGGGTGGCGGCCGCGGCCGCGATGTGGGCTCCTACGTCACCGGCGCCTATTCGACCCAGCAGGGCTATGACCTGATGGTCACCGCGACGGGCACGCTGACCATCACGCCCAAGGCCCTGACCATCAGCGGCGGCACCAGCACGCTGACCTATTCCGGTTCGGCCTTCGGCAACGGCTATGTCGTCAACGGCCTGGTCGGTGGCGACTACATCAGCAGCATCGTCGGCGGCGCCATCGGCACGAATGTAGGGACCTACCTGGACAACCTGTCGGGCGCGACCGGCAGCGGCCTGTCGAACTACAACATCACCTATGTGAACGGCAGCCTGACGATCAACCCCAGGGCCCTGACGATCACCGGCGCCAACGTGAGCAGCGTCTACAGCGGCTCGCAAAAGACCCACGCCGTGGTCGTCAACGGCCTGGTCGGTCGCGATACGGTGACCTCGGTCGCGGGCATCGCCACGGCGACCAACGTCGGGACCTACCTGGACAACCTGTCGGGCGCGACTGGCAGCGGCCTGTCGAACTACAACATCACCTACGTCAACGGCAGCCTGGCCATCACGCCCAAGGCCCTGACCGTGACCGGCAACACCGGCTCGTCGATCTATACCGGCGGCGCTCAGACCAACGGCTTCACCACCAGCGGCCTGGTCGGTTCCGACACCGTGACCTCGGTTTCGGGTCTGGGCGGCGGGACGAATGTCGGCAGCTATGCCGACAGCCTGTCGTCCGCGACCGGCAGCGGCCTGTCGAACTACGCCATCACCTACGTCAACGGCGGGCTGACGATCACGCCCAAGGCCCTGACCATCATTGGCGGACTTACCCCATCCACCTATACCGGGGCGGCGCAGACCAACAGCTTCAGCACGGTCGGTCTGGTAGGCTCGGACGCCGTGACCTCGGTCCAGGGTCTGGGCGGTGGGACCGATGTCGGCAACTATGCCGACAACCTGTCGGGCGCCACCGGCAGCGGCCTGTCGAACTACAACATCACCTACATCAGCGGCACTTTGGCGATCATACCCAAGGCCCTGACCATCACCGGCGACAGCGCCTCCAACACCTACAGCGGCGGCCTCCAGACCAACGGCTTCACCGCCACCGGTCTGGTCGGCTCGGACATGGTGGCCTCGGTCGACGGCCTGGCCAGCGGGACCAATGTCGGCAGCTACGTCGACAGCCTGTCAGGCGCGACCGGCTTTGGCCTGTCGAACTACACGATAACCTACGTCAACGGCGGCCTGGCCATCACGCCCAAGGCGGTGACGGTGACCTATACGGCCAACGCCGCCAGCAGCATCTACGGCCAGGCGGCGACCGGCCTGAGCGGCGGCTACCTCGCCAGCGGCCTGATCGGCGGCGACACGCTGTCGGGCACGGCAAGCTGGACGACCGCGGCGACCACCAACTCGGGCGTCGGCGGCTACGCCATCACCGGTTCGGGGCTCGGCGTCGGCTCCAACTACACGCTGGTGGCCAGCCAGGCGGCCGGCAACGCCACCGCCCTGACCATAACGCCCCGTGCGCTGACGGTGACCGGCAACGCCGGATCGCTAGTCTACAACGGCGCGGCCCAGGTCAACGGCTTCACCACCAGCGGCCTGATCAACGGCGACACCGTGACATCGGTCGCGGGGCTGGGCGGCGGGACCAACGTCGGGACCTATGCCGACGTTCTGTCGGGCGCGACCGGTACCGGCCTGTCGAACTACGCTATCACCTACGTCAACGGCGGCCTGGCCATCACGCCCAAGGCGCTGACCATCACCGGCAATACCGGCTCGGTGATCTACAATGGCGCCGCCCAGACCAACGGCTTCACGGCCAACGGCCTGGTCGGCTCGGACGTCGTCACCTCGGTGGCGGGCCTGGCTAGCGGGACCAATGCCGGGACCTATGCCGACGTCCTGTCGGGCGCGACCGGCAACGGCCTGTCGAACTACGCCATCACCTATGTCAACGGCGGCCTGGTCATCACGCCCAAGGCGCTGACCATCACCGGCGGCGCCGGCTCGGTGATCTATAATGGCGGTCTGCAGACCAACGGCTTCACGACCAACGGCCTGGTTGGTTCGGACATCGTCACCTCGGTGGCGGGCCTGGCCGGCGGGACCAATGTCGGGACCTATGCCGACAGCCTGTCGGCCGCGACCGGCATCGGCCTGTCGAACTACGCCATCACCTACGTCAACGGCGGTCTCGCCATCACGCCGAAGGCCCTGGTCATCACCGGCGGAACGTCCTCGGGCGTCTACAATGGCGGCCTGCAGACCAACGGCTTCACCACCAACGGCCTGGTCGGTTCGGACACCGTGACCTCGGTTGCGGGGCTGGGGGCCGGGACCAATGCCGGGAGCTATGCCGACATTCTGTCGGGCGCGACCGGCAACGGCCTGTCGAACTACGCCATCACCTATGTCAACGGCGGCCTGGTCATCACGCCGAAGGCCCTGGTTATCACCGGCGGGACGACCTCGAGCGTCTACAATGGTGCGGCCCAGACTAACGGCTTCACGGCCAACGGCCTGGTTGGTTCGGACGCGGTCACCTTGGTGGCGGGCCTGGCCGGCGGGACCAATGCCGGGACCTATGTCGACGTTCTGTCGGGTGCGACCGGCAGCGGCCTTTCGAACTACGCCATCACCTACGTCAACGGCGGTCTGGTCATCACGCCCAAGGCGCTGACCGTGACCGGCAACACCGGCTCGGTGATCTATAATGGCGGTCTGCAGACCAACGGCTTCACGGCCAACGGCCTGGTCGGTTCGGACGTCGTCACCTCGGTGGCGGGCCTGGCCGGCGGGACCAATGTCGGGACCTATGCCGACGTGCTGTCGGGCGCGACCGGCAGCGGCCTGTCGAACTACGCCATCACCTATGTCAACGGCGGCCTGGCCATCACGCCCAAGGCGCTGACCGTGACCTACACGTCCAACGGCGTCGGCAGCGTCTATGGCGACGCCCCCGGCGGTCTCTCGGGCGGCTATGTGGTCGACGGCCTGGTCGGCGCCGACACCCTGTGGGGCAGCGCCGCCTGGGCCACCACGGCGACGGCGGCCTCGGGCGTCGGGACCTACGCCATCACCGGTTCGGGCCTGAGCGCGAGCAGCAACTACGTGCTGACCAGCGTGCAGGCGGCGGGCAACGCCTCGGCGCTGACCATCACGCCGCGGACCATCATCGTGACCGCTGACGCCCTCAGCGGCGTCTATGGCGCGACCAACCCGGCGCTGACCTGGACGGTCGGCGGGCGCGGCCTGGTCAACGGCGACACGCTTTCCGGCGCGCTGGCCACCACGGCCGACACCGGTTCGCTGGTCGGCGACTACGCGATCACCCGCGGCAGTCTCGCATCGAGCCCGAACTATGCGGTGACCTTCGTCGACGCGGTGCTCTCCGTCACGCCGGCGCCGTCGTCCAACCCGCCTTCGCGGGTCGTCGACACTGGCGATGTCGGCCGTGGCTCATCCGTGCCCGGCGCGGTGTCGGGCGGGCGTGACCTGACGCCGTCGCCGATCGCGGTGTCGTTCTCCGAAGCGGCGGAGGTCGTCGGCGACGGCGCAGCCTCTGGCGAGACCGGCGCTGGCGGTGGCGGCTGCCGGGGGGAGACCGGCCGGGCGGTAACTAACTGCGCCGCTCAGTCCGGCTCCTGATGCGGGGGCGCTGTCTCTAGGCCTTCGACGGCCGCACCCGGCGGGCTTCCCGCCAGGTGCGGCCGTTTCTCGTCATGGGCCGTCCGAGCCTGTTTTGGGGAGGCGGTCCCCCGGCGGAGATGCGCTCCATCGGCCGCCGGCTGGCCGCGTCTTCGCCCCTAGCACGAGCCCATCGTTTCGGCCGATCGGCCTTCAAGCGCGGCGGTCCGCCGCCATTGCGAGGGCGTCGAGCCGATCAGGCCGCCGAACGTGCGGGTGAAATGCGCCTGGTCGGTGAAGCCGCAGGCCAGGGCGATCTGGCACAGGCTCGTGGCGCCGAGCACCATCATCGATTGGGCCAGCTCGATCCGGCGATGGGCGACGAACCGCGAGAACGTCACGCCGAAAGACTGGCGAAAGCGGCGCGAGAAGTAGCTCGGGCTGAGCTTGGCGCGTTGCGCGGCGGTGCGTATCGACAGCCGGCCGCCCAGGTCGCTGTCGACGTAGTCGCGAACCCGCCTTGCCTGCCAGGGCAGAAGCCCTTCCCACCGGGGCGGCTCGACAGGCGTCGCCGAGTGTTCGACGGGGGCGGGCGCATGGCGGACCAGCTCTGCGCCCGGGCCTCGGGTGATTTCGATCTGCGCCATGCGCCGTCTCCATGGATCAAGTTTTCGCCAGTGACCTTAGGCGCAGAGGCGGCGCGGCAGGAGTAAAGCGCAGTAAAGGCCAGTGAACCGTGGGTTCTTCCGGTCGTGGCGTCTGAGCAGGACCTGGCCTGACCGCCGAAAAGGTCCGAATTCTTGCTGGCCGCCGGCGCGTGAACCGCCGCGCCCACGCCGACAACCGATCCATTCAAGCCATCTGGCCCTGGAAAGCCAAAGTCTGCGCTGACCGTCGGCGGCTCGATGTCCTGCGCCGCCGGCGTTCTTCTTCGCCGTGCGCCGCCCTGGTCCGGGTCCGCCATCCAGATGGAGCGTCTTCATGAAGCCCTACCTTCTTTCTCTCGGCGCCGGGCTGCTGGTTGGCGTGATCTACGCCTTGCTGAGCGTGCGCTCGCCGGCGCCGCCGGCCATCGCGCTGATCGGTTTGATGGGCATTCTGCTCGGCGAGCAGGCCGTGCCGATCGTCAAGCGGCTCGCCGCCGGCGCTCCGGTCATGGCCTTCATCAAGTCCGACTGCGCCGTCCACGTCCTGGGTCCCCAGGCGGCCAAGCCGAGCGAGGCGGGGGATCCCCCGGTGCAGTCATGAGCCTGAGCCGCCGTCGGACCCTGGCGCTGGGCGCCGCTCTTCTTTCCAGTTCCGCTTTTTCCGAAAGGGGCTCCATGCCCGACCTCATCCTCGTCAACGCCAAGATCACGACGCTGGATCGCGGCAATCCCAGAGCCGCGGCCGTGCTGATCCGCGGCGGACGGTTCGTCGCCGTCGGCGAGGAGGGGGAGGTGCGCGCCTTGGCCCAGGCCGACGCCCAGCTGATCGACCTGGGCGGCCGTCGCGTCATTCCGGGCCTGATCGACAGCCACATGCACATCATCCGCGGCGGGCTGAACTACAATATGGAGCTGCGCTGGGACGGCGTGCCGACCCTGGCCGACGCCATGGCCATGCTGAAGAAGCAGGCCGCCAACACGCCGCCCCCGCAGTGGGTGCGCGTGGTCGGCGGCTTCACCGAGCACCAGTTCGTCGAAAAGCGCCTGCCGACCCTGGAGGAGTTGAACGCCGCCGCGCCCGAGACGCCGGTGTTCATCCTGCACCTCTACGACCGGGCGCTGCTGAACGCGGCGGCCCTGCGCGCGGTGGGCTACACCAAGGACACGCCCAACCCGCCCGGCGGCGAGATCCAGCGCGACGCGGCCGGCAATCCCACCGGCCTGCTGCTGGCCCAGCCGAATGCGACGATCCTCTACGCCACCCTGGCCAAGGGACCCAAGCTCCCGCCCGAGTATCAGCTGAACTCAACCCGCCACTTCATGCGCGAGATGAACCGCCTGGGCGTGACCAGCGTGATCGACGCGGGCGGCGGCTTTCAGAACTATCCCGACGACTATGCGATCATCGAGAAGCTGCACATCGACGACCAGCTGACCCTGCGGATCAGCTACAACCTCTTCACCCAGAAGCCGAAGGCCGAGCTGGCCGACTTCCAGACCTGGTCCAGGCAGGTCAAGCCTGGCCAGGGCGACGACAAGTACCGCCACAACGGCGCGGGCGAGATGCTGGTCTACAGCGCCGCCGACTTCGAGGACTTCCGCGTCGCGCGGCCCGAGATGCCGGCCAACATGGAAACCGACCTGGAGCCGGTGATCCGCCACCTGGTCGAGAACCGCTGGCCCTGGCGGCTGCACGCCACCTATGACGAAACGATCAGCCGGGCGCTGGACGTCTACGAGAAGGTCGACCGCGACATGCCGTTCGACGGCCTGCACTGGTTCTTCGACCACGCCGAGACGATCAGCGAGCGCAACATCGACCGCATCGCGGCCCTGGGCGGCGGCATCGCCGTGCAGCACCGCATGGCCTATCAGGGCGAGTATTTCGTGGAGCGATACGGGGCCAAGGCCGCCGAGGCGACGCCCCCGATCGGCAAGATGCTGAAGGCTGGCGTCCCGGTGGGCGCCGGCACCGATGCGACCCGCGTGGCTAGCTACAATCCGTGGGTGTCGCTGAACTGGCTGGTCACCGGCAGGACGGTGGGCGGCGCGCGCCTCTATCCGCCGGCCAACCGCCTGGACCGCGAGGAGGCCCTGCGGCTGTGGATCACCGCCAACACCTGGTTCTCGAACGAGGAGGGCAAGAAGGGGCAGATCGCTGTCGGCCAACTGGCCGACCTGGCGGTGCTCAGCGACGACTACATGACGGTGTCCGAGGACCAGATCCCGCACCTGTCGTCGGTGCTCACCCTGCTGGGCGGAAAGGTGGTCCATGGCGAAGGCGACTTCGGCAGGCTGGCGCCCTCCCTGCCGCCGCCGATGCCCGACTGGTCGCCGGTGCGGACCTTCGGGGGCTACCAGGATCGTTCCCGCCAGCACGCCCGCGCCCTGGCCAGCGCCTGCGGCTGCGCCAGCGCCTGCAACGTCCACGGCCACGACCATGCCGCCGCTCTGGGCCAGGAGGCCCCGACCGCCGATCCGCGCTCCTTCTGGGGCGTGATGGGCTGCGGCTGCTGGGCGGTTTGATGAAAGGAGCATCGAACATGGCAACCGAGGGCTTGACCCGTCGCGCGACCTTGAAGGCCTCGGCGGGCCTGCTCGGCGCGAGCCTTGTCGCCACGGCGGATCGCGCGCTGGCGCAGGTTCCTCAGGCCGAAGGCTTTGCGAGCCTCCCGGGCGGCAAGGTCTATTGGCGAAAGTTCGGCGCCGGGAGCAAGACGCCGCTGCTGACCCTGCATGGCGGACCCGGATCGTCGCACAGCTACCTGTTTCCGCTGCAGGCCCTGGCCGACGAGCGCCCGGTCATCTTCTACGATCAGCTGGGATGCGGCCGCTCGGATGCGCCGGAGGAGGACAGCGCGTACTCGATCCAGCGGTCGGTCGACGAGGTGGACGCGGTCCGCACCGCTCTGGGCCTGGATCAGGTCGTGCTGCTGGGACACTCGTGGGGTTCGCTGCTGGCGGTGGAGTATCTGTGCCAGGGGCGGGGCAGGGGCGTCGATCGCCTGATCCTCAGCGGCGCCATGGCCAGCATTCCGCAGGTGGTGGCCGGCTTCGAGCGTCTCTTCGCCAACATGCCCGACGGCTGGGGCGGCAAGATCCGCGCCCTGGAAAAGGCCGGCAAGACGGGCACGCCCGAATATGCCGAGCTCGTCCAGAAGTTCTACGACGCCTTCGTGCTGCGGGTTCCGCCGAGCCCCGAGGTCCTGGCGACCCTGGAGGCGCTATCCAGGTCGCCGGCCTACCGCGTGCTCAACGGCCCCAACGAGTTCACCATCGTCGGCAAGATCAAGGACTGGGATCGCCGCAAGGACCTGGGGGCGATCACCCAGAAGACCCTGATCACCACCGGCGAGTTCGACGAGGTCACCCTCGACTGTCACGAGACCCTTCGCGACGGCATCGCCGGCAAGGCGCGTCTGGCCGTGATGGCCGGCTGCTCGCACCTGACGATGAACGAGAAGCCCGCTCAGTATAACGCCCTGTTGCGCGGCTTCCTGAACGAAGCCTAGGTGCTCGCGGCTGGCGGCGGGGGCGCCCGTCGCCGGCCTGGCGCTCAAAGCTGCGGGTTCGCCTCGGCGTTGGCCAGGCGGTCGGCCATGCGCACGAGTTCTGGCAGGGACTCGGCTTCCATCTTCTTCATCACCTGGCTGCGATGCAGTTTGACCGTGGCTTCGGTGATCGCGACCCGCTCGGCGATCTGCTTGTTGAGCAGGCCGGCGGCGACGAGCACGAAGACCTGCCGTTCGCGCTCGGACAGGGTGGCGTAGCGTGCGGCCAGCGCCTGGTCGAGCCTGGCTTCGCCCCGTCGTTGCCGGTCCTTTGTCAGGGCGCGGTTCACCGCCTCCAGCAGATCCTGCTCGCGCACCGGCTTGGTCAGCACGTCGATCGCGCCGGCCTTCATCGCCCGCACCGCCATCTGGACGTCGACATGGGCGCTGATCAGTACGACCGATTGGGCCGCCCCGCTGCGCGCCAGGGCTTCCTGGAACTCCAGGCCGCTGCGACCTGGAAGCCGGATGTCGAGCACGATGCAGCCGGCGCGCTCAAGCTGGCCGGCGTCGAGGAACGCCTGCACCGATCCATAGATCTCCGTCGTCAGGCCCACCGACTGGAAGAGCGCCCGCAGCGCCTCGCGGACGCTTTCGTCGTCGTCGATGACCACGACGAGCGCATCGCTGTCCTTAGCGCTTGGAAACATGAACGCCGTGTCCTTCCGCCAAAGGCAGGGTGAAACTGAAGACGCCGCCGCGCGTTCCGTTGCTCGCCGCCCAGATCCGTCCCCCATGGGCTTCGAGGATCGACCGGCAGATGGAAAGGCCCATCCCGATGCCTTCGGGCTTGGTGCTGAAGAAGGCCTCGAACAGGCGATCAGGGTCGTCGGCGCCGAGGCCTGGCCCGGTATCCGTTACGGTCACCAGGGCCTCGCCGTCCCGGGTCTGGGCCCGCACGGTCAGGTGTCGGGGGCTCGTCGATGCGCCGGCCATGGCCTCGACGCTGTTCATGATCAGGTTGAGGATCACCTGCTGCAGCTGGGTCGTGTCGCCGAGGATGACGATGGCGCCGTCGTCCAGCTCCGCCCTGGCGGTCACGTCGTGGCGCTTGAGTTCGCCGCGCAGCAGGTCGAGGACCGGCTGAACGACATCGTCGAGGCTGACGTGGTCCATCCGCGGCGCGGACTTGCGCGCCAGGCTGCGCAGGCTGGCGATGATGTCGCCCGCCCGGTGACCATCGCGGACGATGCGCTCGGCCGCCTGGCGGGCCATGGCGATGTCGGTCTGCGCGCCATCGAGCCAACGCAGACAGGCGCTGGCGTTGGTGACCACGCCCATCAGCGGCTGGTTGACTTCGTGGGCGATCGACACCGCCAGCTCGCCGATGGTGGTCATCCGCGTGACGTGGGCCAGATCGCTCTGGCTCTGGCGCAGATCTTCCTCGGCGCGCTTGCGGTTCTCGATGTCGACATTGACCCCGAACCATCGGGTCAGGTTGCCGTGCTCGTCGAAGAACGGGCAGGCTCGGATCAGGAACCAGCGATACTCGCCGTCGGCGCGGCGCAGGCGCAGCTCGGCCTCGCCGGGCGTGCCGGCGGCGATGATCTGCGTCCACATTTCCAGGATGTGGCCGCGATCGTCGGGATGGATGTAGTCGGCGAACTTGAAGCCCAGGACGTCGTCGAGCTGCGCCCCCGCGTAGTCGAGGTACTGCTGGCTCCAGAACCGCGTGGCGCCCTTGGCGTCGGACGACCAGGTCAGGCCCGGGATCGAGGAGATGATCTGCTGCAGTTCACGTTCGCTGTCGCGCAGCGCCGCCTCGCTGGCGCGAACCGCATCCTGCGCGACCTTGCGGTCTTCGATGTCGATGTTGACCCCGAACCATTCGGCGAGCCGTCCGGCGTCGTCGAACGAGGGGCTCGCGCGAAACAGCATCCAGCGATAGCTGCCGTCGGCCCGGCGAAGGCGGGCCTCGTGCTCGTTGGCGAGGCCCCGGGTAAAAGCATTTTCCCACGCCGCGAAGAGACTTTCGGCGTCCTGCGGGTGGATGGCGTCGCGCCAGGCGCCGGCCAGGGCGTGCTCGGCGTCGAGACCGATGTAGTCCAGGTATTGCTGGCTCAGGAAGGTGATCTCGCCGTCCGGACCCGCCGACCAGACGAGGCCGGGAACGGCGTTGATGATGTGCTCGAGCCGGCGCTCGTTGTCGCGCAAGGCGGCCTCGCTGGCCCTCAAGGCCTTCTCCGCCCGCTTCCTGTCCTCGATGTCGACGACGATGCCGTACCATTTGAGAACGTTGCCGTCGGCGTCCAGCAGAGGGTTCTGGCGAAACTCGAACCATCTGTATTCGCCATCGCGGCCCATCATGCGGCCTTCGGTCTCCTGCGGGCGCGTCGAGCCGACGACCTCGTTCCAGGTCGAGCGCAGGGGCTCCACGTCGTCAGGATGGAAAAGCCGATAGAAGCCGTCGCCCTCGATCTCTTCAAAGGCGACGCCCGCGAAATCCAGGAAGGTCCGGTTCCAGGAATCCAGCATGCCGTCGGGCTTCGTCGACCAGACCATCGCGGGGATGGTGCTGATCGTCAGGCTGAGCGCCCGCTCGCTTTCCCGCAGCGCGGCTTCGCTTTCCCGTAGCGCGTTCTCGGCGCGCTGCAGGTCCTCGATGTCGACATTGCATCCGAACCAGCGGACCGCGCCGTTGGCGTCGGTGATCTTGCGGCCCGCGAAATAGAACCAGCGGTACTGACCGTCCGCACCGCGAATGCGCCCCTTGAGCGCGGTCTGGTCGTTGTAGGTGATGTCCCGCGTCCAAGTCTCCATCATGCTCGGGACGTCGTCGGGGTGGTAGAGGTCCAGGAAGCCCCATTCCAGGATCTTGTCCGCCGGCTCGCCGGCATAGTCGCGCCAGCTCTGGTTGATGAAGTCGGCGCTGCCGTCGGGGCGGGCGGACCACACCAGCACGGGCAGCGAATTGACGATCAGGTCGAGGTTCTGCTCGCTGGCCAACAGCGCGGCCTGGGCCTCCTCAAGCGCGGCCTCGGCGCGCTTGCGGTCTTCGATGTCGGCGCCGGCGCCGTACCACTTGATGACGTTGCCATCCGCATCAAACAGCGGGTTCTGTCGCAGCACGAACCAGCGGTACTCGCCGTCGGCCCGCCGAATGCGGCCCTCGACGTCGCGCGGGCGCTTGGTGGCCATGATCTCCTGCCAGGACGCCAGCAGGTGCGCGGTGTCGTCGGGGTGGAAGATCGGCCAGAAGCCCTGGCCGCTGATCTCCTCGGCGGTCCAGCCGACGAAGTCGACGAAGTTCTGGTTGCAGAAGTCGATCAGCCCGTCCGGCGTCGTCGACCAGGCCATGGCCGGGATGGTGTTGATGGTCAGGTGCAGGCGCCATTCGCTTTCCGCCAGCGCCTGGGCGGACGGTGGATTGGCGCGCTGGTCCTCCGGCGGTCGGCGATCGCTGAGTTCGCGCATTTCCCGACAGGCCAGGCTGGTCTGCGCGGCGGCGATCTTCAGCTTCGAGCGCTCGTGGGCGTTCGGAAAGCCTTCGCGGCGCGACCCGGCGAGGATCTCGCCGATGCTGGCGCTGACGCCCAGCCCGCACACGGCCACCGATACGGACTGACCACCCACGGAGAGCCGGGTGTCGGCCGCGCCATGGTCCGTCCAGCTCTCCAGCGCGGCGCGGATGTCGTCGGGCGTGCAGGCCTGGGCGAAGCCCGAGGCCACGCGAAGAAACACATGCGTTGTGTCGTTGAAGCGCAGGCCCACGAAGTCCAGCCCGAGCATGTCGAGCAGGGTCTCCAGAACGCTTTCGGCGATGGAGGTGGGGTCCAGGCCGGTCCATGCCTCGGGCAGGCTGCCCAGGCGCTCAAGGTCGTGTTCGAGCTGTTCCAGGATCCGACTTTCGGCCGCCAGCGGCATGACGTGCGGAGGTGCCACAAGGAGCCCTTTGTCTTGTCTCTCCGACGCAGCCGCAGCCTATCGTGATCAAAGCATCGCTTCCACCTCGACCAAGGTCGAGGCGGGTTCGACGATAGGCTAGGGCGCCGCGACCATGGGCGAATTGAAGCCCCACGGGGCGCGGCGGTACGATTAGTCATCCAAATCAAAGGAGGGTGGCGTGTCGAACCGTTCGAATTCCACCCACCGGCGCCGGAGGGGCGGCTGATGACGCCCGCGCCGACCTTCGCATTCGGGGACTATCTCTTCATTCCCGGGCGCCAGCTCCTGCTGAGGGGCGGCGAGGTCGTTCGCGTCGGCTGCCGGGCCCTGGATCTGCTGACGGCCTTCGTCCAGCGGCCCGGCGAGCTCCTGACCAAGCGTGAACTGCTGGAGGAGGCCTGGCCCAGCACGACCGTCGTCGAGGGCAACCTGAAGGTCCACATCGCCGCCCTGCGTCGGGCGCTCGACGACGACGTCGACGCCGCCCGCTATATCGCCACCGTGAACGGACGGGGCTATCGCTTCGTTTCGCCTGTCGAGGTCGGCGAGGCGCTGACCGCGGGCGCGGTCTCGCCTGCGGCCCTGGCCGGCGAGGTCGCGCTCACCCCCGCCGGCCCGGTGCACGGGAACTTCGAAGAGGCGCTGGCGCTGCTGGCGCGGACCCTGCGTTCAATGGTCATCGAGATGCCCGACGATTCCGACAGGGAGGCGGCGACTGGAGCGTCGCGCCGGGTGCTGTTCATCGAGCTTACGCCCCGGGACGAGGCCTGGATCGAAGACATGTTCGCCCAGCGCCTACGCACGGTATCCGCGACGCGCTGAGCGCCGCGGATATCTTCGGCTATTGGGGCAGGCCTACTTCTTGAGACTACGGTCGAGGAAGTCGTGGATCAGCGGCGCCATCTCGCTGAGGCGGTCTTCCAGAGCGAAGTGGCCGCTGTCGAGAATGTGGATCTCGGCCTTGGGCAGGTCGCGCAGGTAGGGATGGGCGCCTTCCTCGGGGAAGATCTTGTCGTTCTTGCCCCACACGATCAGCGTCGGCGGCTGGTTCTCGCGGAAGAACTTCTGGAAGTCGGGATAGAACGGCACGTTCGAGCCGTAGTCGCCGAGCATGTCCAGCTGGACGTCGCGGTTGCCCGGGCGATCCAGCAGCGCCTGGTCGTGGACCCAGTTGTCGGGGCTGATGCGGGAGACGTCGCCCATGCCGTCGGTGTACTGGAACTTGGTGATGTCCAGCGTGACCAGGCCGTTGAGGGCGTCGCGGTTCTTCTGCGAGCGATCCTTCCAGTAGACCTTGATCGGGTCCCAGAACGGCGACTGCAGGCCTTCGTCGTAGGCGTTGCCGTTCTGCACGATCAGGCCGCTGACCCGCTCGGGGTGCTTGAGCGCCAGGCGGTAGCCGATCGGGGCGCCGTAATCCATGACGTACATGGTGTAGCGCTTGAGGCCCAGCTGGCCGACCAGCTTGTCGACGATGTCGGCCTGGTTGGCGAAGGTGTAGGAGAACTTGGTGTGGTCCGGCGCGTCGCTCTGGCCATAGCCCGGATAGTCCGGCGCGATGACGCGGTACTTGTCGGCCAGCAGCGGGATCAGGTCGCGGAACATGTGCGACGAGGTCGGGAAGCCGTGCAGCAGCAGCACCACCGGGCCATCGGCCGGCCCGGCCTCGCGGTAGAACACCTTCACGCCGTCGACGGTGGCGGTCCTGTAGTGGATGACCGGCGGCGCGGGGCGGGTGGCGGCCGCCTTCGGCGCCGGGGCGGCCAGGGCGTGCGGCGCGGCGGCCAGGGTGGCGGCCGACAGCGTGGCGGCGGCGAGCGCCAGGGACGTGAACAGTCGGGTCATCGAAGTCTCCTTGGTGTTTCGGGACGTTTTCGGGGAGGAGGGGCCTCGCCCCGCGGACTGCGCGCGGCGAGATCGTCTGGCGGGGCGACTACTTGGTCGCGTCGGCCGCCATCGCGATGAAGTCGGCGACGTAGGCGGGCTTGGAGAGCATCACGGCGTGGCTGCTCGGGGTTTCCACGAGCGTGGCCTTGGCCCGCACCGCCATCGCGCGTTGGGCCGCCGGCGGGATCATCAGGTCCTGCGTCGCCAGCAGGTAGTAGCTGGGCTTGGCCTTCCAGGCCGGCGCGGTGATCTTGGCGCCGACCGCGCCCAGGCCCCACGGCACCTGGGAAGCGGCCATGAAATGGGTGACCTTGGGGTCGACGTCGGCGGCGAAGGCCGAGGCGAACTTGGCCGGATCGACCTGGATGAACCCGTCCTTGGGCGGCAGGAGCGGCGCGGGCGGCGCGCCGGGGACCGGCGTGCTGGCCAGTTCCAGGACAGACTCGCCGGCGTCGGGGGCGAAGGCAGCCAGATAGACCAGGCTCTTGACCTTGGGGTCGGCGCCGGCCTCGGTGATCACCGCGCCGCCATAGGAGTGGCCCACCAGGATGACGGGGTGCCTGGCCTGGGCGATGGCCTGCCGCGTCGCCGTGGCGTCTCCGTCCAGCGTGATGGTCGGGTTCTGGACGATCAGGACCTCGTAGCCCTTGTTCGACAGCAGGTCATAGACCGGCCGCCAGCCCGAGGCGTCGACGAAGGCCCCGTGGACCAGGACGATGGACACGGGCTTCTCGGCGGCGAAGGCCGCACCGGCCGATCCGGCGGCGGCCATGGCCGCGATCATTCCAACTACGGCGCGCTTCATCGTGTTCTCCATGGGGCGACCGAGCCCTGGGTGGGCGTTGGTCAATAGAAATAGTCCCTTGGAGGCGAGCGCGGGGTTAGGTGTGGTAAAGGCCGGTCAAGGCTGGAGTGATGGGTTTTGTTCGTGAAAAATGTGAGCGAATTTTCTTGAAGCGGCCGCAGCGAATAGGGTTTCGAAATTTGCAGTGATTGGGCCGATACCGGATTTTACGGAGCTTTACTGGCTCGTGCGGGCTGATCGGAGAATGGTCGACCTGCGCGGGGCGTCCTCGAGGATGCCGATCCCGGCGCGGACCATTCGAGGAAGTCCCCATGACCACGTCACCGAAACAAAAAACGAGTGTCCTGCCCACGGGCGGCGGCGCTGCTCTCCTGGATCCCGCCGATGCGGCGATCCTGCTGCTGGATCACCAATCGGGCCTGTTCCAGACCGTCAAGGACATCGCGGTGGCGGACCTTCGGCGCAATGTCGAGATGGTGGCCCGTCTGGCGACGCTGCTGAACATTCCGGTGATCACGACCGCGTCCGAGCCGTCCGGCTCCAACGGCCCGCTGATGCCCGAGATCCACGAACTGGCGCCCCACGCCGTCTACGTGCCCCGCAAGGGCGAAGTGAACGCCTGGGACAACGGCGACTTCGTCGAGCAGGTCAGGGCCACGGGCCGCAGGACCCTGATCATGGCCGGCGTCTGGACCAGCGTTTGCGTGATGTTCCCGGCCCTGGACGCGGTGGCGGCCGGCTACGAGGTCTACGCCGTGGTCGACGCCTCGGGCGATCCCAGCGAAATGGCCTCGCGCACCAGCCTGGCCCGCTTCGTCCAGGGCGGGGTCAAGCCGACCTCGACCAACGCCCTGCTCAGCGAACTGCATCGCACCTGGGCGCGTCCCGAGGCCGCCGAACTGGCCAAGCTCTACGGCCTGGCCGCACCCAACTACGCCGCGGTGATGGAGAGCTTCCAGAAGGCCCAGGCGGTGGCCAGGGCCGGCGCCTGACGCTCCAAGGATCGTCCCTGGCGGCGTGCGATAAACCCCGCCGCCAGGAAGACGCTCGCTCTCCACCGCGCTCGCCCACAGTGAAGGGACGCCAATGCCAAGATCTGTTCAGTCCGAGATCGCCTTGCGACGCGCCGAAGTCGGCGACGTCTCGATCTTCTATCGCGAGGCCGGAAGTCGGGAGCATCCGACGATCCTGCTGCTTCACGGCTTTCCGACCTCGTCCCACCAATTTCGCCACCTGATCCCGCGCCTGGCGGAGCGCTTTCACGTGGTCGCCCCCGACCTCCCGGGCTTTGGCTTCACGACCGCTCCGGACGGGTTCGACTACAGCTTCGCAAGCCTGGCCAAGGCCATGGAGGCTTTCACCGACGCGATCGGGATCGCTCGCTACGCCATATACATCTTCGACTATGGCGCTCCGGCGGGGCTGCGCCTGGCGCTGGCGAGGCCGGGCGCGATCACGGCGATCATCTCGCAGAACGGCAACGCCTACGAGGAAGGGCTCAGCGATGGCTGGGCGCAGACCAGGGCCTACTGGGCCGATCCCTCGCCCGCCAATCGCGAGGCGATGCGGGGCATGTTCACCCTGGAGACGACGCGCTGGCAGTACACCCACGGCGCGCCCGACGAGACCCAGGTGGCTCCGGAGGGCTACTGGCTGGACTACGCTCTGATGTCGCGGCCGGGCAATGCTGACATCCAGCTGGGGCTGATCGCCGACTACGCCGGCAACGTTGCGCTCTATCCGCGCATTCACCAGTACTTCCGCGACCGCCAGCCGCCGCTCCTTGCGGTCTGGGGCGCGAACGATCCCTTCTTCCTGCCGGCCGGTGCGGAGGCCTTCCGGCGTGATCTGCCCCAGGCCGAAGTGCATTTTCTCGACACGGGCCACTTCGCCCTAGAGACGCATGCGGGCGTGATCGCCGATTACATCCTGGATTTCCTGGACCGGGTTGCGGGCTGAGCGCGACCCTGGCCGCGTCCTAGCGCCCGACCTGATCCAGGCGCTCGCGAAGGGCGCGGTTCTCGGCCTCGAGGGCCTCGATCTTCTGATGCAGCGACTGGACCGCCTGCGAGATCTCGGCTTGGGTGAAGCGCGGGACGATGTGCTGGGGGCAGTTCCAGTCGAACGCCGACAGTTTCAGGCGGAAGATCCGCTCGGGTCTCGCCCGGTAGCCGGGATCGGAGACGCGCTCCAGCAGGCCCGGTTCGGCGTCCAGCGCAAGGCGCTCGGCATGCGCCAGGATCTTCAGCCTGGCGCGCCGTGGATAGTCGACCAGGATCAGCGCCACGCGGTCGTTGGCGTCGAGGTTGCCGACGCTGATGTACTGGCGGTTGCCGCGGAAGTCGGCGAACGCCAGCGTGGTCTCGTCGATGACCTTCAGGAAGCCGGGCGGTCCGCCTCGGTGCTGCACATAGGGCCAGCCCGTTTCCGAGACGCTGGCCATGTAGAAGCTGTCGCGCTCGGCGATGAAGGCTTCCTCGTTCTCCGTGAACGCCTCCATCTGCCGGTCGACCTGCCCGGGCGTCCACAGATGGTCGACCCCCATCTCGGCCTGGGCTGATCTCACGCTCGCTGAGCTGGCGAGGTCCAGGAAGCTGTATCGGCTCATGACGGGTCCTTCATCGCGCGGGCTGGCGCAAAGCGTGGGCTAGAAGCCCAGGTCGCTCAGGCCGGGATGGTCGTCCGGCCTGCGGCCGAGCGGCCAGCGGAACTTGCGGTCGGTCTCGGCGATCGGGTGTTCGTTGATGCTGGCGTGACGGTTGCGCATCAGGCCGTCGGTGTCGAACTCCCAGTTCTCGTTGCCATAGGCGCGGAACCAGGCGCCGCTGTCGTCGCGATACTCATAGGCGTAGCGGACGGCGATGCGGGCCCCCTCGAACGCCCACAGCTCCTTGATCAGGCGATAGTCCAGTTCCTTGGCCCACTTCCGTTCCAGGAAGGCCTGGGCCTGGTCGCGGCCGTTCAGGAACTCGGCGCGATTTCGCCAGCGGGTGTCGGTCGTATAGGCCAGGGCGACCTTGGCGGGGTCGCGGCTGTTCCAGCCGTCCTCGGCCAGGCGGACCTTCTCGATGGCGCTTTCGCGCGAGAACGGCGGGAGCGGAGGTCGGGACATTAAGGTCTCCCAGAAAGGGGCGCGACAGGATGATGCCGGGCATCGTTGCGGTTGCGCCGCCGGTCTTCTTGCAAAAAGGCGCAACGAAACCGCAGCAGGGAAGGCGACTACCGCTTGGCCTTGCCGCGCGGCGCGATTTCGATCCGGCCGTCCGGCAAGGGAACCAGCCGTACGGGATAGAGCGTGGTCAGGGTCGTGGCGAACCGGGCCGGATCGTCGGTTCGGAACGCGCCGCTGACGCGCAGGGCCGCAACCTTCGGATCGAGCACGACGAGCTGCTTGTCGGCGTGCCGGTTCATCTGCGCCACGGCCTGCGCCAAGGAGACGTTGTCGAACTGGATCACCTTGTGTTCCGCCTCTTCGGGCGTCGCTTCTGCCCGGACCACCTCGTCGGCATGCCCTCGGCGCGCGATGAGCTCCTGTCCGGGGACCAGAATCCTCGGGGCGCCGGTCACGACGCGGGGATCGTCGCCGACCGTGACGCCGAGAGAGCCTTCGTCGAGGCGGACACGCGTCTCGCCGTCCTGGACCTGAATGTTGAAGCGCGTGCCCAGGTCTGACACCACCCGCTCGCCGGCCGCCACCCTGAAGGGATGAGCCGGGTCATGCCTGACGTCGAACAGCACCTCGCCGCGCGTCATGCGGACGAGCCGCTGGCCGTCGGCGTAGCCGATATCCACGGCGCTGCCCGGCGACAGCACGAGGCGCGTGCCGTCTTCCAGTTTCACGTTCAGCCGCTGCCCGGCTCCGGTCTCGTAGTCGTTCTGGCCGAACCGCGTCAGATCCCGAGCGCCGACGCCGGCCACCTGCGTCGGCGGTGGCGCCGTGGGCTGGCCGCCAAGGATCGAGAACAGCACGCCGCCGACGACGACCGCGGCGATCGATGCCGCGGCGAGATACCAAGGCGCAGGCGAGGCCGAGGGACGGGCGCGAAGGGACAGGGCGTCCCTGCGCAGGTGGGATAGCAGGTCGTCGGTCTGGGGGTCTTCGAACACGTCCCAGAGATCGCGCGCGCGATCCCAGGCCAGGCGGTTGGCGTCGCTCTGCGCCAGCCAGCGTGCGAACGCCGCGTCGTCCTCGGCCGAAGGGTCGTGTTGCAGGCGCGCCAGCCACAGCGCCGCGGCCGCTTTCGGCCCCAGTTCCTGCAGGGCTTGCGGGGAGGGGAGATCGACGTTCATGCCTCGCCCTCCTCAAGCATCAGATGGTCGATGGCGCGGGCCATGTCCTTTTCGACGGTGCTCAGCGAAACCTTCAGGCGCGTGGCGATCTCGCCGTAGCGCAGGCCCTCCAGGCGGCGCAGGACGAACACCGCGCGGGTCCGTTCCGGGAGCGCCATCAGGCTTGCCGACACGGCGCGAAGCCGCTCCCTGGCGAGCAGGGCGCGCAGCGCGTCGGCGTCCTCGGTGCGGTGGATCTCGGGTTCGAGGGCGACATGCGCATCGGCGCGCCGGACGCTGCGCCGCCTGTAGCGATCGGCCAGGACGCTCTCTGCGGTGCGATAGAGGTAGCCTTCGAAGTGCGCGACCCCCTCGGGCGCCTCGCGCTGGGTGACCCGCAGGAAGGTGTCCTGCAGCAGGTCTTCGGCTTCGCTAGGGTCAGGCACACGCCGCCGGATCCAGCCCAGCAGCTTGCCCCTGGCGTCGCGAAACTGCCGCGTGACCAGATGCAGCGAACTTGATTGTGAATGCCCGTCCGACATTGGCGAGTTGCTAGCCCGATCATCTTCAAAAACCAGGGCTCCGTCGGGTGTGGCGAACATGGGTGGCGTCCCTTGATCCCACCCGTGACGCAAGCCTTGCGAAAACCCGTAAAAATTCGTCGCGATTTCTAGAACCGGGCGGTGGCGCTGACTTCGAACCGCCGCCCCCGTGGATCTCCGTAGAAGCTGTACCCGTAGTCGCTGCCGGCGACGGTCGGCGGATCGTGGTCCAGAAGGTTCTGCACGCCGAACCTGAGCTCGACGTCGCGATCCGGCGACTGTTGGCGCGAGAGCGGCAATCGCCAGGTCACGGCGGCGTCGAGATAGGTCTGCGCGGGAGTGCGATAGGCAGCCAGCTCCGCGGGGGCCCTTGCGGTCGAATATGCAGCGCCGGCGTGGACGTGGGCGTCGTAGTACTGGGCCTCGAGTTGAACCGTCAGCGGTCCATGGTCCCAGGCCACGCCGCCGGCGCCCTTCCAGCGCAGGGGGCCCTCGCCAGTGCCGACGTACTGCAGCACGGGCTTGTCGGCCGCGGGCTGCCGGGTCAGGCTCGGCGTCCAGGTCAGGCCGCCGAACAGGCGGAAGCGATGGCCTCCCAAGACGAGGCTCTCATCCACATGCAGGTCGACCGCATCAACGGTCGTCCTGCCGACATTCAGGTAGGTCGCGTCGATCTTGGTGATCACCCCGGCCGTGAAGCCGGCGGCGACATCGGCCGCAGTAAGCGGGGCGCGGACAATCCGATCCGGATAGCGCGCCTCGTTGTTCAAGATGTAGGTGAAGTTTCCAAGATCGACCTGGCTTATCTCGTCACGCTTTTCGGTGCGGGTGTAATCTATCGAGATCCGCGGTCCGCGACGGCCGTCGGGATTGAAGACGACGCCGAGAGCCACGGTTCGCGCCCATTCCGGGCGCAAGTTGGGCGACCCCTCGGTGAGTACGGGGACGGGCGTGTAAAGGCCGATCAGTTCGCCTTTACGCGCTGGGTCGGTGTAGCCCCATGAACCTCCCTGCGACAACGAGGTGTGTCCGGCGATCATCTGATCTGGCGTCGGCGGCAACACGCCCGTAGCCACGCTGGCGCGCACGAGCAGGCGTTCCAGCGGGAACACGCGAAAACCGGCCGTGTAGACCAGGCCCGCTCGCTTGTACTTGCCCCTGGGTTCCCCGTGCGTACCCGCGGGAATATCCGCCTCGTCCTGGTCGAAGCGCGTGGCCAGTTGCATCTCCAGTCCGCGCAACGGCGTCAGTTCGGACTCACGAGACAGGATAGGGGCGCGAAGCTCGCCATAGAGCGAGGTCGTCGTGACCGCAAAAGAGTAGTCGGCATTGTCCGGTACGGTGCTGACGCCGTTTTCGACCCGGGGCGTAAGCTTGGCGCGCTCCTCGCGCCGCTCGGCCAGCAGGGACAAGACCACGTCGCCGGCTTCACGCCGCAGAACGGGACCGCCCAGCCGAACCGCGACATCGCGCAGGCGAAGCTTACGCTCCATGCTCTCCGTGTTTGGCTGCTTGTAGGCCTGCAGCGTCGCGACGAATTCATTCCAGGAGCCAAGCGGTCTTGGCGTGGGCTCCCCATTGGCGCCCGGCTGCATCAGGAACAGCGACATGGGGAAGTTCTGGTCGAAGGCGAAGCCTTCTGTGCGGATCCGATTGCGCATCCCGCCAGCGCTGTAAGTCGCTTCTCCGCGCCAGGATCTGGGCAGGTCGAAGATGACCTTGGCCGATGCGCGCGTGGTGCGGATGCGATTGCGGGTCAGCGCCTCAAGGCCGGGAAACGGGAAGATGACCTCGACGGGCTGGCTGAACGGGAAGGCGTCCGCCGGGGCGGCGCCGTTCTGGGGCTGCATGAACAGGGGCCATCCCAATTGCCAGCCCGTGATGGCGAACCCGGAGACCGAACGGCCCTCGTTCTCCCATCCGACGAAATCGATGACCGCTTCCACATGGTCGCCGAACCTGTGGCGCGCGTTGAACAGGAGCGACGTCACGGTCGTGTCGTTGGTCAGGCTGCGCAGGTCGCCGTTGCCGTCTGGGGACAGTCGGCTTGGGTACTTGCCTGCGTTGGCCAGCAGGATCGACCCGTCGCCGACCCCGGACGCGCCCAGCGGCAGGTAGGTGAAGGTCGACCCCAGAGAGGCGCCGCCGAAGGCGCGGCTTAGCCTCAATGGATCGCCCCAGATGCTCTTGATGACCACGCCGTTCAGGAAGTTGGGAGGCGTGTCGTTGCTTGCGATGTCTGCTTGCAGGGCCCGTTCGGCGAACTCGCGGTCGCCAAAGCGCAGGCCGTCGTTTTCGGCCCGAGAGACGTTGATCATGACATCGGTCGCGCCGTGGTCGGGCGTGAAGCCGATCCGTGCATCGACGCGTCGGCGCACGGCGTCGCCGCGCGTCGTCGCACCGGCGGTGGTGCTGATTTCGGCGCCCCGATAGTCGCGCTTCAGGATGATGTTGATCACGCCGCCTGTGGCGCCGGGACCATAGATGCCTCCGGCCGTGCCCGTCAGGCTTTCGATCCGGTCGATCGCCAGAAGCGGCAAGCCGTTCAGGTCGGGCTGGTAGAACTGCGCAAGATAGCTCAGCGAAAGCGTGCTGGGCATTCGGGCGCCGTCCACGAGCACCAGGGTCTGGCTCGGGCCTAGGCCATGAAAGTCCACTTCCGACCGGTTGGTCGCGCTCTGGCCGCGCGGATCGCTGATGGGGCCGAAGCGCTCGGCGTTGTTGGATTGCCGGGAGCGAAGAAACTGGTCGAGGTTGTCGACGTGCGAGCTGCGGATGTCCGCGGCGGTGGCCACGCGATAGCCTTGGATGTCGTTCTGCGTGCGGCGGATGTCGGCGTTCTGGGCCTTCCGGCCGATGACCAGCACCTCGGGCAGCGCTGTCGGCTGGTCCAGTTCGGGGCGATAGACGATGTAGGCGCCATCGCCCACTCGGCGATAGCTGAGGCCGGTTCCTTCCAGCAGGCGAGACAGGATCGGCTCGACCTTGAGGTCGCCGACGACGCGCCTGTTTCTGAGCTCGCCCACGACGTCTGGCGCAAACAGCAGGTCCGAACCGCTGCGGACCGAAAGGTCTCGCAGGGCGTCGGCCAGGCGGCCTTCCTTGACGACGATCCGGGCGCCGCCCAGCAGGCCCCGGGCGTCCGCGTTGGACGCCAGGCTCAGCGCCGTCGCGAAGGCCAGGATCGAAAGTCCACGTCGCCTCAATTCATCGTCCCCAGAACGCCACCGTTTCGGGGATCCCGGCGACCGCACCCCGGCGCCGTTCACGGACGAAGGTCAGGGTCGTCCGAGCCGCGAAATGGCCAGGAGGCGACAAAGTACTTCCGAGATATCAAGGTCTTGCCGCGTCGGAGTCGATAACTCAACGGGCGACCCGTCAGGTTCCCACCGCCGCAACCTACCGTGTCCGGCAGGGGCTCTCTGGTAAAGAGATGTAAAAAGCGCCGACTTCTTACGGGTTTTCGGAGGCCTTGCGTCTCCGACTGTCAGCGCGCTGGCTCTGATTACCTTTTGTGCAGGGCGGGCGCAGGTCGACGAGGTCGGAAGTCCCCGACGGCGTCTCGAACCTGGACCGGAGGCCCGTGATGACGACCCAGTTTGACCAGTCGAGGTCGTTCGCCTTCGGTCCCTTCGTGCTGAACCCCGAGCAGCAGTTGCTTGTCGAGGACCAGATTCCCGTCGCGCTCGGCGGCCGGGCGTTCGACCTCCTCACAGCGCTGGTGGAACAGCCCGGCGTCGTCCTCTCAAAAAGCGAACTGCTCGAGCGAGGGTGGCCCGGCCTGGCGGTCGAAGAGGCCAATCTGAAGGTCAACATCGCCGCGCTGCGCCGCGCGCTCGGCGAAAAGGCCGGAAGCCTGCAGTACATCGCCACGGTGATCGGCCGCGGCTATCGGTTCGTCGCGCCCGTCCAGGCGGGGCGGCCGCGCCGCGCCGCTGGCGAGAGCCGCTCCGCCGGCGGCCAGAACAACCTGCCGTCCGCGATGGTCGGCATCGTCGGACGCGCCGACGACATTGCCCAGATCCAGAAGGGCCTTGAGGCCGATCGGCTGCTGTCGATCGTCGGCGCCGGCGGCATGGGCAAGACCACGGTAGCCGTCGCGGTCGCCGAAGGTTTTGCGGGACATGTCGCCGACGGGGCGTGGTTCGTCGACCTGGCGAGCGTCGAGGAGCCGGCCCAGGTGCACGGCGCGATCGCCAGGGCTGTAGGACTTTCCGGCCAGGGACCGACCGCCCGGGTCGAACTGATGGACTATCTGCGCGATCGCAGGCTGCTGCTGGTTCTCGACAACTGCGAACACCTGATCGAGGCGGCCGCGTCCTGTGCGCAGCAGCTTCTTGCGGAGGCTCCCGGGGTTCGGATCCTGGCCACCAGCCGCGAGCCCCTGCGGATCAACGGAGAGCGGGTCTACCGCCTGCCGCCGCTCGATACGCCGCCGATCGCGCCAAGCCTTCAGGCCGGGGCGCTCCTGGCATTTCCCGCCACGCAGCTTTTCATCGAGCGCGCCGCCGCCAGGAACCGCGCCTTCCACGTCCAGGACGAGGACGCGCCGATCGTGGCCGAGATCTGCCAGCGCCTGGACGGTCTGGCCCTGGCGATCGAACTGGCGGCCAACAGCGCCAGCGCCTTCGGGGTGCGCGAGCTTCTGGGGCTGCTCGACGGGCGCTTTCGGCAGCTTGGCGGGCTGCGCTCCTGGCCGGATCGCCACCAGACGATGACGGCCGCGATCGACTGGAGCTACAATCTGCTGTCCGAGGAAGAGCGCGCGGTCCTGCGGCGGCTGTCGGTGTTTCCCGCCGCCTTCACGCTGAGCGCGGCCTGCCGGATCGCCGAGACCGGCTGTGAACTGACCAGCCCGATCGAGACCCTGGCCAGCCTCGTCGACAAGTCGCTGGTGACGGCCGAACCGGTCGGCGGCGCCATCGCCTATCGCCTGCTCGACACCACCCGCGCCTACGCCATGCGCAAGCTGGCCGACAGCGACGAAGACCAGTGGGTCCGCCAGCGATACGCCCATGACCTGGATGCGGGGGACTGATCCGGTGGCGTACGCGTGCGAGGCGATCGGGATGGACGGCCCCGACAGGCCCTCATGCCGCGCGTGCGCCTGGTGATCGTGACCAGCGGCAGGGGCGCCTCGACCGCCGTCGGCCTGGCGGGGATCGCTATCGCCGCCTCGCTGCTGAACGGACGGCCCAAGCCTGGGGTCATGCTGGATCCCACGACGGGGGCCTGAAGGTGACGGCCAATCGTCGCGCCCGGAATTGATGTGGCCCAGAGGCTGGCGTTCTGCCTCGGCCCGCGTTAGCAGACCGCCCCATGATCCGCCTCGACAACATCTCCAAGCAGAACGGCCACCAACTCCTGTTCATCGAAGCCTCGATGGGCATCCAGAAGGGCGAGAAGGTCGGGCTCGTCGGCCCCAACGGCGCCGGCAAGACGACGCTGTTCCGCATGATCACCGGCCAGGAACAGCCCGACGACGGGCTGGTCGCGATCGATTCCGGCATGACGATCGGCTACTTCAGCCAGGATGTCGGCGAAATGTCGGGCCAGAGCGCGGTCGCCGCGGTGATGGACGGCGTCGGCCCGGTCAGCGCGCTGGCCGCCGAAATGGCTGCGCTCGAGGCGGCCATGGTTGATCCGGACCAGGCCGACCAACTGGACGCCGTCATTGAACGCTACGGCGAGGTGATGGAGCGCTTCCAGGAACTGGACGGCTATGCGCTGGAGGCGCGGGCGCGCGAAGTGCTGGCCGGTCTCAGCTTCAGCCAGGAGCGCATGGACGGCGACGTCGGCCTGCTGTCCGGCGGCTGGAAGATGCGCGTGGCGCTGGCTCGCATCCTGCTGATGCGGCCCGACGGCATGCTGCTCGATGAGCCGTCCAACCACCTGGACCTGGAAAGCCTGATCTGGCTTGAGGCCTTCCTCAAGAACTACGACGGCGCGCTGCTGATGACCTCGCACGACCGCGCGTTCATGAACCGCATCATCGGCAAGGTGATCGAGATCGACGCCGGTTCGCTGATCACCTATTCGGGCGATCTGGACTTCTACGACCAGCAGCGGGCGCTCGGCGAGGCGCAGCGTCAGGCGCAGTACGAGCGCCAGCAGGCCATGCTGGCCAAGGAAATCAAGTTCATCGAGAAGTTCAAGGCGCGCGCCTCGCACGCCGCCCAGGTGCAGAGCCGGGTCAAGAAGCTCGACAAGATCGAACGCGTCGAGGCGCCGCGCCGCCGCCAGACGGTGCAGTTCGAGTTCCAGAGCCCGCCGCGTTCGGGCGAGGACGTGATCAACCTGCGCAACATCCACAAGGGCTATGGCGACAAGCCGATCTATGAGGGTCTGGATTTCCTGGTGCGCCGCAAGGAGCGCTGGTGCGTGCTCGGCGCCAACGGCGCCGGCAAGTCGACGCTGCTGAAGCTGGTGGCCGGCGACGCCAAGCCCGACCAGGGCGCGGTCCACATCGGCGCCAGCGTCAAGATGGGCTACTTCGCCCAGCACTCCATGGACCTGCTGGACGGCGAAGAGACGATCTTCGAGTCGCTGGAGCGCTCGTTCCCGCAGGCCGGGCAGGGGGCGTTGCGCACCCTGGCGGGCTGCTTCGGCTTCTCCGGCGACGACGTCGAAAAGCCCTGCCGCGTGCTGTCCGGCGGCGAGAAGGCGCGCCTGGTCATGGCCAAGATGCTGTTCGACCCGCCGAACCTGCTGGTGCTGGACGAGCCGACCAACCACCTCGACATGGCGACCAAGGAGATGCTGGTCGCGGCCCTGGCGGACTTCGAGGGCACCATGCTCTTCGTCTCGCACGATCGCCACTTCCTGGCGGCCCTGTCGAACCGTGTGCTGGAACTGACGCCTGAAGGCGTCCATCAGTACGGCGGCGGCTACACCGAATATGTCAGCCGCACGGGCCAGGAAGCGCCGGGCCTGCACCCGGGCGGCTAGCGGGCGGCGCCTTCGGAGCGGCCTGGGACCGGCAGAGGGCCGGCTCAGGACCGCTTGGCGCCGATCTCGTCGAGATAGTTGTAGATCGTGAACTTGGTGACGCCCAGGCGCGCGGCGACCCGTTCGACCGAGCCGCGGATCACGAACAGGCCGCGCTCGTGCATGGTGGCGACGGCCGCCTTCTTCTCGGCCTTCGACAGGCGGTCGACCGGCACGCCCGCGGCGTCCAGCGCCGACGCGATGATCTCTTCGATCAGGTCCTCGATGTTGGTTTCCGACCTCGGCGCGGGAAGCGGGGGCAGGACCATGGGGATCAGGGCGGCCTGAACGTCGCGCTGTATGCGCTCGATCGCGCCCATGTCGACGTTCAGGCACAGCGCGGCGGCGGGAACGCCTTCTTCGTCGAACAGCACCACCGACGACGAGCGCAGCGCACGCCCGTCAGCGGTCCGGGAGGTGTAGTTCGAGACGACGCGCACCTCGTTGGGATGGGCGGCGGCCTTGCTGGCGACGAGGGTGTCGAAGGCCTTGTCCTCGGCCGGCCCCGCGATGATCGCCGAGCCGACCCCGCGCCCGCTGACGTGTCCGTTGACGATCTCGATGATCGAGGACTCGGGCTGGCGCAGGTTGTGGACCACGACCTCGGTGTGCTGGTTCACGGCGCATTCCAGCGCCTTGGCGACGCCTTGAAGCACGCCCAGCAGGGCCTTTTCGTCTTGCACGGAGGTCAGGTCTTTCATGCGAAGCTGCGAACCGGGAACGAGGCGACTGATTTCAACAGAGCGTTGATATTCCGGCCTTGGCGCCCGCGCAACATGATCGGCGCCCCGCACGAACGGGCGCCGCGGCGCCTGCCTTTTGCGCAGCAGTGACCTGAAAAGCATGCGTAATTCGTCGCGCCTCAACGCCGTGTCGATGAATTCAACAAAATGTTGAAGCTGTCTTCGTTCTGTTGCAAGGCTATTGGCGAACATGGGTCTTGGGGCGGGCGTCGGCGCCGTGCTCCGCATCTTGGGGGTCTGCGATGCGCAACGGTTTGAAGGCTTTTCTGCTGGCGGGAACGGGCGGTGCGTGCCTGCTGGCCGGTTCCCTGGCGCACGCTCAGGAAGCGGCCGACGACACGACGATCGGCGAGATCGTGGTGACCGCGCAGAAGAAGTCCGAGCGCCTGCTGGACGTGCCCGTTTCGGTGGCGGCGGTCACGGGCGACAATCTGGCCCGGCAGAACCTGGTGCAGATCCGCGATTTCTATAACCGGGTTCCCGGCGTCTCGCTGAGCGGCGGCGGCACCGAGCAGCGCGCTAACGGCGTGGCCATCCGCGGCGTCACCACCGGCGGCGGCACCGCCGCGACCGTGGCCTTCGCCCTGGACGACGTGCCGCTGACCTCGGGCGCGGCTTCGGCCCAGTCGCCGCTGATCGACATCGATCCGTCCGACCTGCAGCGGGTCGAGATCCTGCGCGGCCCGCAGGGCACGCTCTATGGCGCTTCCAGCCTCGGCGGCCTGGTGAAGTACGTAACGGTCAGCCCGAACACCGAGCGGTTCAGCGGCCGCATCGAGGCCGGCGCCAACACCGCGTCCGGCGGTGGTGAAGGCTGGTCGCTGCGTGGTTCGGTCAATCTGCCGATCGTCAGCGAGAAGCTGGCCCTGCGGGTCAGCGGCTTCACCCGCCATGATCCGCCCTATCTCGACAACATCAACGCCAAGGCCGCGGGCGAGGACATCAACGACAACCGCGTCGAGGGCGGCCGCGCCGCGCTGCTGTTCAAGCCGATCGACGCCCTGAGCATCGACCTGTCGGTGCTGCGCCAGGAGGCCAAGTTCGTCGGCAGCCCGCAGATCCGCATCTGCCCGTCGTGCGGCACGGGCGCCTTCACTGGCGGCGTCGACTTCACGCCGTACTTCGGCGACATGACGCTGAACATCGCGCCGACCAGGCGCGACGTCGACGTGACCCTCTATCAAGGCAGGGCCACGTACGATCTCGGCTTCGCCGACCTGACCTCGGTCAGCGCCTACAACCGCATCAAGTCGGCCTCCGACCTCGACCAGACCAACACCTTCGGCTTCCTGCTGTCGGCCTTCTCGGCGCCGACCGGATCCAGTGTCTCGCTGGTCAACGCCGACCAGACCAAGAAATTCAGCCAGGAAATCCGCCTGGCTTCGAAGTCGGACGGCCCGCTCGAATGGCTGGTCGGCGGCTTCTACACCCATGAGAAGATCTCGGTCGACCAGACGCTGGTCGTGCGCCCGACGACGGGCTCGGACACGACCGCCTACGCCTCGGTGGGCCCCGCCAAGTTTGAGGAGAAGGCGGCGTTCGCCGACCTCACTTACCACTTCACGCCGGCTTTCGACGTGCAGGCCGGCGTGCGCTACTCGTCGAACGACCAGAGCAGCGCCTCGACCACGACCATCGCTCCGCAAGCGGTGCGCTTCTTCGGTCCGAGTTCGTCGGAGCCCCGGGCCAAGTCGTCGGACGACGCAGTCACCTGGCTGCTGACGCCGAGCTACAAGATCTCGCCCGACGCCATGGCCTATGTGCGCATCGCCACCGGCTATCGCCCGGGCGGTCCCAACGGCGCGGGCGTCACGGGCGTTCCGCTGTCGTTCCAGTCCGACAGCGTGGTCAGCTACGAAGCCGGCCTGAAGGGCGTGATCAGGGCCGCGCGCTTCACCTACGAGGCCGCGCTGTTCCGGGTCGACTGGGACGACATCCAGCTCCTGACCACCGACGTGGCCACCCAGTTCACCTACTACACCAACGGCTCGACCGCCCGCAGCCAGGGCCTGGAACTGTCGGGCCGCTGGGCGCCGATCGGCGGGCTGTCGTTCGACGGGGCGCTGACCCTGCTGGACGCCAAGCTGTCGGACGACCTGAAGTCGCCGGCCGGCGCTTCGCCGATCTATGGCGACAAGGGCGACCGCCTGCCGGGTTCGGCCAAGGTCTCGGCCAGCCTGTCGAGCGACTACGACTGGTCGATCGGCCACGGCTTCTCGGCGACGGTCGGCGTCAGCCTGGCCTATGTCGGCGAGCGCTATGGCGACTTCGCCAACATCCTGCCGACGGCGACGGGCAACACCGCCTACGGCGCGCGGATCAAGCTGCCGTCCTACACGACGGTGGACGTGCGCGCCGGCCTCTACGACGCCGACTGGCGGTTCACCGCCTACATCAAGAACCTGGGCGACGAGCGCGGCGTCGTGGAAGCGACCACCCGCGGCGGGACCAGCTCGCCGCAGGCCATTTTCCTGCAGCCGCGCACCGCGGGCGTCTCGCTGAGCCGCAGCTTCTAGGCATGCGGTTCTTCGACGAAGCCGCCGTCCTGCAACGCCTCGATGTCGATGGTTGTCGGGCGGCGGTGCGCGAGGCGATGGTGGCCCTGTCCGGCGGGCAGACCCGGCAGTTGCCCCGCTCGATCATTCCGATCGGGGCGGGGCGGCTGTTCGGACAGATGCCCGGCGCGCTGATCGCCGGCGGCTATTTCGGCGCCAAGCTGATCAGCGTGTTCGCCGAGCCTGATCGTCCGGGGCGCAGCGCCCATCAGGGCGTGGTGGTGCTGTTCGACGCCGAGAGCGGACAGGCCGTCTGCGTCGCCGACGCCGGCGCCATCACCCAGATCCGCACCGCGGCCGGCACGGCGGCGGCGACCGACGCCCTCGCGCTCGCGGGCGCCGATCGCCTGACCCTCATGGGGCACGGTCACCAGGCCAGCGCCCATATCGAGGCCCTGGCGCGGGTGCGGCCGCTGCGGGAAGTGCGCGTTTGGGGGCGATCTTTCGAACGCGCCCAGGTCTTCTGCGAGCAGATGTCGGAGGCGACGGGGCTTGCCGTGGTCGCCGTCGAGGACGCTCGCGAAGCCGTCGCCGACGCCCATATCGTCTGCACCGTGACCGGCGCCGTCGAGCCGGTTCTGATGGCCGAATGGCTGACGCCGGGAACCCACGTGAACCTGGTCGGCGCCAGTGTCGCCTCCGCCGCCGAGGCCGAGGCCGCGGTGGTGTCGGTCGGCCGCTACTTCGTCGAAAGCCGGGAGTCGGCGCACAATGGCGCTGGCGAGTTCCTGCGCGCCATCGCCGCCGGTCTGGTGGACGGCGATTGCATCGCCGCCGAGATCGGCGAGGTGTTCGCCGATCCAAAGGCGGGGCGTCGGTCGGCGTCCGAGATTACCGTGTACAAGTCGATCGGCCACGCCGTGCAGGACCTGGCGGCGGCGGCCTATCTCTACGAGCAGGTGCGATGACCCTGAGAACCCGTCTGCTGGCCGGACTGGCCGCCGTCCTCCTGCTGGCGCCGGCGGGAACCAGCCTTGCCCGCTCCACGCCATCGCTCGACCTGCGCCTGACGCCGAGCCGGATGGACGAGGCCGGGGGCAGGGGCGGCCTGGGCGTCGAGATGCGGTTCTCCGAACTGTCGGTCCAGGCCGGCGCGCCGTTGCTGACCCTGCCGCTGGTCATCGCCAACACCGCCACGGTCGCCGAAACCCTGACCGGGCTGAAGGCCTTTGACGCGGACGGCGAGATCCCCCTGACGATCAAGGACGACCCCGCCACGGGGATGGTCTGGTCGCGCCACTGGCTGGCCGGTCGGGCGACTCGAGGTCCCGTGGTGGTCCGCTACGTCGCGCCGGTCGACAACACCCCGCCCACCCGAGGCTCGGGCCCGCCATACGCCCTGCGCACCGAAGGCGGCGGGGTTTCGGGCGTCGGCAACACCTTCGTCCTGCTGCCCGAGGACCAGGTCGTGCGCCGCATCCGCCTCAGTTGGGACCTGGGCGCCTTGCCAGAGGGCTCGACGGCGACCTCCAGCTTCGGCGAGGGCGACGTCGCCTTGCCGGACGGTCCCGCCGGCCAGCTGGCCTCGACCGTATTCATGGCCGGTCCGATGAAGCGCGAGCCGGCGGCCGTGTCCGAGACCGGTTTTTCGGCCGCCTGGATGGGGACGCCGCCGTTCGATCCCGCGCCGCTGATGGCCTGGACCAACCGCCTGCACGGCTGGATGAGCGGCTTCTTCGAGGACAAGACGGTTCCGCCGTACCGCGTCTTCCTGCGCTACAATCCGATCAACGCCGGCGGCGGCACGGCCCTGACCCGTTCGTTCCTGACCACCTACGGCGCCGACACCAAGGGCGACAGCCTCAAGGGCACGCTGTCGCACGAGATGGTCCATACCTGGACCGACTCCGACGCCGGCCAATGGTACGGCGAGGGGATCGCCGTCCACTATCAGGGCCTGCTGCCGTTCCGGGCCGGACTGCTGTCGGCCGACGAGTTCCTGGAAGACCTCAACGAGACTGCTCGGCGCTACTACGCCAATCCGCTGAACGGCACGCCTGACGGCGAGATCGCGCCGCGCTTCTGGGAGGACAGCCGCATTCGGGTGCTGCCCTATGACCGGGGCGGGCTGTATTTCGCGGTGCTGGACGGCAAGATCCGTCGCGCAAGCGGCGGCAAGCGCTCGGTCGACGACCTGGTGCTGGAGATGAACCGCCGCTTCGCCGCCGGTCAGAAGGCCGACGACGCGGCCTGGATCGCGCTGGTGACCGGCGAACTGGGCGAGGACGGCCGCAAGCTGCACGAGGCCATGCTGGCGGGCGGCCTGATGCTGCCGCAGCCCGACGATTTCGGACCCTGCTTCACCCGCACCACGGCCAAGGTGCGTCGGTTTGAACTGGGCTTCGAGCCGAAGTCTCTGGTCGGGACGACAAAGACGATCCGTGGCTTGATCCCGGGTTCGGAGGCGGCGAAGGCCGGGCTGCGCGACGGCGACGTCGTCACCTACGCGGTGGCGCTGGACGGCGTGCAGGGCGATCCGGCCGCGGCCCTGACCCTGAAGGTCACCCGCGACGGTACGACCTTCCCGCTGACCTACCTGCCGCGCGGCGAGCAGGCGGAGGTCTATCAATGGGCCCGCAAGCCCGGGACCGAGGGGATGAAATGCGTCTACTGATCACCGCGCTGCTGGCCGCCTCGCTCGCCGGATCGGCCGCCGCTCAGGCGCCGGCCACCGTCAAGGACGGCTTCTCGCTGGCCGTGACCGGCGACCTGATCGGGCCCGAACATCCGATCACTGGCCTGGGCGATCCCGGCACGCTGCGGATCCAGACGCTGCTGTCGGGCGCCGATGCGGCCTTCGGCAACCAGGAAGGCGCGGTCTTCGACTTCGACAAGTTCCCCGGCTGGCCGGCGGCCCAGAACGGCGGCGGCACGCCGATCAACGACGCGGCGGTGGCGTTCGACCTCAAGGCCTTGGGCTTCAAGGTCATGTCCATGGCCAACAACCACGCCACCGACTTCGGCGTCGAGGGCATGGCTTTGACGGAGCGCGCGCTCGACGCGGCCGGCGTCGTCCATGCCGGCACGGGCGACAGCCTGACGGCCGCTCGCGCGCCGGCCTACGCCAAGACGGCGCGCGGAACAGTGGCCCTGGTGTCGTTCGCGGGCACCTATACCGACATCTCGCTGGCCGCCGATCCCAATCCGGCCCGAGGCTTTCGCGCCCGGCCAGGTCTGGCCCCGTTGCGTGCGCGCGAACTGCAGCGCGTGACGTCCGAGCAGATGCGGACCCTGCGCGAGATCGCCGCCCGCTCGGCGACGCCCGACGCGACCAGGAACCCGGAAGTGTTCAGCGCCGCCAAGACCGGCGAGGAACTGACCATCGGCCGCACGACCTTCCGCGTCGATGAGCGCCCGGGTCTCAGCTACGACCTCGACGCCGGCGATCGGGGCGCGGCCCTGGCCAGCGTCAGGGAAGCGCGGGGCAAGGCCGATCTGGTGGTGTTCTCGATCCACGCCCACGAGACGGCCTCGTCGGATCCGGAGGATATCCGGCCGGCCGACTACATGCGGCCGCTGTTTCACGAACTGATCGACGCCGGCGCCGACGCGGTGGTGCGTCATGGCCCGCACGCTCTGCTGGGCGTCGAGATCTACAAGGGGCGGCCGATCTTCTACGGCATGGGCAGCCTGATGTTCCAGGTCGGCGACAAGAACCGCCAGTTCCGGGGCTTCACCCTGCCGGCCGAGTGGTACGACGGCGCGGTGGCGGTCAGTGAGTATCGCAACGGCCGCGTCGCGGTGATCCGCGTCCATCCCTTCGTGCAGAACCTGCAGGACGACCGCCTGCTGGGCACGCCCAAGTCGCCCTCGCACGAGGACGCCCAGCGGATCCTCAAGCGCATCCAGGCCGCCTCCGTGCAGTTCGGCACGCTCATCGACATCGAGGGCGACGTTGGCGTCATCCGCGTGGCGGCGGAGCGCTGAGGTGAGGCTGGCGCGGCGGGAGGCCCTGGCCGGGCTTGGCGCGCTGGCCCTGGCCCCGAAGGCCCTGGCGCGCGAGGCGTCGGTCCCCGATCTGGCCCTCTACCAGGCGATCCGCGACGAAGGCCTCAACCGCGGCCAGGCCATGACCTACGCCGCCAGCCTGGTCGACGAGGTCGGCGCACGGCTGATGGGATCGCCCAACATGCGCCGCGCCCATGATTGGGCGCTGGCGCGGATGCGGGCGCTGGGTCTCCGCGATCCCCGGCTCGAGCCGATCGGTCCGTTCGGCCTTTCCTGGCGGCAGACCCTGGCCTGGATCCGGATGACCGCCCCCGACAAGGCCCAGTTCGTCGCGGCGGCCAGCCCCTGGTCGGTGGCGACGCGTGGCGCGATCGCCGGCCAGGCGGTCGCCGTGCGCCTGGACAGCGACGAGGATCTCCAGCGCGCCAAGGGAACGCTGTCCGGCCGGGTCGTGCTGCTGGGACCGCCCAAGTCCACCGCCGGCGAAGGTCCGCCCGTCGTCCGCTACAGCGACGAGGCCGTGCTGAAGGGCGACGCCGCCGAGGCCGTCCGCGCCTACTACCGCACCGTCGCCGAAAGACGGGCGCGCCAGGGACGCGAAGGGCTGTTCAAGGCCCGCCGCAACGCCTTCCTGGCGGCCGAGGGCGTGCTGGCCGTGGTGATCGACGGCGGCGGCGCCGAGCCGGGCGCCATGGTCGTCGACGGTTCGGAGCTCGGCGGTCGTCCCTGGCTGTCGGCCGAGCGGCCCGCCTTTCCGGCGATCTATGTCGATGGCGCGGCCTATGCTCGCTGCTGGCGCTTGGCTGAGGCCGGGGCGCCGCCGGGGCTGGAACTGGAGATCGCCACCGAGGAGGGCGCTCCCGACGAGCCGGGCTACAACGTCGTGGCCGAGATGCCGGGCCGGGATCCGGCCCTGAAGGCGCAGGTGGTCCTGGCCGGCGCGCACCTCGACAGCTGGGCGGCGGGCGTGGGCGCGGCCGACAACGGCGCGGGCGTGGCCGCGACCCTGGAGGCGGTTCGCATTCTGCACGCCGTCGGCGCCAGGCCCCGCCGCACCATTCGCGTCGTGCTCTACGGCGGCGAGGAGGAGGGGCTCTATGGCTCCGAAGCCTATGCGAAGCAGCGCCTGGGCTGGATCCCGCGCTCGACCGCACCCGAGCAGGCGGCTCTGCCGGTCGAGGGGCGACGGGCCAAGGTTGGTCCGTTGCGCAAGGGGCCGGAGTACGAGGACTTCGCCGTGGCCTTCAACCTGGACGGCGGCTCGGGCCGGATCCGGGGCGTCTTCACCGGCGGCGACGCGGCGCTGACCGCGCTCTATAGCGCCTGGATCGCGCCCTTGAAGGACCTGGGCGTGCTGGCGGTCTACGACGGTCCGCACTGGCCGGCCGACCAGTCGACCTTCACCGAGATCGGCCTTCGGGGGATTTCGTTCCTGCAGGATCCGCTCGACTACGACAGCCGGGCGCACCACACGAGCCTCGACACCCTGGAGCGGCTGTCGCCCGCCGACCTGGCGCAGGCCGCGACCGTGCTGGCGATCTTCCTGATCAACAGCGCCGACGCCTGAACCCGCGCGATTATCGCTCGACATGAGGGGGCGGGACGATTGAAGCGTATAGGGTGATGTCGAGGGCCTGGGAAACGGACATGAGCGAAGAGCTCGACCATCTGATGGAAGCGATGCGGCGCCGGCCGTCGGCGCGGCTGGACGGCCTGGAAGGGCGGGTCTGGGCGCGGATCGACGCCCTGCGTCAGCCGTCGGGGATGCTGCTGACGCCGCTGCGCGCCGCATCGGTGGTGGCCGCCCTCGGGATCGGCATGATCGGCGGCAGCCTCGCCACGACCTCGACCACGAGCAAGCCGGTGGAGATCGCGGCCTTCTCGGTCGACGCCCGCCTGGCGCCGTCGACCCTGCTGGACGGCCGCTAGATGGCGATCTCGCGCGGCGCCGTATTGACCGTGGTGCTGGCCTTGGCGGCTGGTATCGGCGGCGGGTGGCTCGGCTCGGGACATCTGCTCCCGAAGCGCGAGGCGCCGTCGCTCCACGATGTCGTCCACAACGAACTGAAGCTGACCAGCGAGCAGGACCGCCGCATCGAGGCGCTGGAGCAGGACTTCGCCGTACGCCGTCGCGCGCGGGAAGCCGAGCTCCGGGCCGCCAACGCGCAACTGGCCGCGGCCATCCAGGCGCGCCACGAGTACACGCCCGAGGTCGCCGCGGCGGTCGAGCGGTTCCACGTCGCGATGGGAACCCTGCAGAAGGAGACCGTCGAGCACGTGCTGGCCATGCGCAAGGAACTGACCCCGGCGCAGGCGGCCAAGTTCGATCGTCGCGTCAGCGAAGCGCTCACGCCCGAGACCCCGTGACCCGGTCATCCGGTGACGACGAGGACGGCGCGCTGGCCCGCAGGGCGGCGCAAGGCGATGATCTCGCCTTCAGCCTGCTCATGCGTCGTCACAAGGGCCGCCTCCACGCCTTCGCCCGGCGGCACCTGGGCGACGCCGACGCCGCCCTCGACGTCGTTCAGGAAAGCTTCGTCGCCGCCTGGAAGGCGCTGGATCGCTACGACCCCGCGCGTCCTTTCTCGACCTGGCTTTCCGCCATCGCCCTGAACAAGTGCCGCGATCGCGGACGTCGCCTGAAGGTGCGGCGACTGATCCTGGGTGAGCGCTCGATCGACGCGCCGGGAACGCCGGACTACGCCGATCCGGCCGAAGGTCCCGAAACCCAGGCCCTGCGCTCGGAACAGCTGGTGCGTCTGGAGCGCGCGATCGCGCGGCTTCCCGACCAGCTCAAGGAGCCGCTGATCCTGACCGGCCTGGAGGGGCTGTCGCAACAGGAGGCGGCCGATCTGCTCAGGATCAGCGTCAAGGCCGTGGAGACGCGCGTCTACCGGGCGCGCCGACGGCTGACGGAGTGGCTCGCCGAGGCCTGAAACAATTTGTCGGGAGGTTGAGGGAAGGGCGGATCAGGCGCGTAGCATGGGGCAAGACCACGTCGCAGCCCCGAGGGGCTGGCCCGGCGCGCCGTACGAAGGACCAACATGCGTATCACCCGCGGAGCCCTGGACCGCCGCCGCTTTCTGCAATCCCTGGCGATCCTCGGCGGCGGCGCGGCGCTCGCCGAACTGCTGCCCGCCTGGGCGCGTCCCGCCGCGGCGGCCGAACGCTCGCCCGCGGCCCTGACGGGCGAGGACATCCGGCTGACGATCGGCCACACGCCGGTTTCGGTGGATGGCCGCACCAGCCATGCGGTGACCATCAACGGAACCGTCCCCGGTCCGCTTATCCGGCTCAAGGAAGGCCAGACCGTCCGCCTGCATATCAGCAACGGCCTGGACGAGGAGACCTCGGTCCACTGGCACGGCCTGCTGGTGCCGTTCGAGATGGATGGAGTGCCGGGGGTCAGCTTCCCGGGCATCAAGCCCGGCGAGACCTTCGTCTACGAGTTCAAGGTCCGGCAGTCGGGCACCTACTGGTATCACAGCCACTCGGGGCTGCAGGAGCAGATCGGGCACTACGGCCCGATGATCATCGACCCGGCCGGCGAGGATCCCGTCGCGTTCGATCGCGAACACGTCGTCGTGCTTTCCGACCACAGCCGCATCCACCCGCACCAGATCTTCCGCCGCCTCAAGCAGCAGAGCGGCGCGTTCAACTTCCAGCGCCAGACCATCGCCGGCCTGCTGAAGGGCGATGACCAGACCCTGGCCGAGCGCCTGGAATGGGGCCGGATGCTGATGGATCCGACCGACATCTCCGACGTCACCGGAGCGGCCTACACCTTCCTGATCAACGGCCGGGGTCCCCAGGACAACTGGACGGGCCTGTTCACGCCCGGCGAGCGGGTGCGGTTGCGGTTCATCAACGCCGGCGCCCAGTCGGTGTTCAACGTCCGCATTCCCGGGCTGAAGCTGACGGTGGTGGCCTCCGACGGCCAGCATGTCCGGCCCGTCGAGGTCGACGAGTTCCAGATCGGCAACGCCGAGACCTATGACGTCATCGTCCAGCCGGTCGAGGACAAGGCCTTCACCATCGTTTCGGAGTCGGTCGACCGCTCGGGCCTGGGCCGCGCCACGCTGGCTCCGCGGCTGGGAATGAGCGCCGAGGTCCCGCCGGTGCGCAAGCGGCCCCTGGCCAACATGCGCGACATGGGCATGGACATGAGCGGCATGGACCACGGCGGCATGGACATGTCGGGCATGGATCACGCAGCCATGGGCCACGCCATGCCCGCTCCCGGCATGGCCCCGCCGCGCGCCCGGGGCGGCGACGTGATGGCCAAGGGCGACATGGGCGGCATGGACATGTCCATGCGCAATCCCGACAACGCCCCGCAGGTCCCGCTCGGTCCGGGCGTGCAGATGCTGTCGCCCATGGCGGTGGACCGTACGGCCGAGCCCGGTCAGGGGCTGGAGAGCGTGGGCCATCGGGTGCTGGTCTATCGCGATCTTGTGGCGCTGGAGGCCAATCCCGACCAGCGCGCGCCGGAACGGTCGATGGAGATCCACCTGACCGGCAACATGGAACGCTTCATGTGGGGCTTCGACGGACGCAAGTTCAGCGACAGGCCGCCGCCCTATGCGTTTCGACACGGCGAGCGCGTGCGGGTCGTGCTGGTCAACGACACCATGATGGCCCACCCGATCCACCTGCACGGCCACTTCTTCGAACTGGCCTTAGGTCCGACTGGGCATATGCCGCGCAAGCACACGGTGATCGTGCTGCCGGGCGGCCGGGTCGCCTTCGACTTTACCGCCGAGGCCGGCGACTGGGCCTTCCACTGCCACATGCTCTACCACATGCACGCGGGGATGTTTCAGGTCTTCAGCGTGCGGGACGGCCAGGGGGAGGGCGCGCGATGAAGACCTCCCTGATCGCCCTGCTGCCCGTGTTGTGGGCCGGCCCCGCCCTGGCCCAGCACGACCATCACGCGCCCGCGACCACGTCGGCCGATCCCCATGCCGGCCATGACATGGGCGCGCCCGACCCTCATGCCGGTCACGACATGGGGGCGATGACGGCCGAACCGTCGATGGAGCCGCCGCCGCTTCCCGATCGCGAGACCGCCGCCCCGCCGGCCCCGACCGATCACCTGGCCGACCGGATCTTCGATCCCGCCGCCATGGAGCAGGCGCGCGCGCTGCTGCGCCAGGAGCACGGCGGGGCCCAGGCCTCGCAGGTGATGCTCAACCTCTTCGAATATCAGGCCCGCTCGGGCGCCGACGGCTACCATTGGGCCGGCGAAGCCTGGTTCGGCGGCGACATCGACCGGCTGGTCATCAAGTCGGAAGGCGAGGGCGACCGTCACGGCGTCGAGAGCGGCGAGGTGCAGGCGCTCTATTCGCGGGCCATGGGCCTCTACACCGACCTGCAGGTCGGCGTCCGCCAGGACCTGGAGCCCAAGTCACGCACCTATGCCACCGTCGGGTTCGAGACCCTGCTGCCCTACTGGATCGAGGCCGAGGGCGCGGTGTTCGTGTCCAACAAGGGCGATGTGCTGGCCCGGGCCGAGGGGGCGATCGACTGGCGCCTGACCCAGCGCCTGATCCTGCAGCCTCGCGCCGAACTCAACTTCGCCGCCCAGGACGTGCGCGAAACCGGCACGGGATCGGGCCTGTCCGACGCCGAGCTTGGCCTTCGGCTTCGCTACGAGGTGCGGCGCGAGTTCGCTCCCTATGTCGGCGTCACCTGGGGGCGGCGGTTCGGCCGCACCGCCGACTACGCCCGGGCCGATGGGGAGGGGGCCTCCGACACCAGCGTGGTGTTCGGTCTCCGGGCCTGGTTCTAGCGCCCCACAGTCATTGGTTCACGGAGTAAGCTCATGAAAGTTCTCGCCATCGCGGGCGGCTTTGTCGCCTTGGCTCTTCTCGCCCAGCCGGCCGCGGCCCAGGACGATCACGCCGGTCACGCCGGTCACGCCGGTCACGCGGGCCATGCCGCCCCCGCCGCCGCCTCGGCGATCGAGGCCGTCGGCGTGGTGCGCGCGATCGACGCCAAGGCCGGCAAGGTCACCTTGGCGCACGACGCCATCCCCGCCCGCAAGTGGCCGCCGATGACCATGGCCTTCAAGGTCGCCGACCCCGCCTTGCTCAAGGATCTCGCGGTGGGGACCAAGGTCCGTTTCAAGCTGGACGGCCAGACGATCGTCGGCTTGACCGCGCTCTAGAGGCGCGACCGTCCGCAGCGGGCGTGGCGAGGGCGGCGGATGTCGTAGAGGCGACGCCTGACTGTAACAGTCATTTCACACGAATCCCGAGGGGCAGCGGCTAGAAGGCGCATCGGTTGACGCGATGTTCGCTTGAGGATGCCCATGCTTAAACACCTTCTGGTCGCGGCTTCGCTATCGCTGGCGGTGTGCTCTCCCGCCCTGGCCCAAGGCGTCTCGCCGGCGCCCGCGGCCAATAGCCCGAAGGCCAAGAACGTCATCCTCTTCCTTGCTGACGCGGGCGGCGTGCCGTCGGTGAACGCCGCCAGCCTGCTGGGTTACGGCGAGCCCCTGAAGCTGCATATCCAGACGTGGCCGAACCTGGGCCTCAGCGAGACCTCGCCGGTCGACCTGTTCGTGTCGGACTCGGCCAACGGCATGTCCTCGATCATGACCGGCGTGAAGACCCGCAACGGCGTGATCAGCCAGTCGCCCGACGCGGTGCGCGGCAAGGTCGACGGCGCGCCGACCAAGACCCTGCTGGAGTACGCCGAGCAGCGCGGCCTGCGCACCGGCGTCGTCACCTCCGAGCCGATCACCGACGCCACGCCGGCCGCGACCTACGCGCATTCGAACGACCGCGAGAAGTGGGGCGAGATCTTCCCGCAGGCCTTCGCTCCGCGCTTTGGCGACGGCGTCGACGTGATGTTCGGCGCGGGCCGCCGCAAGATCGGCGAGCAGTTGACCGCACGCGGAAGCGGTTTCGACCAACTGGCCAAGGCCCATGACCGGCCGATCTACGCGCGGCTCGAAGAGGCTTCCCCGACCAACGCCCGGCCGGTGGTGGTGGCCGACCAGATCGACGTCCGCGCGGCCGCGCTTCGGGCGCTGGATCTGCTGCAGTCCTCGCCCAAGGGCTACCTGCTGGTGATCGAGTGGGACGCCCACACCGACGACCCCCGCAAGGGCCTGCAGAACATCGTGGACCTGGACAAGCTGATCGCCGAGATCGAAGCCCGGGTCGACCTGAAGGACACCCTGCTGCTGTTCACCGCCGACCACTCGTTCGGCCTGCAGGTCGACGGCGGCCGCCGTGGCGAGCCGGTGCTGGAAGGCTACGACGCCTGGAAGGCCGCTGGTAAGGACGAGGACGTCGTCCGCCTCAAGAACGTGATGGTCAACCGCAGCCATACCGGCGAGGAGGTCGTGGCGCTGGCGACCGGCGCAGGCGCCGAGCGCGTGCGTGGCTACTTCCCCAACACCCACCTGTTCCAGATCATGATGGACGCCTGGGGCTGGAAGCCGGACGCGGCCGACTAGGACAGCGTCCAGCCGCGTCCGTCGGCCTTGGCCGACACGTTGTGCAGGCGAGCGACCGCCCTTGCGAAGGCGGCCGTGTCGCCGGCCTCGAACACGCCGTCGATCTGCAGGCGGCCTAGCGACGGGTTCAGGATCCGCAGCGGCGCTGGGCTGTATCGGTTCATCTCGGCGACCGCCTCATTCAATGAGGCGCCGACGAAGCTGATCCGGCCGTGGTTCCAGTCGTCGATCCGCCCGGCCTGGGCGACCAGGATCGGGCCCGGCGTGCCTGCCGGCGAAAGACGCACGGCCTGGCCCGGGCGCAGTCGTACAAGGGCCTGCGATCCCTCCTGCGCGGGACCTGCCGTCACGCCGCCTTCGAGCAGGTCGACCTGGGTGAAGCCGGCCTGGCGATAGACGTTGAAGCGGGTGCCGGTGACGCGGATGCGCCCGCCCTGGCTCAGCACGTCGAACGGCGCGCCGTCGCGATGGACGACGGCGAACAGGGCTTCGCCCGACTCCAGCAGGACTTCGCGCCGGTCGCCGCCGAACCTGGCGGTCAGGCGCGTGGCGGTGTTCAGCGTCACCCGCGAACCATCGGGCAAGGTCACCGTGCGCCGTTCGCCGATGGCGGTCTCGTAGGCGACGGGACGCCGGCGCCAGAGCAGCACGCCGCCCACGGCGAAGCCCGCGGCCAGCGCTCCGCCGGCGATCAGGCCGCGGCGGCTTGGCGCCGAGGCGTCGGCCTTGGGAGCGTCCAGGGCGAAGTCGGCGGCGTCGAGCTGGCCCAGGGCGTCCCAAACCTCGCCGATCTGGCCATGTTCGGCGCGCGGCGACGCGGACGGGTCCTGTTCCTCGCGCAGGCGGTCGGCGACGAAGGCGTCGGCCTCGGCGTCGCGTGGCGGGCCACGAAACGGGATTACTGTTCGAACCATCCACAATCCTTCAGCCTGTAGCGGCAGCGGGCGAGCGCGTCGGCCATCAGGCGCTGGGTCGTCCGCAGCGGGGTGCGCGTGCGGGCGGCTATTTCAACCAGGGTCAGCCCCTCGACGCGATGCATCATCAGCACCATGCGCTGGTCGCGGGGGAGGGCGGCGATGGCGCGCCGCAGCAGGTCGGCGTTCTGCTGCCAGCGCAGTTCGTCGAAGGGCGAGGGGCCCTCGTGGGCCAGGTCCTCGGGCAGTTCGACATGCCGGTCGCCGCCACGGCCCAGTCGTCGGCGCCGCAGGTCGCGCGCGACGCTGTCGGCGGTCTTGAAGACATAGGTGGCGTTGAACTCGGGCGGCGGGACGCCAGCCGCCAGCCGGGTCAGTCGCAGATAGATGTCCTGCAGCGCGTCTTCGACATCGGCGGCGATCAGAAAGCGGCCGAGGTGCCGGCGCAGGCGCGCATCGAACCGCTGCACGAGATCGGCCACGATCGCGGCGGCCGGTGCGGCTGGCTCGGGGGCTCTCATCGGTAGGTCGACGCCGTCAAACATTCGCACTGGTTCACGCCTCTACTTCAAGGAACGCAGCGCTGTCGACATGCCGCCAAATCCGATGGGCCGATGTCATCAATCCATTGCAGCCCGGCCATAGAAGCCGCCCAGCAGCGGGTTCTCATACGGATCGTCCCACATGGGCGGTGGCGGTCGTCACGCTTTTCTTCGGCTCATGGGAAGCGCGGCGCTGTTCGCCGCGATCGCGCCGACCGCGGCCCGGGCGGGCGATCGCATCCCGACCTTCGACGTGCCCGCCCAGCCGTTGGCCTCGGCCCTGCGCGAACTGGCGCGCCAGAGCCGGGTCCAGGTGCTTTTCTCGGCCAAGGACATGGAGGGGCGGCGCAGCCGGGCTGTCGCCGGTCGTATCGAGGTCTGGCGCGCCTTCGAAATGGCCCTGGCCGACGCCGATTTCGAGGCGCGCCGCGTGGACGGCAGAACCTTCGTCATCGCCGCCCAGGCGCGGCCCCGCCTGTCGCACCGGATGGCGCCTGATCCCGAGCCCTTCTCGACCACCGAGCTCGCGCCGCTGCTGGTGCTGGGCGCGCGCTCGGACGTCGACACCGTCACGCGCCGAATGGCGATCGACATGGCCGAACTTGCGCCCGTACGCCGCCTGACCCGCGACGACATGGAGCGCGGCGGCGCGCAGAACCTGTCCGAGGCGCTGGGCGACCTGCCGGGCATGACGGTGATCAACACCGGCCGCTCCTTCATCGGCGGCATCGACTCGGCCTCGCGGGGGGAGGGGCTCTACGCCGGCTATCGCGGCCTCAACGCCGAGTACAACCTCACCATGATCAACGGCGTGTCCGTGGCCCAGGGACTGCCGTACTCGCGCGGGGTGCAGTTGAATCTGCTGCCCCCCGGCGCCTTCCAGACCGTTGTCGCCCACAAGACCGGCCGGGCCGACCTGGACGGCGACTTCATCGGCGCGGCGCTGGATTTCCAGACCCCGGGGCCGGCGGATATCTCGCAATCGCCCCGCACCGTCGTGACATGGGGCGGACGACTGGAGACGCGGGCGCGCGACTACGGACGCCCGGGCCTGGGCGGACAAGTCCAGGTCGAACACAGCCGCCGTTTCGGCGCCGAGGGGCAGGTCGGGCTGTATCTCGCCGCGGCCTATGAGGATCGGGTTTTCCTCAACTCGGAACTGGCCGGGGTGATGGCCGCGCAGAACGACCGGGGGTGGGCGTACGCGGTCTCGGGCTCGGCGGCGGGCGGGCCGGTCGATCCCGCCCGGCCGCAGGACAATCTGGTCCAGACAAGCCTCAATGTCGGCGTGTCCAGCGGCGGCAGTCGCCTGCAGAACTATGGGCTGGCGATGGACTGGCACGTCCGGCCCGGCCTAGACGTGCGGCTGAACGCCACCCACGCCCGCGCCGACACCGAGCAGAACTCGACCTTCAGCCAGGTGGTCAGCGGTCCCCAGAACTGGATCGACGACGGGACGGGCACCTTTCGACTGTCGGTCCAGGACCTGTCGACGCGGGTCTGGTACGAGACCAATCCCGACACGGTGTCGCTGTCGACCGCCAGCCTGTCGGCCGACCTTGTCTCGGGGCGCTGGCGCCTGTCGCCCTATCTCTTCGCCAGCCATGGCCAAAGCGCCAGGCCCGACCACTTGGAAGCCTCGGCCTGGGTCAACCAGAACGACGGCTACAACACCGGCCAGCTGCCGCGCGCCTTCGGCGGCGTGACCGTGATCTATCGCGACGGCCTGCCGGTTCCCCAGTGGCCCCGGAGCGTCTTCGACGACCTGAACAGCGCCGGCCGCGTCCTGCTGGCTCGCCGCGCGGGCCAGCGCACCGAGCAGTTCAGCGACCAGGCGCGGTACGGCGGCGGCTTCGGGCTGGCCTTCTCTCCGGCGGCGGGACCGTGGCGCAGTTTTCGCGCGGGCGCCAAGATCAGCCGGAGCGATCGGGACCTGACCGACCGCAACTGGACCAACGCCTTCTTCGCCGACATCTACCAGAAGGCCGGTCTGACCTGGGAGGCGCTGGGCATCGCCAACGGGACCTATGCCCAGGTCTTTCCGGGGCTCTACGGCTGGTCGATCCCGCGTATCGATCATGACCGGCTGGCGGCCTACTTCCGGGCCAATCGCACGGCCGAGAGCTTCGACAGCTGCGGCGGCCTCTACGTCAACAATCTCAACTGCAACAGCCAGTCGGGCGACGAGACGGTCCGGGCGTTCTACGTCATGGCGACCCGCGCGGTCGGGGGCTGGGAGGCCCAGTTCGGGCTTCGCCACGAGCATACCGAGATCCGCAACCGCTTCTGGGTCCTGCCCGATATCAGCCAGGTCGAGACGGCGGGGGACTGGGGCGCCAGCCGCAGTCGCTACGACAAGCTGCTGCCCAGCGTGAACCTGTCCTATCGTCCCGACGACCGCGGCGTCTGGCGGGCGAGCGCGTGGCGGGCCTACAGCCGCCCGGCCTTCATGCAGTTGGCCGGCGGGGTGAGGACCGCGACCGTCGATGGGGTGACGACCGTGACGCGCGGCAATCCGGACCTCAAGAGCGCCGACGCCTGGAGCTTCGACCTGTCGCACCAGCGCTGGCTGCCCGGGGGCGGCGTCCTGGGTCTGTCGGCCTACGCCAAGCACATCGACCACTACCTGTTCGAGAGCGGCTCCAGCCTGGGTGTCGAGGCGATCGGGGAGGAGGCGGCCGTGCGCGTGGTCACGCCCCGCAATGGCGGGCGGGGGCGGACGCGCGGCCTCGAGGTCGAGTGGTTCCAGCCCCTGGGCGACCCGCTGGGCCTGGGCGGTCGAGCCAGCCTGGACGTCAACGCCAGCCGACAGTGGTCCCGGGTCGATCTGGGGGCGCGCCTCGGGCGCAGCCAGCCGATGATGAGCGCGCCCGAATGGCTGGGTAACGCCGAGCTGGCCTACAGCCGGGGCAGGGCGTCGGTCTATCTCAGCCTGAACTACACCGGGGCCTATCTTTCCGCCTACGACATCCTCGGCGCCGAGGGCGACTGGGACAATCAGTGGGTTCGTCCCGTCGCCAGGCTGGACGGGCGCGTTCGATGGCGGCTGGACGAGCGAACCCGGCTTGACCTGATCGCGACCAACCTGACCGGAGGCTACAGCTATCGGGCGCATGTCGGTCGCGACAGCACCGCGCTGTCGGACGTGGTGGATTCTGGGCAGCGCGTCGTCGTCAGCCTGCGCAGTGTGTTCTAGAGCCCCGCCGCGCGCAGCGCGCGTTCCAGGCCGGCTTCGCCTTCGGTGTCGAGCAACGCCCTGATCCTGTCCGCGCCCAGCCGCTCCAGCGCGGGGTTGCGCAGGCGGGTCCGGTAGTCCGCGCCGTCGGCGACCGGGTGGCCGAAGCGCGGCGCCAGCCGGGCCAGGCCCGCATCGGCGGCATGGACGGCCGCCTCGGCGTGAAGCCAGTTGTCGTCGGCGGCGTTGCTGATCAGACATTCGCGCGTGGGCGACACGGGATCCGTCCACTCGACCCGTGCGATGATCGCCGCCGCGTGCAGCCAGTCGGCCACCCTCCGCTGGTCATCGCCGACCGGGGCGGCGTGGGCGCAGGCCTGGGCCAGGATCACGGCCGGCGGCAGGCGCCGGGCCATGGCTTCGGCCAGGCCCAGCACGTGATGCGCGCCGGCGCCGGCGATCTGGCCTTCGTGGGCCAGGGTGCCGTCGTCGCGCCAGGTCAGGACCAACGCCTTGGCCCAGTCATGCCACAGCACCGCGCCGGTCAGGACGTCCCGGTCGACGCGAACGCCGCTCTCGGCCTCGTAGAGGTCGGCCAGCGCCAGGCCGGCGCGCAGGTTGAACGTCTCATGCGCGACCAGGCCGCCCGGCCAGTCGTGATGCGAGCCGGCGTTGCCGCCCGGCGCTCTGGAGATCGGTTGCGGCAGTGCGGGGCAGTCGGGCGTCTCGGCCAGCGGAGGAAAGACGGCGCGATGCTGCTGCTCCGCCTGCGCGGCGTCCGTCGGCGGGGGCAGCAGGCCTTTCTCGCGCAGGCGTCGCAGGATGCGGGCCTCGTCGGCCTGGGTGAGGCCGACCCGGTGGCGCACGCAAGGCTGCGGCCGCAGCGCGTCCAAGGTCTCGTTGCGCAGGTGCTCTTGAGCAAGGCCGCCCGCCGCGACGCGCAGCCGCTCCAGCGCCTCGGCGGTTCGCGGCGCCGAAGCCGCCTGGGCGGCGAGGAGGAAGGCGGTCAGCGCGCCGATCATGCGGACCTCGTCCGTTTGTCAGGTAAAAGCAAAAGGCCCGGCTCGCGAGGGGAGGGTGAGCCGGGCCTTGGCCGACGCTTAGAAGTCGTACTTCAGCGTCAGCAGGGTGGTGCGGCCGGAATTGACCACGTCGGAGATGGCCAGGCTGTTCTGGCCGACATGGGACCAGTAGCTGTAGTTCTTGAACAGGTTGGACACCGACAGGTCGAGCACCACGCCGTTGCCGAAGTCATAACCCGCGTGCAGGTCGGTTCGACGGGTCGGGCGGGTCCAGTAGTCGAGGCCGGCAACGCGGTTGTAGGCCATGACGGTCTCGCCCGCGTAGTTCCAGTTCAGGTCGACCGTCAGGGCGCCCAGCACGTAGTTGAGCTTCAGGTTGGCCAGCTCGTCCGGCGCGTTCTGCATCCGCTTCTTCTCGCCGCCGCCGATGTCTACCTGCGTCCACTGGCGGGTGTAGTTGGCGCCGGCGCCGAAGCCCGACAGCCAGCCCGGCAGCATGTCGAACTTCTGGTAGAGCTGGAT